>Ga0265295_1000937_pt1 | contig 54846 bp, 40 predicted proteins | sample Munlansysbiofilm_FD_192503 | JGI IMG/M metagenome (GOLD analysis project Ga0265295, IMG submission 192503) | Leachate microbial communities from a municipal landfill in Southern Ontario, Canada - Methane capture system biofilm | ecosystem: Engineered > Solid waste > Landfill > Unclassified ... | reverse complement strand
CTCTGCCAAGTGATCAGAATCTGCCTGCAACGCGTCACCCACTACAACAAGTCACCATATAGAGCCGATCTGATCGAACCATGGCAAATGAAAATCAGGCTGGTATAAAAAAATGGGGGAATGCCAGTCCGCTTTTTCATTGACAGCATTGGGCGGGGGAAAACAATGAGCAAAAGAGTATTTGGTTCGAGGTGATCCGATGAAAAAGCCTGCCCTGATCTTCATGGCCCTCACGGTGGCCGTTCTGAGCGCCGCTCCGCGCGGGCTCACCAGCCGGGAAATAGTTATCGAAGACGCGATTGCGGTGGTGCAGCCGGAAGCGGTTTTGAGCATTCCCGATCCGGCGCAAACCTCCCCGGGAGCTGAGATCCGGGATGACTGGTGGCTTCTGTGGCAGATGCCGCTGGATTATATTCTGCCGGCCGGAGAGCAGTTCGGCCTGATCTTTGTCAACAATGAGCAGTTTGCCTATCCTTGGTTTTCCGGTGGCGCAGAATCGAACAACGTTGGTTATGTCCTGGCGGCCCTGGAAAGGGCGCCGGACTGGATCCGGGCCGAGCTGTACAAAACCTTGTCCCAGGTTGGCGAAATGCAGCAGCAGACCTATTCCCTGCTGATCGTGCAAGCGCCTGACCCCATCGTGGATGAGATCGCCTTCTGCGTGGCGACGGCCTCGCCGGAATACCTCAATTCGGATTTCGCCCATCCCCAGCTGTTCACGGAGAACGCCCAAAAGATCTATGCCGCGGCGGCGGAACTGCCTTACGTGGAGATCGTGGACACCGGTTCCGCTGACGCGGGAGGAGACTATTGGTCCACCACCCGCTACTGGAAAAAGGACGCCGGCGGGCAAATGATGCAGGTAACCGTACCCAAAGAGATCTATTACTGGTATCTGGTGAATCCCAAGCTCACAGACGAGATCCAGGCCTACATCGATCCCGCCATCGTGGAAAACAACAGCACGCACGCCAACAACATCGCGGCCCCCTGGGATGGGGGAAAGTTCTGGCGCTCATACCTTTACGATTACGATGACGACAGCCATCCGGTGCTGCGCGACACCCTGGTCCAGTGCCAGAGCGTGTTCAACCGCGACGGATCGCCCGGAGACGCCATCCGCGCCGCCACCTGGTGGATCAACCAGAACATGAGTTTCACCTCGAACAACGAGCGCCCGCATCAGCCGGTGCGCATCTTCGCCAAACGCTTTGGACGCTGCGGAGAATACGCCGACCTCAGCTCCGCCGTGGCCCGCATCGCGCTGATCCCCTGCACCAACATCAGTTCCGTCTCAACGGACCACACCTGGAACGAATTCTGGGAGGACGGCTGGGTGGCCTGGGAGCCGGTGAACGGCTATCTGAACAACCCGCTGGTCTATGAAAACGGCTGGGGCAAGGTGTTCGGCAGCGTGTTCGAAGAACGCAGCGACGGCCTGTTCTCGCCGGTCACAGAGCGCTATTCGGAGGGCTTGGCCACCATCAACATCCAGGTGGTGGACCAAAACCTGCAGCCGGTGGACGCCGCGCGGGTGGTTCTGGCCATTTTTGAAAGCCAGCCCCGCTTCGATTGCGAGGCCTATACCGACAACAACGGCCTGGTGAGTTTCAGCGTGGGCGAAAACCGCGATTACCGCGCCCGGGCGGAAACCATGTTCGGGCTTTATCCCGCCAATCCGGGAACCTACGCGCAACTTATCGCGAATTCGGTGAACGGCGAGATCTACAATTACCAGTTCCAGATCGCCGCGCCGCTGCCCCAGCCGACGATCGAGGCTTTGGCCCCGCCCTCCGACCCGGTTCAGGATTTCCGCTTCACGGCGGGGTTTGCCAGCCCCGGCTATTTCATCACCGGCAAAACGCTCTGGGACGACATCGACGTGCTGGGAGCCCCCGCCAGATTTTACGAGGCAGTTGATGAGCCGGCCACCGTTTCCTTTTTGGTGGTGGACGCTGACAATGCCATCTTCCTGGACCTGGACAACTTCTGCAGCGCCTACGCTTACACGGGCCCGGTGGCATCCGGCACCGCGGTTTTTGACATTCCCGTGGGCCAGGACTGGTATGCCCTGCTGAATAATTCCCACCGGCACGGCAACGCTGTGTTGCTATCCGGAGCGTTGGCCTGCGAATACTGGGGCACAGCGGTGAACGATCCCCAGCTGCCGGCGGCGGTTTTCAGCCTGGACGCCATCGCGCCCAATCCCTTCAGGGACCAGACCAGGATCGCTCTGGAGCTGAAAGAGGCGGCGGAGGTCAGCATCGGGATCTTTAACCTCCGGGGACAGCAGGTGCGCTGTTTTGAAGCGCTGAAACTGGCGGCGGGGCGGCATGGGCTGGATTGGAACGGCAAAGATGACCGCGGTGAAGCCTTGCCCAGCGGGGTATATTTCCTTCGGGCGGCGGCGGGAAAGGATGTCCAGGCCCGCAAGCTGCTGCTGCTGAAGTAGGCCTCTCCAAGGGAAACGGATCCGGGACCGTCTGTCTGACCAGAAGTTGACCAAATCATCCGGGAATGGTTCCACATTTTATTTGACAAAGACCGCCACCCTGTAAATGTGTTTTCCGTGCTCGCGGAAGTCTCAATCCCGCGGCGCGTGACCACTGAATCCATAGTCAAGGAGTCGCGATGGAACAGGACTTCAGCCGGCTGGACGCGTTGTTGCCAGCATACGAGGGCAGGCAGGGCTCGCTCATACCACTTTTACAAGCCGCGCAAAACCTCGAGGGATATCTCTCCCGGCCCGTTCTCAAACACATCTCTGAACGCATGAAAGTGCCAGCCGCCGAGATCTACGGCGTGGTGACCTTCTACTCGATGTTCCGCCTGGAGCCGCAGGGCAAACACATCGTTAGAGTTTGCAAAGGCACGGCCTGCCACGTTTCAGACGCCGACGGGATCAAGGACGCGCTGATCGAAAACCTGAAGCTGGAAGGCGGCAAAGTGACCACCGAGGACATGCAGTTCACGCTGATGGAAGTGGCCTGCCTGGGCTGCTGCTCGCTGGCGCCGGTGATCATGATCGACGACCAGACCTTTGGCAAACTCACTCCGGAAGCGATTCCCGGCATTCTGGACAAATTCCGCGACGGGGGGGCATGATGGAAGCGGTCACCATTAAAGTCGGACTCGCCAGCTGCGGCTTGGCCGCCGGCGCTGAGGACGTGTATCACAAGCTGCAGGAACACCTTTCCGCCCAGCCCGGGGCCTTCAAACTGCAGCGCACCGCCTGCATCGGCATGTGCTTTGAAGAGCCGCTGGTGGAGCTTTCCGGAAACGAACTCGGGAGCGTCATTTTGGGCCGCGTGGATCCGGACAACGTTTTACCTTTGGTGGAGGAATACCAGGGTGGAAAATTCCCCTCCTCGAACGTGATCCTGGCCGGAAAACACGAGGCCAGCCGCAACGAGCTTCTGGCCAACCAGATGCGCATCGTGCTGGGGAATTGCGGCGTGATCGATCCCCTTTCCATTGCCGACTACGAAGCCCGCGGCGGCTACCAGGCCTTGAATAAAGCTCTGGCCCTCACACCCGAAGAGATCATCGCCGAAGTGAAGGATTCCGGACTGCGCGGTCGCGGCGGGGCGGGATTTTCCACCGGGCTGAAGTGGACTTTTGCCGCGGCAGCCAAAAGCAACAAGAAATATGTGGTCTGCAACGCCGACGAGGGCGATCCGGGCGCGTTCATGGACCGCAGCGTGCTGGAAGGCGATCCGCACAAGATATTGGAAGGGATGATCATCGGCGCCTTCGCCATGGGCGCGGATGAAGGCTATATCTATTGCCGGGCGGAATATCCGCTGGCCATCGCGCATCTGAAGGTGGCCATCGCGGCGGCCGAGGAACGTAAGTTTCTGGGCAGGAACATCCTGGGCACTGATTTCAACTTTGAACTGCACATCAAGGAAGGCGCCGGGGCCTTTGTCTGCGGCGAGGAAACGGCCTTGATGCAATCGATCGAGGGCAAGCGCGGCATGCCCACCATCCGGCCTCCATTCCCGGCTGAATCTGGCCTCTGGGGCAAGCCGACCAACATCAACAACGTGGAAACCTGGGCCAATATCGCCTGGATCATCCTCAACGGCGCCAAAGCCTTTCGCGCGGTGGGCACCGAAAAATCGCCAGGAACCAAGGTCTTCGCGCTGGCCGGAAAGATCGCCGGCAGCGGCTTGATCGAAGTGCCGATGGGCATTCCTCTGCGCGACATCATCTACAAGGTGGGCGGCGGCATGAAGACGGAGAAACCCTTCAAAGCCGTGCAGATGGGCGGCCCCTCCGGAAGCTGCATCCCGGCGGAACTGCTGGACACCGTGGTGGATTACGACAGCATCACCGCCACCGGCGCCATCATGGGCTCCGGCGGCATGGTGGTGATGGACAGCGGCACCTGCATGGTCGATGTGGCGCGCTATTTCCTCAATTTCACCCAGAACGAATCCTGCGGCAAATGCACTTTCTGCCGCATTGGCACCCGGCGCATGCTGGAGATCCTCACCCGCATCACAGAAGGCAAAGGGGTGCTGGAAGACATCGCCAGGCTGGAGGAACTGGCCGTGAACATCATCAAAGGCTCGCTCTGTGGTCTGGGTCAGACAGCGCCCAATCCGGTGCTGACCACCTTGCGCTATTTCAAGCACGAATATCTGGCGCACATCGAGGAGAAGCGTTGCCCCGCCGGGGTTTGCACAGCTTTACTGCGTTTTGAGATCATTCCGGACAAGTGCATCGGCTGCACGGCCTGCGCGCGCAAATGCCCGGTGCAGTGCATCTTTGGGGAAGTGAAGCAGCCGCATGTGATCGATCAGGACAAATGCGTTAAATGCGGCGCTTGTTACAAGGCCTGCAAGTTCGACGCCATCAGCAAAGGATAGGAGAAGAAGATGATCGAAGTAACGCTGAACGGAACCCAGGTGCAAACCGAAGCCGGGATCACCATCCTGGAACTGGCCCGCCGCAACGGGATCGAGATCCCCACCCTTTGCCACGATGAAGAACTCAAACCTTTCGGCTCGTGTTGGGTCTGTGCCGTTGAAGTGAAAGGCCGCCGCGGTTTTGTGACCTCCTGCGGCACCACTGTGACCCCCGGAATGGAGATCGTCACGGACAGCGAGGACATCCGAGCCGCCCGTAAAATGGCGCTGGAACTGCTCATCTCCAACCACTATGCCGATTGCGAAGCCCCCTGCAAGATCGCCTGTCCGGACCACGTGGACATCCAGAGCTATGTTTCGCTGATCGCCAACGGCCAGTACCACGATGCCGTGAAAGTGATCAAGGACACCCTGCCGATGCCACTTTCCATCGGGCGTGTCTGCCCGGCATTCTGCGAAAAGGAATGCCGGCGCCAGATCGTTGATGATCCTGTCGCCATCCGCCAGCTGAAACGCTTTGCCGCGGATGAGGACCTCGGCGACGTCTGGAACTACGTTCCCGAAAAGGCGGCGGCCACCGGCAAGCAGATCGCCATCATCGGCGCCGGGCCTTCCGGACTTACCTGCGGATACTATCTTTCCAACCTTGGCCATGAAGTCACGGTCTTCGAAGCCGCGCCCGCGGCCGGGGGCTGGCTGCGCTACGGCATTCCCGAATACAGGCTGCCCAAGGCCACGCTGGAGCGTGAGATCGAGCTGATGTGCGCCAACGGCATGAAGATCGAATACAACGTGCAACTGGGCCGTGACCTCCAGCTGGAGAAACTGCGCGCCGGTTATGACGCGGTTTATCTGGCCCTCGGGGCCCAGAAAGCCGTGCCCATGCCGGTGAAAGGCTCCGACCTCACCGGCTGTTATCTGGGCGTGGATTTCCTGAAGGCCCACAGCCTTGGCCACACCCCGGTTCTGGGCAAAAAGGTGGCCATCGTGGGTGGCGGCAACACCGCCATCGACTGCGCCCGCACCGCCATTCGCCTGGGTTGCGAGGTGAGCGTGATCTATCGCCGCACCAAGGCTGAGATGCCTGCCGAACCCTTTGAGATCGAGGCCGCGGGACACGAAGGCGTGGTTTTCCACTACCTCTGCAATCCGGTGGAATATTTCGGAACAGACGGCCAATTGCGGGAAGTGAAGATAGAAAAGATGAAGCTGGGAGAACCCGATTCCAGCGGCAGAAGGCGTCCGGAGCCCACCGGCGAGTTTTTCACCGAAAGCTACGATTCCATCATAGCCGCCATCTCCCAGGTTCCGGATGTGGATATCTTCGCGGAGTCAGCCAACCGCGTGGCAGGAAAGGAGCTTCCCCTCAGCCGCTGGCAAACCGCTGTGGTGGACGAAAGCACTATGCACACAGGTTTGGCCAACGTTTTCGCGGGCGGCGATTTCCGCCGCGGGGCCGCCACCGCCATCGAGGCCATTGCCGACGGTCGTTTGGCCGCGGAAGCCATCCACCGCTATCTGGCCGGCGAGGAAATCAAAGCGGACCATTTCCGCTTCGACGCCAAAAAAGGCTACCAGGTGCAGGAAATTTCCCCGGAAGAATACGCCCACTATGAAAAGATCGCGCGGAAAGTGATGCCGGAGATTCCGCTGGAGGAAGCCAGAAGCACTTTCCACGAGGTGGAGACTGGCTTCGATGCAGCTGAGGCCAAGGCCGAGGCCGCGCGTTGCTTGGAATGCGGCTGCCAGGTGAATGAAACCTGCAAACTGCGTGAATATTGCACTGATTTCCGGGTGGACGCCCTCCGTTTCCCGGGCAGCATCAACAAACATCCCATCGATTACAGCCATCCCTTCATCGTGCGCGACACCAACAAATGCATTAACTGCGGACGCTGCGTGTGCACCTGCGCCGAGATCCAGGGCGCCGCGGTGCTGGGCTACGTTTACCGCGGTTTCGCGGCTGTGGTGGCCCCGGAATTTGGCGAATCGCTAACCCAAACCACCTGCGAAAGCTGCGGCAAATGCATCGCCGTTTGTCCCGTGGGCGCGCTGGTGGAGCGGAATCTGAACTACAAGCTCAATCCCCTACCGAAAGAAACCACTCTGCAGAGCTGCGGCATCTGCGGCACCGGTTGCCAGATCCTCTGTGAAACGCAGTCCGGTCTGCCCGTTCGCATCAGCACCGACGACAAAAAGCCCGGCTTCAACGGACGCAACCTCTGTTTCAAAGGCCGTTTCGGCTGGCAGGCCCTGTTTGGCGCTGACCGCCTAAAAACACCGCTGCTCAAGGAAAATGACGGCTGGAAGGAACTGACGTGGGGCGAAGCCCTGAAGGTTATGCAGGAAAGAGCGGAATCCTCCGGCAGCAAGCGTTTCGAGCTTTCGCCGCACATCTGCCTGGAGGAGATGCTGATCCTGCACAAAGCCGCCCAAAACTGTGGCGCGGCCTTGCATGCCAATCCCCGCTACCGCCTGTTCAGCAGCGCCTGTCTGGCCTGGCAGCCAAACCTTGATCCCTACGACAAGCTGGACAGCTTCGACGAATATGTGGTGGTCGGAGAGATCAGCCATACCCTGCGCACCATGCTGCGCCTCAAACAGCGCTCCGGCAAAAAGCTCCTGAGCGTGGTCAGCTGCGGCTCCAAACCCATCGGTTTCGCGGACAGCGTGCATTCCTCGCTAGCCTCGCTAAACCTTTCGCCGCACCAGCTCTTCATCTATAACCTGAACAAGACCCGGGAACAGAGCGTCGCCAAAGTGCTTAACGCCGCCTGCACGGTCGACCCGACCCTTGGTAACGTGCTGGAGACCTCGGATTATCAGAACTACCGCGGCTTGCAGCTCATGCAGCCGGATTTTGGCCTGCCTGCCGACGTGGACTTTGCGCTGAGTTGGGGAACCAGGACCATGAAAACCGCCAACCCCGGCTTCAGGGTGGAGATACAGCAGTTCGCGGACCCGGATTCCGATGCCGACCTGCTGTTGCCCGCGCCCTCCTATCTGGAGATCGAAGGAACCGCGCTGGGCAACAACGGAGGTATCACCAGATTCAAAAACCCGGCTCGTTCCAAGCTTGGCGCAGAATTGCTCCGCCTTTTTTACGAACTGGGCTGGATCTCTCCCGCCACCGCGGAGATCAATCACTGGAACGACGCGGCGGATCAGCTGCTGAAAACCGTTTCTGCAGCCGCCCCCCAGGCTTATGACCCCGCACTGGTCGAGATCGCCAACTTGCGCGACATGGTGTTGCCGCTGGACAATCTGCTGCAGCAACGCGTGATCATGCTCTACGAAAAGCGGAAATCGCCCACAGGGTTCTGACGCCCTCCCGGCTGCTTTTTGGTTGATCACTGCCCCCCCCCCCTCGGTTTGAAAGAGAGCCAAACATCAAGCCCGGCCTCAACCGCCGGGCTTCTTTACGCTCAAATTAGGCTCATGTTCAAATAGAGTGGATGTGTATGAATGGCACATCGGTACCGTCATCCCAGCGTAGGCTGGGATCCAGAAAAGCCCCGTGGCGCAGGATTCCGATCCTGCGAAAAGCCAAAACGCAGCATTGGCATGCTGCGCTACGAACCCGACAAAAGACTTGGATTCCAGCCTGCGCTGGAATGACGGAAGCCCCGTGGCGCAGGATTCCGATCCTGCAAAAAGCCAAAGCGCAGCATTGGCATGCTGCGCTACGAACCCGACAAAAGACCTGGATTCCAGCCTGCGCTGGAATGACGGATAGGATACTAGAGTTTACCCACCATACATGAACTTGAGCCTCAAATTATGGCTGGATGCTACTTTTTCCGCACCACGCGAAAGCCGATGTGATCAGCTTTGGCATAGGGTTTGCCGTGGGCGCGGGAGGTGACGCGGATGTTTTCGGCGGGATCCTTGTAGGAGCCACCACGGATCACTTTATCGGTGCCTTGGTCCAGTCCGGCAAAAGGCGTATCCATGATGCTTGTATAGGATGAATACCAGTTCCAGACCCACTCCGCGGCGTTTCCGCTGAGGTCGTGAAGTCCTATCTGGTTGGGCTGTTTTTGGCCCACGGGTTTGAGGCTGCCGCCGCTGTTGGCGGAATACCAGGCCACCACGTCCGCGACCGTGGAGCCGCTGTAGGGGGTGAAAGCGTTTGTGCGTCTGGCTTTGGCGGCATACTCCCACTCCGCCTCGGTGGGCAGGCGGTATCCGCTGGCGTTGAAATCGCAGCTCACGCCGTTGCCGAGATACTCGTAGCAGGGCTGCAGATTGTCCAGGCGGCTTTTCTCGTTGCAAAATGCCACCACTTCGTCGAAGGTGATGCCGGTGACGGGCAGGTCCTTTTCCTCCTCAGAAAACTCGAAGCCGGGATTGGCCATGGCCCACTGCGCGCGTGTGATCTCGCGGGGCGCGATCATGAACGAGGACAACTGCATTTGCAGCAGCGGATATTCATCGTTTTTGGCGTCTGGGCCGTTGTTGCCGATGATCGCGGTTTCGCCCAGAACATAGATCATCTCCAGAGGCACGTTCGTTACCTTCGGTTTCGCGTCTGTCACCTGCGCGGGAGCGCCACCGTCGTCAGCTTGGCCGAAGATGGCCCCGTCCTTGATCACGTGGTATTTCAGGATGATATAGACAAGAATGCAGGCCGATATGACGCCCAGGACGCGGAAGGTCTTCTGCAGTTTCTTGAGTTCCGGAGAGGTTTCCTTTCTCTTGATGGGAATTTTCTGGACCGGCCCGTCCACGGTGGTGTCGCCGGGGTGCTTGCCCAGCAGAGTGTTCACGCCTCGGGAAGGGATTCCGGGCTGGGTGTCCGCCAGGGAAGGTTTGGGTTCCACGGTGGGAACGCCGAGAGGGGAAAACTGGTTGTCTGCAGATAGGGCAGGTTGAGCTTTTGGAGGTTCAGAAACGGATCCGGCGCCGTCGTTTTCCAGGGTAAATTCCTGTTGCGTGACCAGCGCTTCCCGCATTTCTGCGGCGCTGGCAAAACGCCTGGCGGGATCGATTTGCAAAGCCTTGTTGAGAACGCTGAACAGCCAGGCGGGGATATGTTTGCCAGGCAGATCCGGGTTGAGGGGATATTGGCCGAAAGTTATCTGTTTCTGGGCGGAAGGGCTTTCCCGGCGGTCCAGTTCCCAGGGTAGTCTGCCGCGCAGCAGCAGCCAGGCGATCACGGCGGCGGACCAGAGATCCGAACGTTCATCGGGGTTTTCCTCCAGAAAAACTTCCGGCGGGGTGAAGAGCACGGGATGGTGGGCGTGCTGTTCCGGATCGGCGATTTTCCAGGCATGGGGTGATTTGCCGAAGCCCAGCACCTTGAGGTCGTAATCCGGAGTGATGATGATGTTGGTGGGGTTTAGGTTCAAATGCAGGATCAGATGCTTGTGCGCGTGTTCGAGAGCGGTCAGCAGTTGCAGGGTCCACTTGATGGCCTGGCTGTAGCTGATGTCCACGTGCGGGATGCGCAGAATGCCGTTGAGCGGATCGCCTTCGAGGAACTCGCTGACCATGTAAACGGTGCCGCCATTCTCGAACAGACCGATGGTTTCACGGATATTGGGGTGTTTCAGCCGGAGGCCGGTCTCCGCTTCCCCGCGCAGCTGGGCCACTTGGTCAGCGTCTGAGCGGAAGCGCTGCTCGTTCGTTTTGATGGTCACGATCCTGCCGCTGAAATAGTTGCGGGCCTTATAGACGCAAAACTGCCTCGATTTGTGCAGGGTCTCGATGATGGTGTAGGCGTTTTCGCCGCTGTTGCCGTTCATGCTGAGGAAGTGTGGACCAGCTTGCCACTGGCGTAAACTGCCGTGATATGTGAAGAACCCAGATGGTAGGGAATGAAATTCAGGGAGGGGATGTCCCAGATACAGAAGTTGGCCAGCTTTCCCGGTTCCAGCGAGCCCAGTTCCGTCCCCAGGCCAAGGGCGTGGGCGGCGTTGAGGGTGCAGGCGCAGAGGGCTTCCACGGGGGAAAGGCCCATCTGCAGGCAGGCCAGGCTCATGATGAAAGGCAGCGAATCGCAATTGCAGCTGCCGGGGTTGAAATCCGTGGCGATGGCCACAGGCAGGCCGCTGTCGATCATGTGGCGGCCGCGGGCATAGTTTTTGCTGGCCAGCGAATAGAGCGTGGCGGGCAGCAGCACGGGGATAACGCCGGCCGCTTTGAGGGCCTGGATGCCCACGTCGGATGCGGCTCCCAGATGGTCGGCGGATACGCAGCCCAGTTCTGCCGCGAGTTCCGCCCCGCCGATGGGTTCGATCTCATCCGCGTGCATTTTGAGCGGCAAACCGTGTTCTCTGGCGCAGTTGAGCACCGTTCTGCTGTCTTCAATGCCGTAAACGTGGGCCTCGGTGAAGATGTCGCAAAAGCGGGCGATGCCTTGTTCAGCCACAGCGGGGATCATCTCAGAGCAGAGGATCCTGATGTAGCCGGCGTGGTTGTCTTTGTATTCCGCGGGAAATTCGTGCGCGCCCATGAAGGTGGGAACCACGGTCACAGGCAATTCCGAGTTCAGCCGGGCGATCACGCGCAGTTGCTTCAGTTCGCTGGCGGTATCAAGTCCGTAGCCGCTCTTGGCCTCCACCGTGGTGGTGCCCAGCGAGATCATTTTGCGAACGCGTTTCGCGGCAAGCTCAAAGAGCAGGTCCTCAGAGGCGTCGCGGGTGGTTTTGATCGTGCCGCGGATGCCGCCTCCGGCTTGGGAAATCTCCACGTATGACTTTCCGGCCAGGCGCTGGGCGAATTCGTCCTCGCGGGTGTGCACAAAAACGGGGTGGGTGTGGCAGTCAACAAAACCCGGCAAAACCAGCTGGTCTGCCGCGGAAACCACTTCCGGGGCGGAATGGGCGGCCATGATCTCGTCTGTGGTGCCCACAGCCAGAATCCGCCCGTCTTTGATGGCCAGAGCGCCACCGGCAATGCAGCCCGGATCGTTCATGGCCGCTCCGGTGCGCGGCTCCGCGCCGCCCTGCAGGGTTACCAGTTGCCTGCAATCCCGCAAGATCAGGTCAGCCCGCACGTCTCATCCTCCTGTCCATCCGCCTGTGGCTCCTGGTGGTATGTCGGTCCCGTTGCGTGATTTGGGTCAGTCTTCGGGCTCCTCTTCGTAGTTTTGGAACAGCTCTTCGAATTTGGCAGCCACGGCGTTGAACTCAGCGTCATCCTCGATCACGCTCAGTTCCACGTTTTCGCCGTCCACTTCCCAGCTCATGATGTCGTATTCCATGGAATCCACTTCGGCCAGGGCCATGTACTGCTTGCCTTCGTGGGTGATCACGTCCAGAACGATGAAGTCCTTGCTGCTGCCGTCTTCCAGCTCAATGGTGATGGTGTTGCTTTCGCACTCTTCGCCTTCGCAATCGCAGGGCTCGTCGTGGTCGTGGCATTCTTCGCCGCATTTGCAGCCGTTCTTTTCTTTATCGGTCATGGGATAACTCCTTTGTTTTTCACATTTTTTGTCGCTTGAGTATTTTGGCAAGGGAAAAATTGGCGGCTGGCTTCACATCAGGCTGAGCGGGTCCACATCCGGATGGAAGTGGATGGCGCCGGGCGGTGTGTAAAGCTCAGATATCAGCTCCAAAGACTGCTTCAGGATGGAAGGTGTGCGGGCTTTGATGATCAAATGCCAACGGTGGAGGTTGTTCATTTTGGCAAAAGGCGCCGGTGCCGGTCCCAGCAGAAAGATGTCGGCTGCCCCAAATGTGGCTGCCACCAGCAGGGATTTTTCCTGCAGCAGGGCCATTTCCTGTTCCAGCAGGGGTCCGTCCGCGCATTGGAAGAGGATCCGGGCCAGCCTGTAGAAGGGAGGGTAATTGAGGCGCTTGCGGTGCTCCAGCTCTTCCTCCGCGAAAGCGCGGTAATCCTGGTTTCCGGCGTGCACGATGGCGTAATGGGTGGGATTGTAGGTCTGGACGATCACTTCGCCGCGTTTGTCCGCCCGGCCGGAGCGACCTGCCACCTGGGTGCAGAGTTGGAAAGTGCGTTCGGCAGAGCGGAAATCCGGCACGTTGAGGCTGATGTCCGCGCTGATGATGCCCACCAGGGTCACAGCGGGGAAATCCAGCCCTTTGGAGATCATCTGGGTGCCCAAAAGGATGTCCACATCGCGGTCTTTCATGCGGCGGTACATGGTTTTGTAGCTGTCCTGCTTCCGCGCGGAATCGGAATCGAGACGCAGCACCCGGGCTTGGGGAAATAGGATCTGGAGCAGCTGCTCCACTTTTTGGGTGCCGGGTGAGCCGTAGGAAAAAGTGTAGCTGCCGCAGTGGGGGCACTTGCGGGGACTGGGATAGGCATTGCCGCAGTAGTGGCAGTGCATTTCCTCGCGGTCGCGGTGGTAATACATGCTGATGTCGCAGTTGGAGCATTTGATCAGTTCGCCGCATTTCAGGCACTGCATGTAAGAGGAAAAGCCGCGCCGGTTCTGAAACAGGATCACCTGTTCCTTTTTCTCGAGGCGGGCGCTGATGGCGGCGATGAGTTCGTCGGAAAGCAATTGCTGCTGGTAATCCTCCTGCAGCGAGAGGATGCGCACTTCGGGCAGTTTGATGTCCAGCGGCCGGCTGCTCAGGGTGTGCAGAGTGTATTTGCCTATCTCTTGATTGTGCCAGGATTCCAGCGAGGGAGTGGCGCTGCCCAGCACGATCTTTGCGCCTTCGAGCCTGGCCCTCACCACAGCGAGGTCGCGTCCGTTGTAGCGGGGATTGTTGTCTTGTTTGTAAGATTGCTCGTGCTCTTCATCCACGATGATCAGCCCCAGGCGCGGCATGGGGGCAAAGACCGCGCTGCGGGCGCCGATCACCAGCCGGCATTCTCCGGTGGCGATCTTGTGCCACTGGCTGAGGCGCTGCCGGTCGCTCAGCTGGCTGTGGGAGATGGCCAGAGTGGAACCGAATTCGCCCTGGAAGCGTTCCACCATCTGAGGTGTGAGCGCGATCTCCGGGATCAGGAAGATCACTCCTTTGCCCTCTTGCAGGCAGGCCCGGATCAGAGGAATATAGACCTCGGTCTTGCCGCTGCCGGTGATGCCGTAGAGCAGATCGACCCTGAATCCATCCGCCTGCCGCGAGATCTCCCGCACCGCCTGCTGCTGCTCTGCGTTCAAGGTGACGGCCTTGGGGCCGGCGCCGCTTTCGTAGCTGAAAAACTCGCGCTCCACCTGCTTCGGGGTGATGCTGAGCAAGCCTTTCTTCTGCAGCGCGTGCATCACGGAATAGGATACGGTGGCGCTGATCTCGGAGAGGGGAAACTCCTCCTTGGGGATGGCCAGCATCAGTTGCAGCGCTTCTTTTTGCTTGGGCGGAAACTGCCCCAGATCGGGCTCGCGGTCCAGCAGGCGGACAAAATTGACCGTTTTGGGTTTGTCGCGGGAACTCAGTTTGCGCCTTACTTCCAGCAGGCCCAGGTCCGCGGCCTGTTCGATCAGATGCAGCACCGGTGCCCCTTTCAGCAGCTTGCGCAATTCGGATACTTTTCTGGCCTCGCCTCCCCCCAAAGCGGGTTCCAAAACCCTGAATGATTCTGGAAACTCCGCTGCCAGCCATTTCACCTCGGCCTCGATGTCCGGCACCAGCCAGGCCGGCAGCATCGCGAAACAGGCGCTGCCCAGCGAACAGGCGTAATATCCCGCCATGAACCTGGCAAGTTCCAGCAGCCGGGGTCCCAGCACCGGGACGTCGTCCAACACTTCCAACACAGGTTTGTAGCGGATCTTGTCGGAAAGCTGGCCCTGCATTCGCTCACCGCAGATGCCGATCATGTCCTTGCGGTTGAAGCTCACCAAGACCCTCGCTCCGGTGTTTATCTCCACTTTGGAGCTGTAATGGAATTCCCGGGTGAGGACCAGGGGCAGGTGCACGGCGTAGTAATACATGGTCAAAGGCTGAAGGGAGGGGCTTTTGTGTCAATGGAAATCTGCCCGGTGCGGCCTGTGTTCCTGAAAATCCCGCCCTTAGCCCTTTCCTATCCGCCTCTTGTCCGCCTCCCGCTGACTTCCCCCCTGCCAGGCGGGAAGTTAGCGGGAAGTGAATGGGATGTGTACGGGAAGTGTGATAAGGGCGGAGCCTGCCGGAAGCCATTTGTTTGAAAAGGTACTGTTCACCCTCAAGCTCCATTCATAGTGGGTAACAGCCCTGGGAACGGTCAAGGGGAAAACTTGCGCATCCGGATCAGAGGTAATAAAAAACCCCGCCGGTGGAGCGGGGTTGGATATGTTCTCGTAGTTGTTTAGGCTTGAGTGAGGTTCATTTTGAACTGGTATTTGGTGGGTTTGGAGACGTTGAAGCGCCAGGATTCCACGATCCGCTGGATATCACTCAGGAAACTTTGAGTGAAGGTGGCGCTGTTCGAAGTTACGCGGGCCGACACGCTGCCGTTCTCCGCTATGTCCATCAGCACTGTGATGGAGCCGGTTTGCTTCTTGATGGCAACGTTCTTTTTGTAGGATTGCTCGATCTGGCCTTTGCGGGCGGCGATCTGGTTGTAGATGACGTCGGCGTCCGGAACGGAGGAAGCGGGTTTGGGGATCTTCACTTCCGGAGTGGGTATCTTGCTGATATCCGGGGCTTTGACCACAGACTGGGTAACCCTCTCAGTTTCCTCCCGGGCCGATGGCACGGTGGGCCACTGGCTGGTGGAGGGGGTCTGAAGCTTGGAAGCGTCGCCGGTGAACGTCTGGGTGGGCAGGTTCGGCCGGGTGGTCGATCCGGGGCCGCCGGGCTGGGTTGTGGCAACCCGGCCCACATCCGAGGCTGAAGCATTGAAGCCGGAAGTGGCTTTGGGATCGAAGGAGCCGGTAAAACCTGATGAGGCTTTGGGATCGAATGTTCCGGAGCCGGGTCTGGTGCCGGTGGCGGAACCTCTGGCGCCGGGACGGGCGGTGACAAAATCCTGCAGGCCGGTCACGGCATAAGCTGTTTGAGGCCTGCTGGTGCCGGAGGTGGCTCCGGGCCTGTTGGTGCCGAAGATCTGGCCTTTGTCGGGAACTCCCTGGTCCTGCCGGGCGCCGGTTGTGCCGGTGGTCCGGGTGGTGGGTTTGGCAGGTTGTTTGCCGCCGGGTTTCTTTGGCTCTGCGGTATCGCCGGCTTTCGGTTCTTCCGGAGGTGTATCCGGCGTGGTGGCTTGCGGCGCGGTCAAACCCAGCTGCGGTTCTATCCTGCGCACTCTTTCCAGTTCCGCCAAGGTTTCCGTGAGGGTTTTTTCCTTGTCCATCCTGGGTTTGATCACGAGGTCGTAGATCAGCACGAAGGCCAGGCCCAGAATGAGAAAGAGCAGGATCAGTCCAGTTTCCGTGCGTTCCGACGCGGAGGGAGTGGCCGGCTGCAAGCTGCTGTTCACCACAGCCTGTTCTTCCGGGCGCAGAACCGTTTTACGCGGTTCGGAGTAGCCGAACTGGATCTCGTAATCCGGATTTATCTGCACGGTTCCGCTGAGGTCGTTGCGCAACTTGAGCAACGAGCCGGAGAGGATGCCGTTCTGTTTCAGGAAATTGGCGTCCAGCGGGTTTCCGTCCTTGCTGCAGCTGAGGTGGGAGCCGTCCGGCAGCTGCAGATGGAAGTCATTTCCACGCTTGACCAGGAGCTTATGTTTGCTGGGGAATTTTTGGGTGTCGTCCAGGATCTGCCAGAAGAGATGCTTATCTGTTCCGATCTGCCATTTGTTGACAAAATCGGTTCCCTGGCGGATGGTGTCCAGATGTTTTCCCCGGTAGTTGAGGCTTAGGTTCAGTATCGTCTTTGCCATCATACCTCCTTACCCACTGGTGTTCGATTTACTTTTTTCAAGCCAATCAGTTTCCAGGAGGGTGGCAAAATAGATGTATTCATAGAAGGAACTGGTTCCCAGGCTCACAAACTCCGTAATGTACCAGCAGGGGATGCTTTTATCCGCCTGGATGAGCAGGGCTGTGGGGGTGGGATTGCCGCTGGCGTCCGAAGTTTTAACTATTTCCGTGGCTGTGCTTTGCAGATACGAGAGGATCTCGGTGCGTTTGTCAGGGTCAGAGGCAAATTCTTCCAGACTGCCGAAATGGATGCCCTGTTCGCCCAGGAGGATCCGGTCCGGGTAGATCTGGACCACGGTGGTGCCTTTGTTTTCTAGCAGATCGCGCTTCTGCATGGTTACCGGGAAGGTCATGTTGTTTGGCATGGTCTGTTTTTGCACTTCCATGGAAACGTTTTTGAGCAGAAACACCAGCAGAATGGTGAGGATGTCCACCAGGGAAATGATGGACAGCGGAGTTCCATCCGGGAACTTGCGGCGCACCCTGCGGTTGAGATTTTGGGGATTCAGGTTTTTGCTCATTGTCCCCCCATCACGTAATAGCGCACCTGCGGGGCTTTGTAGTGAACATTGGCAAAGTCGTTGCTCCGGCAGATATCGATGGTTTTGATCAGGACATCGTATTGAACGTCATCATAAGGGGCCACGCTGATGTCCCGCAGATCCGGAAACCTATCCCGGATGGTCTTGAGGCCGGCATCGAGCATGACATAGTTGTACTGGCCAAGTGAAAGTCCCACGATACCCGGGTCGCGCCCTGGTTCCCTGATCTCAAAACCAGGGATGGTGGTGCTCAGGGAATCCTGCGAGGCCGTGATGATGACGGTTACTTCCGGAACATCCTTTTTCAAGCCTTCAGTGCCGTCGACCGTCGCGGGCTGGCCGGGAGGCGCGGCAGAGAAGTTGAAGGCCACCAGCGCAACCTGCGTGATCACCAGCATCAGCAAGAGAAAAGGGATGACGGTGAGAAACAAGTTCATGATCGGCACCAGGTCCGGAACTTTCGGAACTGATACTGGATGCTGGTTCCTTCCGGCTGAAGGACGGTATGCCATGATCTTATCCTTTAGCTGAAATATTGATGTGATTGATGAGTTTTACGCTGTATTCGTCGATCTCGTTGATAAGCTTCTGAGCTTTGCCTATCAGCCAGCCCTTGATCAGGGTGAGCGGGATGGCGGCCATCAAACCGAGGGCAGTGGTGCCGATGGCGGTTTTGATGCCGGCTGAGAGCATGATGTTTTTCTGGCTGTCAAGCACGTCGGGACGGCTGAGGGCGTTGAAAGCGGCCAGCAGGCCCCAGATGGTGCCCAGCAGACCGAGGTAGGTGCAAACCTGGGCCAGGGTGTCAAACCAGAAGAGGCCGGCATCGATCTTGTAAACTTTCTGCAGCACTGCTTCGTCGAGGGCGTTCTGCACCTGGGCGCTCATGTCTTCCTTGGCGGCGGTTCTGCGCACGTCCTTATATACGGACAGGCCGCTGAAGAAGATGAAGCCGAGGGTGGTGCCCTTCATTTTTTCCGTGATCTTGATGGCTTCTTCGATCTGGTCGTTCTTGATATAGCCTTTCAGGCTTTTGTATAGATTTTGGGCGTTGATCCGTTCTTTGTGGAACAGCTGGATGTAGCGGATGACCGCGTAAACGATGCCGACGATGAAAACCAGCAGGATCAGATATCCGAAGAAACCTTGCTGATTGCTATCCCTGAAAATGGTGGCAAGGTTCACGGGGTCTGTTTTAACTTCCGCTGCCTGCGCTTCCTGCGCCGCCAAGGCCCCAAGGCCGATCACCAGGGTTAGGATTACGAGAACGATGTGCTTAGCATTCATTTTGACTCCTCTAGCCATGTTAATATTTCTTGTTTCCAATTTGTAAGTTGTTTGTTGCTCTCAGCCTGGATCGCGGCCAAGCTGATGGTAAAATCGTATTTTGCCGCCGGAGCGTAGGTATCTGTTTTGATCTGGATCACGCTGATGTCAGGCATCATGGTCTTGATCTGGATCTGCAGGTCGCGTCCTTCGATCACTTCTGTTTCCACGGGCTCTGTAACGACCGTCTCACCGCTGTCCACCTGGGCAAGGCAGACAGAAGCTCCCAGCAGGATCAGAAGGCTGATCAGGAATGTCTTTTTCATCTCTTCACTCCTTGGCGGATACTGTGAAGCCCAGTTCGGCGATCATGCCGCGGTTGGGCGAATTGTTCTGAACTTCGATGCGCAGCTTGTTCAAGCCGGGTTTCAGATGCTCAGCGGGCAAACTGGCCCGCACCGGATACACCAGGAAGGGCTCTGTATCGTAGTTCAGTTCGTAAACAGGGCCCAAGGGCTGGTCGTTAAGGAACAGCCTGGCGTTGTCCGGGGCTACAAAATCGAGATATCCATCCACGAAACCGGCGGACAGCTCAAATTCCTTTTCAAATACTACCGCCGTCTGCTGGCTTTCCTGCGTCTCATATGCCCAGATGGGCTGCGCGGAGGCATTTTGCAGGAAGGTGGACCTGTCCATGGGAAGTTCGAAGTTCGGGGCCAAACTGGCGTAGGACCTGATCTCTTCTCCAGTATCAGGATCAGTTCCGATCACAGTCCAGTCAGTATTGGACACCAGGGTGATAACTTCGGTGGGGATTGTGGTGGACATTTCCGCTGCGTCGAAGAAGAAACTCGTACTGAAATGGATCGGTTCTTCTGAGATCACGGCGTTGGGGAAAACTCCGCGGAAGCTGTTCACTCCGCTTTTCCAAGCCTCTCCGTCGACGCGGATCGCGAAGACGGTGCCGAAATCCTCTTTGTAAACGGGGATGAAAACAGGATCGATATCGTTGCCGTTTACCACGATCCGGGGATCCTGCTCGTAAGCCAGATAGACATAGGCAAAGCGGGGAACGACCTCAAACTCGAACTCGCGTTCCAAAATCAGCTCGTGCTGGGAGGGAACGCTGTAAGTGGAGAGCATCCTTCCGTCATCCAGGATCAGGGAACCAAAAGTGGAGTCGATCTTCTGAGACCCGCCTGCAGGTTTGGCCAGCCAGGCGTTCCAGGCGTTATCCAGCGCATGGCGGACCTCGGTGTATTCCGGCAGCAAGTTGCGTTCGATGAGCTTGTCCTCAGCCTTGGTGGTGTACTGGTCGAAGTAGCCGGCCGTGAAATATTTGTTGTAGATGTCCTGGTAGATCAGGTTCGAATTGTTGTAATATACGTCAATATAGGGCTGGGAATAAGGCCTGATCTCGGTGCTGACCATATTGTCAAATTCTTGTTGGCTGAACCTCTTGCGGTCGCGGAAGGGGGCCAGTTCATTGGAGACCTGGATGTATTTATCGATCTGGGTTTCCACCACTTGGGCGGCGCGGTCGTTTATCTGGCAGATCAAACTCAGCGCCCTGAGGCGGCGTTCGTTATCCAGGTTATCGGCCTCTGTCTGGTCCAGCAGCTTGACGATCTTGGCCACCTCGAGCTCGGATCTGGTTTGGAAAGAAGGCACCAGGTTGGGCGTGCCGCCAAAGAGATGTTTCTGCCAGGTGGTTCCGGCGCCCACTGGCAACAGCTGGTTGGCAGACGCGGTGAGGAAATTGCCGCGTTCGATGCTGTTCAGCTGGCGGTCGAAGCCGTCCAGAAAAGCCTGGCGGGCTTGCAGGATGGCGTACTCGGATTCTGCGAAGGCAAAGGCCTCATGGGCTTTTGTGCTTTCCACGGGCAAACCTTCGCCGCGGTATTCGGCTTCCAGGCGCTTGAATTCGTCCCTTTTCTGGAAAGCCAGGTCCCAGTTCCTGGCGGCGTAGGCAGTGTCAAACTCTTGGGCCAGGGTTCCCAGCTTGCGGTTGGCAACTGTGAGATAGCGTTCAGATTTGCTGCTGTCGCTCAGATAGAGTTCCCGCGCGTAGTATTCAAAGCGTTGCTGATCCTGGCGGGCAAGGTAGGAATCAGCCAGGATGGTGAGGAAACCGGGCGTTTCTTTGTGTTTGGGATAGGTTTGGGTGAAGTAGGTGAGGGCCTCGACCACTTTTTCCTGATCGTCTTCGCTGCTGTAGATCTCCACAGCCCAAAGATAGATCTCTTCCGGCTTGATGTCGCCGCTGTCGATCCGATCTGCTTTCACGTCGTTGTGCAGGTCGATGTAAGCCGCTGCTGCGTTGCTGCGCTGCGCGGCATCTTGACGCATTGCCTCGATGAGGTCCACCCTGAGGAGAAAGGCCAGGTTGCTGGCAGGAAACTGCTGGATGAAATCGTTTTTCAGGTCTCGCGCCTTGGCGGAGTCTTTCATCTGGGTCTGGGCTATGGTCCAGCTCTGTTCGTAGAGCGCGTATTTCTCGTCCATGGAGGTCTTCACCGCGGCCAGATCAGTTTTCAGGGCGATGGCTTCATTGTACAGCCCGGCTTTGACGTAAGCCTCGGAGGCCATAAACAGGTAGCCCTGGCTGCGGGAAGGTTCGTCGTTAAATTTATTCGCCAAACGGATCAGTTCTGTGGCAACGGTCTGCTGGTCACCCTGTTGTTCCGCCTTTTCATAGTTGTTCTGGATCTGCAGCCGGACCAGGTTTTCGATCTCCCCGGCATCGGTAGCGTTGTTGGAAAAGCCCTTGGCGGCGATGTACATTTTTTCAGCTTCGCTGAAGTTGCCGTTGTCTTCCTCGATTTTGGCCAGGTTCAGATAAATGCTGCGGCTGGTGGCCCTGTCGATCTCCATCCCGCTTGCCAGGATGGTGTTGTAGTGAGCTTTGGCCTGGTCGGGATGGCCGTGGTGCAGTTCAACCGCGGCCAGGTCCATCAGGATCGCCGGCGCGCCGCTTCTGGCTTCCGGGTTTTGGGATGCCTTCAGCACATTGTAAAATCTAAGCGCGGAACCACGATACTGTGAGTAGGTCGCGTCATCTTCCGGGGCGGGTTTGGACAGCGAGTAGATCCGCTGGTTGTATTTGTAGATGAGACCTTCGTTGTTGAAGTAATCTGGGTTCCCCTGGAAATCCTGATTGTAATCCGTGAGCTTGGTTGCCGCAAAGTTATAGCTTTCGATATCGTTGCGCTTTTCAGCCAAAAGGCTGGCCAACAGAATTTCCGTTAGCCTGTTCCCGTCTATGAAAGCTTGCAGGACAGTGGTGTTGGGGAACAGCTGGGTGTACTGCTGATATGCTTCGATGTGAAACTCGTAAAGCTGTTGGTCAGCTTTGGAGGCAGAATCGATCAGGTTGTTGTAATGGCGGATGCGGATCTGTTCATAGGCATCGCGGATGATTTCCAGTTGCGCCCTCAATTCCGGCGCTGCCGCGTCCGCATCCTTAACATTTTCCAGGTACCACGGCGTGTCTTTGCCATAGGTGGCTTTGATGAAGTCGAGCTTGTCGTCGCGAATCCGGGTAAGGTCCATGCCGGAACGGAGTTCCAGGCCGGGGGTATAATAGAGCTTGATGATCGAATCCACCACAGCCGGGTTCTGCAATTCATAAGGAGAGGTCTGAAGCCGGAGTTCCATGAAATCTATGGCCTGCAGCGGAGCTTCCATATCCACTTTCATGCCCGCGGCCTTGTCCAGGATGAGGGTTTTCACCTTGATATCGGAATATTCAGCCAGGGCTCTGCGGATTTCTCCCACGCCCTTGGATTCCTGGTTGAAATCGATGCCGTCGAGGGCGATGAGGGAATAGGCGATGTTGTCGATGGAGTTATCCCGGTAATCCTGAGCCAGATAGGCATCCGTGATCTCTTTGTTGTCAGCCGCTCCGATGAGGGTGACAAAATCGGCCAGGGCCGATTTAAGGGATTGTTCGTCGCCTTGGTTCAGGTTCACCCAAGCTCTCTGGTACAGGGCATCATGATGGTAGACGCTGTCGGGATCGTTCACCAGCGAGTCGAAACGGCGGTTGGCTTCGGCATAGTGGGTGACGGGCTCATTCGCGTCCGAGCCGATCAGGAAATGGAGGATGCCCAGCCTGTACACGGCCTCGTCGTAATAGGGCGAGTCGTCGTACTTGCCTGAATCCACCAGCTCTGTGTAGGCATCCAGGGCTTCGCGGAAATCAGCCTCAGCGAATTTGAGCCGGTCCGGTCTCTCCTGATTGGGGTTGGCGGCACGGAACTGCTCTATCTGGGCGTTTTTGGCAACTTTTTTGGCCTCGCTGCTTAAGTAGCCGATGTTGTATAGGGCGCGGTCCCGCAGGTAGAAATCCGGCTCGATCTCCAAGGCCATTTTATAATGGGCGAGGGCTTTCTCGGGATTGTCCAGATCAACCGCGTACTGCAGTTCGGCCATGTTGTAATAGATGATGGCATTGTTCAGCAAATATCCGCCGCTGGGCTGCTCCATGGCTTGAAAATATGGATTGGCGGCAACAAAGGCCTCATATCTTTCCAACAGCTCAGCCTTGTCCTGCACGATCTTCTGATATTCCGCCCGCTGCTGCTCGTCGCCCAGCGAATCAGCCTTGGCCAGACGCTGCTGCTCCTGATAGCGGATCTTGCGATAGTCCACCATCAGTCCCAGGAAATCCAGGTTGGCGATGAAGGTGTCGTTAATGGGAAAATCTTTCAGGCCAACCTTGTGGGTTTGCGCGTACTGCTTTTCGATCACGCCCTGCTGGTCTTTGGGATAATTTTCCCGGATCATGGTGAGCATCACGTCTTCCACTTCCGGCAGCAGTTCGTCCAGGGAGCGTTTATCGCGGTAAGTGGCGTAGTATTCGTCTAAAAGTTCCGTAAAGATCGCTTCCTCAACGCTGTCCTGATGCTTGCGGAAAGCTAGGTAGCGTTCCTTGCGGTTTTGCAGGTCGGCGATCTTTTCCACATATTCCTGCCGCTCGGGACCCAGATCGAGGTTCAGGCTGGCATAGTTCGGCTCGGCCATGATCTTGTCGATCCCCGCCACGACATCGGTGTAGATATTGATGTTGCGTTCGATGTCCATAAGGCGTTTCAGCTCCATGTCACTGAAGCCTTTGCCCACCACCGACTCGTCTTCGTTCACAAAAAGTTCATAGCGCCGCTCGAAAAAGCGGTCCATCACATCCAGCACCCTGCCGTAAAACACGGAGGTGTCTTTAAGCTGCTTCAGCAGAATAGCGCCCTCGCGGTAACGGGTGAAGGCGGCTGATTCGGGTCCGGTGTAATCGGGCGAGGCCAGTTGGGCGAGATCGATCGGGGGCAGCGATTCGAACGGCCTGATCTGGGCCTTGAAATTTTCCAGCAGCCGCATTTCTTCTTCCGCGATCCTGTTCAGAGCTTCGGTGAACTGCAAGCCGGGCAGGGATTTAAACTCGTTGTAAAGGTCTTGCAGGTCCCGCTGGATGGAGGAAACCTGCTCTTTCAGGACATTGGCCTTGCTGGTGTCTGGGTCCGCATAAAAAGAATCCAGATCGAGAGCGTCCAGGCGGCCGATCACGCTCCGCCGGCGGTTCACGAAAGTGTTTTTGATCCAGTCTTTGTTGTTTTCATAGGCGTCAACGTAGCCCTGGATCCTGGCCTCTTCGGCATCCTCTGCCAGGAGGTCCGCCCACAGGAACATGTAGGTGGGGTAATATTTGCCGGTGGAAAAACGGTTCATCACGTCTTCCAGGAAGGGAGCCGCGGTCTCGATATTCTGATTCTGGATGTAATCCACAGCCCTGTAATACAGCAGCAGATTGAGCATCATCCTGGCGTCGTCACCGAGCTTGGGGTCGTTGATCAAAACGTCGAAATATGGGATGGCCTGCGTGGGGTCGTCCACAACAGAGTAAAAATGCCCCACCAGATAAAGAAGGTCAGCCTCGTCCAGCTTGCTCAAACTTTCGTAATGCTGCAAGTATTCTTCAACGGCCTGGGACTTGTTCTCCTCCACCAGTTGGGGAAGCCTGTCTTTCAGGAAATCTATTGCCTCTATGACTTTGGGATCCGCGTAAATCGCGCTCCGGACATCCGGACTGACCACCGCATCTTGAGCATGCGCCAGCGCAATGGGAACCATTGTCAGCGTTAGCAACAGATATAGTTTGATGAGTTTTTTCATAACCCCGCTCGCTTATCGTCCTGTGTTATCAATCCTGCCAGTTATAAGCAGGATTCAGGATGCAGCCGGGGGTCGCATCCTGAATCTCAACCTTGACCAAGGGAAATATGTACGTATTTACCTGCACATTCACCAGACGGTGATCAGTGCGAAAACTATTTATTGGTTTTCTTCCTTAAGCTCCTGCAGCCATTTGCGCAGATCTTCCAGCGCTTTTTGCGCTTTCTGGCGTTCTTCGCGAAGGAGGCGCAACTCCGCCAGCAGGTCTTTCACTTCCGGGGAAAGTTCTTTGTAGGCGCTGGCTTCGACGATGCCGGGAGTGGGAAGCTGGGTGCCGGGAGTAACGATGGCCACTTCAGCCGGCTGGCCGGTTTCAGTGGTGGCCACGGCCACGGGCTCCGTGGGAACGATCACGGGTTCGGTGCCGATGTTGGTGGCGTAGAGGCCGAGGTCCGGACGGATGGAGGCATTCTTGTCCGAAAATCTGTCGAACAGGTAGGAAAGCCCCAAGGCGATACGGAGATTGTTTTCATATCCGTTGCCTTCGGAACCTTTGGCCAGGTCTTCAACCGCTTCCGCGCCCAAACGGATGCCAAAATTCTTGATGGAGTACTTGAGGCCGGCATTGAAGTCTTTGCCGTCGTATTCGCCCTGAACGGCAAAATTGTCCCAGGGCGATATCTCCACTGAGGCAAAGAGACCACTAAACCAGCGCGAACGATCCACTTGACCAATATAACGATTAGCTCCGATCCCGAGGTTGAACATCCAGTCGATGCCGCCCATCACCACTTGCTTGGAGGCAACGAGATAAGGGGAAAAATACTCATAGTCGGTTTTGTCTGGATGGTCAATCCAGCCTAAATTCAACGAATCCCTTAGGCTGGAGTGAATTACAGCCTCTTGCTCTGGGTCCCAATAGTAGTAGGGCTTGTAATCTTGGGCCCGGCGCCGGTTAACCGGGGAGAGGATGTTGTCCATGCCGACGGCGATCTGCGGGATCTTGGGCGTTTCCTGCAGAAGCTTGACTTTGGCGTTTAGGAAATAGACGTAATCTCCGCCGAAGAAATCCAGCTGGACGCGGTCGAACAGGCCTACCCCCAGCATGCCGTAGAAATTGAGTCCATTTTTGTCCGGGTCAACGTAAGAGGGTCTTTCCACGTTTCTGTAATAGCCAGCCAGAACCAGTTGCGCCGATTTGTGAGGAATAACATACGCGTCTGGCGTGCGCAGCAATCCCATCGTCTGGAACGGCGCAGCTTCGATCATGCCGATCACGGCTGCCAGAACAATTACGCTCAATATAACTTTTTTCATACTTCCCTCCACCTTTCGGTGTTTTTCTTAGTCTCGGGTCATTAATATCATTGACAGATTTTCCGTCAAGCTTTTTTTTGCCATATGCAGCGACAAAAAGCAAACGAAATCTTTCATGTGGGAGAGGACCTGGCCGCCAAATTTCTGGCCAACAAGGGCTATGCCATCGTGGCCAGGAATTTCCGGGCGAGCACTGGCGAGATCGACATCATCGCCATTCAGGAAGACACGCTGGTCTTCGTGGAGGTCAAAACACGCTCCAAACACTCTATCAGGCAGGCCATGATGAATGTGTCTTTCACAAAGCGAAAGCGCATCACACTCACGGCTCAGCGATATGTTATTCAACATCCCGAATGTGTCAAGTCAAGAATTCGGTTTGACTTGGTGATTGTGTTGTATTTTTGCCACACCGACAGCTATAAGCTTGAACACCTTGAAGATGCGTTCCTGCCGGAACTGTGATATTTTTCAGGATCTGATCGCTTAGACGCCGTAACTGCCATATGTTACGCGATTTGGCTGTCCATCTCATGGAAATCTGTCCAGTTTGATTGGCAATCGTGGGTCCCCAGCGCCAGTTAATTCCGCTGATAAGAGGCTCAGGGTCACGTAACATGTTTGTAAATATTCAGTTATAGAGTTTGCTGGTGTCGAAGTCGTCCCCCAGGTAATACAGGTAATCCGGGTTCGAACTTTCCCTTTGATCCCCTTCAACGTAGATCAGGCGGGAGTTGCCGTTCATCTGCATGTCCAGAAAGAGGTAAACGGCTTTTTGACGGCCCTGGTACTTCCAGATCTGATAGTCTTTGCGCACAAAGCGGGCTTCGTCGGAAGACGTGCCTTTTTCGATCTCATCCGGTTTTCCCTGGCGGATGTGGATGCGCCCCATGTCCGAGGTCCAGCCCTGCTCGAAATGGCTATAGTAGGAGTTGGCGTAGTCCACCCTCTCGCGGATCTGGTCCAGCAGGGTCTGGGTGTTCATGGCTCCCGCCGCGGCCAGGGCTTTCCAGCTTTGGCTGAGGTATCTGCGTTTGGTTTCCAGGTCGTAAGTTTTCCAGTCTGCGGTTGAGGTGGCCCCAGTGAAGTATTTGAGCAGTTTGAAATCATCATCCGGATCGGGAAAGACGAAGAACTGCTCTTGTTTGGGTTCGGTGAGGAAGAAAATGAACTCCCTTTCCTGGCTTTGTTCTCCCAGTTGAAACTCCACCGATCCGGTGTACTTGCCGGGGCTCAGCTTTTCCAGAGGTATGCGCAGGGAGATTCCTTCGTTGTGGGATAACGGGGCATAGTCCAGAAAACGGTCAAACACCATTACGCTGTCCTTTTCCACGGTCAGCACCAGCAGGCCCGTATCGCCGGCCAGGTCCGCGGGAGCGTAGGTCTCGAAATAGATGGTGAGGTCTTCGCTCTCGGTTTTGTCAAAGATCAGGGAGGGCTGGGTCTGATAGAGGACATTTCCGCGGTGAAACCGCTGCAGATAACTGCTGCTGTCCGGCCGTACAAAGCTGCATAATTCCAGATCGCTGAGCAGGTCCTGCGCGCCCAGCGGTTCAGCCTGATAGGTCCAGTTGGCGGTTTTGCGTGAATTGAGGTCTTTGGCGCTCACGCGCAGCAACCAAGGCTCGCTGTTCAGGCTGAAAGTAAGCCGGTTGAGATAGCTTTTGTTGGAGCGGGAATCGTTTTTGTCCGAAATGCCGATGTTGTCGCGATAGGTTTGGCTGTAAACAACGCTGTCCCCAACCACCACTTCCACCTGCAGGTCCAGTTCGGCAAAGTAGCCGCCTTTTTGGGCCAAAAACCAGAGATTGCCGTAAGGTATCTGGTAATCCACGTTGAGGATGGTGCTGTTGTCCTTGTTCAAAAAGCGCTGCGGAGCCACGTGCATGGTAAAGGTTTCGGCCGCGGCGGCCGCTCCCAGGCCGGTCAGGGCCAGGCAGAGCAGCAATGCTCTAATATTCTTCATCTTTGTTCCTCAGTCTGTATTGGCCGAAACCACCGGTGTCGGCGAAGATGAACTCCAGTTTCTGGCTGTAATAGGTCCAGATTATGTAAGGATACAGGTCCAGCGGATGCACTTCGCTGTGCGTCTCGTCCGGCTCACCGTACTTGATGTAGATTCTTCCCCGGTCGCTCTTCCAACCCTGCAGTTTTTTATGGATGGTGAAGCGCTCGTCGGCCGTCATCACGCGCTGGTAAAATGCTTCGCGGGCCTCATTGCGCAGGGTTCCCGGGCTGGGATCGTGCACCTGCCAAAATCTGTCGATCACTTCGGGCATGTTTTCCGCCGGAACAGCCCGCAGGCTTTTCCATTCGTTCTGAGTGGCGATGTAGCGCAGCTGCTGGATCTGGTCTTTGTAGCTGTAGCGGGCGTTGTAGTAGAACAACTGGCTGTAGAGGAAGGGGGCCATGTCGTAGCGGATGTTGCCTTCATAGAGGCTGAGGCGCAGACCGGCCAGGGAATCCGCGTTGGCTGGGGCGGTCAGGTCGGCCGTGTATGAACCTTGCGGGTAAGTGAACACGCGGGGGTCAGCAATTCCGGCGATGTGGACGCTGTCCGCGGCCAGGCTGAACTTCTGGGTAAGCACGCAGCTTTCCAGCGGGACCGGCAGGGGGTGCAGAATCGCGGGTTGGAAAGTGACGCCCTCTTTACGGAGCAGGAAATAGGGCTGGCCGATCTCCGTGTAGTTTTCTCCCACGGTGAAATTCCGCCTCAGATCAACCTTGTCGCCTTGGGTGAGGTTGCGCAGGCGCAGGTCAGCCTGGTAATTTCCCGGCCCGATCTCCGCGCTGAAAGTCACCGGGATGGCCGTATCCTGTAGCCAGTAACGCTTCGGCACCACAAAGGCCCGGTCGAAACCCAGCGTCTTTTTGGTCTTGGTGTTTTTCAGTTCCATCACCAGTTGGAAGTTGGATTCGGTGACGCCGGATTTGAATACCAAGGCGTTGTAGGGGATCAGAACCCACAGGTCCACCCCCGTGCCGTAGTGCTCGAAGATGATCTCCTGGGCCGGCAGCAGCGTGGCCAGCAGGAGCAAAAGCAGCGCAAGTTCAGCCGCTTTTACCATTGAGGGCCACCCTCAGGCTGAATTCGTATTGCTTTTCCTCCAGCCATTGCAAAAACTCGTTGCTGGGAAAAATCTTCCTTTGCGCGTCCAGCAGGTAGCTGTCGCCTTCATTCGTTGTGATGCCGGCCTTGATCGAGAAGCCGCCCCGGTTTTTTTCGGTGAGGGTTTTATAGGCATCCACAAATTCCTCCGAAAGCCTGGCCAGGGTCAGGTTCAGGCGGATCTCGCCGCGCAGGTGCTGGGGCAGCTCAGCCAGCGGGACCAGGTCCGTGGGGCTGATCCGCGGCATGCTGTCTTCATTGCCGTTGTAGCCAGAGCGGTTGCCGAACACGAAGAAGATGCTGCCTGTGGCCAGTTTGGAAAAATGCCTTTCGTAGTCCTGGTTGAAGAGCGCCACTTCAAAGCGGCCGCTGAGGTCTTCAAATTCTATGAAGGCGTAGGGATTGCCTTTGTTGTCGCGTTTGCGGGAAATGCCGGAAACGATGCCGGCCAGCACCAGATCTTTGCCGCTGGAGCTTTTGATGTTCTGGGAGCTGGTGTTGGTGAGGTGTTTCACCAGGCTGCGGTATTCGTAGAGCGGATGCCCGCCCAGGTAGAAACCCAGCACTTCCTTCTCTTTCTCCAGCTGATAGGCATAGTTCCAGGGTTCCTCCACCGGCAGGGGGGGATAGTATTCTTCGCCGCCGCTGTCGGTGGTGATGAGGTCAAAAAGCGAGGTCTGGCCTATCCTCTTGTCCCTTTGCGCGCCGGTGTTGAAGGACAGGGCCTGTTCGATCACGGCCCATTTTTGGGCCCGGCTGCCTTCCAGCTCATCCATCGAGCCACTGGCGATCAGGCTTTCCAGCACAGTTTTGTTCACCGCGCTGCTGTCCAGCCGGCTGCAGAAATTGAAGATGCTGGCATAGGCACCGTTTTGCCGCCGGTCTTCGACGATCGCGTCGATGGCGGCGTCGCCGATGTTTTTGATCGCTTTCAGGCCGAACATCACCTCTTTGCCCCGCACGCTGAATTCCTTGTCACTGCGGTTCAGGTTGGGCGGCAGGATCTTGATCCCCATTGCCTTGCAGACCTCGATCTTCACCGGCACCTTGGCCGGATCGTCTTCCAGCGAGAGCAGCGCGGCCATGAATTCAACCGGATAATGCGCCTTCAGCCAGGCTGTGCGGTAGGCCACCAGGGCGTAGCAGGTGGCGTGGCTCTTGTTGAATGCGTATTGCGCAAAATCCAGCCAGTCGTTCCAGATCTTGTCCGCCACCTTGTCCCGCACGCCGTTGGATGTGGCCCCGTCGGCAAACTGCTGTTTGAACTCCATCAGCATGTCCAGGCTCTTTTTGCTCATCGCCTTGCGCAGCGTGTCGGCCTGGCCCCGCGTGAATTTCGCCATCTCGATGGAGATCCGCATCACCTGTTCCTGATAGACGGTTACCCCGTAGGTTTCCTTCAGCGTCTTTTCCATCACGGGATGGTCGTAAACCACCTTTTCCCGCTTGTGTTTGCGGGCGATGTAGGTATCTATGAACTTCATCGGCCCGGGCCGGTAGAGCGCCACCATCGCGATCAGGTCTTCGAACTGGTTTGGCTTCAGGTCGATCAGATATTTGCGCATGCCGTCGCTTTCAAACTGGAACACGCCGTCCGTGTCGCCTTTGCTGAGCAGCTGATATACCTTTTTGTCGGTGAGGTCGAGCTGGTCGATGTCCAGTTCCACCCCGTGGGACTGGCGCACCAGATCCACCGTTTTCTGGATCAGGGTGAGGGTTTTCAGCCCCAGAATGTCCATTTTGAGGAATTTCAGTTCATCCAGCCAGCGGCCTTCATACTGCACCAGGATGTTGGTGTCGGAATCCTTCTGGGTGCTGCAGGTGAGCGGGATGTATTCTTTCAGGTCGCCGGGCGCGATCACCAGTCCGGCGGCGTGGATGCCGGTCTGGCGGATCAGGCCTTCCAGCACGATGCTGTGTTTGTAGATGCTCTGGTAGAGCTCGTTATTGTCGATCAGATGGCGGAAATCAGGAGATTCCTTGTAGGCCTCCTCCAGATTCTTGTTGAAGGGGATGGTCTTGGTGATGTTGTTGGCTTCGGTGGCCGGCACCATCAGAACTCTGGCCACATCCTTGATCACGGATTTGGCGCCCAGGGTGCTGAAGGTGATGATCTGCGTAACGCTGTTGCGGCCATATTTCTGCACGATGTAGTCGATCACCAGGCCGCGTTTCTGGGCGCAGAAATCGATGTCGAAATCCGGCATGCTGATGCGGTCCGGATTGAGGAAACGCTCGAACAGCAGGCCATAACGGATGGGATCGATCTGCGTGATGTTGAGCAGATAGGCGATGATGCTGCCGGCGCCGGAACCGCGGCCAGGACCCACCGGAACACCCTGCTTGCGCGCGTTGTCGATCAGGTCCTTCACCACCAGGTAATAGCCATCGAAGCCCATGCGGTGGATCACGTCCAGTTCAAAATCGATCCGGTTCTGCACTTCTTCCGTCATTTCGGGGTACTTCAGCTTTGCCGCTTCGTCGCAGAGCGCGCGCAGATAGCAGCCCATATCCTCAAACTCCTGAGGGGTCTCAATCTCAGGCAGAAGAAACTTGTCGTATTTCAGCTCCAGGTCGATCATGTCGGCGATCCTCAGCGTGTTGGCGTAGGCCTCCGTCTCTTCCGGGAACAGGGTTTTCATCTCTTCGGGGCTCTTGAAGTAAAGTTGGTCCGTGTTGTATTTCATGCGGCCGGGGTCGTTGAGGGTTTTTCCAGTCTGGATGCAGAGCAGGATGTCGTGGGCCTCGTGGTCTTCCTTGCGCAGATAGTGGCAGTCGTTGGTGAGCACCAGCGGCTGGTTGAGCTCTTTGGCCAGTTTGATCAAGGCCGGCATCACGTCGCGTTCCAGATCCAGCCCGTGATCCTGGATCTCCAGGAAATAGCGGTCGCCAAACACCTTCTGGTGCCAGATCACGGCTTCCCGGGCCTCGTCTTCCCGGTCGTTGGCCAGCAGGGAGGCGATCTCGCCCTTAACGCAGGCGCTGAGGCAGATCAGGCCTTCGCTGTGTTTTTCCAGCAGCGATTTGCTGATCCGGGGCTTGTAATAGAAACCGTCGATGAAAGAGAGGGAGGAGAGCATCATCAAGTTTTTATAGCCGGTGTGATTCTGCGCCAGCAGCACCAGGTGGTAGCGGGTATCGCTTTTGTTGTGTTCGCTGTCCAGCTCGCCGTTGATGATGTAGGCTTCCATGCCTATGATCGGTTTCAGGCCAGCTTTGGTGGCCCGCTTGTAAAAATCTATCACTCCGTACAGGTTGCCGTGGTCGGTGATCGCCACGGCTGGCATGCCGTATTCCTTGGCCAGCGCCACCATTCTGTCAACCCGGCAGGCGCCGTCCAAAAGACTGTACTGGGTGTGGTTGTGCAAGTGTACAAATGACATCTCGGTCTCTCCCTTTCTCTGGAAACATAGATTTGCCGCCGGCGGTATTTTGTCAAAGGATAATTTGCCGGGCGGGCAATCCTTTGCGGGACAGGGGATCGCGTTTCGCCGGGACCTGAAGTCACCTCCACGGAACCTGATCCCAGAAACCAAGCGCGGTTTTCAGGCTGCGATCAGACCGGGTTTCTGCAGCTTATTGTGAAAGGGCTCAAACTGGTCCGCGATGCTCCAATGCCTTTCTATGAGGGGATTCTAAAGGGGTGGAGGTCCGCCCGCCTCCGCCAAAAGCCGATGAAAGGTGGAGATGCCGGCATGTTTTGACCTGTTCTCTTCGTAATCGCACAGCAGGTCATGCATCATCCGGGTCTGTGGGGCCCGGTTGGCTTCGGCGTTTTTGAGCATCCAGCTGATGTCCTGCGTGGAAATGATCTTTTCCCGCGCCAGCAGCCTGATGTTGATCGCCCAGATGATGCTCTCGTTCAAGGCGCAGCACCACTCCGCCTGCGCGTCATTTATGGAGTCAATATCATCAAACAGCCCATAGGTTAGCGGGTTGATCACATGGTGGGAAAATTCGTGCCAGATCGCCGAAAGCAGGACCCTCTCCAGATTGCCGTGCTTTTCAGCGATCTCCAGGCCTCTCTGGCTGCACAGGCAAAACACGGTCTCGCCCTGTTTACCGGAAACCGTGATCGACAGAAATGGCTTGGTGAGGGTGCTAAGCAACACCTCCGTGGCCGGAAAGTCCACCCCCAGATAGGCTTCCAGGATGCGCTGCACCGGTCTTCGGTAGATCAGTTCGTTCAGTTGCCCCAGCCAGGGCTCCAGGCGCGACTGAAGCTGTTCGAAGTGCACGGCGAAATCCGCGGTGCGGTGGAAGTCGCGCAGGCAGGCTGTGAATTCTTCCAAGTCCTTTCCGGAAGCCAGGCATTCCTGCACCCGGGCAGGGTCGAAAACCTCGTCCAGCCTGAAGTCTGGCGTTAGGATCAGCGCCAGATTGGGCAGAGTGTCCCAATCGATCTCCGTTTTCCACAGCCGGTTGAAGCTGGCCACGGCAGGATGGGTTGCCAGCCGGCCAAATTTCTCCCGCGCGGCGCGAGCGAACTCGTCTTCAGCCTCAACGCAGATTCCACTCGCGTCAAGGCCGCAGAGCAACATGACCGCATAGAGCAATTCTAGCCGTTGGTCCAGTCTGATCCGCATTTTCCACCTCGTTTGTTAAATTTGTGTTGTTCGGTGACAAAAGTTTCGCTCAGGAAATCCTGTCAACACATATTCCCTGTCCGGACCGCCTTCTTCCCCAATATCAATACGGTATCAATACGGAATCATTACGGATGAAATCCGTATTGATTCCGTATTGATACCGTATTGATATTGGGAGCCACGCAGGCAATGAACGATTTTTCTGGCTCAAAGGCCCGGGGGAATTAGCTTGTTTTCAAAGTGAAAAAACACACGGGAGAGATAACTGACATGCCAGAATTACCAGAAGTGCAAACGGTGTTGGATGGAGTGGCGAACGAGCTGAAAGGGAAAGAGATACGCGGTCTGGACTGTTTTTATCCGGGCACGGTGGTCAGGGACCCGGAGCTGCCTGGGCAGGTGTTCCCGGCGAAATTCCTGTCCCACCGGCGGCGCGGAAAATACATGATCCTGGAGCTGGAGGGCGGGATCAGCGTGATCATCCACCTGCGGATGACGGGTAAGCTGGTCACGGACGAGGCGATGACAGGCACATCGACCCACGAGCGGGCCTGTTTTCTGCTCTCGGGCCTGGAAAAACTCCATTTCATCGACATTCGCACCTTCGGCAAGATCGTGCTCTGCAAAACGGACAACCTGGGCAAATTTATGCCCGAACTGGGCGTCGAACCGCTCTCCGATGAGTTTGGCGGGGCGTATCTGGGGAAAGTTCTCAAAGGAAGAAAAACCCCCATCAAGAACGCGCTGCTGGACCAAAGGCTGATCGCCGGGCTGGGCAACATCTACGCCTGCGAGATCCTGTTCCGGGCCAAGCTCGATCCCCGCACCCCGGCCGGCCAACTGAGCCTGGCCAAGCTGAGAAAGCTGGCGGCGGAAACCAAATCCGTGCTGCAGGAAGCCATCTCCATGAACGGGACCTCGATCTCGGATTTCAGGAGGGTGGATGACAAAACCGGCCAGTTCCAGCATTTCCTGCGGGTTTATCAAAAGGAGCTTTGCCCCAAGGGACACAAGATCGCCAAGATCAAGCAGGGGGGTCGCGGGACCTTTTACTGCCCCGTCTGCCAGAAGTGATAGGGGCGGAACTGCATTGTCAGGGCGGGCCCGAGGGTTTTGTTTTCAAGCGGATGAAATAGTTTCCACCCGGCGGTATATTTTGCCACAGGGAAACATTTACAGCCCGCGACAGGTGCTGATCGAACAGCTGACCTATTGAGCATCCAAACTCGGTTTGGGGCGGTTATCAGCAGAACAGGTGGTTTTGACTCAAAATTTATCCAAATAAACAAAAAAATCACTTGACAAATAACACGCGGCGGTAAGATCACATCATTGCCGGAAGCAATGGCTCGATCATCCGGCGAGATAAAACTTCCAGGGAGTTTAAGATGCGAAAAATGATCTTGATGGCAGGGTTGCTTGTCTGCGGGGGCGCGGTTTGGGCGGGCTGTCCACCAAAGCCGTGGCTTCCCGAAACCGGTTTTGACCCCACTCCCCGGCAGTTCCTGGCAGCGTTGCCCGGGGCGCGGGGCATGGACAGCATGCTGTATCAGGATTTCGAGGACGGGTGGATCGACAATCAACGCTGGGAAGCCAGTTATGACAGCCTGGGCAGGATCGAGTGCATCAACGATTATTATGCCATGGAGGTTGGCGCCCCGCTGGAATTGACTGACCGGATGAGCTTTGAGTACAGCGACGACGGCTGGCCCCAGCATGTGATCATTGAGTATTACTCTGAAGGGGAATGGTATCAATTTGGGGAAATGCTGTATGAGTATGAGAACGGCCTGCTGCAAGAGATCAACTCCAACCTGGACATGTTCGGGGGGATGATGCATTATCAGCAGATCATGTTCATCTATTGGCCCGATACCAACATCCTGAAAAGGGTGGTGGAATTCACTTATTCGAGTAACTCTCCCGCGCCATCTGCGAAAAAATACGACTACAGCTGGGAATCCGCCAGCCGGCCCAGCGAGATAGTGGTGTCCGGGATCAGCGCCGATTGGGAAGATTGGTATGTAGAGGAACGCAGGAACTATGTTTACCACAATGATGACCAGACCACCCAGGAATCCTACCTGCGCCAGCTGGCGTTTTCCGTCTGGCCGGTTTACGGCACCTTCTTCATCGGGGTCCAGCCCTCCAAACTGCTGGAGGAAAGGATCTACGACTTCGTTGTCGATGACACCTGGTACGAGCAATACCGCAGGTTTCACAGCTACAACAGCGAGGGGCTTCTGAACACGATAGAATACTACACCCGGCTCTATCCTCTCGACCCGGAACGGTGGACCCTGAGCCAATACAAGGACTACACTTTCCAGGAAGGCTATCCCATCGTGGAAACCACCTTTTATCCAAACATCGGGGAAGAGGACTTTATGCCTCAGTTCAGATTCTGCCTGGGATATCAGGAGATCGTTCCCGCCGAGGATCCCATGCTGCCGGGAGTGGGTGTCGCGCTGAGCGTGTTTCCCAATCCCTTCAATCCCAGCGCCGGCATCAGTTTCAGTTTGGAAGAGGCTGGCCACGCCGAGATCGCGGTTTACAACCTCAAAGGCCAGAAAGTGCGGACCCTGCTGGACGCCGGGACAAGCGCCGGCACACATCAGACCGTCTGGGACGGCAAAGACGGGGAGGGAAGGTCCCTGGCCGCGGGGATCTATCTCATCCGGCTGTCCTGTGGAAAAGAAAGCCGCACGGTGAAAGCAGTGCTGGCAAATAGGATCTGATCCCCATCACAGAAAAGGGCATTCCTGCTGCTTCAGCCTGTCCGTGAGGGCCGGGGAGCAAAGTTTTTTTTGCCCGGACCACTCGGAGAGGGTATACTATAAAGGTAGGATATACGGGAGGCACAAATTTTTGAATGATGAGGCAAAATCATGAAAGCGTATAAGTTAAGAGACAATATCTGGTGGGTTGGCGGCATCGACTGGGACCTGCGTAATTTTCACGGCTACCTCACCCAGCGGGGCTCCACCTACAATGCCTATCTGATCATAGACGAGAAGGTCACGCTGATCGACAACGTGAAATATTACCTCTACGACGAGATGCTGGCCCGCATCAGCGATGTGATCGATCCCGCCAGGATCGACGTGATCGTGCAAAACCACGTGGAGATGGACCACTCCAGCGGCATGCCGATGCTGATGAAGCTGATCCCCAACGCGAAGATCTACACCAACGCCAACGGCATCAAGGGCTTGAAGATGCATTACGGGCAGGACTGGAACTTTGAGCAGATCAAAAGCGGTGACAGCATCAACATCGGCCAGCGCGACCTGAGCTTTCTCACCACGCCGATGGTGCACTGGCCGGACAACCAGGTGACCTATTGCCCCCAGGAAAAGATCCTCTTCTCGAACGACGCCTTCGGCCAGCACATCGCCTCCAGCGAACGCCTGGCCGCGGATTACCCCTTCAATATCGTGATGGAGGAAGCCAAGAAGTATTACGCCAACATCGTGCTGCCTTATTCCTCGCAGGTGCGGAAAGCCCTGGAAGCCGCTTCGCAACTGGACATCGACATGATCGCCCCCAGCCATGGGCTCATCTGGACCGAACACATCCCCCAGATCCTGGCGGCTTACACAGACTGGTCGAACAACGTGGCCGATCCCAAGCGCGCTTTGGTGATCTACGACACGATGTGGGGCTCCACCAAGAAAATGGCCCAGGCCATCGCGCAGGCCTTTGAAAACAAAGGCATCAAGGTGAGCATGCTGAATCTGCAGACCAACCACATTTCAGACATCATGACCGAAGTGATGGATGCCAGATTCATCGCCGTGGGCTCGCCCACCCTGAACAACTCCATTCTGCCCACCGTGGCGGCCTTCATCTATTATCTGAAGGGGCTTTCGCCCCAGCAGAGGATCGGCCTGGCCTTCGGTTCCTACGGCTGGGGCGGGCAAAGCGTTCCCATCCTGCAGCAACTTTTGGGCGATCCCAAGGAATGTGGTTTTGAGATGCTGGAGCCGCTGAAAACGCAGTACATCCCGGACGCCGCCACCCTGGCAGGCATTACGCAAAACATTGAACAACAACTAAGTAAACACATATAGGAGATACCCATGATCAGCAAGACACTGGAAAAAGCCATCAATGAACAGATCAACAAAGAACTCTTTTCCGAATACCTTTACGTTGCGATGCAGGCTTGGTTCGCCCATGAAAACCTGGACGGCATGGCCAACTGGATGAAGGTGCAGGCCCAGGAAGAACATTTCCACGCGATGAAGTTATTCGATTATCTGCTGGAACGGGGCGGCAAAGTTGAACTGCTGGCCATCGACAAGCCCACCGTGGATTTTGGCAACCCCCTGAAGGCCTTCAAAGCGGCCTACGAACACGAGCAGTTCATCACCAAGAGCATCAACGAACTGATGGACATCGCCATCACCGAAAACGACCACGCCACCAAAGGATTTCTGCAATGGTACGTGGACGAGCAGGTGGAGGAAGAGGCGAGTGCCGACCGCATCGTGAGCCAGTTGGACATGATAGGCGACAACATGCACGGCATCTTTATGCTGGACAGGGAATTGGGCACCCGGACCTTCACCGATCCAGCTGCCGAGGAATAATAATCATCCCAACTCCAAAATGGCGCGGAAATCCCCTCAGCGGGTTTCCGCGCTTTCTTTGTTGGGCTGGCAGGCGTGTTTTGCTTGACAATTTGTTTCCTTCCCCAAAATGGCGTTCATGAAAAGGGAAGCCAGACTGATCCTGGGAGGCGGGGCCGCCTATGGCCTTGCGCACATTGGCGCCATCGAGGCCATCCGTGAGGAATTTACAGTCACCGGGATAGTGGGAACCTCGATGGGGGCGATCGTGGGCGGTCTCCTCGCCATGGGCAAAAGCCCGCAGGAGATCCTGACCCTGGCTTTGGACAGCAAATCCGCGCTGGTCTTCAACCCAGGCTGGGTGCCTTTCCAGCCGCTCAAACTTTCTCTGGACCTTATCAAGAGCCTGCACAACAAGAAAAAGATCATGGACCTCTTCGCCAAATGGATCGGGCCCGTGAAAATCGAGGAACTGCCACTGCCCTTTGTGGCTGTGGCCTACGACCTCAACCTTCGCAAAACCATCCTCATCGACAAAGGCCCCCTCACCGGCGCGCTACGCGCTTCATCGTCTTTGCCCCTGCTGTTTTCACCCCACGAAATGCAGGGCCATCTCTTTGTGGACGGCGGCATCGAACATCCCCTGCCGATGGCCTTCAAAGACATGGTTCCGGGGGCTTTCACCATCGCCATCAACGTGTTGCCACCGGTATCCCGGGAAGCCGAAAAGATCGGCGTGGCCACACCTTTGGCCGATAATGACCTCCGCGCCCACGAGGTGGTGATCCAGTCCATCCTGCAAAATCAGAGCTTCGTGGCCATTCAGGCCATGCTGCAAAACCCGCCCGACCTCTTCATCGACGCCCACTACCCCCGCAAAAACATGTTCGACCTCGCCGATGTGCAGGATTTCTACGATTTCGGCTACCGGGCCGCCAAAGAAAGCCTGGGCGGAATGTCTGAACCGAGCTTCATGGCCCAAGTCCTGAACCGCTACCAGGGCCTGATCTCCCGCCTCATGAAACGCGGCCACGGCGCGGTGGAACCATCCACCCCTCCGCAACCGTAAACAAACGTGACAATCAGTTTAAGGTATATGAAGGAAGCATGGAAAAAACTGTGACCATCACCAACATGAGCAAATCCTTTCCCTCCGGGGAAGGGGATTTTCTGGCTTTGAACAAGATCGATCTGGTTTTCGGCAAAGGTGAGTTTGCCGGGATCGTTGGGCCCAGCGGCAGCGGTAAAACCACCCTGCTCAATGTGATCGGTTCCCTGGACACCCCCAGTTCCGGCGAAGTTGATGTGCTGGGCTACAAGGTGAGCCAACTCAGCCAGAATCAGTCCAGTGAACTGCGCAGCCGCCATCTGGGCTTCATCTTTCAAACCTACAACCTGCTGCCGGTGTACAACGTTTACGAAAACGTGGAGTTTCCCCTGCTGCTGCTGAAGCTGAGCGGTCCTGAGCGTGACAAAATGGTGCGCGACGCCCTGGAATGGGTGGGTCTCACGGACAAGCTCAAGAGCCGCCCTGCCCAGCTTTCCGGCGGACAGTGCCAGCGGGTGGCGATCGCCCGGGCCATGGTGAAAAAACCCGCGCTGGTACTGGCTGACGAGCCCACTGCCAATCTGGACACGGAGAATTCGCTGCACATCCTGGAAACGATGAAAAGCATCAATTCCAGCTTGGGAACTTCATTTATCTTTGCCACGCACGACGACAAGGTGATCAAATACCTCCGCCGGGTGATCCGGCTGGTTGATGGCGAGGTGGTTTCCGATGATCTTCAAACTGGCGCTTAGAAACATAGTTGGCAACGGCTGGCGCAGCCTGATCAACATCTTCATCATCGCCGCCGTGCTCATCAGCCTGATCTGGATGGAGGCGATGTGGTACAGTTGGCTGGTGCTGGCCAGGACAGAGCAGAAGCAGTGGGAATTCGCCTCCGGCCTGCTGCGCTCTGAAAATTACGACCCTTACGACAGCTTCACCTGGGAAAAAAGCTACGCCCCCATTCCCGCGGAAGCAGTTCCGCACGTGGCCTCCGGAGATGTGGTGCCCATCCTTTTCGCGCCCGGTGTGATCTTTCCCGGCGGACGCCAGCTCAGCGCGATGGTCAAAGGCATTCCCGCCGGGCAGAATGTGCTCAAACTTCCCTCCTCCAGTTTGGCTGGCGGGGAGCGGGGCCCCGTTCCCGCCCTGATCGGTACCGGTATGGCCAAGACCACGAAACTAAAAGCCGGCGACGTTTTCCAGCTGAGGCTGAAGGACAGCGCCGGTGCCTTCCGGGCCTTGGAGCTGCGGGTTTCCGAGGTGATGGACTGCCCTGTTCCCTCGCTCGACGCGGGCACAGTGTGGGTGGACCTTAATGCCCTGCGGGAGGCCCGGCTGCTTCCGGATGTGGCCACCGTGCTGGTGTTGAGGGACAGATCCCTGCAATCGATCTCCGCGCCCCGATATGAACTGATCACCGAAAAAGAGTTCTTTGCCGATCTAAACGAAATGGTGATGACGAAGGCCGTGGGCCAGGCTTTCCTGTTCGTGCTGATGATCTTTCTGGCGATGCTGGCCATCTACGACACCCAGGCCCTGGCGATATTCAAGCGCCGCAAAGAGATAGGGATGCTTTCAGCCCTGGGGATGACCAAGGGCCAGATCACCCGGCTGTTCACCCTGGAAGGCGCCCTTTACATGCTTTTCGCGTGTGTGGTCACCCTGGTGATGGGCTTCCCGCTGTTTTGGTATTTTGCCGTCAAAGGTTTTTCCCTGCCGGGGGACGCAAATTTTGGCATGGTGGGCTTCGACAGGCCTCTGCTTTTCGTTTATCCCCTGCCCCTGATCCTCTTCACGCTGGTGCTGATGTTCATTCTCACCGCTTTTGTGAGTTGGCTGCCCGTGCGCAGGATAGCTTCGTTAAACGTGGTGGAATCGCTGAAAGGTGGACGTAATGCTTAAGTTTCTGCTCAAGGGTGTGTTCCGAGACCGCCACCGCTACCTTTTTCCCCTGCTGATCGTGAGCACCGGCGTCTTTATCATCGTGTTCTTTCAGGCCTTTCTGCGCGGCTACATGGGTAGCTTCATCCGCCAGACCTCCGGTTTCGAGACCGGCCACCTCAAGGTGGTCACCCGCGCCTACGCGGACCTCATCGGCCAAAAACCTTACGATCTGGGTTTCGTGAACGTTGAGGACCAGATGCGGGCCTGGAGCGAAGCCCATCCGCAGTTGGACTGGGCGCAGCGGATCCATTTCACAGCACTTTTGGAGGTGCCCGGCGCTGGGGGTGGGACCCGCGAACAGGGCGAGATCGCCGGCTTTGCCAGCGACCTGATCGGCTCCGCTGCCGAACGCCGGAGGATGGGCTTGGAAAAGGGCCTGGTGGAGGGCCGGATACCTTCCCGGCCCAACGAGATCCTGGTCAGCGACAAGGCCCTCAAGAGGCTGCAGCTCAAGCTGGGTGATCCTGTTACCCTGATCGGAACGGACGTCAACGGCGTCCTGACCCGGGCCGCCTTCACGGTGAGCGGAACTGTCCGCTTCGGCGTGGAAGCGCTCGACCGGGGGGCTGTGATCGCCGATCTGGCAGACGTTCGCGCCATGCTGAACATGCCCGGGGGAGCCTCCGAGATCCTCGCTTTCCTCAAGGACGACAACTATGAACCAGCCCGGGTGGAGGCCCTCCGCGACAGCTTCAACCTGCGTTTCAGCCAGGCAAACGATCAGGCTTCACCGCGGATGCTCACCATGGGCGAACAGAACGATCTGGGTTTTTTACTGGCGATGATGGGCAGCGTCTTTGGCGTAATGAGCTTTGTCTTCATCTTCATTCTCGGCATCGTGCTCTGGAATTCCGGCCTGATGAATGGCATCCGCCGCTACGGCGAATTCGGTGTGCGCCTGGCGGTGGGGGAATCCAAGCACCACCTGTACCGAAGTCTCTTACTTGAAGCGTTGATCATCGGTGTGATCGGCACCCTGATCGGGATATTGCTGGGAGTGGCCGGAAACTGGTATTTCAACCTCCACGGACTTGATACGACCGTCTTTGCGCGCAACACCACCCTGATGACCGAAGACGTAGTCTACACCGAGCTTCGGTTTGCAGACGCCCTGGCCAGCCTCATCCCCGGAGTGCTATCCACTCTGCTGGGAGCCGCTTTGGCTGGACGAGCCATTTACCGGCGCCAGACCTCGCAGCTCTTCAAGGAACTGGAAACATGAACAATATCCTCCTCTATATGCCGGCCTGAAAAAATGATTGACGCGAAACAGCCACATGGCACAGAGGGATGCAATCAATAATTTCAGGGGAGTAACGATGAATGCTAAAAAGGACCAGAATCAGCGCATAGGCTTGTTTGACGGACTGGACCAGGACGTGGTGGAAAATTTCACACAGGAACTGAACCGGCTGAAACTGAAGAAAGGAGAGAGCCTGGCCCTTGATTATGACGGGGAACAGGCCCTGTACCTGATCGAAAAAGGCCGCCTCGAAGTGGCGCTGAAGAATGCCACAAGAGGCGAAGCCGAGCCAGCCCTGATCGTGGGCGCGGGGGAATTCTGCGGCGAACTGGCCCTGCTGAGCGAAACTTCCGGGACAGCCACAGCCACAGCGCTTGAGCCCTCCGAACTGCTGGAAATTCCTCACGATAAGTTCAGCCAGCTCAGTTTTTCCCAGCCTGCCGTGATGCTCAACGTGATCCGCGCCCTTTCCGCCAGGCTGCGCGAAACCAACCTCAAGTTTTCCGACCTCATGGGTGACATGATCCAGCGCAACCGCCTCACCGCCATCGGCATGACCGCCAGCAAGATCATTCACGACATCAAAACGCCCCTCACTGTGATCTCGCTCACAGCCCAGCTGCTGGAATCCCTCTATCCGGATGCCTCGGAATTCACCCAAAGCATTGTGCAGCAAACCAAACTGGTGGATGAATTGGTGCGCGAGGTGCTGGATTACGTGAAAGGCACCCCCAACACGATCATTCATCGCAAGGTGGACATGAACAATTTCCTGATGGAACTGAAGGAAACCTACGGGGCTTCGCTGCGCGGACGCAACATCTCCCTCAAGATTGACAACAACTGCTTCGATCCCGTCTATTTCGACGAAGAGCGCATCCGCCGCGTGATCACGAACCTGCTGCGCAACAGCTCGGAAGCCATGGATGACACGGGCGAGATCAGTATCATCGCCTCCCTTGCCTCAAACTGGCTGCAGATCAGCGTGATCGACAACGGCCCCGGCATCCCCGAAAGCGTGGCCACCCAACTCTTCAAGCCCTTCTTCACCTACAACAAACCCAACGGCACCGGCCTCGGCCTGCCCATCTGCCAAAAACTGGTGCAGGAACACAACGGGCGCATGGAATATTCGCCGGTGAAACCACACGGCTCCCGCTTCGACATCCGCCTGCCCCAAAACATCCCCCTCGAAATCTCCCACTGAACAGGGGGGCATAAAGGAGATTGGTATCGATCCGGCCAGGTAGCCCAACCAGTGAACCGGAACCGGTTTTTGCGGCCTCAAGGTACTAAATGGGGCAGAACCATGGACTTCATGCAGGCAACTTTTCTGTTCTGCATAACTCTTTTGATTGCCACTCCATTCCCCTCGTCCCTTCGTGTCCCGCACCTGTCCAGGCAAGGTCCAGGCAAGGTCCAGGCCATGTCCGCATCCGGACGGGCGCGGGAAGCCAGCAATACAACAATGAACCATGAACGCTTGAGGAAGACCGGAGAAAACAAGACCCTGCAGAAGTAAAAAAATATGAAAGGCAAGCTGGGCGGCGATGTCAGGCGCAAGGGCAAATTAACATTGACGCCAATGGGGTGCTGGATTAAATTGTCTTCAGAGAAATAACTTAAACATTGGGATGATCTTCCAAACTATACTATCAGACCCGCTCAGGCGCCACGACGGCATAGCAATCCTGAAAATCATTCGATCTCTGAACAAACCAAACAAGCGCATCAGTCCGCCATACCGGATTGTTTGCCTGAAAGCGAGGTACAAGATGCTTAGTGGAATGCCCCAGTTAAAGATCGGCGATCTGATTGCCCGCTTGCCCGTCATCCAGGGCGGAATGGGAGTGGGAATATCGCTTAGCAAGCTGGCCGCGGCAGTGGCCAATGAAGGCGGGATCGGCACCATCTCTTCAGTGGGCCTGGGCATCCTGCATTCCCAGGCGGGAAAATCTTACAAAGAGGCCAACGCGGCCGCCCTCAAACAGGAAATACAGGCCGCGCGCCGCGAAACCAGCGGGATCATCGGGGTGAACATCATGCTGGCGATCTCGGATTTTGATGAAATGATCAAGGCCGCCTTTGAGGCTGAGGCGGACATTGTGTTTTTGGGCGCGGGCCTGCCCCTCAAGGTACCCAGCACCATGACCCTCGCCTACCTGCAAAACACCAGGACCAAGATCGGGATCATAGTCAGTTCCAGCCGGGCGGTAAAGATCGTGCTCAACCACTGGGCGGACAATTTCCACCGGGTTCCGGACCTGGTGGTGTTGGAAGGCCCCAAAGCCGGCGGCCATCTGGGCTTCAAGCTGGAGCAGATCTTCGATGAGGACTTCAGCCTCGAGAACGTTTTGCCGCAGGTGAAAGCTGCGGTGAAAGAGGTGGAGCTTAAGCACGGAAAAAGCATTCCCGTGATCGCGGCCGGCGGTATTTTCAGCGGGGAACAGATGTACCGGATCATGGAACTCGGCGCGGATGGGGTTCAGATGGGCACCCGTTTTGTGGCCACGGATGAATGCGACGCCGATCAGGTTTTCAAACAGCTGTTTGTGGATTGCCGGGAAAATGACGTGGTGATAATCAAAAGCCCCGTGGGCATGCCCGGCCGGGCTATCAACAACCAGTTTCTGAAAGACGTGGCCCTGGGGATCAAGAAGCCCTTCGTTTGCCCCTGGAAATGCCTCAAGACCTGCGATTACCGCGAGGCCCCCTATTGCATCGCCCTGGCGCTGCAAAATGCGCGGAACGGTGTGATGACCGAAGGTTTCGCCTTTGCCGGGGCCAATGCCTATCTGGTGGAAAAGATCATCAGCGTCAAGGAACTTGTCGCCGACCTGATCCGGGAATTCACGGACTACCGGCAGCAGCGCCTTTGCCCGCAAAGTTGAAATGCCGGCGAGCGAGGCCAGCCGGCGCAAATAATCCTTGTCAAAAAAGCGTGGGCGAAAAAGATGGCTTCAAAGAAAACAATCTGGACGGTGAAAGATGTCAAGAATATGCGATATATGTGGAAAGCAAGCCCAGGTCGGCAATCACCGCAGCCACGCGCTGAATGCCACCAAGCGGCGTTTTTATCCGAATTTGCATGAAGTTCGCGCCTTCATCGGCAGCGGAGTGAAGAAAGTGAAAGTCTGCTCTTCCTGCCTGAAGGCGAACAAGGTCCGCAAGGCGGTTTAACAGCCACAGCCAATGTCTTCGTGGAGCCGATAGACAATTTAACCTGATCGGGAATACGGTATCTGCCTGTTCCCGGTTTTTTTTCGGAGGGGAAATCTGGAGAAATGATGAACATCGATGAGATAAACCTGCGGGTGGAGCAGAGTTCGGCGGTTCTGGACACACTCCGGGCCGAGATCGGCAAGGTGATCGTGGGGCAGCAAGCAGTGATCGACCGTCTGCTGATCGGTCTTTTGGCCAACGGGCACGTGCTGATCGAAGGTGTTCCCGGCCTGGCCAAAACCCTCATTCTGAGTACCCTCGCTGGCGCTTTCGACGCCAGCTACAAACGCATCCAATTCACCCCTGACCTACTTCCGGCAGATATCACCGGCACTTTGGTCTATAACCAGAAAACCGGGGAATTCACGCCCAAGCAGGGCCCGGTCTTTGCCAATTTCATCCTGGCGGACGAGATCAACCGCGCCCCCTCCAAAGTGCAATCAGCACTGCTGGAGGCGATGCAGGAACGCCAGGTGACCATCGGCGACACCACTTATCCTCTGCCCAAACCCTTTTTCGTGATGGCCACCCAGAACCCGATCGAGCAGGAAGGCACCTATCCCTTGCCGGAAGCGCAGATCGACCGCTTTCTGATGAAGCTGAAGATCAAGTACCCCAGCTTCGAGGAAGAAAGGCTGATCCTGGACCGGATGGTGGTGGAGCGCGAGCTTAAAGTGCGACAGGTTCTGCGTCCGCAGGATCTGGAAGCCATGCGGGGCGTGATCGCGGCGCTGCACATGGAGGAAAAGCTGAAGGATTACATCCTGCACCTGATCCAGGCCACGCGGCATCCGCAGCGCTATCCGCGGGTTTCCGCGCTGAACGGCCTCATCCAATACGGCGCCTCCCCCCGCGCCACGATCTATCTGGCTCGGGCGGCCAAGGCGCACGCCTATCTTCAGCATCGGGGCTATGTGATCCCGGACGACATCAAAGCCGTGGGCAAAGACGTTTTGAGGCACCGCATCATCCTCTCCTACGAGGCTGAGGCAGAGGCCGTGAGCACGGAAGAGATCATCACCCGCATTTTTGAGGAAATCGAGGTACCCTAAGCCAGCCATGCCAGCCCGCACACCGGCGGAAATCCTGGCCCGGGTGGAACGGATCGAGATCCTGGCCCGGGGTAGCGTTAGCGAAACTTTCAGCGGCGAGTACCACTCCAGCTTCCGGGGACAGGGACTGGAGTTTGCCGAGGTGCGCGAATACCAGAGCGGCGACAACTACCGCGACATCGACTGGAACGTTTCCGCCCGTCTGGGCTTCCCCTACATCAAGAAATACCAGGAAACCCGTGAACTGAACGTGTTTTTCATCGTGGACGTTTCCGCCTCCCAAAGTTTCGGCACCGCAATCGCTCTCAAGCAGGAACGCGTGGCCGAGATCATTGCCCTGCTCTCCTTTTCCGCGCTTTCGAACAACGACAAGGTGGGGCTGATCATGTTTTCCGACCAACTGGAGAAGTATCTGCCAGCGCGCAAAGGCCGAAACAAGGCGCTGGAGATCCTCCGGGACGTCCTCTACCTGGAGCCGAAACATACGGGTACCGCTCTGGGTGAAGCTTTCACCTTCGCCAGCCGCATCCTTAAAAAACGCTCGGTGGTCTTCATCCTTTCCGACCTGCTGGATTCCGGCTACCAGAAAGCCCTGCGCCTGCTGGCCCAAAAACACGACGTGATCGCCGTGCAGGTGCTGGACGAGGCCGAGCTTAGCTTGCCGGACGCTGGGATCCTGAACCTGCGCGATCCCGAAACCGGTGCCACGCTTTATGTGAACAGCTCCCATGGCAGCGTGCGCAAAGCCTTTGAAGCCGGCGTGACGAAACAGCAACAAGCGCTGGCCCGGGAACTCAAATCGATGCAGGTGGACCATATCCTAATCCGCAACCGCGATTCGGCGGTGAAAGCGCTGCTCTCTTTCTTTGAAAAACGGAAGCGGCGCCGGAGGCCGCGCGGATGAGCAGGAGTCTGGCGCTGCTGATCACGCTTTGGATGGCGCTCACCGCCGCGGAGGGACTAATCCAGAAAATGGTTGGGGCGGATGACCTGAGCGTGGGGGACCGCTTTGAACTGGAGATCAGGCACACAACCGACCTGAAGAGTGTGGCGGTGCCTGACACGCTTACCAGATTCCATGTTTCCAGCTGGCAACTGCAGAAAAGCCCCCGCGGTGAGGATTGGCTGAAAGTGACCATCGTGCCGCTGTATCCGGGTTCCCACAGTTTTCCCGCCCTTAAGGTGAGCACGGTTGACCCCGCGGCGGAACCGCTGTTCACCGATCGTTTCCGGCTGAACATCATCCCCGTGCGGGCGGAGGCGGACACGCTGCTGGTGGACCTGAAACCCCTGCGCAAGTATCCTTTACAGCTGCCCTGGTGGCTCTATCCGTTGCTGTTGGTCGTAGCTTTGGCCGGCATCCTCTTTAGCCTGCTGCGCAAGCACCGGGAGGCCAAAACAACCGCTCCGGAAGCCGCCGGATCCCAACCCGTCATTCCGGATCCGGCCTGGAAAATTGCCCTCAGCAGCCTCGACGCCCTCCGTGATGAGCAACTGATGCTTCACGGCCAATACAAGCTTCAGCACTACCGCCTGTCAGAGATCCTGAGGCAGTTCCTGGAGCGCAGATACCGCTTTGCAGCGCTGGAGATGTCCACTTCCGAGATCAACTGGGTCACTCAGCGTATCCGGGTGGATTCAGCGGATGAGGTTCTGGGCTTTCTGCGGCTTTGTGACCGGGTGAAATTCGCCAAATATGTGCCCGGCTTTGAAGAGGCCGCTGAAGCGGAAGAATGGCTGCGCGGTTGGCTGCGTTCTTTTGAGGTGGAGGAAGCGCGGCGGAAACTGGCTCAGGTGGGAGGCGGCGATGCTTAAGTTCGCGCATCCCTGGTGGCTGCTGGCCTTGCTGCTGATCCCGCTTTACTGGCTGTGGCAAACCCGTTGGCAGAGCGCTCGTAAGCCGCGGCTGCCCTTCACCCGGCTGAGCCTGCTGCGGGAGGTTGCCGGCGAGAGCAAATTCTGGAGACACTTGTTTCCCGCGCTGCGCGCCCTCACCCTCCTCTGCCTGATCCTGGCGCTGGCCCAGCCCCGCTGGGGACGCGGCACGCGTGACATCACCCAGAAAGGGGTGGACATAGTTTTGGCCGTGGACATCAGCGGCTCGATGCTGGCGCTGGATTTTGCCCCGCAAAACAGACTGGCGGCAGCCGTGAAAGTGGCCCGGGACTTCATTTCCAAACGCCCCAACGACCGTTTCGGCCTGGTGGCATTTTCCGAATACGCCCTCACGCAGAGCCCGCTTACCTACGACCACATCTCAATGCTTGAACAGCTGGGACGCCTGGAGGTGAACCAGTCTGCCTCCGCCACTGCGATCGGATTGGGCCTGGCCAAGGCCGTGGCCCGCCTGAAGGACAGCAACGCCAAAAGCAAGGTGGTGATCCTGATCACAGACGGGGTGAGCAACACCGGCGAGATCGATCCCGCCACCGCCGCGCTGATGGCCAGCTCTTTCAAGATCAAAGTGTATCCGATCGGCGTGGGAACCAACGGCTATGTGGATTTTCCCATCACCGATCCCCGCTTTGGCACCTTCTACAGCAAGACTTTTGTGGAACTGGACATGGAAACGCTGGACCGGGTGGCACAGATCACCGGCACCGGAACTGCGGCCCAGGCCAGCGACAGCGAGCAGCTGAAGCGGATCATGGACAAGATCGACACCTTGGAAACCACGGAATACAAGGCGCAGGTGCGCTATATCTGGATGGAGCAGTTCATGCCGCTGCTGTGGGCGGCTTTCGCGCTGCTGTTGCTGGAGCTAGTTCTGCGCCTGTTGGTGATGCCGGTGCTGCCGGAGTGATCCGATGAACGTATTCTTTCCCCGCCATCTCTGGTTGCTGCTGGTTCTGATCCCGCTGGTGCTGTTGGTGGTGCTGCTGGAGCGGAGGCGGCGCAAACGCTTTGCCCGCTTCGCTGAAACTTCATTCTACACGGAATACCTGCGCAACCACTCACCCTTTTTCCAAGCCCTGAAAGCCGCCCTGGCCATCCTGGCCCTGGTCTTCATCGTGCTCGCGCTTTTGCGCCCGCAATGGGACTACGAGACCAGGGATTTTGACAGCAGCGGGCTGGACATCATGATCTGCCTGGATATCTCCAAAAGCATGGACGCCACCGATATCACTCCTTCGCGGCTGCAAAGGGCCAAACTGCAGATCAGCGCTTTCATCGACAGGCTCAAGGGCGACCGGGTGGGCCTGATCTCCTTCGCCGGGGTTGCCACCATGGAATGCCCGCTCACGGATGATTACGAGAGCGTTTTACTGATGCTGGGCGGATTGAGCACCAACTCGGCGGCGCGGCCGGGTACGGACATCGGCGAGGCGCTGGCCCTGGCGGAGAAAGGTTTTCTGGGTGCGGGAGGCAGTAACGTGCTATTGCTGATCACCGACGGGGAGGACCTGGGCCAGGAAGCCCTCACAAGGGCCAAACGGCTAAGCGCCCAGGGTGTGAAGATCTATACCATGGGTGTGGGCAAAGAGGAAGGAACGCTGGTGCGCAATACCACCACGGGCGAGCAGATCCTCTCCAAACTGGATGCCCGCAAACTGCGTGAGATCGCCGCGACCGGCAAAGGCGGGTACTTCACCATCACGCCGAGACAGGGAGAACTGGACAGCATTCTCCAAGACATCTACAATGCGGAAAAAGGCTGGGACCGCAGCCGCAATCTGACCACGCTAAAGGACCAGTATTCAATTCCCGCGGCGGCAGCCTTGCTGTTGCTGCTGGCCGAAAGCTTCATCCTGCCTTTGCGCAGAACCAGGAAACGCAAATGAAACCGCAGCGCCTCACCCTGTCCATGAAGATCATATTGATCGTCAGCCTCCTGATCTTGGCGTTTCTGCTGTTCGAACTCCTCTTTCGCCCCGGGGTGGTCCGCCATGCCCTGGCTTCAGCCGCTTACAAGCGGGGTAACTACAGGCAGGCAGAGAAAACCTGGTCTTCTTTGCGTGACCCCACGGACGGCGACCCCATCCCGGAAAACAGCCTGGGCCAAGCTCAATTCAAAACCGGAAACTACGACGAGAGCGTGAACAGCCAGGCCGCTGCGCTGAAGGAAAAAGGGAAGGTGGCTCAATTCCATTATGACCGGGGCAACGCCCTCTACCGCGGCGGAAAACTGGATGGCGCCCTGGAGGCTTACAGATCTGCCATGCTGCTGGACCCGGATGATCAGGATGCCAAGTCCAACTACGAACTGGTGCTGAAACGCCAGGGCTATAAACCGCCACCTCCGGCACCAACGTCTGACAAGAAGCAGGATCAGCTACCGCCTCCGAACCCACCATCAGAGGAAGACCAGGAGCAGTATCGCAACCAGCTGGACGCGCTGGACCAGCAGGAAGCTCGCGACCGGCAGCAGCCGGGCCAGGCAGGCCCCCAAGGATCAGGCAAATGGTGGTGAAAAAGTATCTCGCCGTTCTGCTCGCGCTGCTCTGCTGCACGGCGCTGGCGGCCCAAAACGTGAAAGTCTCGTCTTCTCTGCGCGATGGCACCATTGGGCTTTCCGACCAGCTGCAGCTGGAACTGAAGGTCAGCAGCGATAGAAAACTCGATCTGGCGGCCCCCGCCGCGCCACAGGTTCCGGGCTTCAGTTACCGCAATGTGCTGAGCAGCTCAGGGGTTCAGAGTTCCTGGATCAATGGCGCGTTTTCCAGCTCCCACACCAAAACCTTCACCTACATCTATCTGCCGCAAAAGGCAGGCGTCTTCAGGGTCCCGGGCTTCAGGCTCCGGATCGGGGGAAGGGAATACACCACCCCTGACCTTTCTGTTACCGTGGAAGACGCCGCCACCACCACTCCGCCGCCCCAGCAGCACAGTCTTGATCCCTACTACGACCCCTTTGGAGGCATCTATCCAGACCGCAGTCGCGGCCAGGGTGAGACGGTGCTCCTCTGCCTGCCGGAAAGCCAGAGCGTCTGGCTGGGCGAGCCGGCCATCGTTTCCTATTACATATACACCGATCAGCGGATGGATTCCTTCTTTTCGGAAAACGAAACTGACTATCCCGGCTACGGCAAGTCAGTTTACGATCAGCCTCAGAACCTCGATTACGAGGACGTCCAGTATAAAGGCCGCCTCTTTCAGCGCGCCCTGATCAAGCGTTCGGCGATTTTCCCCCAGACCGCCGGACGCCTGCAGATGCCCACTCTCACCGGCAGGATCCAGTTTTCCGGCTACTACAGCTATTTGAACCGCAAGGTGGATTCCTCACCGGCCTATGTAAACGTGAAACCGCTGCCCGCAGGCAAGCCGGCAGGATTCACCGGCGCCGTGGGAAATTTCAGCGTGAGCCAGGGCTATTCCAGCCCCAGAATAACTTTGGGGGAGGCCATCACCTGCAGTGTCAAGGTCTCCGGCAAGGGAAATTTCAGACAATTCACCTCGCCGCCATTCCCTGCCGTGGACAAGTTTCAGGTCTCGGAACCCAGTGTGGATGACAACCTGCGCAATCCCCTGGAAGGCACCCGCCAGATAAATTATACCCTTTTGCCACGCGAGACCGGGGAATACACCTTGCCCGGAGTAACTTTCAGCTGGTTCGACACCGCCAGCGGCAGCTTTAAAACTTTCCGGGGCCAGGCGCAAACGGTGAAAGTGAGGCAGGGCAACGTGCTTTCATACTTTTCCGGATTGCTGGAAGGAGAAGCCCCGAAAACCATGAACCCTCTGCTGAACCGTCCCGCTTACCCGGATTTCCGGCCGTTCAGCTTCCGGCCCTGGTTCTGGATGATCCTGGCGGCCATGCTTGTTTCCCTGATCGTCTCAGGCATCATGGCCTACAACCTGCGCCTGAGCAGGGAAGATCCAGCGGCCTTCGCGCAGAAAACAGCCAACCGTGTATTGAACAGGTATCTGCGCCAGGCCACGGACGCCGCCGGCAAGCTATCCCCGGAATTCTATCCCCTGGCCGAAAGCGGGCTTACGCTATATCTGGCCAAAAAATTTGGGGTATCCCGCAGCCTGGGCACCGAGGAGTTGGTGAGCGCCCTGCGGCAAAAGGACCTGCCGCCGCAGCTGATCGACCGGATCGAGGATTTCCTACTGCTCTGCCAAAAGGCGCGCTACATGCCTGGCGGAGCTGACGCGGCAGGCCTGGACGGGGCTCTTATGAAACTCCGCCTGTTGGTTCAGGCCCTCAGCCGCCACCGCTTTGGCAACGGAAAGCCCCGCAAATTTGAGGCAACGGGGACTGAGGCACATGAGGAGACGCAGTGAATAAGCTCCCCACAATGCTTCTGCTGTTGCTTGCTGTCTTCCTGGGCGCGCAGAGCCAACCCGCTTCGCTGCAAACGCTGCCCAGCGATTCCCTTCAGGTTTCTCACCCCGGTTACGCGGCCACCCTCGCCAGGCTGGCCCCGCTTGCGGAGCAAGGCATTCAAAACGCAGACCTGTATTACGATCTGGGCGTCTGCCATCACCACCTGGGCAACCAAGGCCAGGCCGTGCTCCAGTTCCTGCGCGCCCTGAACATCGATTCCAGCCACTCCCCGGCCCGGGAAAACCTGGTTTACATCCACGCGCTCGATCCCACCCTGCCCCGGGAACCACAGCAGCCTTATCTGGTGCAGCTTTTCCTTGGCGTTTACGCTTTCCTGTCACTGGACCGGCTGGCTCTGATTGTCCTGATCACAGCTCTGCTAACCACGCTCAGCCTGCATCTGCTCTTTCACTATCCACCGGACCGGGAACGTGGCCTTCCGGTGCTATTGGTGCTGATCTTTGGCCTGCTGCTGCTGGTGTTTGGCGGCACCCTGCTGGTAAAAATCAACCGCTGGCAGCACAATCCCAGGGCGGTGGTTTTAAGTTCAGTTGCCCTGCGTTCCGCGCCCGCCGCGGGCAGGACGTTGAAAGAACTGGTCCCGGCCACCACTGTAACTGTCAAGACGGAAACAGGTTCACAGCTTCAGGTTGTGCTTCCGGACGGGCTAAGCGGCTGGATCGACCGCCAAGCCGTTGAACTTGTGGTACCCGGCCAGTAATTTTAGGAGTTTGACATGCCCAAACCTGGAATCTTTGTTACCCGAAACATTCCCCAGCCGGCACTGGACCGTCTGGAGGAAGTATTTTCCCTTTCCATCCACGCATCCGACCAGGCCATAACCAGAGCACAGCTCTTAGCGGCCGTGAAAGAATCAGAGGCATTGCTCTGCCTGCTTACCGACACGATCGACAGGGAACTGCTGGACGCGGCTCCGAAGCTCAAATGCGTTTCCAACCTGGCCGTGGGCTACAACAACATAGATCTTGAATATGCCAGCAGCAGGAACATCGTGGTCTGCAACACCCCCGGTGTGCTCACGGAATCCACTGCCGACCTCACCTGGGCGCTGCTGCTCGCTTGTGCCAGACGCGTGGTGGAGGGAGACAGCTTTGTGCGCGCGGGCCGCTTCGAGGGCTGGGGCCCAATGCTGATGCTGGGTGTGGATGTTTTTGCCAAAACCCTCGGGATCATCGGCATGGGCCGCATCGGCAGCGCCGTGGCCCGACGTGCCGAAGGTTTCGGCATGAAGGTGCTCTGGTTCGATCCCCTCATCGATCCCCAAACCGTTTCTGCCAAGTATGAACGCACCGACCTCCGCCATCTTTGCGCCAGTTCTGATTTCATCAGCATCCACGCTCCTCTGACCCCTGCCACCCGGCATCTGATCAACGCTGAACTGCTTGCCCTGATGCGGCCTCATACCGTTCTAGTCAACACCGCCAGGGGTCCGATCGTCAACGAGGCCGCGCTGATAGAGGCATTGCGGGACAACGGGATCTTCGCCGCCGGACTGGACGTCTTTGAACACGAGCCGGAAATCCCGGCTGAACTTCTTGCGCAGGATAACGCCGTATTGCTGCCCCATATCGGTTCCGCGTCGGTGGAGACTCGCACCAAAATGGCCCTCATGGCCGCGGAGAACGCCATCGCGGTGATCCAGGGAACAGAACCGCCTGCCCGGGTCAACTGAGATCCGGGTTCACCCGCCGGATACCATCCCTGGAACAAACCGGGTAAGACCTTTGCGTAATACCAAAGAGTCCAGCTTTCCAGGATCTACTTTGTAGTTATCCACAATTTTTTCAAATATTCTCAACATGAACCCTGAAAAAGCTCAGTTATCCACACATTTTGCGCTTT
>Ga0265295_1000936_pt1 | contig 54849 bp, 47 predicted proteins | sample Munlansysbiofilm_FD_192503 | JGI IMG/M metagenome (GOLD analysis project Ga0265295, IMG submission 192503) | Leachate microbial communities from a municipal landfill in Southern Ontario, Canada - Methane capture system biofilm | ecosystem: Engineered > Solid waste > Landfill > Unclassified ... | reverse complement strand
ATCCTTTCCGATGAAAGCCAGGCATCAATCCCTTTTTATTGGCAAGACCAACTTTTATATGCAAAACCACATGAAATGATTTCTTCTGCCTTGATGGCGCAGGGAATCCACATATTTCGGCATCATCCCAAAGACCACAGTCCCCAAGGAATTTTTTGCGCTAACGGTCAGTGCGCTCAATGCATGGTTATCGCCAACGGACTGCCTGTTAAATCTTGTATGACCGAAGTTAGCGCTGAAATGCATGTTCAACCGGCTGACGGGCTTCCAAAATTGCCCGATGTTGCTCAAACACAAATGGACAAAGCTCAAATCTCTCATCACAAAGACTGTGAAGTTCTGATCATTGGTGCCGGTCCGGCAGGACTTTCAGCAGCAATTGAACTTGGGAAACTTGGTGTGCAAGTTTTGCTGATAGACGACAAAAATCATTTAGGCGGTAAACTGGTTCTCCAAACTCACCGCTTTTTTGGATCTCGCGAAGCGGTTTATGCCGGAACCCGTGGCATTGATATCGCCAAAAAACTGGCAAAGCAAGTTGAAGAGTTTCCAAATGTCGAAATATGGAAGAATTCAACGGCAATTGGCGTTTACGAAGACAAAATTGTCGATATCTATTTTGACCAAAAAGAAATTGTCCATATAAATGCTCAAATTCTGCTCGTTGCAAGCGGTGCAAGGGAACGAAGTCTGGTTTTCCCCGGCAATACACTGCCCGGTGTTTATGGAGCCGGAGCATTCCAAACGCTGGTCAATCGTGATTTGGTAAAACCCTGTGAAAATTTGTTCATCATCGGTGGCGGAAATGTCGGACTAATTGCCGGTTATCATGCCATTCAAGCCGGGATTCATGTTGCCGGATTGGTGGAAGCAGCTCCTGAATGTGGCGGATATAAGGTGCACAAGGATAAATTAATCCGTTCCGGCGTTCCGGTCTACACCTCTCATACGGTTTTGGAAGCACGAGGTGCTAAAAAGGTCGAATCTGTCGTGATTGCAGAAGTCGATCGGAACTTCCAACCAATTCCCGGGACCGAAAAAGTTTACGATTGTGATACGGTCCTGATTGCCGTCGGTTTGGAACCGGTAAACGAATTTTATCGAACTGCGAAAGAAGTCGGCATGCAAGTTTTCGCTGCCGGAGATGCAAACGAAATCGCCGAAGCTTCAGCAGCAATGTTCTCCGGCAAGATTGTCGGAAATGAAATCGCCCAGGCTCTCGGAAAAACCACGCAAGAAATACCGGCAGAATGGCTGGAAACCGAAGAAATTCTCAAATCCAGACCCGGTATCATCGTCGATGAAACTCATATTGCAAAGCTGGATGGCGTTTTCCCTGTTTTCCACTGCGTCCAGGAAATCCCCTGCAATCCCTGTTCAACCGTCTGCCCTAAAGATTTGATTTTCATTAATGAAAACGATATTCGCAACATCCCCCATTTTGATGAAGACCGGGCAGATGAATGCATCGCCTGCGGTCGCTGTGTTGCCGTTTGTCCCGGATTGGCGATTACGCTTGTTGATTATCGGAAAAGAAATGAAACTGCGATGGTAAGTTTGCCTTTTGAGCAAGACCTTAACTCCCTTCTGGTTGGCGATCAGGTTGAATTGACTGACACCGACGGTTTGGCCCTCGGGACTTTCAATGTTAGCGGGTTCAAAGCCGTAGCCGGCTATAAGGACGGTACGCGACTATTGCAAGTTGAAGTACCGACAAAGCTTTCAAAACAAGTTGCCGGTTTCCGTGTGATTCAGAAAAGCCCTGTTCAGCCCTTTGAAGCCGATTCCGAGATGCCGGAATTCCTTGATGATTCGGCTTATGTTTGTCGCTGTGAACGTATCACAGCCGGTGAAATTCGCAGGTTGATAAAAGCTGGTGTAAAAGACATCAACCAAATCAAAGCTGTAACACACGCCACGATGGGTGCTTGCGGTGGCAAGACTTGTTTGAACCTGATTCATCGTATGTTTGCCATGGAGGGCATTCCCTTACAAGAAGTAAGCGATCCGCCTGTACGCCCTTCTTTTGTTGAGGTACCTGTAATTAGTTTTATTGAAGGCGAGGAATAGCATCATGAAAACCGCTAAAAATTACGATGTCATCATTGCCGGTGCCGGTTCTGTCGGAACCCCCGCCTCCCTCTATTTAGCGCAAGCCGGTTTCAAAGTCTTGGTCATTGAAGCCCTGGCAAGTCCGGGACAAGCCTCCAACAAACATGCGATTGGCGGTGTTCGGGCAACCCATTCCGACCCTTCAAAAATCTACCTCTGTCAAAATTCCATCGATATTTTCTCCACTTGGAAGGAAAGCTATGGCGACGATATCGATTGGCGATCCGGCGGTTATAACTTTGTCGCCTATAACGAAGAGAGCAAAGCAACGCTTAAGAGTTTAATCGAACAGCAAAAAGCGCTTGGTTTACATATTGATTGGATTTCCAAGGAGCAAAATTTAGAAATCGCCCCACAACTAAATCAAAATGGCTTGCTTGGAGGAACTTTTTCGCCCGAAGATGGCAGTGCCTCACCGCTCAAAGCAGCTTTCGCCTTTTGGCAAAGAGCGCAGACAGAAGGCGCTGTATTTCATTTCAACGAAGAAGTGCAAGAGGTCCTTATCGAAGGAAACCGCATTCAAGCCGTTAGGACGAACAAAGGTACCTATGGCTGCAAGGTTTTCATCAATGCGGCAGGTGGATGGGCAAAACAAATCGCGAAAATGGTCGGAGTCAATTTACCCATTATGCCCGATGCTCACGAAGCGGGAATTACAGAACCGGTTCAAGCAATGTTTGATGCTATGATTGTTGATAACCGCGAAGCGCCTGGCTCGAGTAACTTTTATTTCTACCAGCATCCGACCGGAAAAATTATTTTTTGTCTCACCCCTGCCCCTCAAATCTGGGGTAACTTAAAAGAAAACACCAGCAGCTTTTTACCTATGGCTTGTAAACGATTGGTCGAAGTGATGCCCGTTTTGGCTAATATCCGAATTCGGCGAACCTGGCGTGGCACCTATCCGATGACTCCCGACGGTAAACCGATCGTCGGTAAAATTGATGGCCTGGACGGGTATATCAACGCGGTTGGAGTTTGTGGTCAGGGCTTTATGTTAGGTCCCGGTTTGGGAAAATTGTTGACAAATATGCTTTCCGGTAATTTGAACCAAAGAGAAAAAGAATGTCTTTTAGAAATGCGTTACGACCGCGCTTTCGATACGAAAGAATTACTAAAATAAGAAAATGCTCTAACAGAAAAACATAACTATGCGCAACGCCTTGTTGAACCAGTGGCAAACGGTGAAATTGGCAAGGCGTTCCCGCATCACAGGCTTTAAGATATTCTCAAGCGTAGTGTACAAATTGCTGCTAATCGTATACGGCTTGTTAATGCTTTTTTTATTGAATTCGCTTACAATTAATTACCGACATGGAAATCGAACAATTTTACAATAAACTTCCAGAGACCTTTACGCATAACGACAGGGAACAGATAGAAAAAGCCTATCGTTTTGCCGAAAAAGAACACCGGGGGCAAACCCGTGCCAACGGTCAACCCTATTTTTCGCATTGCCTTGGTGTGGCAAGTATTCTGCTTGAAATGGACGCCAAACCCGAAATTGTCTCCGCCGGCCTTTTGCATGATATCTTGGTTGATACAGCGATAGATGAGCAGAAGCTGCAAGCCGAATTTGGCGATACGGTTGCCCATCTTGTTGAAGGTGTTAGTCGGATTACAAAACTCCCTAATTTATGCAGAGCAGATCAACTCCCGGAAGAAAGAAAGCCCCTTTCCGAATCTCCGGAGAGTAACCAAAACCAATATAAAGAAAATTTGGCAGAGGACTTTCGCAAAATGCTCCTTGCAATGGGAGATGATCCGCGAATTATTGTAATTAAACTTGCCGACCGTTTGCATAACATGCGCAGCCTTAGCGCCTTGCCTTTAGATCGACAAAGACAAATTGCCCAAGAGACGCTCGATATCTACGCTCCTCTGGCAAACCGCCTAGGCATTTGGCAAATTAAATGGGAACTCGAAGATCTTGGTTTTCGCTATACTAACCCTGAAATGTATAAGGAAATCGCTGAAAGTCTAAACCTTCGTCGAAACAAGCGCACTGAAGAAATTGAACAAATCGTTCTAAATCTGGAAGATTTACTTGCTAAATCCGAAGTGAAAGTGAAAATAAGCGGAAGGCCCAAGCATATTTATTCCATCTATCGGAAAATGCAGAGCAAAGAAAAAAGCTTTGACGGCATCCGCGATTTGCGGGCTGTCAGGGCAATTGTTGATGACGTTGAAACCTGTTATAAGGTTTTAGGCATCATTCACACTCATTTTCCTCCGATTTCCGGTGAATTTGATGATTATATCGCTGCGAGGAAACCGAATAATTATCAATCGCTTCATACCTCCGTGATCTATTCTGATGGAAAACCGCTTGAGGTCCAGATTCGCACCTGGGAAATGCATCGCAACGCCGAATTAGGCGTAGCGGCTCACTGGCGATATAAAGAACCGAACCGTCGGCTCAGTGGAAAATACGAGCAGGCAATCAACGACATGCGTAGCCTTTATCCTTGGAGCATGATGGATGTCGACGATAACCAGGAACTGCTTGAAGGAATGCGAACGGATGACAACGCCAGAGATCGTATCTATGTCCTTACCCCTCGAGGCGACGTTGTGGATTTGCCCAAAGGCTCTACCCCGATTGATTTTGCTTACCAGGTTCATACCGACATCGGCCATCGTTGCCGCGGAGCAAAAATTAACGGTCGTCTGGTAACACTCGATTATGTTCTAAAAACCGGGGATCGTGTGGAAATTTTAACCGTCAATCGTGGCGGGCCCAGTCGTGACTGGTTGAACCCCAGCCTTGGGATGATAAAATCCAGTCGCTCGCGCTCTAAAATTAAGCTCTGGTTTAAACAACAAGACCGCGGACAAAACCTTGAACATGGGAAAGAAATCGTCCAGCGTGAACTCAAACGCCTTGGCATGGAAGACTTTGACCTTAATCTCATTCTGTCTAATTTTAATGTCAAAGGCATCGAAGACCTTTATGTCGGAATCGGCTATGGAGATATCCCGATAGGGAAACTGGTCAATCGGATTGGTGAAATTAATTCCGACACGCTAAAAGTTGACGAACTCGTTCCGGAATCTCCCGGGAAATATAAGGCTGATGATACGGTAACAGTCATGGGTTTGGATCGGGTTGCCTACAATTTTGCCCAATGCTGCAAACCGATGCCGGGCGATTCGATTATCGGTTACATCACCCGTGGCAGAGGGGTTACCATTCACCGGACGGACTGCCCGAACGCCATGAGTCTCAAAGACACAGAACGCCTGATAAATGTGGATTGGGGTGTCGCCCAACAGACTTATCCGGTTCCACTGCAAGTTACCGCCTATGACCGTCAGGGTTTGATAAGTGACATTTCGGTTGTCCTCTCAAGCGAACCGGTACGCTTGGTTGATTTTTCATACACCACCCGCCAGCATATTATCAAAGCCAATCTCGTTATCGAAGTTGCCGAGATCAACCAGCTCAGTCGGATTTTAGCAAGACTGGACAATCTGCCGAATGTAATTGAAGCAAACCGGGTCCGCCCCGGATAATTTTGCATCGTCGCTCTGAAACCTGTGGCTTTACGCATTGCCGTCTCTAAGGTAGAATATCTGCCAGATGTTAAGTAAAATCTGGAGATAATTATGACCAAAATTTTTTGCAAATATCTTGATTGTTTATTTCTGGATGACCGCCATTGCAGTGCAGCCGCAATTGAGTTAAACCAGGAAAACGGATGCCTGACTTATCGACCTTCCGATGATGATGTTTCTATCAGCGATTGGGATGACGACCTCGAATGGGATGAGGACGAAGACACCGTCGGTCTTTGGGAAGTCGAAGAGGAAGAAGATCAGGAAGAAGACGATGACGAGTAATCAAGGTCTTCCTGTCTGTGAAAGGAAAAATAATGAACAATAAACAAGCTTTCCACGCTATTAATGTATTTATCGAGCCATGGTTTCGGGAAGAAATCATTGAAAAAGTCCTCGAAGACTTCTCCAAATATACTGAAGAAAGTCGCAAAGAACTTGCTGAAACTCTTAAAAATGATGTGAAAGTGAGCGGCTTCCGCAAAACACTAACTGCACCAAAAAGACTGCTAATTCGCGAAGCTGCAAAAGTTTTTGAAAGCAATCCTTTCTTTGTAGCAGTTATTTTGAATTGTTGGATGCAACTCTATGCCCAAAATGACAAAACTTTTGTAAGCAGCCTAAAGGAGCTTGGTTTTGAAGTTCCCGCCGAAATGCCCTCTTACGCTGATCCGATCAATGCTTTTGACCAAGGCTGGCCCGAAGGATTGGATTACGCTAAACTGATTGAAACAGTTCGTAAGACTGACGATAAACTCGAAATGTCTGACGACCAAATCGTTTTTTATGCTATTTTGAGGACCGGATGCCTGCCAAGTGAGAAAGAAGCTGAAAATGACTGATAAAGCCCCTGAACAAACCAATGAACCTATCGGAAAAACAACGATTGCTCCTTCTGTTATCAGCACGATTGCCAGTTTGACCACGCTGGCCGTTCCCGGGGTTAGCCGCATGTCTTCTGATGCTATTCAGCTCAGTTTCCCTGATAATGAAGGCGTGAAACTCGAAATCAAGGATGAACAAATCTACCTTGATCTCTACGTGATCATCACCAGCGATCATAATGCCCGTTTGCTTGCTGAGACAATTCAAGAACGCGTCCATCGCGCGATTACCGAGATGGTTGGCATGACGGTTGCCCGAATCAATGTCCATATAACAAATGTGGATATTGAAGCTTAGATAATTATGAAATTACGAACGCACGCAAGATTAGTAGCTTTACAAGCCTTATATGAGATTGATTTAACAGAACATCCTTTAGGAACGGTCCTGGATTACCGCTCTGTCGAACAGGAATTGGATAATAGTCAACTCGAATTTGCCCGCGAACTGATATCCGGTGTTCGTGATAACGCGGCTCTATTGGATGACCTGATCAGTAAATATGCCCCCGAATGGCCTATGGACCAACTGGCTGTAATTGATCGCAACATTTTACGAATGGCACTTTGGGAGGTAGCTTTTTATAAAAAAACACCTCTCAAGGTTGGAATTAACGAAGCGGTCGAGTTGGCAAAGATGTTTGGTACCGATTCCTCTCCCCGATTTGTCAATGGTGTTTTAGGTAGTTTGGTTGAAAATTTAGAAAACATCCAAATGAATGAAAAGGACCTCCGGTGAAGTGAAACCAAGAGCTCGTCTTTTCCGCTTTCCTGTGAGCCTTCTCCTGGTACTTTTCATTCTATCCGGCTGTGCCCTTAGTTTTCAAAACAAAAATTCGGTTAATCCATCTCAAAAGCACTTCATTCCGAGCAATCTTCATGAGCCTGACCTGGTCGAAGTTCAGTTTGCAGTAAAACCACTGACCTTTGTCTCAGATCAAGATGCAATTGTTCTGGAACTTCTTGATTTAGCAGAGGGTGCCAAAGCTAATGCTGAAAGTTATCCCTTAAATTTGGTTGATGGGAAATTTGTGACCAGCCTTTTTCTACCCGAAGGAGCAACTATTGCCTATCGCTATCGCATGGTGCAACCGCTTGGAGTCCCTGAACTATTGAGCGATGGTACACTTTTACCTTTCCGTCAACTTCTTGTTCGAGAAAACCTAAAAATTTCCGACATAATCGCCGAATGGGACGAAAACGCCTATCAAGGCGCATTGGTCGATTTAAATGGCGTTGTGGCTGACGATAAAACCGAAGAACCATTGCCCGATATTTTGGTGAACGTATCCGGGAAAACAGCTCTTACAGATATGAACGGTCGTTTTTATATCCGCGGTTTGCCTGAAGGTCTTCATAATTTAGTCGCGACGAGTAATGATGGAAGTTATTTAACTTTTCAACAAGAAGTAAATATGGTTGAAACGCTTTCGACGATGGCCATTGTTAGAATGCAAGCTGCTAAAGCAGTAACGCTTACCTTTGTCGTAAATCAACCTGAAGATTCACCGCAACTACCGGTCAGGATTGCCGGAAACCTTCGTCAGTTTGGCTTAACCTTTCAGGACATGCTCAACGGGAACGGAGCCCAGGCGGTAAACATGCCGACGCTTATCAAAAATGAGGACGGTCAGGATGTAAGCCAAATAAAAGTCTATGCAGGCAGTTATCTTCGCTATCAATACACCAGCGGTGATGCGAATATCAACAGCGAACGCGATGCGCAAGGCAAAGGCTATGTCAGAGCGTTCATAGTTCCTGATGAAGACATTGTCGTCAATGATACGATTGCCAGCTGGCATAGTGAACAAAATGGCGAAATCAGTTTCACAGTAAAAACACCGGAAGACACTCCTTCCGACGATTCTCTTTATATTCAATTTAAGCAAATTGAGTGGTCCAATCCCCTTCCCATGAATAAGACCGGTGAAAATTTCTGGGAATTCGTTTTTTATCCCCGGATTGGCAGTGAAGAACCGATTGAGTACCGCTATTGTCGAAATGCTAATTGTTCAAGCAGCTTGGAAGAAAGTGAGACAACTCGTTCTTTCACAGTTGGCAGCCTCACCGAAAAAGCCGACGAAATTAGCGGATGGACAAATTGGGAACCCGAAAGTTGGGCAAATAATTTTCAAGACTCACTCACCTTTGACAATGAATTGCTGCGCGGTTTAGAACTTGATCCGCAGTACATGTCCGAAAACATCAACGCCACACTCGATCTTATTGACAAAATGAAGGCAGCCGGTTTCAACACTTTAATTTTGACACCTGTTTGGAATGTTGACAGCTACAAAAACCTGCCAATTATCGACAGTAACCCCCTGAACACCATCCCATCTTATGAATTAAACCGAATTTCTGGTTTAGCGCGTGAAAATGGCTTGAAAATCGCCCTCTACCCTCAACTCGAATATCCAACAGAAATGCAAAACTGGTGGGAGAATTCTCAAAAAACTGAACTCTGGTGGCAGCAATGGTACGCAGAATATGAGCGCATGGTAATGCATTCGGTCAAACTTGCCACGAGAATCCAGGCAGAACAGCTTATTCTTGGCGGACCGGCTGTTGCTAACAGCTATCCGGGGAAATTGGAAACGGAAGCCGACAACTTCGGAACACCCAAATCCAGCAGCGAAACATGGTCAAAGTTGTTAAAAAAGACCGATGATTACTACCAGGGCGAATTGCTCCTGGCACAATCAGTGGATAATGATTTCATTGAAACTTATGAATTCGATGAGCATGTGCAAGGCTTTTACCTATTAATCGATTCCCGGAGCTTGTCTTCTGAGGAAGCCGAGTGGGTTCTTGACAGCACAATTACAGATTTTTATAACAGCCAAAGCAAAGCGGTTTATCTTGCATTAAAGACCGCAGATATGGATCCAGCCTGGCAATATGACTACTATTATGCCTATCTGAATCCAATTTCTTACCGTGGATGGATTTCTGGTGTTTCCAGCCGCGGATTTGACCCATCTTTACAAACAACAGATTTCTCACCATCAATTTACGGGAAACCTGCCTGGAATATGTTTTTACAACCCAACAAAGGAGAATAACTAATCATGAAACAAGTCAATCAATGCCTTCGGAACGAGCTTGAAAAACTGGGCTTGGGGTCCGATCAAAAAGTAAAATATAACCAAACTGTCCCAGAGATTGTAACGGAATCTCTTATGCAGAATGAAACTGTTCTTGCCGATACCGGCGCACTGGTCGTAAACACCTCACCCTTTACCGGCCGCTCGCCTAACGACAAATATTTAGTCGAAAATGGTGACCCCGACCTTTGGTACGCCTCCGGCACAGAACCGATGACTGTTGATAATTTCCACAAACTCAAGGGAAAATTAATCGATGCCTTGAAAGACGAAACCATTTATGTTCGCGACGTAATGGCTGGGGCTGACCCAGAAAACAGTCTGCGAATTCGTGTTATCAGCGACATGGCTTGGCAAATGCTGGCTTCGAACAACATGTTCATCGCCAACCGCAGCTCCGAACCGCATCAAGACCCTGATTTCACCTTGATCATTTCTTCCAAATTCGCCGGTGACCCGGCCTCTGACGGCTTGCGCTCACCCGCGATGGTTGCCCTCAATTTTGAAGAAAAACTGGTCCTGATCGGCAATACGCGCTATGCCGGCGAAGTCAAGAAATCGGTTTTCACATTGATGAATTATGTCTTACCCAAACGCGACATCTTACCTCTGCATTGCTCTGCCAATATCGGCAAAGACGGTGAAGTCGCCCTTTTCTTCGGTTTGAGTGGCACCGGCAAGACCACCCTCTCATCTGATGAAGCCCGCTCCTTGATTGGCGATGACGAACACGGCTGGAGCGATAACGGTACTTTCAACTTTGAAGGTGGCTGCTATGCGAAAACCATTCGCCTGAATTCAAAGTATGAACCCCTCGTTTGGTCTGCGGTCAATCGCTTTGGCGCATTGCTTGAAAATGTTCCACTTGATGAAAAAGGTCATCCCGATTTTGACGATAACACAGTAACCGAGAACACCCGCGCCTCTTATCCGCTGACTTTTATCAGCAACTACGAACCGAGTGGCACCGGTGGTCAGCCGACTAACATCTTCTTCCTGACCGCAGATGCTTTTGGCGTTTTGCCTCCCTTGGCAAAATTGACCAAAGAACAAGCAATGTATTACTTCTTGAGCGGTTACACTTCGAAATTAGCCGGTACCGAACGCGGATTAGGCAACAAACCTGAAGCAACCTTCTCAACATGCTTTGGAGCACCCTTCCTCCCTCTTAAACCGACTGTCTATGCTAAATTACTGGCAGAAAAATTGGAAGAACACGGAACCAAAGTTTGGTTGCTCAACACCGGTTGGTCCGGCGGTGGTTTTGGCGTCGGTGAAAGAATTGCTTTGCCCCTCACCCGTGCAATGATTAGCGCTGCTTTGAGTGGTGAGCTGGATAATGTTCCCACACACATTCATCCGATTTTCAATGTTGCTATCCCGGATACAGTTCCCGGTGTTCCTTCTGAAATTCTCAACCCCGAAATGTCTTGGGAAGACAAAGAAGCCTATCAAACTGACGCAAAAGCCCTGGCAGCAAAATTTATTGCCAACTTTAAGAAATACGAAGAAAACGTTGGACCAGAAGTTCCCGCTTCCGGTCCCGTTGCCTAAGAAGCAGGAGCTGTAAATGGATAAATTCATCATTCAGGGAGGCAAGCCACTTCATGGCACTATGCGACCATCCGGAAATAAGAATGCCGCACTTCCGATGATGGCTGCTTGTCTGTTGACCAAAGAGCCGGTTGTTTTGAAAAATATCCCCGATATTCAGGATACCCGAACGATGGCAAAGCTGATGCAGAGCCTCGGTGTCGAGATTACGAAAGATACGGAAAATTCAACCTGGACATTTCGCGCTGAACATATCCGCCCTGCCGATCTCGATCCTGATCTTTGTCGTCAGATCCGGGCATCAATTTTACTTGCCGGTCCGGTTACCGCCCGATTCGGCGAGCTGAAATTGCCCCCTCCGGGAGGAGATGTCATCGGACGCAGAAGAGTTGACACCCATATCCTGGCACTCGAAAAACTTGGCGCAACGTTCAACTATACCAACTACTTTGAGTTTTCATCCAATGGTTTAATCGGGGCTGATATTTTGCTTGATGAAGCCAGTGTTACCGCGACTGAAAACACGATTATGGCTGCTGTCTTGGCAAAAGGAACTACCTACATTCGAAATGCAGCCTCAGAACCGCATATTCAACAGCTTTGTCATCTCTTAAACGCGATGGGTGCAAAGATTCACAACATCGGCTCAAACGTTTTGGAAATTGCAGGTGTAGACGAATTGCACGGAGCAGAATATACGATTGGGCCAGATTACCTTGAGGTAATCAGCTTTGTTGGTGCAGCAGTTGTTACCGGAGGCGAAATACGCATCAAAGATGCCGGTGTTGAATACCTGCGCATGGTGCAGCTGGTTTTAGAAAGAATCGGCGTCAAAATGATTTTTGACGGAGACGATATCGTCGTTCCTTCAAACCAAGTTTTAGAAATTCAACCCGATCTTGGCAACGCTATTCCAGAAATTAGCGTTATGCCCTGGCCAGCCTTCCCCACCGACTTGATGAGCATCGCCATTGTGATTGCAACCCAGGCTAAAGGAGCCATCCTCTTCCATGATTGGATGTATCCCAGCCGGATGTTCTTCATCGACAAACTTGTTTCGATGGGAGCTCAGATCGTTCTTTGCGACCCCCATCGCTGTATCGTCAATGGTCCAACCAAACTTAACGCAGAAAAGCTCGACAGCCCGGATATCCGGGCAGGAATCGCCTTGGTTTTAGCAGCACTCTCCGCGAAAGGCGAATCGACTATACGCAATGTTGGACAAATTGACAGAGGTTATGAGCGTATTGACCAAAAATTGCAAGCACTGGGTGCCGATATCGTACGTAAACGAACCGTGACCACTGCAAATTAAAAGACTTAGTTAAATGAAAAAGAGCCAAAATATTTTACTTTTTGGCTCTTTATTTTATTGATTGTCCGAATTAATTTCCGGCCGCAACTTCCAAAAATTGATTAACGACATCTTTCAGCATCGGTTCGGGTAATGCGCCAACTTGGCGATGGACAATCTTTCCATCTTTAAGCATCAACATTGTCGGGATGCCCTGTACGCCAAACTTACCAGCCCATTCATTGTTCTCGTCAGTGTTAACTTTGGCAACAATCAATTTTCCGGCATATTCTTTAGCAATTTTGTCAAGGATCGGGGCAACCATACGACAAGGACCACACCAGGGAGCCCAAAAATCGACGATTATCGGCAAATCATTTTCCAAGACCGTCTTCTCAAATGCATCATCAGTTACGTTAATTGGTTCTTCAAACATTTTCCATCTCTCCAATAATTTCAATTAGTTATTTAAACAGAAGTATACAGCCCTATTTTTAATTTACCACATCAAAGACTAAACAAATTGGTTAATTTTTTCTAAGATTGCGGGAATAAAAACCAAACAACCAATAACGATAGCTATAAAAGCAGCAATCAAAACCGAAGCGGCTCCCACATCTTTACTAATTCTTGCAAGAGGATGAATTTCAGGGCTGGCAAGATCGACGATGGATTCCAAAGCTGTGTTTAGAAACTCTGCCAACCAAACCAAACCGATTACCAAAAAAATAGCCAGCCATTCTAATCTGGAAATTCCCAACCAAAAGCCAAGAGCAATAACGACAATCGTAGCGGTTAAATGAATCCAGGCATTTTTTTGAGTTTTAAGGACATAACCAAGTCCATGAAGGGCGGCCTGAAAAGAATTTATCCTTGTTTTTACGAACTGCTCTGCATCATTTGATTTTTTATTAAACATTCTGTTTCACCAAATTTCAAAAAAAGAGGTAAAATAACAAATCTATTGGTTCAATTTCATGCGGGTGTTGCCAAGTGGTAAGGCATTAGCTTCCCAAGCTAACATTCGTCGGTTCGAATCCGATCACCCGCTCAGACTTCTTCAATGGTACGATAAGCCATTGAAATTCGCAAGCTATTTCCCTCGGAATAGCTTTTTTTTTCCAATGCCATAGTCAAATTATAAAAAAACTGCTGAGAAATCAGCAGTTTTTCTAAATCACATAAGATTAGTCAATCAATTTTTGATAGACCCGATGGTTTTTGTAATAGTGTACGCCCAAATTTTCCAGGTCTCTGCGCATCTGCACAGCGGTTTCCGCAACCTGAGTCAATTCCGCATGAATAAAACGCGGATTGTCCCTTATTGCCCCCAGAAGTGCGTTGAAAATAATTGCGTTCCCACCCATCCCCTGATATTCAGGCAAAATGCCAATCCCGTTGAAATCCAGCCATTCTGTCGTTTTGATGGCGTGAAAGAGACGGATTATTTCAATTAGTCCTACTTTGCCATTATTTTTTTGCAAAGCTTCACTCACATCCGGAAATGGCAAAACAAAGCCCACAATTTCGTCTTCTTGGTTCACAATAATTTTAAGCAACTTCGGGTCAAGCAATTGTAAGGCGCTTTCAACAACAGTATCCAGCTCTCGATCTGTCAAAGGATAATATTCCCAATTATTAACAAATGCCCGGTTATAAGCATCTTTAATCTTATAGACCCACTGCATGACTTCTTTTTTGTTTCGAAAATTCATAATGCGAATTTTCCCATGCTTTTCGGCAAGTTTTACGGCTTGATTGACTTTTTCTGGTAAAACAAGATCTTTGGGGGAAAGATAGCTGGAAACAAAATCCACTTCTTTGGTAAAGCCATAATTTTCGACCAGTTTTTGGTAATATGGATAGTTGTAATTCATCATGTTCATCATGGCTCGTTGTTCAAAACCATAAATCTGAATCCCATAACCATCCAATGGACCATAACCTTTCGGACCTACAATGCGTTCCAAACCTCTGGCGCGAGCCCATTCGAAAACCCGGTCAAAGAGAGCATTGGCGACTTCCTGATCATCAATCGCGTCAAAGAGATAAAATTCGCCATCCTTGCAATTATGATATTCGTTGAAAGGGCGGTTCATCAAAGCAGAAATACGTCCAACCACTTTTCCGTCTCGGATTGCCAAAAAGAAATCCGATTCTGAATGGTCATAAAAAGGATGCTTTTCCTTGTCCATCTTCAAAAAAGCATCGGAACGGAAGGGAGGTACCCACTGTGGACAATCTTCATATAAGTCAAATTGAAAATCAACCAGTTTTTTTTGCAGCTCTTTGCTATTTACTTCTATAATTTCGACCATTTAAACCTCAATCTATAAATAATATATTAATGTTATAACCTGAAAACCGATTAATAGGTACGTTTTGTCATTACAAATCGCTATTTTAGATATTTTCGATAGATTTTATAAAAAAACTGGCAAATCGTTGTCATCAATCCGGCTTTGCGCTATAATCTCTCCGCTATGTTTTAGTAACGAAAGAGGTTTTTTATGATTGAAGTAAATGAGTTAAGAAAAGGCGTAACTTTTCAGTTAGACAATGCACTTTATAAAGTACTTGAATATTCACACAACAAGCCCGGCCGTGGCAGCGCTACGATTAAAGTTAAAGCCCGTGACTTGCGCAAAGGGACCACACTTGAAATGACCTTCATTTCCAGTGACCGCGTCCAGGATATCCGTCTGGATTATCACAATGTCCAGTATCTTTATCGTGATGATAATTTCTATTATTTTATGGATATGGAAACTTTTGAGCAACCGGCTGTTTCTGTTGATTTGGTAAAGGAATATGAAGGATATTTGAAAGAAAATATGGAAGTAAAACTGACTTATTTCGGCGACGAACCACTCGATATAGAATTGCCGACCACGGTTGATTTGTTGGTTACCGAAGCCGAGCCGGCTGCCCGTGGAAATACCGCAACCGGTTTAACCAACCAAGTTACTGTCGATACCGGAATCAAAGTTCAAGTTCCGGCTTTCGTCAAAACCGGCGATACCATTCGCGTTGACACCCGTACGGGCGATTACGTCACCCGAGTTAGTTAATAATGAGAACTCCAGACGGCCGCGAGTGTAAGTTTTTTTATGGTGACTACTATCGCGGTCGAAATTTCGAAGAATGCCGGGCTTTGAGCAGTCCTGAAGATAAAAAGAACTGGACATCCACGCTTTGTTCAAAGTGCCCAATGCCCGGATACCTTCGAAACAATTCTTGTCAGAATTTGGTTTATTCGGTATCTATAGGAAGTCTTTTCTTCATAAAATCCATGAAAGTTAAAGCCTATTGTTCACAAGTGCATGACATAGTCAAAGATCCAAATGTTGGGTGCGGGCATTGTCACGAGGTAAATCTTACAAAATCCGATTAACTATCAGAGTTTCGTTAATTCCTATTCAAAGCAGAATCCTATATCCTTATATTGATATAATACCCACTTGGCACACTATGCCTATAAACGGAGGTAGTATTGAAATCTCGTAACCAATCATTTTTCATATCGGCAATCTTGCTTTTTTCGTTTGTCACTATGATTTTCTATGCAGTTCAGTCAGGTGCGCTTAACAATGAACCACTGACAATTAATGAATTAGCCGCCCAAATTAATGCCGGAGAAGTAAAAAAGATTGAAGTGAAAGAAGACGATCTTTATGTTACTTATCGAAACCCGAATTCTCCAGAGAGACAAAGCGCTAAAGATCCCCAAAGCGGACTTATTGAACAATTAATTGACTTAGGCGTTTCTCCCGATAAATTAAGCGATTCCGAAAACTTAAAAATTCAAATCGTCCTGCCCGGTGTTTGGGATTCACTTGGTGTCTTATTAATCAATCTCGTTCCATTTATTCTGATGGGCGCGATGTTCATGTTTTTCATTCGCTCAGCCCAGGGTTCCAACAACCAAGCCATGCAATTCGGCAAATCCAGGGCTAAAGTACTTAGCGGTGAAAAGCCGACTGTGACATTTGATGATGTTGCCGGTGTGGATGAAGCAAAAGAAGAACTCGCAGAAGTAGTTGAATTCCTCAAAGAGCCGAAAAAATTCACCTCTTTGGGTGCTCGAATTCCAAAAGGTGTTTTGCTTGTTGGCTCACCCGGAACCGGTAAGACTTTGATGGCAAAAGCTGTTTCAGGCGAAGCAGGCGTACCATTCTTCTCAATTTCAGGCTCTGAATTTGTCGAAATGTTTGTCGGTGTCGGTGCAAGCCGTGTCCGTGACTTGTTTGACGAAGCTAAAAAGCAGTCTCCTTGTATCGTTTTTGTTGATGAAATCGATGCCGTCGGTCGCCAGCGTGGTGCCGGCTTAGGTGGTAGTCATGACGAACGTGAGCAAACCCTCAACCAGTTATTGGTCGAAATGGATGGCTTTGGCACGGATACGAATGTTATTGTCATTGCCGCAACCAACCGCCCCGATATCCTTGACCCTGCTCTGATGCGTCCTGGTCGCTTTGACCGCCGCGTTATGATGGATCGCCCTGACAAAAATGGTCGAGAGGCAATTCTCAAAGTTCATACCCGCGGTAAGCCAATTGACTCCTCAGTCGACCTGGCAGAAATTGCCCGTTCAACTCCAGGATTTGTTGGTGCTGACCTTGAAAACCTTGTCAACGAAGCTGCTATTTTAGCCGCCAGACGGAATAAAAAGATTATCACCCGCGATGAGATTGAAGAATCAATTGAGCGCGTCATTGCCGGTCCTGAACGCAAGGGGCACGTGATGAATCCTCGTGAAAAGAAAATTGTCGCCTATCACGAAGTTGGCCATGCAATTGTTCATACCGTCCTGCCTGAAGCTGACCCGGTACAAAAAGTCTCGATTATCTCTCGGGGTTCAATGGGTGGCTTCACAATGGCACTGCCGGTTGATGACCAGCATCTTGAATCGCGGAATATGCTTACCGCACAATTGGCAACCCTCTTAGGCGGTCGTGCCGCAGAAGAAATCATGTTCAGTGATATCACTTCCGGTGCTTCGAATGACATGGAAAGAGTTACCAAATTAGCTCGCCGGATGGTTACCAGGCTTGGTATGAGTGAAAAACTCGGACCTATGGTCTATGGTCAAAAAGAAGAATTGGTTTTCCTGGGCCGTGAAATCTCTGAACAACGTGATTATTCTGAAATCGTTGCTCAAACCATTGATGAAGAAGTTTCTAAATTAGTGAACGATGCTTATGCAACCGCAAAAAGCGTTTTGAGTCAATACAAAGAGAAACTCGTTGAGATTTCTGAAAAATTGTTGGAAGTTGAAACCCTCTCCAAAGAAGAGTTTGAAGAATTATTCCCAACTCCGACTGAGAAGAATCAAGGTATTCCAGCCTTCAATCAAAGCTAAATTAACCAAACTTAGTTCTAACAAGACCCAGCATCTTTTCCAGGATTGCTGGGTCTTTTGCATCCAGCCAATTAATCTCCGGGTCAGTTGGTTTGAACCAATTTGCTTGTCTACGCACATATTTTCGGGTATTTCTTTTGATAAGCATAACTGCTTCTTCTAAGCTAATCTCTCCATCCAGGTAGCTTATCATCTCGGTATAACTAATCACACCCATTTTTAAGAGAGCATTTTTATAGCCCTGAGAAACTAAACCTCTAACCTCGTCTTCAAAGCCATGACTCAACATTTGTTCAATCCGATTGTCTATTCTTTGATAGAGCTCCTGGCGTTCCCATTGCAAACCGATGGTCAGAATCTCAAATGGAGACTCACTTTTTGTCCGGCTTTCAGAAAAACGCCTTCCGGTTTTGAAAATAACTTCCAAAGCACGGACCGTTCGTCTGTGATTCTGATAATCTATAAATTCAGCAGCCTGTGGATCTAAAACTTTCAGCTTTTCATAGAGAGCATCAAAGCCGATTTCTTGTCCAATTTTTTCTATGACATCCCTCATCCGGTGATCTGCTTCAAGTTCAGGCACCTGCCAGTTTTGACTAATTGCCCGGATATATTGACCGGTGCCACCGCTCAGAACGGGCACTTTCCCTTCTTCGTTAAGTTGGAATATTAGCGTTTCAGCATGCTCTTTATATTCACCGAGACTCCAGGGAGAATCCAAATCAGCACAATCAATCAAGTGGTGCTTCACTTGCGAAAGTTCTTCCGGGCTTGGTTTTGCCGTCCCAATATTGAGAGGTTTATACAAATAACGGGAATCTGCAGATATTATTTCAGTATCAAGAGCTTTTGCCAGCTCGATGGATAAACGTGTTTTCCCCGAGGCTGTCGGTCCAATTAAGATAATCAGCTTTGGCTTTTGTTTTATCATTCTAAAAATCCAACGATACATTCTGGTAATGGATAATTTCAGGTTTCTCAGTACCAAAACACTCAATAACGACTAAGTCTATTTGCCAGGCTTGGTCTAATTCGGAATTATTTTCCAGATAAACCGTCATCGTATCGGCAATTGCCTGGATTTTCTTCTTCGTAATGCTATATTCTGCAAAACCGTACTTTTTGGAACGTCGGGTCTTCACTTCAACAGCAACCAGGACGTCATCAACTCTCATAATCAAGTCAAGCTCACCGTAACGGCTATGGAAATTTCTTTCAAGCAGTTCATACCCCTTAGAAGTCAGATATTCCATTGCCAAGTTTTCACCCCAATTGCCTAATTTTTTACGATAAAGCCTGTCTTCTGCCATAAGCATTAGTATAACCGCGATAAAAGGATTTTTTATGCTGTAAATTTAACAAATCCAGCCTGTTTTAAGATAAAATTATAAAATTAAGAGAAGCACTAATCGAAAAATTAATAAAGGAATCCTATGACTGTTGCAGAGATTGTTACCATTGGTACAGAATTACTTTTAGGCGAAATTCATGACACGAACTCCCGTTACATTGCTCGTGCCCTTCGAGATATCGGCGTTGATCTTTATCGCTTGACGACCGTCGGAGACAACGTCGCCAGAATTACCGCCACACTTCAGGAAGCATTAATGCGTGCCGATGTAGTTATCACGACCGGCGGTTTAGGACCAACCGTTGATGACCCAACCCGTCAAGCCGTTTCAGATACCTTTAATGTCGATTTGGTTTACCATGAAGAACTTTGGCAGCAAATTCTGACACGTTTCAAAAATTTCAAACACACTCCATCAGAAAACAACAAAAGGCAAGCTTATTTACCGGCAATTGCTTTCCCAATTACCAATCAAGTTGGCACTGCGCCGGCTTTTGGCGTTGAACTGGGTGTAAAAACGCTCATTTCCCTACCAGGTGTTCCAACAGAAATGGAACACATCATGAAAACTTACGTGATTGACTATCTGAAAAAGCGCTACAAACTTGAGGATCAAACTATTATGCCTTGGGTGATTCACACAATTGCCTTGGGCGAATCCGCAATCGATGAAATTATCGGCGAGATGGAAAAATTGAGCAATCCAACCGTTGGTTTGCTCGCTCACCCCAGCCAAACCGATGTTCGCGTTACCGCCAAAGCCCGCTCAACCGCCGAAGCTCAACGCATGATGGAGCCGGTTATTCGTGAGATTCGGGAAAAATTAAGTCCATACATCTATGGCGAAAACGAAGATACTATCCAATCGGTGATTGGTGAAGCACTAATGAAAGAAAACAAAACGCTCTACGTTTTTGAAGTTGGAACAGACGGCATAATTTATAACCGGCTCTCAGAACACATGTCATCTGACAATTTATCGGGTCAATTGCTTGATGTTGATGTTACACATGACACCTTCAAAACCTTGTTGGTTGAATATCGCGATAAAACGCAGGTTGATTTCGTGCTTGGGGTCATGTTAACTCCTGACGAGAATGGAAAACAGCTTTATGCCGCTTTGCTCGATGGAGAAGATTTTTCAGAATATCAAAGAAGCTACAGCGGGCCCATCGGCGATTCTCCGGTTTGGGCTTTGAATATCGGTCTCGACCAAATCCGTTACCGATTAAACATGAGAAAGGAAACCGAGAATGCAAGTTGATTTATTATTGAAAAACGCAATTGTCTTAACCATGGATGAGGCTTATAACATCTACGATCGTGGTGCAGTCGCCGTACAGGGCGACCATATTGTAGAAGCAGGTGACGAAGCCATAATTCTTGGCAAATATGAGGCAGCTCAGGTGATTGATTGTGGCGGTAAAGTGCTTATGCCCGGCATGGTCAACACCCATACGCATGTTCCGATGAGTCTTTTACGCGGTTTAGCGGACGACCGTCGTCTCGACGTTTGGCTGATGGGCTACATGATGCCGGTTGAAAGAGAATTTGTTTCTCCTGAATTCTGCCGCCTTGGCACTAAACTGGCTTGTGCAGAATTAATTCGCAGTGGTGTAACTACCTTTAACGATATGTATTATTTCGAAGACGATATCGCCGAAGCAACCGCTGAAGTTGGTATGCGGGCTGTTGTTGGACAAACGGTTATGAAATTCCCTACGCCTGATTCCAGCTCTTATGAAGAAGCCCTCGATCGCTGTCGTCAATTGATTGACAAATGGGAAGGTCATCCTTTGATCGTTCCCTCAATCGCTCCCCATGCTGTCTACACCTGTACAGCGGATGTTTTGAGCGGTTGCTCCAAACTCGCCCAAGAAACCGATTCGATTGTTCACATCCACGTTTCTGAAACCGCCGACGAAGTTGCTAACTGTAGAAACGCAGAAGGAATACCGGTTGTCCCTTATATCAAAAAATTAGGGCTCTTGGATACCAAGCTTGTGGCAGCACATTGTGTTCACCTCGATGTTGGGGAAATGCGCTCGCTGATGCATGCCGATGCCGGTATTGCCCATAATCCTTCATCAAACATGAAACTTGCCTCCGGTTTTGCTCCTGTTGCAAAAATGTTGGAACTTGGTTGTAAAGTTGGGATTGGCACCGATGGCTCAGGCTCAAACAACGACCTTGATTTCTTTGAAGAGATTAGACTTGCCAGCTTTATTGCAAAACCAACCGCCGAAGATCCGACTGCTTTACCGGCCAAACAAGTTTTGGCAATGGCAACCAGAATTGGTGCTCAGGCTATTCATATGGATCATATAACCGGTAGTCTGGAAGCCGGCAAACGAGCTGATTTAATTTTGGTTGACATCAACGTCCTGCACAACCAACCCCACTTCCATCGCGAACCGGATGCTGTTTATGCCCGAATTATTTATGCTTCAAAATCGACTGATGTTACCGACGTGATGGTAAACGGAAAATGGTTGATGACCAATCGTGAACTTCAGACAATCGATGAGAAAGAAGTTGTCTCTCAATCCCAAAAAATTGCTGATGAGATTGACCAATTCTTGCGCGGACGTGAAGAATCGGTCCATTCGAAACTGATTGCAATCGGCGGTGCTGCGGAAGAAGAAAGCTTTGAAGTCCAGGCAAAAGTTGTGGTCAAGGACAGACAAGCGATTATTGATGCAATTAGCGAACAAGGCGTCAAAGTCCTCTCTAAGCGTCATTATCACGAATTTGACACCTATTTTAGCTTTGAGGACGAAAAACAAGGGCGCTTGCGCTATCGCGAAGATGAACTAATTGACAAAAAAGGCAAGATCGAAAGTGTTCGTTCGCGCCTGACCTTAATCGGTGAGAGATTCGACGAAGATAATAAGCATGCTCAAAACGTGATGCTTTCCCGTACCCGCTATTTTGCTCCGGCAACGCAAAGCTTACGCTTTTATAAGGAATATTTCAAACCAAGCCATGCCCTTGAAGTTGAAAAAGATCGCATCCGTTTCCATGTTGAATTTGAAGGAACTGAATTTTATATCAATCTCGACGAACTGATCAATCCGGAGCTTGGAACCTTCCTTGAAATAAAGAGCCGCACATGGAGCCGTGAAGACGCAGACCAAAAAACTGCTTTGATCCATGCCCTTTACGAAAAATTGGGCGTTCAAGATGCCGTAATCTTAACTGATGATTATCTGGAGATGGTCGAAAGACAGCTTAGCTAAATTGAGGTAAATATGACCAACAAAATGAAAAGAATAAATGTGCTGTTTGCCAGTGCTGAAATTGCGCCTTTTGCGAAGGTAGGCGGCTTGGGCGATGTTGCCTCTGCTTTACCCACCGCTTTAAAAAGGGAATTTGCCAAGGAATTAGATATCCGAAGTATCATGCCTTTTCATTCTGTAGTAAAAACATTCAACCCTGCCCGAAAGAAAATCGGTGATTTTTCTTTCAAAACAAACGGGAAAGAACTAAACTGCGAACTTTTTATCTCTGACATAGAAGGCGTTCCAATTTACTTAATTGACAATGAGGAAATTAACCACAATTCCCCTGTCTATAACGGTGATTGGGAATTAGACGGATTGAAATATGCCAGTTTCTCGCTGGCATTACTTGAAGCTGCCAGATTTTTGGGCTGGAAATTCGACATTTTGCATGCGAATGACTGGCACACTGCTTTGGCAGTTTATGCCTTAAAAACAAAGTATAAGAACGATCCTTTTTTCAAGGATGTAAAGACCATTCTTTCGATTCACAACCTTCCCTACAACGGTTGGGGTTCCCAAAATGCGATGACTTCTCTCGGTTTCACAGCAAGCCTCGACAAAGATTTACCGGATTGGGCACGCTTTGTCCCATTGCCTTTGGGTTTGGCTGCCGCCGACAAAATCATCGCGGTTTCCCCCGGTTATGCTCGGGAAATTTTGACGCCAGAATTTGGTTGCGGTATGGAGTCTTATTTGCAAAAACACCAGGATAAGCTTTTGGGAATCCTGAATGGTCTCGATGAAAATGAATGGGATCCCAGTCAGGATAAACAGATTTCTCATCAATTTACAGTCGGCACTCTTACGGATCGAAAACAAAATAAACTCGATTTACAAAAAGCCCTGAAATTTAAAGTTGATGAATCAATTCCCCTGCTAACCGTCGTCAGTCGCATGACACCTCAAAAAGGTATTCACAACATTCTTGAAGCCTTACCGGAATTGTTGGATAAAGATTGGCAATTTGTTTTGTTAGGCACCGGAAGCGATGAATTAGAAGAAAAAGCCAAACAATTGACCAAAAAGCATCCAAAACGAATTGCGAGTATTCTCAAATATGATGATGCCATCGCCCGCATGCTTTACGCCTCCGGTGATATCTTCCTGATGCCGTCTGAATACGAGCCTTGTGGCCTTTCACAGATGATTGCAATGCGTTACGGCAACCTGCCGCTCGCAACCGAAACCGGTGGTTTGGCAGATTCAATTATTGATTACTGCCACCAACCTGAACTGGCGACGGGTTTCCTCTATCAAGAGAAAAATAGCGAAGGATTAAAAGAGGCTCTCACCTTCGCATTAAAATGCTTTGAAGACCAAGAAATTTGGCGAAAAATGCAACTGAATGCCATGAAAGCTGATTTTTCCTGGCCGTCTTCTGCTCAACAATATATGCAAAATTACAAAACCCTTCACAAGGATATTTTATGAAAGCAAATCGGAAATCAGGTATTTTGCTTCACCCAACCAGTCTGCCCGGACCGGATGGGATTGGTGATCTCGGTCCTGAAGCTTATCGCTGGATTGATTTTTTGAATCGCAGCGGCACACAAATGTGGCAAATTTTGCCTTTAGGTCCAACCGGATATGGCGATTCACCCTATCAGTGTTTCTCTGCCTTTGCCGGAAATCCTTTTTTGGTCAATCCGCTCTTACTCTTCGAAGATGGCTTGCTTTCGCATGAGGACCTCACGGACCGCCCGGAATTTCCGCAAGAAGTAGTTGATTATGGTCCGGTAATTCAGTGGAAAACGACTTTGTTAAACCGTGCTTATCTTGGTTTCACCAAGCTTAAAACGAATGGACTGAGGACTGAATTCGAGCAGTTTTGTGAAAGTAAAAAATCCTGGCTGGATGATTATTCGCTTTTTATGGCAATTAAAGAAACTCAAAACCTCCATTCCTGGATAGAATGGCCGATTGAGCTGAAGTCCAGACAAAGCGAAGCGATGAATCAAGCAAGAAGCCAACTGGCTGATAAGATTGAAAAACATAAATTCAATCAATTCCTGTTTTTCAAGCAGTGGATGCGCCTGAAAAGTTATGCCGTTGAAAAGCAAGTTCAGATCATTGGCGATATGCCCTTCGTCATCTCGATGGACAGTTCGGATGTCTGGGCTCAACCGGAACTATTCCTTCTCGATGTAGATCTTAATCCAAGTTTTGTAGCCGGTGTTCCACCTGATTATTTTTCTGCAACCGGTCAACTATGGGGTAACCCACTCTACAATTGGAAAAATCATCAGGATGCTAACTTTGAATGGTGGGTTTCACGTTTGGGTGCAACACTTGAATTGGTCGATTTAGTACGTTTGGATCATTTCCGTGGTTTTGCCGCTGCATGGCATGTGCCTTATGGGAACGAAACCGCTATCGATGGCGAATGGAAATCAGGACCGGCCGTAGAACTTTTCAATACCTTGAAACGCTCCTTCCCCCAATTACCGATCATTGCTGAAGATTTGGGTGTAATTACAGATGATGTTGAAAGCTTGCGAAACGACTTTTATTTACCGGGAATGAAAATTCTACAATTTGCTTTTTCTGGTGATCCCGATGACAGCTTCTTACCCCACAACTATCCCGAACATTGCTTTGCCTACACAGGATCGCATGATAATAACACGGCAAGAGGTTGGTATGATGATGCCTTAGAGGGCGAGCAAAAGTTTTCCCGCGATTATTTACATTTTAAAGATGCGGATCAGGCTGCAGAAGCGATGATTCGCTCTGTTTGGCAATCGGTTGCCCGGGATGCAGTCGCTCCTATGCAAGACTTTTTAGGTTTAGGCACTGCGAGCAGGATGAATATGCCTGGAACCACTTCAGGAAATTGGAAGTGGAGGATGGTTCCGAACGTCTTAACTGACGAACTGAGCGCAAAAGTTCGTAGAATGAATTTCCTTTACGGTCGCTTTTCAGAGGAGAAAAAAGCAGATTACAAGGCTTGGTTGGACATCCAACAGGCTAATCTGGTTAAGCCTCATTAGCACTCGCGCTCAGCGCAATAACGAGACCAATCAAAATCAAGATGCCGCCGGCTATTTCAACAGCTGACGGCAATTCTTTTAAGAACAGTATTGCTAAAATGCCCGATCCAACCGGTTCAAAAAGCAAGGCTAACGAAACCGTTCTTGCCGGTAACCTCTTCAGGGATTTGTTCATCGCAGTATGACCAATAGTTTGCGGAACTAAAGCCAACATAAATAGATATAGAAATATTTTCGGTGGATAAGCTTGAACGCCGCCTTCTAAGAAGAGCAAGGCAATTCCTAAAGCCAAGGCTGCGACAGAATAGACAACGCTCACATAGAACTCAGTCGACATCTTAGAAGAAATTTTCCTGCCAATTAAAAGGTATCCTGCAATCATCCAGGCACTCAGAAGTGACATCAGCAAACCTTGCCAATTGTTTTCTCCGCCCTTCCCTCCACCTAATAAAGCAATCAGCAAACCACCACCAAAGGCAAAGAGAATTCCCAGATAAAATCTTTTAGGCACCCGCTCCTTAAGCAGTAATGGCGACAATAAGCCAACCCAAAGCGGTGAAGTCGTTGCAAAAATCACCGAACTGTTGACCGAGACCAAATCTAATGACCAGGTCCACAAGGCAAAGTGAGCTGCCAATAAAATTCCGGAGAGAATTAACAGCCAAATTGTTGATTTATCCAGCTTTTCTTTTTTATGCTTGGGTTTGATAAGCAAAACAAATATTGCCATCACAGCTGAAAAAGCCATTCTGTAAAAAGCAATTGCGATCGGACTGGCGACGGCTAAGGAGAGTTTAATTAAGATTGCAGCGGTAGAAACGGCGAAAACGCCAATAACCAAGAGAATATAGGGTGAATCGTTTTCTGATTTATCGTTCATTCAAATAAAAAGCAGGTATGTCTTCTATACCTGCTCTGCTCCAATTTACAAAATTAAGATAGTTTTTCTTTTGCAGATACCGCAGCACCGATAATGCCAGCCAAATTTTGAAGTCTGGCAGGAATAACCTTGGTTTTGATCGTAAAGTATTTTTGGTACTTCTCAAATTGCGCACTGATTCCACCACCTAATATGATCAAATCAGGACTTAGTAGAAATTCATAAACGGACAAGCTATGGTTCAAGCGAACAGCCCATTGCTTGTAGGTCAGATTTTCTTTTCTTTTTACAGAGGCAGTTGAATAGGTCTCGGCAGATTTTTCGCCAACCAACATGTGGCCAAGTTCCGTATTTGGCACCAAATGTCCTTCAACAAAAAGCGCAGAACCCAGTCCGGTGCCAAGCGTCAGAAACAAGGCAACATTAACCTCCCGTGCTTCCGGTGCTCCAAAACGCATTTCACCCATCCCTGCCGCATCGGCATCGTTCAACACGTAGGCAGGATGACCACTTGCTTGGGAAATCATTTCAGCCAAATTTACGCCAACCCAGGCCTGGTGCATATTAACCGCTGTGGTAATGACGCCTTTTTTAACAGGACCCGGAAAACCGGCACCGATGATGCCAGAATAATCGAGAGCTTTTGCAATCTTAATAATGTCCGAAACAATATCCTTAGGCGACTTACTATCTGAGCTTTTACGACGAACACGTTCCGAGACCAATTCGCCGGTCAGTGTGTCGACAAGTGCACCTTTTGTAGCAGAACCACCAATGTCTATCCCTAAAACAATCATCTTTTACCTCACTCACACCCGTTTTCCAGGTGTTCTCCATATGTAATTGCAAAATTATGAGTCAAACTTCCGTCGCATTTCGCACGGAAATAAAAATAATCACTTCTTTCAGGTCTAAAGGCTGCCATAATTGCTTCTCTGCCCGGATTGCTGATTGCGCCGGGTGTCAAACCGAAGACTTTATATGTATTATAGTCGGAATCTATCGCTAAGTCATCATAAGAAAGTGGACTTTTCCACCAATTTTCACCGCTTTGGTTATAACCAATTGCATATTGAACAGTCGGGTCGGTTTGCAAGGGCATATTAATTTCAAGCCGATTATAGAAAACCGAAGCTATCAACGGCATTTCTTCACTGGCGAGCGTCTCACGTTGAATAATGGATGCCAAAATGATGATTTGGTCCGTTGTCAGTCTTTGACTCTGATCATTCATCAATGTTTTTGATTCGTCAATGACAGCATGCGTTCTGCCAAGTGCTTCAGCAACAAATTCTTCGTTGGTGATTGTCGGTTTTAGGCTATATTCGCCCGGGTGCATGTATCCTTCAAGCGATCTACCTTCAGGTAACTGCAAGTTTGATCGAATTTCTGAGGGCGGATTCTTTGTAAAAGCTAAGAATGCATCTCCATCGAATTCAAAACCCAATTGGTCAATGACTTGCGCAATTTCTTCCAGACGCCAGCCTGCAAAAATTGTGAAATGCAAATCCCGGCTATCTCCGTTTGAAATCAAAGCCAGTGTTTCAATTGCATTCAAACCGCTGCTAATCGTATAAGTTCCGGGGCTCAAAGAGCGATCATAACCTTTATAAATCATCAAATCGCAGGTTGAAATCGCGGAATTGACAAAACCTTCTTGTTGCAAACTGCGGCAGACATCCGTCGCTGTATCATCGTAATTTAGCTCGAATTTTCTTTCGGATAAGTTATCGAAGTTTACCTTTTCTTGTAAATCATCCAAATTACGATAAAGTCTGATAGCATAACGCAGGTTGTTCAGAAAGCCAACTTTTGGACCCGGTGCGCCTAAAACTTCCCCATTTCGATGCACGGCAAACATCATAAAAAGCACAGTGGCGAGAGCCAACAAGAAGAGAATTATCAGAATAATAAGCGAAGTTTTATTAGTTTTCTTCACTCTTCCCTCTTTCACCGCTCAGCTGATGGTTGTCCAGGTAATCCTGCAAAATAATAGCTGCGGCTTGATCATCCATGGCAGTTTGTCGTTGTTTCTTACCCTCACCACGAAGAATAGACGCTGCAGTTGCACTCTTAGTTGAATTAGATTCATCCCAGCCAATCACTTGGCATTCTGTCTGATTTCGTAATTCTTCCATAAAGCGGTTAACGGACCTCGCCCTCGGGCCAATGCTTCCGTCAGCATCAAGCGGCAAGCCAACAATTATTGCAGAACAATCCTCTTCAGCAGCAATTGCTGAAATGCTTTTGGCATCTTCCAACCTTGAGACATGCTTTACTATGCGCAAAGGGCGGGCTAATGTAAGGCTCAGGTCGCTAATTGCGATGCCTATTCTCGCGTTGCCGTGGTCGATGCCTAAATACTTCATAAGCCTTTATTTCAGGTGAATCCTGATCACTTTTTTACCTTTTTGCCTTAGGGCGTCGATATCGCCCAAAGCTTGTGCACGTTGCAGTGTTCCAAAAGTCATCATCTCACCGGGTATTTCAAAATCTTTTTTCGGGTCATTAGTGATGGTGATGAAGCAGCCGGAATCGAGACCGCCCTTATGGAACTGCCCGGTTGAATGCAAAAAGCGCGGGCCGAAACCAAGCGTTGTTGCCCGATTATAACGGTTCAACAATTGAGTGCGCAAAGCCTGCAAAAATGCTTCTTCATCTTTCAAACGCGGAACGAAAGCATTGATGGCGATATATCCATTTTCTGCTAAATCTTTCATAAACAAATCGATCACTTCGAGTAAATTCTCGGCATCAGCTAAATCGGGATGGCTTTCACCATAAACTGCAAAACCGGAGTTTTCCCAAACCGGCTTCCCTTCTTCCAGAATTCCTTTTTCCTGATACTCAGCAATCTTTTCTTTGGTGATCGTTTTGCTTAATTGCACATTAGGCTGATCAAAAGCATTTACTTCAAGAACAGCGCAGGCTATCGCTGTGGCGTATTCCCAGCGATAAAATTCCTTTGCCAATTGGTAAGGATTGCGCACAGGTAACTCAATTACCGGATAGCCTTCTTGCCTGAGTTTTTCAGCGAATTCAATTTTCTCATTATCAACTGAAAGGTAAACGAAAATCCGATCTTTTGGATATGCCATGGAATCAAGGAAGGCTTCGTTTTCAACCGGCAGAATGCCTTTGCCGTCTTTACCGCTGCTTTCGGCGATTAATTGTTCCAACCAGGGAACTAACGCGGAAGCGTAATCTTCGGTTATGAAGGTCAATTTGTCTTTGCCAGCTTTGGCAGCCGCACCGATTAACAAACCTAAAAGGAGGTTTGGATTAGCCGCATAGGGCACGCTTTCTCGACCCAACTCCTCTTCTTTGATCGCTTCGTTGAGGAATTTGCTTATATCAACACCCATAACCGCGGCAGGAAGCAAACCAAAAATTGTGAAAACTGAGAAACGTCCACCGACGTTTGCAGGAGCGGAAAAAACGCGCCTAAATTTCAACTCGTTCGCCTTTACCTCTAAGGATGTCCCCGGATCTGTAATGGCAATGAAATTTTTACCCGGGTTTTTAACGCCAATTTTTTCAAGTTCTGCCCAAAAATATCTCATGGCAGAAATTGTTTCTGTCGTACCACCGCTCTTGCTTGATACGATAAAAAGAGTCTTATCTAAGTCCACACCATAACAGCGTACAGAAATTTCCTCCGGATTAGTCGTATCAATAATTTTCAGCTTCAGTCCCTGCCCTTCAGCAACTGTGCTGGCTATCGAATGACTGATAACTTCCGGCGCAAGTGATGAACCGCCCATTCCCAGGACAAAAGCATCCGTAAAGCCTTCTTTCAGCAATTCATCTCTGAAAGCTTCTAACTCCGGAATGATTGCTACTTGTTGATGAGGTAAATCTAACCAGCCAAGCCTGTTTCGAATCTCCTCCCAGCCGCTTTGATCTGCGGTCCAAAATGCCGGGTCATGTGCATAAAGTCTGCTCACGCTTTTTTCATCTTCAGCATGATGAAATTGACCTTGCACATTTTCGGTCAAATCAGCGATATCCTGCAAATATTTCAAACGCTTGCTTTCGATGATCTCCAAAAGCGAGGCATAGGCTTTTTCAAATTTTTCAACCCCTTCAACTTCCAGGATTCGACTAATCTCGGCAAAATCGATACCAAAATTTGCCAAAGCATCCAGCGCAGCCTTTGCATCGTCCAAATCTTTCTCAATTGATAATTCAGCCACACCATGTTCGAGGAAGGCATCTAAAGTCTTGGGAGGAATCGTATTAACACTATTTCGGGCAATCAGATTGTCAACATAGATTGTGTCTGGAAAGTTTGGGTTTTTGGTTGAGGTGGATGCCCAAAGTGGTTTTTGATGATTGGCACCCTTTCTTTCCAGGATGCTGAATCTTTCAGTCGAGAACTCGCTGAGATAAAGTTGATAGGCTAACTTGGCGTTGGCAATGGCAGTTTTGCCTTTGCTCTGCTCTGATTTCCCATCCAAAAGCGGGTCGACTGCTGCATCAATTCGGGAAACAAAGAAAGAAGCAACGCTCATAATTCGGTCGATTGGCAAACCTTTGGCAAGCCGGTCTTCCAAACCGCTAAGGTAAGCATCTATCACATGGCGATAGCGTTCATTGGAAAAAATTAGCGTTGCGTTGACATTGATACCGTCACTAATCAAAGTTCTGATTACCTCAAGTCCTTCAAGCGTGGCAGGAACCTTAATCATCAGGTTTTTACGGTCAATAGAAGACCATAAAAGGCGACCTTCTTCAATTGATTTTTCAACATCATGCGCCAAGAAAGGATTGATTTCAACGCTAACCAAGCCATCCAGCCCATTATTCTCTTCATAAACGGTTAAAAATAAATCAGCCGCCGCTCGAATATCTTCGGTGACTAATTCACCATAAATTTCTTCTTTTGTCTTACCAGCCCATGACATTGATTGAAGAACTTCATCATAAGCAAGGCTGTTTTTCAAGGCGGCTTCAAAAATGCTGGGATTCGAGGTTACACCATAGATTTCACCATTTTCAATCATGCGTTTCATGCGCCCGTCAAACAACATGGTTCGTTCGATGTTGTCATACCATACCGATTGTCCGAGCATTTTTATTGTTTTTGAATAATTCATCTGCTTCACCTATTCTATAATCTCAAACCAATTCATAGTCAACGATTGGCTAATTAATTTGATAAAATTGTATCATCAACTACAATCAAACGGAACATAGTAGATAAAAGAGAAGTCATGGAACTTAGAGGAAAAACAGCGTTAATTACAGGTGGTGGCATCAGACTTGGTAAAGCGATAGTCAAAATGCTCGCCCAGGAAGGTTGCAATGTGGCAATCCATTACAACCGCTCTCAAAAAGAAGCAGAAGAAGTGCGCCAGGAAGCGCTAAGTTTTGGCGTAAATGCTGAAATCTTCTCTTTTGACCTCTATGACTTCGAAAACCTTGGCAGCTTGGTTGATGCAGTAAATGAAAAAATGGGTACTATTGATATTTTGGTTAATAATGCCGCAAATTACAAAAAAGCCACTGGCTTACAAACCAATCTTGGGGTTTTAAACAACACTTTCAATGTCAACCTTTTTGCTCCCTGGTGGTTGATTAAAGCATTTGCCAAACAATTGCCTGAAGGGCGGCAGGGAAAGATTATCAATATCTGCGATGCAGGGATATTTTCCACCAAGGCAGATCATTTCGCTTATCGCCTGACAAAAAATGCGCTTGCCGAAATGACCCGTATGTTTGCGCTCGAACTCGCCCCAAATATTACCGTCAACGCTATCGCGCCCGGAATTATGCTGCCATTGGCAGGCTATGAACATCTGGATATGGATCAGCTTGCAGGTAAAAAAGTGCCCCTAAAACGAATTGGCTCACCGGAAATCGTCGCTGAGAACGCCCTTCACATCCTCCGGCAAGATTTTATGACCGGTTCAATTATCAAAATCGATGGCGGGGAATACATCGTATGAAGGCAGAAAACATGGACAAAATTTTAATTACTGGATTAATCGCAAACGGAACAATTGGCGTTGGTGAAGTCGAACGTGAATTTCCTCAGGAATTATTGATCGATGTCGAAATTGATTACCCCCTCGATAAAGCCGGAATAAGCGACGATATCAATGATTCGATCAATTATTCCTCTATGGCTAAGTTAATCCGAAAAGTTGTCCGTGAAACGCAACATTTTTTGCTTGAAGCTTTAGCAGCCTCAATCGTCGAAGCTATCTTTGCCGCCACCCCTGCCCAAGCGATAACGCTCAGAATTGAAAAGGCCAACTTCGTCAGTAAAACCGCAAAAGTTGGCATTCAAATCAGACGGCAACGAAGTTGTTAAACCTTAATCATATTTAAAAATTCAAGCCGGGTCGAAAGGTTCGATCGAAAACCACCTAACATGGTTGAGGTTGTCATCGAAGCTTGTTCCTTTTTTACGCCTCGCATCATTGTGCAAAGATGTTGCCCTTCCACAACCACCCCCACGCCTAAGGGGTTGATCGTATCCTGAATAAAGTGGGCTATTTGCTGGGTCATCCGCTCTTGCACCTGTAATCTACGCGCAAACATGTCGACAATCCGAGGTATCTTCGATAATCCAATCACTTGTTTGCGTGGCAAATAAGCAACATGGGCTCTTCCAAAAAACGGCAGCATATGGTGTTCGCATAAACTGAAATATTCAATATCCTTCACGACCACCATTTCATCGTAATCGACGGTGAACAATGCTCCGTTAATTACGCTTTTTGGGTCGGTGGTATAACCGCCCAATATTTCTTCGTAGGCCCTTGCCACCCGGTCAGGCGTCTTCAACAAGCCTTCTCGATTCGGATCCTCTCCTAAGGCGGTTAAGATATTTAAAACTGATTTCCTAATCAGTTCTTGATCAAAGGGTTGACCGCTTTCTTGATTATTTCCTTGTTCGCTCATAAAACCTCGTTCGTGCTATTGTATAACAAAAAGCAACCCCGAAACAGGGTTGCTTTTACGAAAAACCTACAAACTACATTTTACTTGATGATCGGGTCAATCAAACCGTAACTGCCGTCACGACGATGGTAGAGGACGTTTACTCGCTCGTTTTCTACGTTGTAAAAGACAAAGAAAGATTCATGCCCCAATAAAAGCAACTGTTCAAGTGCTTCTTCCTCGTGCATAGGCTCGAGATTGAATGTCTTTCGACGTGCAATTAATGGAATGACTTCTTCCTCAACTTCTTCAACGATAGGTTCGACAGCGGGTTCGTCAGTACGTTTGCGCCAGTGTTTACCCTTAAAGCGCTCAATTTGGCGGGACATCTTCTCAACCGTGGCATCAATCGCAGCAAACATATTATCCGATCTTTCTTCTGAACGAAGAATAAAGCCCTTACCACGAATGGTAATCTGGGCGATATATCGGTCGGATGCATTTCGAGCGGTTTTTGCGTAGCTCAAATCAACCCTACATTCCCCGATTTCGCTTAAGAATCGTTCTAACTTACCTACTTTCTTTGTCACGTAATCTTGGATTCGATCTGTGAGTTCCAGATCTTTTGTGTAAATGCCAATTTCGATTGTCATAACTAACCTCCAGGGAATTTTCTTAGATTATACATTATTCCTGATAAAAATATCAAATATTAATCAGATGGTTAACCTTTGCAATGGTAAGACAATAAACTTCTTTCGCTTCAGCTTGTTTTAACTCGGTTGCAACCGCTTCCATAGTTGCACCACTTGTGAAAACATCGTCCACAACCAAAATTCGTTTCCCTTTAACCGGCTTTGCACGGGCAACAAAAGCTTGACGGACGTTTTCGCGCCTTTCTGCTTGATTTAGCCCAACCTGAGATGATCTTTCGCTAATTCTAATCAAAGCATCATCACTAAAATCTATTTTCAGCTGTTCTGAAAGCGGTTTGGCAATCCGCTCTGCCTGGTTATAACCCCGTTCAATCATCTTTTGTTCTCCGATTGGAACGGGCAAAATCAAATCTACTTCCCAACCGGCTTTCTCATAAACCATCGCCAACATCCCAGCCAGGTAGCGGCCGATTGTCAAATCATTTTGATATTTCAAGTGATGGATTGCTTTCCGAACTATCCCATCATAATAAGCAAAAGCTCGAAAACCTTCATAGGGCAATGTTTTTCCGTCACAATTAGCGCATTTTCCTTTTTTACTGGTAAAGGATCCGCAATATTTGCAAACATCATTCGGAACGCGCTGAATTTTAGGTAAACACTCCGGGCAAATAAAAACGCCTTCTTCTCCACAACCCAGACAAGTTGGTGGAAACAACCAATCCAAAACATTTTGAGCAATTTGATTTGCCTGGTATAAAAGAGGAGAATTAGCCATCAGGACCCAGTGTTTTGAATAAAGAGTTGAATAGCTGGCCAAAATACCGTGAACAAGGTAAACAAAACCATCAAGACTAAGATGATAATCAATATGTATTCAACCGGGCCCAAATTCCTCAACGGACCTTTATTCATATAATCTCCTTTTTAGAACAGGTATAAGTCTATTATAATTAATGTTTGGAAGTTGAAATACCTTATATTTTCTACTTTGGAAGCATCTCACTGATGCTAATATAGTGAAAAGAATGTTCATGAAGGAGAAAGATGACTGATATTTATGAAACTGTAAAAGGGGATCAAGACCCCATCACTAAGTTGTTTTCCAAAATCCCTGGATTCAAGGGTTATATCGCACGTGAAGATCGCCGTTTATCGGACAAACTCCTTAGAGAAACCGTTGCCAAAGACTATGAGGCTCAATATCAGAGAATCTCCTCTTTGCAGCGCGAGCTCATCACCTCAGGCGGATTGGCACAAGTTGGTGACCTTGAAGCCTCTGCCATTAAAATTCGCCAATTTATTGACCGAGTTAAAACCGCCAGTTATGGTTATGCAGGATTATTTGATGCAATAAAAATTAAAGAAGATGAATTGGCTCAAATTTACCAATACGACCTGGTTTTATTGGATCATGCCAAGACAATCGGCAGTGCTATTGACAATGTGGAAGCCTCAATCGGAACTGACGGTTTGCCCGCTTCCATTCGCCATCTGACTGCAGTAGCTCAAGAAGCCGTGGATGCTTTCAACAAACGTGCTGACGCCCTCAAAGGCATTGCACTCTAATTAGACTTAATTAACAGGAGATTATTATGGCAAGAGTTTTTGATGTTGTTGAATATCCCAACGAAATGGTCGATGAAATTGTTCATCGTTTCCCCGAGACAGGCGTAGCAGATCTTCGTTTGGGTTCTCAGGTAATTGTGCGCGAATCCCAGGCTGCAGTCTTTTTCCGCGATGGACGTGCTTTGGACGTTTTAGGTCCCGGACGCCATACCATCAGCACCGCTAATGTGCCGATTTTGACCGGTTTGTTGGGCAAACTTTTCGGCGATCGCACACCCTTCACCGCTGAAGTATATTATGTTTCAATGCGTGAATTCGCCGATCGAAAATGGGGCACTCCCCAACCGATTATCGTCCGTAACACCGGCGTGGGTTTGGGCGTTGCATTGCTGCAAGGTTTTGGAACCTACAGCTTCCAGGTTAGCGATCCCCAGCAATTTGTCACTCAGGTGGTCGGTCAGCTCGGTGGTTTTCGTACGGCTGATATTGAAAACCGTCTAAGAGTAATGTTGCTCTCTAAACTTCAGGATTTACTCGGCGAGACCACCTCAAGTAAGAACGTATTGGATTTGATTGGCTTGACCGACGAATTGAGCGCCGGTGTCCGTGCTAAAGCACAGGATGACTTCCTCGCTATCGGTCTGCAGCTAAAATCTTTCTATATCGGAAACCTGAAACCTTCCGACAAATCTGCTCAGGAATTGCGCGAAATGGGTATGCTCGACATGCAAACCTACACCCAGCTTCAGGCTGCTGACGCCATGCGCGATGCTGCTCAGAATCCTTCCGGTGGAGCCGGTTTGACGGCCGGTATCGGCGCCGGTATGGGTGTCGGTAACATTTTAGCCGGCTCCTTACAAGGTTTGAATCAAAACCAGCAAAGCCAAGGGACAGCACAAACCAGCGTACCCGGAGCAGGAGCAATGCCTGACGTGATGACTCCAACCGAAGCTGCTGGTTTCCTAAAAGTCTCTGAAGAAGACGTCATAGCTGCGATTAATGCCGGTGAGCTGAAAGCCCGCAAAATTGGCAGCGCTTACCGTCTGACCAAAGATGCACTTCAGGATTATCTGAACGGGTAATTTTCTAAAACCGATTTACGACAAAAGGCTGAGTAATTCAAACTCAGCCTTTTTTGTTTGTTATAATTGATTTGTGCTGACATGAAACTTCACGAATATCAGGCAAAATCAATTCTCAAAAAAGCTGGCATTCCTTTGCCGGTCTCCCATCTGGCAGGTAACGCCGGCCAAGTTAAACGAATTTCGAATGAAATTGGCTATCCGGTCGTTCTTAAAGCACAAACCCTCGAAGCAGGACGTGGTCATGCCGGAGGCGTCAGAATCGTTCATAATGAAAATGAAATTGAAAATGTCAGCAACGAGATTTTTAAGCTCGTTTTGAACCAACAGCCGATTCAATTCATTTTGGTTGAAAAAGCCTTCACCTTCTACAAAGAATATTATTTAGGAATTATTTCAGACCTCGATGAAGGAACACCTGTTTTGCGCATTTCCGAAGCTGGTGGTGCGACATTCTTGGAAGCGGAGTCCTTCAAAGACGCGCTGACAGTTGACCAGGCTATTGACATCAATCGCGGGCTAAAGGATTATCAAATCAGGGAAGTCTTGGTCAATCTGGGTATTGCCCCTAATTACTGGAAACAATTTCAGGTGATTGCCCGCAAGCTTTATGAAGTCTATCGTCAAAATGATGCAAGTTTAGCCGAAATAAATTCACTCGTTCTTACTGAATTAGACCAGCTCTATGCTCTTGACGTTAAAATCAGCATTGATACTCAATCCTTATATCGCCAGGAAGCCTTTTTTGATGCCTTGGACCCCTCCTATTTTGGCTGGGAAGAACGCGAGGCAATGAAATATAATCTCGATTACCATAGCTTCCCCGGCGAAATTGGGTGTATAGTCAATGGTATGGGTTTGGCTTATCTGACGATGGAACAATTGCTCTTGATAAACCATTTACCCGCAGCCGTGATTGATATACGCGGAGGTGCGACCAGTAGTTCGATTACTTCAGCCCTTGGGATGTTGCTCGCTAATCAGCAGGTTAAAGTAATCATTGTCAATATTTTCGGGGGAATGACTCATTGTGATGAAACCGCCCAGGGACTTATCCAAGCTCTGGAAGAAAGTACGCGTAAAAAACCGGTCTTTCTTCGACTTGAAGGCACAAATGGTACACCGGGCTTGGATCTGCTACTTAAGACTGAAAACCTTACACTTTTTCGCTCTACCGAAGCTTTGGTTAATGCTGCCGCTACCTGGTTGAGAGGAGATGAGCAATGAGCGTTCTGATTAATGCCGATTCCCGTATTATGGTCCAGGGAATAACCGGCAAAAGAGGTCGTTTCCATGCGCTTCAAATGTTAGCGACCGGAAGTCAGTTGATTGGAGGAACCTCTCCCGGTAAAGGTGGCGAATGGTGCTTCGATGGGCGAATTCCAATTTTTGATACTGTCAGTGAATGTGTGCAATCGACGAATGCTGACGTTAGCATCATTTTCGTTCCCCCTCATGCCACAGCCGATGCCATTTTAGAAGCAATTGATGCCGGTATTAAAACAATTATCTCCATTACCGGCTCTATCCCTTTACACGATATGATGACGGTAAAATCCGCCCTAAAAAACAGCGAAGCAGTTCTGGTAGGACCAAATTCACCGGGCGTTCTCGTTCCCGGAATTGCCAATGCCGGAATTTTTCCAAACAATCTTGCCATGCGAGGAAATGTTGGGATTGTCTCCCGTTCAGGAACGCTCTGTTACGAAGTTCTGGACTGCTTAACTCAGGCGGGAATAGGCGTCAGTACCGCGGTTGGTTTAGGTGATGACCCGATAATTGGGATCGATTTTTTGACTTGTCTGGAACTTTTTGAAGCCGATCCGCGCACAGACCAAATCATCATGATAGGCGGTCCGGGTGGAGACAGCGAAATAAAAGCCGCCAGCTATATCAATAGCCAGCTAACCAAACCGGTCATCGCCTGGATTGTCGGGGAAAATCTCGCCCTCCCGCTCCTTAGACCCTTTTTCGATAAAAGTGGCAATTTGTCTTCTGAAGTTCTCAACAAAAAAACCAGAAGTCTCAAGGAAGCCGGAGTTTTGATTGCTAATAAAATCGAAGAAATTCCATCTCTGATTAATCGCTAACAAAGAACTGCCCGAAGGCAGTTCTTTTTGTTCTGAAAATAATTAAGCGGCTCTTATTTTGTCGATTGCAGTTACAGCATCACCGACGGTTTTAATCGCACGGGCATCTTCATCGGAAATGTCGATTTCAAACTTTTCACAAAAGGCATCAATCAATAAAAACTGCTCCATCGAATCAGCCTTTAAATCCTCAATTAAACGGGTATCCATTGTGATGTCATCACCATCAATTTTCAAAACATTCATTATTACAGCTTTTACAGAATCAAATGTACTTTCCATTATTTATCCTCATTGGTCTTTTTGATGCTAAGATTATATCAAGACTTATTTCAATTTATGGAACAAATAACACATGACAGAGAACCAAGTTACGGAAATTAGTAGCCGGAAAGACGAACACCTGCGAATTTGCCTGGAGGAAGACGTCAGTTCGTCTGTTTCGAATGGCTTTGATGAGCTGCATTTGAAACTTCAGAGTCTTCCCGAAATAGATTTTGGGACGATTGACCTCTCAACAGAAGTCTTTGGCAAGCGATTAGATGCACCGCTATTAATCTCATCCATGACCGGTGGCTCAGGAAAAACAAAGCACTTTAACCAAATCTTTGCTCAGGCTGCAAATGAGTTCAACATTGCCATGGGGGTCGGTTCTCAACGGGCGGCTTTACTGCATGAGGGATTAAGCGAAACTTTCTCGATTGCACGAGAAGAAGCACCAAATGCTTTGCTTTTCGCCAACCTTGGTGTTTCTGATTTAAATTACGGTTTTGGCTTGGAGGAATGCCAACGGGCGGTTGATATGCTTGAAGCGGATGCTTTATTTTTGCATATCAACGCACTTCAGGAATGCCTGCAACCGGAAGGAAACACAGATTTCAGTAATCTCTTGTCAAAAATTGAATTGATAAGCTCCAGGCTGTCTGTTCCGGTCATCGCAAAGGAAGTTGGCTGTGGAATTGACAGGCAAACTGCAAAAGCGCTGATCGATGTTGGTGTAAGAGGAATTGACGTGGCTGGTTTGGGAGGCACATCCTGGGCGGCGGTTGAGATGTATCGACAGACCGACCCGCTGAGAAGAGAATTGTGCCAATCTTATCGTTCATGGGGTCTTCCAACAGCAAAAGCTTTAGAAGGCATTGCCAATTTACCTGAAGACATAGTCAAAATTTCTTCCGGTGGCTTGCGAAACGGTCTTGACCTTGCAAAATCCATAGCAATAGGCGCAAATTTGGGCGGTTTTGCTACAAAATTTATCCATGCTGCCAATGAAGGCTATCAAAGTCTTCATAATACGATAAAAATAATTCTTGAGGAATTGAAACTTGCCTTGTTCTTAACCGGCTCCTCTAACCTGCAAACCATGAAAGGCAAAATTGAAAGGTAAAAAATGGGAAACTATTCGACAGCCACAATCCGTGAGAACTTTGAATCCTACCTGCAAAATAAGATATGCGAGCTCTGTCCGCCGAACATCATCGGCATGAGAGAGATGGTTTCCTATCATTTCGGTTGGGATGGATCGGTTACCGTTCCCGCAAAACGATTGCGTCCCCTTTTCTTGATACTTTGCTATGCTTCTTTGAAGGGCAAAGTTGAAGATGCCTTTCAGGCTGCCGCTGCGCTCGAAGTCTTCCACAATTTCACATTAATCCATGATGACATTCAGGATCAGGGAGAAATTAGGCATGGACACCCCACTCTTTGGACCAAAGTCGGAATCCCTTTGGCAATTAACGTTGGTGATTATCTTTCGGGCTTAAGTCAAAGCATGATTGGGAAATTATCAGAGAACTTTTCTGTTGAACAACGTCTAAAAGCTCTGAATGAATTCCAGGATGCCTCATTAGGCGTGATCCAGGGCCAACAATTGGATATCCAATACGAAAAAATGGACCGCATCACGGTTGACGACTACATCGACATGATCAGTCTAAAAACCGCCAAACTTTTCTCCACTTCCTTTGCTCTTGCCGCGATTTTAGCGGGTTTCAGCGATGACTTTGTAAAATTATTTGTCCAAATCGGAGAAACTCTCGGCTTAGCTTTCCAAATTCAGGATGACTATCTTGGTATTTGGGGAAACCAAATTGAAACCGGAAAATCAATCAGCACTGACTTATTGACCCGAAAAAAGACTTTTCCTGCTATTACTGGACTGGCTAATTCAACAGAATTTCAGGAACTTTGGGATAACAAAACAAAGAATGATCAGGAACAACTGTCAAAAATGAAAAACTTCCTCGAAAGAGTTGAAGTCAAAAAGGACACATTGAACCTGGCTCGATCTTATTACCACATTGCTCAAACTTACCTTAAGAAATTTTTACCGGTTGAGAGTGAGTTTTCAGAGGAATTGCTTTCTTTGGTGGACTCAATGTTTGCGCCTATCTTGACTGATGCCTGATTGCCAATGAGACTGCTCGCAGCCACTAAGCCCAGGGCAATCCAGTAATAAGGCAAGGCAAAACTATCAAGACTAATACCCTCCAAGATAAAGGCTATTACAACAAGTTTGCCTATCAATCCCATGGTTTTCAATAGAGGCGAACTCCCCTCTTTTTCTAAATGATTTGCATCCCGCCAATGCAGAGCAAGCCATGAAACGAAAAGCGAAAAACCGATAATCCCGGTTTCAGCAAGTAAGCGCATCCACAAATTCTTAGCGTTTGGCAAAAGTGTCTTTTTTAATATCAAGGCATTGATGTCAAGCAATTCCGAACCATAATCAGGTACTGTTTTCAAGAAAAAGAATCCCGGAACACCAAAACCAGCACCCAGCAATGGGAATAATTGGAAAACGCCATAAGCCGCCATCCAATACATAATCCGTTCGCCAATGCTCAATTGTGATGCCCAGTTCAAAATTCCCTTTTCTTTCAAACGCTGAAAATTGAAAAATTCTGCCATTCGCGGTTCTAATTTTGTCATCACAATTCCCGCCAAAATCAAAATGACAATTAATCCGACAATGAGACCGAACCAAATCCCAAACCGAAGAAGTTTTTGTTTCCGAGTTGAAGCAATCTTCCCATCTTTTTCTGTCCGGCTAATTTTTCCCACCCAGGTATTCAACTTTTTCATTACAACAAAGGCAATAACAAATATTGCGGTTATCCAACCGATTCGTGAATAAGTTATAAACAAAGTCAAAATTGAAAGGACAAAGAGCACTTTTTCAACCTGGATTTTATTAAAAATCTTCTTTTTGAAAACACTCACCCCTGTAATGCTTAAACCCAACCAGAGGGGAATAAAAAGGATATTTAACTGATGAGCCAACCACGATGGCTCAAATGTCAAACCATGTGCCCGATGTTCAAACAGTTTCCCGCTTGAAGAAAAGAAGTGATTAATCCAATGAAACCAATTAGGATAACGATTAAACAACATCCAGGTCCCGACCTGCAAAAAAGAAACCGCCATGATAATTATTCCTGCAAGACTAATCCAATAGATGCTTGTTCGAAGTTTTTCTTCATCGTTCACCATATAGATCGTCACGATGTAAAAGCCAACTCCAATAATAAAAGTGACAATAGTTTCAAAGATTTCTTTCTGTAAACTAAAATCTTGAAAGCTCGGAACATCCCGCAAAGGAATCAACAAGGTGGAAAGCAAGCCAACTAAGAAGAAAAGAAGCAATGGTTTCAGATGAAAAGGCAATTTGAAACCTGATTTAATAAAAAAAGGCAGGAATGAAAGTACTAACAAAAACCCCATTGGAATTAGCGAAAGAGGTGCAACATTTGTCCCCCCCATCAAGTTTGAAAGCATTGTAAAACTGCTTACAGGCAAGAGGATTAATAGTATTTTCCAAATTTTTAACGAAAGAGAATCTGAAAGAATCATTTCTTAACTTTTTTACTATTCCTGGGTATCTCAAGCGTAATCATTGAAAGCACTAAACCAATCAAAGCCCCAATCAACATAAAATTGGTTCTGCCGCCCTGAATTGGTTTTGTCGGGATGGATGCTGGCTGAAATTGACTAATTTGAATTTCTTTGGTCAATCCCAAAGATTTTGGACCCTCAGCCAAAATTACAGCTTGCGCCTCCTCTGTTTGCATTTCAAGACTATCTAACGACAAAGTTTCACAAAATGCGGTATCAAAGACTTTTTCATCTGTTAAGCATTTTTCGCTTGATGTCAAAACCCATTTCGCTTCCGAAACAAGCAGCGCATGCTCATAGGCTTCCGACAATCGATTAAAGGCAACTTCAACCCAATTCGTAGCAATCCTGGCAGCAACTTCAGGCTCCGTAAACCTGATTTTCACAAGCGTACTGTTTAATCGCCCTTCGATGACGCTAATCTTTTTCAACTCTTCCAGACTGATTGAATTTCCAGCCTCTTGTTCAAGCCGAATTACTTCATCGGTAATATCTGGATGCAACATGATTTGGCGAACGATTTCAAGCTGACTATATACCATTATTTCAGTAATATTCGTGTCTTCGACCAACTCAAAGTTTGTTACCAAGACCGCCTTTGCTTCATATTTTGGTTTAATCAAAAAACTGCCAAGTAAACCAAGCAAGGCAAAAAATATCATCATCAGGCTAATCAGCAGATATTGATTCTTTTTTAGCCTAAATAATGCCGGAACAAAAGTATGTTCTTCCAAATCCTTGTTGTCATTCATAATTCTTGAATTATAGCGTAAAAATATAGTTGATGAATGCCTGCGAGTTTTTCGAAATTTTTAAAAATCCATAAACCTCAACGCTTTCAGAATATGCTTTTATTTGATAAACTCAGAAAGTCTTATAATTGATGAATAACAATTTCAGGTGCAAATAATTACAAATGGATCAAAAAAACAGCAAGAAATCTAATATCGGGACAAATTCCTTATTTCTCGACGGATTTGCCGCCTTAGTGGTGGGAATCTACCAGTTAATCCAATTTTTTAATAACTTTTCTTCACAATCACCAAGACCATTTCCGCTGATCCTCGTAGTCCTTCCAATAATTTTGTCAATAATTCTATTGAGCGTAGCTGTTTTTAAGCAAAATCCTCATATCTCCAAACTTATTCAATTTTTAGAGAAGAAAAAGCAAACTGTTTTGTTGATATCCATTGCAACAATCTCAATAATTGTCTTTGCCATCAGCCGGACTGCTTCAATGGAAGATGCTCTTATCAATTTTGGGATGACTGGCATCGGGAGCATGTTTTATCTCTGGCTATTAATCTTTTTAATTCGCAAGGTTCTTTGTAAAACATTTTCGACTCATCAAGATAGTTCATCCCGCGTCTTAGCGATTTCGCTCCTCATCATTGCAATCATTTGGATTTTTATGCTAATCACCCGGATTGGTTTTTCTCCCGATATTTCTTATTGGAATGTCGCTGGTGTACCAATGATGTGGTTTAGCTTGATGATGATTATCCTGATGGTTTTAATTGTCAACCGAATAGCGAACCGACTTCGAGACAAATTCAATCATAAATTGAGCCCTACCTTACAAGTTGTTTTGGAAATTATGCTTGTCTTGGCTATTTGGTTGATTGCTTCCTTTGTCTGGATAAAAACACCCTATTCCAACAGTTACTTCTTGCTGGGACCGCAGCCACCTGACGGTTATTATTTACCAAAAAGTGACGCCCGTTTGATGGACTTAGGCGGACAATATTTAATCATTGGTGGAAAACTTGAAACACCTTATTTTTCTGAAAAGCCTTTTTATTCGCTCTTTTTAGGGCTGATCCATTTCTTCTTCGGTCAGTCTTACCAAACAGTTACCAACATCCAAATTCTCTTCCTTGCTTTCATACCTGTCTTACTTTATCTTCTTGGAAAACAACTTTCGGGAAAATTGTTTGGAATATCTCTCGCAGCTTACGCAATCATCAAAGAAGCAACTTCTTTATTATTTACCTTTAAAATTTCCGGATCCAATTCGCGCCTGATGATGACAGAAGTGCCTTCTGCATTGTTGCTGATTTTAACTGCCTACCTTATATTCACCTGGATAAAAAAAGAAAAACCAGGCAAGGCATTGCCCTTATTGGCGGGTACGGTCATTGGAGTTGCTGGTTTTGTCCGTTCCAACAATCTTGTTGTGATTGCTTTAATCTTCGTCTACCTAATTTTCATTTGGCGTAAACAAATTAAGTCAAGAATCCCACAATTATTGTTTTTTGTTCTTGGGATTGGAATAGCAATTTTGCCATGGACAATCTACAACCAAATAAACTACGGAACCAATCCCCTTACCTGGAAAATTCAGGCAGCATTATCCACCCGCTTTGACCCGGAACTCAAAGAAATCAGGCAAGAAATCATTGAGGCTACAGCTACTTTAGAACCAACAGCCATTCCAGAATCTTCAACAGATAAGACACCTATCGCACAACTAGCATCAATTTTAGAATCTTCAACAGAAGTTACAGCTACTGTTCAACCAACAACAATTCCGGTTCCAACTGTTGAAACTAATGATTCAATTCCGGACTCTGTCCTTATTGATCCCTCAACAGCCAATGACAACGATGCCGCCACAGTTGAAAATGCCGAAAATGGGAATAGCGATTTTTATAAGTCGAAAGTTTCCATGGTGCTTGGACATTTCCTCAACAATCAGATAAAATCCTTGTTCGTTTTGCCTTTTCAGATCTATCCGGCCCATCCAACCACCATCCTTGAACAAGAATATTGGAAAGAACCGGTTTCCTGGGATGGCGAGATGCCGCTTGAACATATCCTGGCATTTTGCGTCAACTTAATTTTGCTTTCGCTTGGCATTGCCACAGCTTGGAAGAATTTTAGATGGGCAGGATTAATCCCTCTTGTCATTCAGATGTCCTATTATCTTTCAAATGCGCTCGTCCGAACATCAGGAAGCCGCTATCTTGTTCCTGTTGATTGGGTTGTTTATCTCTATTTTCTCTTAGGAATTTTTACACTTTTACGGAAAACAAATCTCCTGCCGGAGTTTACACCCACTGAACAAAAAGAAGGCGAGCCTTCTAAACTGCCCGTTTATTTAAGTTTAGCATTTTCTCTGCTTATCGGTTTTTCATTGCCCATCCTGAATGTAGCCTTTCCAACTTTGTATCATAATGAGTCAAAAGAAATGGCTCTTTCCCGCTTACCGATGGAAAAAATAGAAGATGAAATTGGAATTAATGCTAAGGATATGAAAGAGTTTTATGATAATCCAAATACCGTCTTTCTCTACGGACGGGAAATTTATCCGGCTTTTCAACGAACTGAAAATGTTGTTGGAGGTAAAGCCCTGACCTTCACTTTACTATCCCCGGATATGCACGAGATATCGATTCCCTATGGCATAGAGTTAACTGAAAATCTTCCAAACGGCGAAGATATGATTGCCCTTGGCTGCCAGGATCCGGAGACCAAAAAGGTCTTAACTTATCTGGTATATTTTGTCCAGTCCGATGAATTGCTTTGGTCTACGTCCACGACCTTCAAAGATATTTGCAGCCAAACAAATTGAGGATAGATTTTGCCATGCATTTAAACACTAACCTTCCAGAGCATAAATTGAACGAAGCCGCATCACAGGACCGGCTTGGAGAATCGCCGCTTTGGGATCATCGCCGTGGGCTCCTCTTTTGGATCGACATTGATAACGGCATCATTCATTCTCTCGAACCGGAAACAAAACAGCTTTTAAACTATGCCCTTCATGAAAAAATTGGCTGCATTGCCCTTGCTGGTGAAAAAGATTTTATCCTGGCAACAGAATCCGGTTTTTATCTTTGGAATCCGGATTCGAATCAGAAAAAATTGCTCCTCGCTGTCCAACTGTCCGATAAACGAATGCTTTTTAATGATGGCAAAATTGACCCCCTCGGTCGCTTTTGGATTGGCAGCAAAGGTCCCCAAGGCATGTCGAGTCTCTGGATTTTGAAAGGTAATCATTTAGAGGAGAAAATTTCCAATTTGAGCATCAGTAATGGCTTGGATTGGGATCTGGAAAGAGGATATTTTTATCATACCGATTCTGCCGACAACACCATTCATCGTTATAAAATAGACCCCGAATTCAACAACTTATCCGATAAAGAAGTTTTTTTTCAAACCACAATTGGCTCACCGGACGGTTTGACGCTCGATACTGAAGGTAACATCTGGACAGCAATCTGGGATGGCTGGAAAGTCATCCAGCTCAATCCTGAAGGCAAAATCCTGCGAGAAATACCCCTGCCGGTCCAACGTCCAACTTCGCTAACTTTTGGAGGGAAAGATTTTAAGAGCTTATATATTACTTCGGCATTTGTCGGTTTAAGTGAAAATGAGCGTCAATCCCAAACCTCCGCCGGTAACTTGTTCATGCTTAAAACTGGCATCAAAGGCAAACCCTCAAAGAAATTTAACATTTAAATACTCAATATTGCTACCCCCGTTTCCTAATTCCTGTTTCCTGTTACCTTATTTTCGTTTCCTGTTTCCTGATTTCCTATTTCCTGATTGCCGCTCCCCGCTCCCTGCAGATACCATTTGCTCACCGAACAATCGCCTGCCAGCCTGAACTGGCAGGCTCTTTTTTGCCCCTTTCGGGCAGGTGAAACCGGCGCTCGCTTTCTATGGCACGCCTCAAACAAATGAATATTTGAGATTCTGGCTCTCAATCAATATGAAAGCGATGAGAAACAGCGGAAGCCTATGTTGTTGTTCCTGTTGTTTGGATTGTTGTTGTTCCGGTTAGCCGTTCGGATGTTCCTGTTGTTATTGTTCCAACTACCACCACCTATCCCGATTCACCTAAAGCACAGCTTCTTTTTTTGAAGCCGAAACTCTCTTCTTCCAGACAGATATCAATTTACCGATTTCATTTAATTTGTCCGAAATGTAAAGATATTGATCCATAGTCATATAGCCACAATCTTTTGATATTCTAAAAAGAATCACCAACTTCCTCTGCAAAATTTTTGCTTCCTGAAGGCTAATCTCTTCCTCATCTCCGAGTACCGCGACCAACAATCGGTCATAAAATTCATAAGCACAATCATCTATTCTTTTTGCCAGCCTGAATCGCTCGTGTTTTGGATAATGCCCGGTGTGTTTTTGAATCCAGAGGAGCAAATCATAAGTTTTAACAAAAATGGGAGACTCTTTCAATATATTTCCTCTTGCCAAACAGAAAGATTTAATCTCTTCAAAACTTCGTTCCTCAAATACCAGCTGTCTGCCTGAGATACATGGTTTAACCAAGATCTTATTTGCATATTAAAAAAATCCTGACTAACTTTCCCCTGTTCCAGAGCCTCTTTGCTTTTCATTAATTTCCTGTTCCCGTTTTGCAATTTGCTCTGTTTAAGTCGTATGTGTGTCGGAAAAATGCGAAAACCCAAAAAGGTAAGCCCCTGTGATACCGGTGTTGGTTGAGCAAAGCCTTCATGAATGCGCAAGCGGATTGTCGCCAAAAATTTAATCACTTCTTCCCGAATTTTATGTAGTTTGCTTTTAGAATCAGAAAAAACTACCATATCATCCACATACCGCAACCAATTTTCAGTTTTTATCTCATTCGTTAACAGCTGATCGAGCGGGTTTAGATAGACATTTGCCCAAAATTGGGAGGTCATATTGCCAATTGGCAATCCTCTCGGTCGAAATTTCGCAAATAAATCATCCCCTTCAAACCAGACCATATCATATTCATTTTCCAAAACCTTTTCACCACTTATTAATATCATTTTTGATAAATCCAAAATTTTTTCATCAGTTACAAGCTTAGACAATTCCTCTACAAGACATTGATGGTCAACCGACGGGAAAAATTGCTTTACGTCCATAAACAAATAATATGGAAATTTCTTCATCATCTTCTTACAGGATACGACCGCCTTATGCGTTCCTTTTCCAAGCCGGTTGGCATACGAATTACCAGAAAATTGCTTTTCATATTCCGGTTCAAGGACAGAAACAAGAGCATGGTGAACAATTCTATCTCTAAAATTAGCAGCACTAATTAACCGCTTTTTGGGATCATGAATGCTAAAACTATGATAATCGCCATGTTGATATCGTCCACTTTGGAGTTCATCTTGCAATTCAAAGATGTTTTCTTCTAAATTAAACTCAAATGTGGCCACATCATTTCTTGAACGTCTGCCTTTTGAAGCCTTTTTATAAGCTCTGAACAAATTATCTGTCGCAACTAATTCATTCCACATTTAATCCTCAATTTAACTTCCTTTCTATCCCAAAACAGACTTTTATTTTTTTACGACAAGGGGGGAAAAAGCCCCCCCTTGACCCCCCAGAAATTAGAAATTAGAAATTAGAACGCCTACGGCGAGGAGAAACAGCGGAAGCCTACGTCGTTGTCCCAGTTGTTTGGATTGTCGCTGTTCCGGTAAGCCGTACGGATGACCCTGCCGTCATAGCCCCAACTACCACCACGTATGACTCTGCTTGTGCCACTCGAGGGTCCTTGTGGGTTTTTGGTATCATTTGCGTTGTAGTTTCCATACCAATCATTCACCCATTCCCATACATTGCCTGCCATGTCCATCGCCCCATAGGGACTCGCTCCTTTTTCATAATTCCCTACTTCTGTTGTGTCTCCAATGTTGTCATTATAATTGGCATAACTGCTGTCCACGCTATTCCCTTCCCAGGGATATTTTCTGCCATCATCACCCCTGGCGGCTTTTTCCCATTGTGCTTCTGTCGGTAATCCATCTTTCCCTCCATTTGCCCATTCGCAATAGGCTTTTGCCTGATTCCAGTCTACATAAATCACCGGGTAATCATCATAATCTGGATTTCCGTAATAACTACTCCTGGTGTAAGATTTGCTGTATTGCGGATTTGTGCATGCTCCGTTTTCAACACATTCTTGATATTGCCCGTTGCTAACTTCATATTTATCAATCCAATAAGCATCTAAATAAACTGTTCTTACTGGTTTTTCGTCAGAATCAGCGTCACTATCATCACTCCCCATGATGAAGTCACCCGCTGGAACGTAGACCTGTTCCATCTTGTCTTTATCCCGGATTTGCGTGGAGCCAATCCCCAGGATCGCTTCGGTCGCTGTTGGTGCAGGTGTATTGGTAGCTGATTTTGTCGCTGTTTTTGTCGGTAAATCCGTTGTGCTTGTTGGTGTTGCAGTTACAACCACATTCACATCTACATATTCGGTTCTGGAATTTGATTTCCCGATTTGATAAATTATCACCCCAAAAATTATCGCCAGCAAAGCGATGCCCGCTATCACACCCAATTTTCCTTTTTTCTCATTGGTTTCAAGCGAAACAGGCATTCCCTCATTTTTGCCCAGGTGCTCATTAAAATCAGACTTAGAGCGATATGTTTCTTGAGAATCCACTTTCCCACTATGGTTTCCCTCGCTACTTTCTGGGCTTTGCTCTTTTTCTGAGTTTTCGGAAGTTAGCTTTTCTTCCTTGACTTTGCTATCATCCGATTTTTCCGGTTCAATTTTTTCAGCTTCCTTCAGACCAAGCTCAACCGCTTTGATTTGCTCAAAGAATTCCCCAACTGTCTGAATGCGCTCTTCTTGATTCTTATCCAAAGCTGCTTCCAAAACAGGCTTCCACTCCATCGGCAAATCTTCCGGCAATTGCAAGGGTTCGAATATTTTTGCGAAAATCTCAGGCGTACTCTCCCCGCCAAAGAGCGGCTGACCGGTGAGCATTTCAACCAGGACACAGGCCAGACTATAGACATCGGTTGCGCTGGTAGCTGGCTTACCCCGCCAGATCTCGGGTGCCATATAAGAAGGTGTGCCAACCATCCCTCCACTGGCGCTTAGCGAAGCGCTGCTGTCGCTGTGGATCAACTTGGCAAAGCCCATGTCGCTGATGCGGGCGTTCCCGCGGCTGTCAAAGAGGATATTCCCCGGTTTCAAATCCCGATGAATAATTTTTTGACTGTGGGCATAACTCATCCCATCGCAAATTTGTTCAAAAACCTTTAAACTTCGCTGCTTATCGAGCCTGCCTTCTTTTCTGAGCAGGTCTTTCAGCGAACCGTCGGGCATATATGCCATGACGATATAATAGCGCCCCTCAAATTCACCAAATTCATAAATCGGGAGGATGTGAGGGTGGTCTAGCCGGGCAGACAGTTGGGCTTCGTGCTTAAAGCGCAGGATGAAGTTGGGGTTAATCAATAATTCGGGATGTAAAACTTTGAGAGCAATCTGACGGTTCAAAACCTTATCCAGTGCTTTATAGACGATGCCAAAACCACCTTTGCCAACTTCTTCGATTATTTCAAATTTCCCTAAGTCCATATCTTTTAGCCTGTCTTTAGTTTATTGATTATTTATATTCAGATAAACCCAATTATAACGGTTTTTCATTTTGTGTGGCACGAAAAACTAACCAAAACAGGAGTCGGAAAGTATGGCTTGCTTTAAATTTCTCACTTAACACTATTTCTCTGTTTTGTAAAAAACCCTGCCTAAATCTCAAGTCTGCATTAAAATGAAACAACAAAAGCGATAAAAGATGACAATTAGCGAATTTACCATCCCTTTCAAATACAAAACCTGGCGCTCAAGCCCGATCAAATGGGTTGCCAGTCATGCCCTGCATCATTGGGGTATTTTTTTAATTGCCTTGCTTGGTGCGGTTGGCAATGCCGCTCTTGCCGGTATTCCCGCCGTTGAATTTGGTCGGGTTTTTACCAATCTTACCTCAGGAGCCCCTTCCTTAGACCTCGCTCTTCGCAGCGCAGCCTTGATTGGCATCACCCAAACCATTCGTGGTTTTTCACAATTTGCCCGAAATTATGGCTTTGAAGTGACCGCTCAAAGAATTGAACGTGATATTCGGGAAGAGTTTTACATCAGCCTGCTTGGTAAAAGCATGACCTTTCACAGCCTGCAATCCGTTGGCGATTTGATGGCTCGTGCTACCAACGATATCCGCGAAGTCAACTATATCTTCAGCCCAGGCATTAATATGGTTTTCGGCTCCTTGAATTTCCTCTTCATTCCCTTGGTTATTGGTGCCTCCATTCACCCTGCCCTATTGATAACCCCAATCATTTTTATTATCGCCTATTTCATCTCTATTTGGCATTATCTGAAAATCTTAAAACCAGTAACCACCAAAGTGCGCTCCGCTTTCGGAAAGCTCAATAGTCGCCTCTCCGAAGACATCGACGGCATCGAAACTGTCAAAGCCGCCGGCCAGGAAGAAAAAGAAATCGAACTCTTCCGAAGCAACACGCAAGCTCACCGCGATGCCACCATTGCTCTTGGCGATATCGAATCGCGTTTTATCCCCTTGCTTTTGCTTGCCCTGGCTATGGGATTTGGTCTGCTACACGCATTAATCCTTGCCCAAAACGGTCAAATTGAACTCGGCTCGGTTTTGACTTATTTCAGCGCCCTTTCAATGCTCGGTTTTCCAACCAATACTTCCATACGCTCTTATTCAATGATCTCCTCTGGACTGGCAGGGGCAAAGCGATTATTATCGATTATGAACAGCGAAAACAATCTCGATGAAAATGCCAAAGGTCACACTGCCCGTATTCAAGGCAAAGTTGAATTTAAAGACCTTAGCTTTTCTTACGAAGAAGGAAAGCCGACCCTGCAGAACATCAATTTTACGGTTGAACCAGGACAGACGGTTGCCATTGTTGGGCAGACCGGCTCCGGTAAAACCAGTCTGATTCATCTCATCAATCGCACATACGACCCTACTTCTGGCGCAATCAACATTGATGGAAAAGATTTGCGTAATTGGAAATTGGATAGCTTACGCAGTCAAATTTCAATTATCGAGCAAGATATCTTCCTCTTTTCTAAAACAGTTGCCGAAAACATTGACTTTGGCAAACCGGAAGCAACAATGGAAGAAATACAAGTCGCTGCCGAGGAAGCCCAGGCAGCAGACTTCATCAGCGAAATGCCCGAAGCTTACGACACCATTATTGGTGAAAGAGGGACCACGCTTTCCGGCGGACAGCGCCAGCGTCTGGCTTTGGCGCGTGCCTTCCTAACCGATCCCCGCATCCTTATCCTCGATGATTCAACCAGTGCGATTGACAGTCAAACTGAGGACGAAATTCAACGTGCCATCAAGAAAGCCTCAGAAGGGCGGACAACTTTCATCATCACCCACCGGCTCTCTCAAATCCGTTGGGCAGACCTGATTATTGTGGTTCGTAAGGGCAAAATTTCTGCAATAGGCAATCATGAAGAACTCATGAAAACCTCAAAAGCCTATCAAGATATTTTTTGGGAGGTTTAAGATGGGTATATTTGCCGGACTTTCAGGGGAATCATATGACAGAAATTACAACACCAAGGTACTTTTAAACCGAATTTGGACTTATGCCAAACCATATAAGAAGCAACTCTTTTTAATCCTTCTGGTTGTGATAATTCGGGCTGTAACCGGTGCCTTGCCTCCGGTTTTGGTTTCAAGAGTGCTGGATGGGCAGCTGGCAACAAACCCCAACTTCAACAGTTTTGTCTATCTCGTTATCGCGGTGATTGTCATTGAAGTCTCAGGTTTTGTTTTTTATTACCTTCTTCGCCGGATGATGTCAAGAGTGATTGCCTATTTAATTCGTGATTTGACTGTTGATGCTTTTTCGGCAACTATGCGGCAGGATTTGGCTTTTCACGACAATTTTTCTTCCGGAAGAATTGTCTCTCGCATTACATCCGATAGTGACGATTTTGGCACGATGATCCGTCTGACCACAGATGTGCTCACCAGCCTCTTGCAATCAATCGTAACCGCCGTCATTCTCTTCCAAACAGAATGGCGTTTGGCTTTAGCATTAATGGCTTTTATTCCGATTGTTACCCTCTTTGTAATTGCTTATCGAAAAATCGCCAGAAAAGTAACCACCCGAGGAATGCGGGCAATGGCAAACGTAAATGCAACCATCAAAGAAACCATTAGCGGTATTTCTGTTGCAAAGAATTTTCGCCAGGAAGAAGCCATTTATCAAGAATTTCAGGAGTCAAACAAAGCTTCTTATCGGGTAAACATTCAGCGCGGCTTAGCACTTTCCATTGTTTTTCCGATCATGCGCGTAATTAGCAGCCTTTCGATTGCTCTCATGGTTTATTATGGTGCCTTAAATGTTATGCAGGGTTTTCTCAGCGCAGGTGCCTGGTATTTAGTTTTACTCTCTACCGATCGCTTCCTTATGCCGGTCTTGGAAATCACTTCCTATTGGACCCAAGTCCAGACCGGTATGTCAGCCGCAGAACGGATTTTCGCGCTTATTGACAGTGAACACAGTGTAAAACAACTTGACGCAATCAAAGTGCCAAACATTAGCGGCAAAATAGACTTTAACCACCTCGGCTTTAGCTATCAAACTGGCGGCAAAGTTTTGGACGACTTTAATTTACACATTAAACCCGGTGAAAATATCGCTATTGTCGGGCATACAGGCTCCGGCAAGTCTTCAATTGCTCGTTTGGTAGCTCGTTTCTACGAATTTCAAGAAGGTGAGCTGCTAATTGACGACCTTGATATCCGTAAACTCGATTTGACCGATTTGCGTTTGCAGATGGGAATTGTCAACCAGGCACCCTTCTTGTTCGAAGGAACAATTGAAGATAACATTCGTTTTGCCAAACCGAATATTAGCCGTGAGGAAATCTTACGCCTGGCTAATTTAGTGGGAAAGGGAGAATGGCTTGAAACTTTTTCGAATGGCTTAGAGACCCAGGTGGGTGAAAGAGGAGCGCACATTTCGATGGGACAACGCCAATTGGTCGCTCTGATGCGCGTTTTGGTACACAAACCGTCTATTTTCATCCTCGACGAAGCCACAGCCAGTATCGACCCTTTTACTGAACAACAAATTCAACAAGCCTTGAACCTGATTTTGAGTCAATCTACCAGTATTTTGATTGCACACCGCCTTTCGACTGTCAAATCCGCCGACCGTATTTTGGTTTTGGACCATGGAGTGATTGTAGAACAAGGCAGCCACGAGGCTTTGCTTACTAAAGGTGGTCATTATGCGGAACTCTATAATACATACTTCAGACATCAATCTCTTGATTATGTAGAGCAGAGTGGGAAATTTCTAAAGGGATAGAGCCCAGTTCCAAGAGCCAAGGGGAAAGAGACAAGTCCCAAGAGCCAAGGAGCGGAAGGGTCTTTGATAAAATTTCGGACAAGATGATAAGAGACAAAAGTCATGGAGGACGAAATGGAAAAGCGAAAGCAATATAGTGAAGAATTCAAAAAG
>Ga0265295_1000935_pt1 | contig 54857 bp, 49 predicted proteins | sample Munlansysbiofilm_FD_192503 | JGI IMG/M metagenome (GOLD analysis project Ga0265295, IMG submission 192503) | Leachate microbial communities from a municipal landfill in Southern Ontario, Canada - Methane capture system biofilm | ecosystem: Engineered > Solid waste > Landfill > Unclassified ... | reverse complement strand
ACTCGCTAGCATCAGAAGTTTCTTCAACTTTATTTGCTAGGAACTTAGCAGCGTATCCACAATAGAACCATTCTTTACTACTCGGAGCTAAGATCGAGTGTGTCTTTTGACTCATCTTTCTCACCTCCTTCTTTTGCATCTCCATTAAGGAGCATTACTTCTTCCGCCAAAGCCTTAGTAAGAGAGCTGATTGTTAATAAAGAATCAAATATATCAACTTTACTTACTACGGGTTCTTCTCTGGGCTTTTGATCATCGTCAACCATAGCGTTGTCCTCCTTTGATTTTTTTTGAAAGCTGATCTTGCCTTCTAAAAGTCAAATGGGAACTCGACAGGCTTTTGCCAAAAAAATATCAAAATTCGTCTACAATTTTTTCTCTAAGCATTTTTATAAGGCTTGATTTCTTGTATTGAACTGTTGAGCGTTTCAAGCCCATAGCCTTAGCTATTTGTTCATCTGTGAAACCATCATTGAATAGACTCAGTATCTTCCGACTCTCTTCATCTAGAAGCGATAGTTCATGTTCGAGTGCTTCCTCTCGTTCAGCCTTAATAAATGCTTCATGAGGTGTTTCTGTATAAGTGTCTGCAATCTCATAGTTGTTGTCTTCCATAAAGCGATCTAAGGATAAAGGCCTACCATCTCTTTGCGTCTTTCCAAATGGACAGTTATTACAGTCTTCTTGACACCTTTTCATGTATGAATATCTTTCTGAGGGAACTAAGCATCTGCTTTCGTTATCTCTTTTTCTTTTTTCCTCTGCCAGCATATTTCGCCAATCATAGAAAAATTGGATAGTACAAGGTAGATACATTCGTCTTCTTCTGATGCTGTTATAGTAAGAACAGTAACGCATCTCATCTTCTGGCTTCTTGTCTTTGTTGTACTCAACGATTGCTTCTTTGATTTCTGCTTCACTTGAGTATTCGTCTTTTAGTTTTTTAATCATAAAAAAAATCTCCTTTTCGTTTTTGTTTGAAATGGAGATCTCTTAGTGCAGTCCAAGCGTTATTCGGGCATAGCAAAAAGAACAGTGAACCTTTTTCAAGATTTCCATTTCTATTTGCATCGCCAGCCATACACAATTGGTGGTTCTGCGTTATTTAATTATGTCGGTTGATCTGTTGTGTAATCCCATATAGATAGCAACTTCTACATGGGCAGATTTTACCTCGATTGCAAGTAGCTTTTCTTGCTTTCTAGTTGTATTGTACTTGATATTTTTATAATAGTCTAACTGCTGAAAAACACTTACTTTTGACTAAAAATAATAGTATTTTTGATTGTGTTTATATTATTTTAATGATATAATACTTATAAGAATTACTTTTACTGTTATCAAAAAAGCAATAAAAAAAGACACCCTGTCTCTAAGGTGTCTAATGTTGAAAGGAATAATAATAATAATATATGAGTGAGTTAAAAAAAGAAGTTATAGAAAAAGCTGTATTCGTATTTGATTCATATAAATCGGATGCAAGAATTGATATAATTAGTAAAATACCAGGACAGCCTTCTTCATTTGAACTTAAAGTCAGTGCAGATGAAAACTATCCAATAAAATTCGCTTATCAATATGGAGATGGGTTAGTAGCTATTGAAAAAATTAATACTAAGCGAGCATCAAATATATTAGGTGAATTCTTAAAGATTAATAATGATTTTGAGAAATATGATGAGTTCTTTCAAAACTATGGTTTCTTGTTTAAAATTCCTACTGATAGATTTGCTAGGATTGATCCAGTTCAAATTATGAGAATATCTCAAAGATTGAAGTGTCTTGTCGATTTAATTAATGAAGTTAACAATTATAATAATGAGGATTATAGAAAAATGATGGAACTTTCATTATTTCTATTTTTTGACGAAGGTTGGAATATTCAAATTGATAAAGATGAAATTCAAAGTCCTAAATATGAATTGGCCGAATTAATAAATACTGATGCATTTAATCAAATTTGCGAAACGATAAATAGACAAGAAGAAATTAATCTAGGATATTTCTTAATAAAAGATACTTTACTAAACTCATATAAATTAAACGCTACAGAGTATCATGAAATAGTGGATGGCTATTCTAACAAGCCAGGGTATGATGATTTTAAATTCAAAGCAATCACTTACCTTTATGCTAATTATAAAAACCACGATAATAAGGCTAGAGAAATTATTGATTTGCTTTTTCATTATTATCGTGAATTAGGAATTCCATCAAAAATAGATAGCGACCACGTTACTTATTTTACAAGATTTAAAAGTGGTAAAATGGACAACTACTTTATTGATGGAATTTATGATTTTGCTAAATATATTATTAAACAAGAAATTGATTCTAACATTTCAAAAATTCACCCAGTCTATAACGAAGACGAGATGAGACCTGATTGGAAAGTTGATTCTTTGCTTAGTGCTATGTACTTTTCACTTTTCTATCTTGACTCAAAAAATGAAATGCTTCGTCACTGTGAACACTGCGATAGATATTTCGTTGTGAAACGATCGTCAAGCACAAAAAAATATTGCGATAGTTATTGCAGAAATAACGCACAACAAGCTAAACATAGAATAAGATTAAAAAATTCTAAATAACAAAAAAACCATTAGACCAGGCATGAAAATACCTGAAAATCTAGTGGTTTTTTTTAATGTGTAATAATATATTGTTCTATAGCCTCTGCAAGTCTTCTTTTATCTTCATCATGATTACCTAAATAATTATGAAGTAAATATCTAACATCAATTAAGATGCCTTGTATTTTTTCATAGTTTTCAGTATTCATTCTCCACTTTCCATATGATTCAGCAGCATTAAAATAAATGTCTGAGGTTTCAAATAAATTGTCCACACTGTTGAAAGGCATCAAGAATGCATTAAACAATGAATCATTCGGAGTTTTCTTTTCATTTTTAATATACTCCCCATAAGTAATTTGTTTATTTATACTTGATGAATCAGGTAAGTGTTCAGATTTATGTGTATCACCATATCGATAATATTTAGCATCTAAAACATATATTTTTTCTTTTCCTGAATTGTCTTTATAAATCATAATAGTATCTGGCATTAAAGCCCGAGTTTCTGTTGTTTTGCTTACGCCATGTCTTTCAATCCATACTGCATTAGGAAAATAATCTTCTTTATTATTTATACCAAATACTCTATCAATTAATTTTTCCCAAACATACTCAAAATTATCAGTACCAAAGTAATATGACTTGTCTAGAACTCTATCATCTATGAATTCAATCATTGCCTTCATAGATTTAAATAGTCTTTTATCTCTATCTTTGTTAGTATCATTATATTTTCTTTGCAATTCTGATAAAAATACTCGCTTATTACTTGAATTTAAAGCAATACCAGGGTTATTTATTTGTTGGTTCGTATATAGCCAACCTAGTCTTTGATACGCAATATAAACACAATATTTATGAATTTGAGTAATAAGTTTATTATCTAAAGGACTTTGACATTCAACCTCAAATTTTGTATATATAGGCTGTCCATCTTTTATGAATGCTCTTTGACTTTTGGTGGTTCTTTTCCAATTAATCTTCCCTTTTGTATCAACTTTATATCTCTTTTCAGTCTCTACGTAATAATGTCCATTATTTTCCATAAAGTAGTCAATTACATCAATGAAAGCTTGAATTGGAAAGTCTACAGGATGAGCCTGAACGAATTTTTTACCACGTATAATCTTATCTTCTTTGTAATTAAAAGTTGATAAAATTCCAAACAAAGCTCTTATATCTCTTCTTAATAGCCTATCATCATCAGGCAATTGATAACCTAATGGAAAGTATACAACGGCATTTTTAGTATCAGCCTTAACACCAACAAACCTGTCGCCATCCTCATTTGTGTTAACGTGACATGACTTTCTCAAATCAAAGGATTTGTTCATATAATGTCACCTCTAATGCTTATTTGCTTCTTCAATTGCAGCTTTAATATTGTCCTTAAAAATGTTAAATCTATCATTTTTAGTTTTTGTAGCAAATTCATTGATTACTTTTTCAAGCGAGTTATATTCACCCTTAAAAATTTCATCTCTATAGAATTTGAATGCATCATCCCACAAATATTTAATTACTTTTTCAGGAAATCTACGGTTTTTAAGGATAGCTTTTGCTCTTTCCACAGGAGCAAGATTATTATTTTCATTCTCATCAAATTCTAAATCCGCTATGGTTACGAAATGAGTACCTAAACGCTTGTCTTCTGATGAAGTTAAGTTTTGGTTCTTTTCAAGAATTTGTGCATTGATTGTTTCACAGAATGCCTCCCATTTAATATCCGAGTCAAGAATCGGATGTTCTGCAAAAGCTTTCTCTTCGGGCGTATCCTTTTTAAATGTATTTTCAATTAAACGCATATTCCATCTTCTTTGAAATGCAGTATCTAGTGTGAACACATTTTGATCCGAAGTATTCATAGTACAAATAATGGAAAGATTGGAAGGTAAATAAACAGGGTGATTCTCATCACGATAAACAATCTTCGCTACATCAGCATTTGCAATATCGTATGAGCTTTTACCATCTTTGTTTCTATCTAATAATTGAAAGATATCACCAAAAATTGCAGGTGCATTTCCTCTATTAATTTCTTCAATTACAAGAATAAATTTTTTATTTGGATTATGATATGCCTCTTTTACGATTTTGGTAAATGGCCCAGGTATGAAATCATATGAAACGTTGCCGTCTTTTGATTGAGGTAATATTTGCCCTACAAAATCAGAATATGTATAATCAGGATGAAATACTACACGCTCCATTTTTGTATTTTCATCTTTATAATATCGTTCAATAGTGTAAGATTTTCCTGCTCCAGGAACACCATATAAAATGATATTTTCGCCGCCCGTTAGCCTTTCGCAATTATCATAGTCAATTTCATTTTCAGTAAAATTATCATCTTTTATAACGTCATCATCTTTTTTATAAGTTCCGTTAAGTATAGCAACAACAGCAGCCTTGTAATCATTTAAAGTAAAAAAAGACATTGCTGAAGCTAATGAATGGTGAAAACTTAAAGAAAGAATTGTTCGATCAACATTAGTTCTAATCCACTTAACTTTATGAAAATTAACATAGTCAGGATCTCGATTAGGATTTTCTGTTGGATCAAAATAATAGTCTGATTCAATTCTTCCTATGTGGAATTTTGCTGATTCGCCAAAAATAACATAATCACCAACTTTGGCTTCATTAATAAAACGCCAAATTTGACCTATGTCTTGAGCTCTACCTCTTTTTGTTTTGTCTTCATATGTTTCAGCATATTTTCTTGATAATTCATCTTTTGATTCGATGTTAGATAAATTTCCAAGGGAAGACCATCCAATACATATATTTGGATTATCAGTAGATAAAGCATCGTTCGCCTTAGTTATATGTATACCATATAAGGTATGATTGAAGATGTCACCATAATTTTCTTGAACTTCTTCAGTTACTTCAGTTTCTTCTGCAAATCCTAGAGCTACCTCCACATCATGCAGTCTTTTGTTAATTCCCATAATTAATCCTCCACATTTAATAATTCTTTAATTTTTCCGATTGAATTGACATACGATTCATTAAAGATAGTATTATGTTTCTTAATAATATCGCTTATAACCTTTTCTCTAATCGTTGAGTTGTATAGTTTAGATATAAGCTTTACAAAATTATCGTAATTCTTGTCCTGAAGAGTAACTAGAATTAAAGTACATAAAATAATATTAACATCTTCGTTAAACATGCTTCCTGTATAAGCTCCTCCACCAATAAATTTATGAGCAATACAATCAGTTGTATCCTTATTTTTTGAACACATTAACACCCAATCAAAAAGTTCTTCTTTTTCTTCACTTGAAGAAGAAAGGAATAATTTAATAAAATCCTCATCTTTTGCAAAAGAAATTAGCCAAAAGACATCTGATTTAAAAAAGATTTTTTTGTCTTTAATAAATATAGAATTTCTTAACATTTCTATTAGTTTTGAAGCATTTATTCCGAATTTTTCCAAATCAGAAGATAATTCTAAAACCGATTTTATTATATCCAATTCTCTATCGTCAAACTGAAAATCAATTATTAGCATGTATATTAGAATCCACTTTTCTCTATCTGTTAGGCCTACAGTTGCATTTATGGAAATAGTTGCCTTCCCCTTGTCAGTAATATAAAATCTATCCCCGACATTTCTTATAAATTTTGCGTTTTTTAATGCTTGAACACGATGCTTGTCTTTTTCCTGTCCATTATCCTGAAAATCATTCCACTCGCTTCGCCTTAACCCATCTTTATCTTTAAAAGCATCTAATTGGGTATAATATGTTTTTAACGACCTAAAGTTAACATTTAGACAATTAAATATTTTTCCATGTTTGTCTTGTGCGGTACTTTGGAATTCTTGAACCCAATTAATATCAGTTTGTTTGTTTTTGTAATATTCTAAAATCGTCATTTTCCCACCTCACATATATACAGCAATTCTTTGTGCCCATTTAATTCTGTTTTTCCACTATTGAAAGCTTTATAATTTTGCTCTTTAATTGTTACTTTACCTTTTTTCGAAAGAATATCAATTATTTGTTCTGAAGAAATAGTGTTTACAGATGATATGCTCCCTGCTTTATAGGTGTTATTGTATGAAACTACGATTAATTTACATTCCAGATTATCAATCAAATCTTTAAAAAGCTGAGGAGCTTTACTTCTGCCATAATCACTCTTTAATTCATTTCTTTTGAACTTCATTGAATTACCTTCAAACTCGGTGGGTTTGTTCCATCTAGCTAAATTCTCTAAAACATGATAAAAATTAACATATTGCCTAGCGTTGTAAGGTGGATCTATGTATACAATATCTGCTTTAATCATTCTTGAAAGATTATTGGCGTCCATATTATAAATATCTGCAGGTATACAATCCTCAAGCAATTCAAATAATTCTAATTTTACTCCGTACTCTTTCGGTTCTTTTTTTAGAAATGACTCAAAATGACCTACTGTATTAGCAATTTTGTCACAAGAATATAGAAGGCATGAAATCAAATAATGGTATTCTCTTTCAGTGTATTTCTCTTTATTATCTTCAATATAATCCCTAATGAAACCTATTTTTCTAGCATCTGTCTCAGCAAAATATTTTTTACCATATATTTCTGAAAAATAATTAGAAGGTATTTTTTTTGAATCAATTTCGTTAAAGAAGTTAATGGTGCTCTCAACTTTAGTAAGATTTATATCTCCTTCACCCAATAAAGCTTTATAAACCACAACGTTTGAATATAAAATATCGTTTAAAATTGTTTTGAATCCTTTTTGTGCAAATTGATGTCCAACCACACCTGTTCCAGCAAATATATCTGCAAAAACACTTCCTTGCTCAAAATTGTAAGCATCAATTGAATTTTCTATAAAATCTAGTAACTTAGTTTTACAACCTATATATCTTCGATTATTAATCTTCATGCACATACCTCTTGTTAGTAACCAATATCTCTTGCTCTTTAGCGTTTCTTGTTATCTTGTTATAACTTGCACTCCTGTAGTTATATTCAATATGATGAACATCTATCCTATTCTGATTTAGGTGACACCAGTATGACAACGGCTCGTTTATTCTGCCAACTTTTTCTATGACGTTAGATAAGGCAAAATTTATATTTCTGTCCAATAAGGAATCTATAAAATCTAATAAGGCGTATTCAGACTGAGAATTCCAACTAGCGTTATATACAGCATTACCTATCAAATATGGCGGATCCATATAAATAAAATCCGCTTGACTTACAATATTTTCGAATTCTGGTGAATTAAAACTCATGCATATAAACTCTGTTTTCATGATTCTTACTTTATTTATATAATTTTTAACCTTATCAACGTTCATTCTATTCAAATCTGTTTTACCAATTGGCAAATTAAACTCTCCAACAGAATTAAATCTAATATCATTATTGAATGCATAGACCATTAAAAGATAAAGCATTAGATAAGCGTTATCTGTTTCTTTGTTTATTAGTTTATTATAATCTTCTCTTAACGCATAAAATCCTTTTGTATTAAAGTCTTTTAAACCGTTATTGTCGGTTTTACTGGAACATTTTAGCCTATAAATTTTATACCCATTTTTATATGAATATGATAAACCATATTTATCAATAAGTTTTTCACATAATAAAAGAAATTCATCAAAATCTTGTCTTGCTAAAAACTTTAATAAGTTAATAACCTTAATATTATTATCAACAAATATAACTTTTTCAGCATCTACATTAAGTCCGACCGTAGCTCCACCACAAAATAAATCTACCATACATTTTATTTTAGTTGGAAAAAATGGCTTTATTTGATTTAAAATTCTATATTTATTTCCTGTATAATTTAATGGTGATTTAAACATTTCTGCCATTTTACTCATTCTCCTCTAAAACTATATCATTTTCTTTGCAAAGTTGAACGATTCTTCTTTTGATCTTTGTAGTTGGTTCAAATATCTTTTTTTCCCATCTGCAAACTGTCGTATAACTAACACCAATTAAAACCGCAAACTCTGTTTGTGTCATTATTAATTTATCTCTCAGTTTTTTAATCAGTTTTGCATAGTCCATACAATAATCTCCTATTAACTTATATATATAGTTCTTACACTATTTTACCACTTTTTTAGCGTTTTGTCCATAAGTAAAGTAATGAATTATTATCAAAAATATAATTTTTTTCTAATCGTTAAAAGTTGATTTATCTTTAAAAAGTTGATTAATAAATAAAAAACAGCGACCAAACTCGTAATTGAACTAAGTCGCTTTTAATTATTTTTTATTTGTTAAGCGGGCTTTCAACTCTTTATCAGAATTAAGGCTTTTACCACTTCCGTCTTGCCAATATTCCCATCCATTCCTGTTTCCACATAAAATCACTCCTGCAGAAACACTCAATGCTGTATAATTCTTTTTTTGTGCTGTGAATAAATATGGTTTTACAAATACAGCACCTTTATCGGTTTCTTTAACAATTCCGTCTTCCAATAATTGATTGTAAATTTCATATTGCCAATCCTCAACATCACTTGTGTTAACATACTTCACTATCTCTGAACTAGTTTGAACCTCAACACTTCCATCCTCTTCAAATAATAACGCATATGCAGTAACTCCATCCCAATCTAGATAAATTTCATGCTTAACAATTACTGCGTCCGAAGCAGATGAGTATGGATATAATTGAATAATTTGTTCGATAAGTTTATCTGTTCTTTTATCTATCTCGTCAATTGTCCATTTCTCAATAGTTAGAATTTCTTTATTCATGGTCAAATGTTCAGTACTCGCAAGAATTTCTTTTTTATATTCCCAAGGTTTATTTTTCATTTTGCTATTATCTACTTTAGCAGCTAAGGTTAAATTACCTAATCTATGCAAATTTTTTTCATATGTTATTTCATCAACATTTAATACATCTAGCCATTCTTTTGTAGGTGTTTGAGGCATTAAATGTTCAACACTCAGTTTCTTTAAATTAACGGGAGCAGGATTATTATAAGTTTCAATTTTATCAAATATAATCCTTAACCATAGTCTTAAGTTATACATGTTTGAATTAGCAAGAAATGATCTTAATGTTTCATCATCTGGCATTACAGCCGATTTACCTCTTTGCTTGTTAATTAAATTCTTCTTGACATAATCAACGATCTTTGAATAATTTCCATTACAGTCTTCCATTACATCTTTCAACAAAACAGGAAATAATCTGGTGATGTCACTTGTATCCAAACCGCAAATTGATCTTCTTATTAAATAAATATTAACTACATTTATTATATCGTTAAACTGAGCTGCTGTAATTAAACGTTGTCCTTCTTCGTTTATGGTCTCGTATAAAGAATATAATTCCATCAAAAAAGGAGCAGGCATATCAGATAAAATATTTCTAAATTCATAAATCGAGTTTTTTAATGCAGGATCAACTTCATCAATTGGTTTTGAATAAATAATATAGTAATATTTAGCGTATTTTAAGATTTCTTTCAGTATATCTTCAACGTCAGTTGATAAAGCTTCATAAGCATACCAAATTTTAAAGTTTTGATAAACTGCAGTTGTATTAGATAAATTTTTAGTTTTGCATGCCAAAAACATTCTAAAAAACAACTCTAATTTTTTTGAATCCCCAGTAATATAATCTTCAATTTTTCTCCAATAATTATTATAGTATTTTTCTTGAGTATCACTCTCAATATCCATTAAAATATAGTTTCTAATTAAGTCAGGAGATAATAACTTAGCACCAGTTGAATTAATGCTTTCAAAAATCTTTTGTGGACCATCTTTCTTCATGACAGGAACACACACTACGTATAACTTATCAAGTGCTAATAAAACGTCATTAAATGTATAAGTTTCGAGCATTTCCTCTATAGCCTTTTTTAGCCATTCGTAGTTTTTATAAACGTTAGAGTTTTTCTCTGTAATTTCATCAAATTGTCCATTTACTATTTGTTTATAAACTTGATCATCAGATACTAGCGGTTTTAATTTAAATTTAAGTTTTTCCGCAACAAATTGATTTGTTAGAAATTGAGTGTCTAAAATTTTAGCATTGTCTTTTAAATTACGTTCTATCATTAGGTTCTTAATAGCATAAAGGATTAGAAATGTTGTTGTTAGTCTTTGCTGTCCATCAATGACAGAAAACTCTCTTGTTGCATAATCAATTGGTGTATCCAAATAAATAAGAATGCCTAAAAAATGCTTTGCATATTTACCATTTAATACATTTTTAAGGTCCTCTATATATTGATTAACTTCTTTATTTGCTGTCCATGTATAATTTCTTTGATAAACAGGAATGACGAATTGACTTCCTACACTTTTTCTGAAGAAATCAAGCAATCCAGTTTTTATTGGTGCTTGTTGATCATTAATCATTTTTCATATCCTCCATATCTATTCCATTTATTTTACATAACTCAACAATTTTTCTCTTCACTTTAATCGTTGGCTCATGCTTACCAGTTTCCCATCTATTAATAGATGCAAAAGAAACATTAAGCAATTCAGAAAATTCTTGTTGAGATAAAATTAGTTTTACTCTTAACTCCTTCACTAGTCGTTGGTAATCCATAGTAACCTCCTATTAAAAATGCAAATATCTACTCAAGATTATAACACTTTTTTATCAAAATGTCTATAAAATATGAAATAAATGCCATAGTCCTCTTTGTTTTTTCTCAAATCGTTAAAAAGTAGCCTAATCGTTCAATAGTAGGGTAATCGTTCAATAGTAGCCTAATCGTTCAATAGTAGGGTAATCGTTCAAAAGTTGATTTGAAAATAAAAAAGAGACCTGCATATAACCTAATATTTGACAACTATTGGTCTCTAAAAAACTGGAAGATAGGGATTTTTTCCCTTTATTCACAATAAAAAAGGCTCAATACTATTGTATCAAACCTATGCTTTTTATATGGTGGAACCAAGGGGGATCGAACCCCTGACCTCATGGCTGCCAGCCATGCGCTCTCCCAGCTGAGCTATGATCCCATAAAAATGATTATCGTTGAATAACATCCCTTATATTATATCATGATTCTTATTGGACTCTATTCAAAACTTAGTAATTACCGAATATCTTACTTTATTGTATTATAACAACCTGTTTATAAATCAAAACGGCTTTTTAGAGCCGTTCATTTTTCAATGGCGGAAGCGGTGGGATTCGAACCCACGTGCCCGTTAAGACAACTTGATTTCGAGTCAAGCTCGTTATGACCACTTCGATACGCTTCCAAACAAATAATATTATACTACTATTTTCTAAATTTTTTAATAATATTGATTGCTTTTGTATAAATGGGTTTCATTCTTTCTTCACTACATACATTTAATATATCATCTAATAAAAACCATTTCACACCACTATTCTCATCATGTTTAATAAAGAGTTCTTCATCTTCATCGGCCATTAACAAATATGTAACATTTAAATGTAAGTGATCTGGAACATATTTACCATTTTTAATATGAGTTCCAACATAAATGTTATCTAACATAATCGGTTCATCTAAAACAACACTAACTTCTTTTAATCCTGTTTCTTCCTTGGTCTCTTTAATTGCTACCCCTAAACAATCAGGATCATTATCATTATGACCGCCAATCCAACTCCATGACTTAAAGATTAGATGGTAAATAAACAACACTTTTGTAAAATCCTTATTAACAACAAATGCACTTGATGTGACATGAGCAATTAAGTTATCACGACTTAACGCATCTCCATTCTTAGAAATAAAATCCATCATTGCTTTCTTATCCATCTGTTCTTGTTCACATTTTGGTATATATTCGTTTATTATTTTTTTATACATGTTAATCCTTCTTTCTATAAACAATATTATCATTGATGATTGTTAATTCAACTAAATCATTCAATAATTCTTTTCTATCCAATATCATTATATCCTTTGAGAACACCGTAAAATTGGCTTTATATCCTTTTTTTATAATACCACTATTATCATTGATTGTTATTCCCGGGTTAACCGTATACATCTTAATTGCCTCTACCCTATCAATAGTATTAAGTTCATAAATACTAAATAACGGGTTAGGGTCTTCAACTGGTGCATCACTACTGCTGTTTACTATTATACCGTTTTTTATGTATTTCGCAAATGGATAAACTAATGGTTCATGCGAAATAACTTTTTTAATTAACTGTTCATCGCTTTTTACAAACAATGGTTGAATATCAATACTAATATTTAATTTGCAAATTCGTTTGATTGTTTCTATATCCGCTAAGGAAGCATGAACAATCCGATCAATGATTTTATCTTCTTGATATTTTTCTAAAACCTCAACAACTTCCGTAAGAGCTAAGTCCCCAATTACATGAATTGCTAATCCCATTTTCTTTCTTCTAACTATTTTTACAATTTCTTCAAGCTCATTTTTTGAAATTATTCTTGTTCCATTGGTAGTTTCGTTTTGATAGTTTTGTTTTAGTAACGCGGTTTTTGAAGATAACGTTCCATCATAAAAAATCTTAACTTGAATTTTTTGTAAGTACTTATTTTGGGGATAATATTTAAAATAGTCCTTAAATATTTCATAGTTAATCAAGGTATTTATATACATTGGATAATTTCTTGTTACATCATTTAAAACACCGATTGTTTCATCGTAACTATTAAAATAAGCTAAGTCGTCGGTATGAACATTAGTTATTCCGTATTTATACAACGTCTTAATCGCAGCAAGCGTATAATTCTCTAAATCATTTTTTGAGGCATTCGACCAAAGTGGTAAGATTTTATCGCACTCTTCTTTAGATGTAATGATTCCTGTTTCACTGTTTATCTCTACCTGATTTAGGACATAACTATTAACGGTAAAACTATGATAATCATTATGTCTTAAAATAATTATATTTTTATTACTAACAAAATCTAAATCATCTTTAGTAATCCCACAATCAAAATAACCTTCGATTCTTAAATTTTCATTGTCAAAAATACTATGTATTCTATTAACTACATCGTCCTTGTTTCTTAACTCACTAATGTTAATACTTGATAGTTTTCTTCCAAGCCCAATTAAATGAATATGAGCATCAATAAACCCCGGATAAACAAACATATTATTTAAATCAATTACTTCGTTTGCTTCAAAAAGATTGCAGTCATCTCCACACGCAATAATCAATCCATCGTTAGTTAATATTTGGTTATATATTTCGCCTTTATCATTCATAGAATAAAAGGTAGCATTTTTGTATAGCTTCATATTTAATTACCTCTTTATGTGATATAATAAACATCATATAAATGTTAATCTAATTTTAACATATTAAAGGATGAGAAAAATGAATAAAGTATTTGAAAAACTTAAAAAATTTAAAATTAATAATGAACAATTTTTACCTTATGGACATTTAAAAGGTAAATTGGACTACGAATCATTTAACGATGTTACTGAAAACCCAACCAGTAAGCTTATTTTAGTAACGGCTATTAATCCTACTCCCGCTGGTGAAGGCAAAACTACCGTCTCAATTGGCTTATCTGATGGTTTATGCAAGATTGGAAAAAAGAGTATTCTTGCTTTAAGAGAACCTAGCATGGGACCAGTGTTTGGTATTAAAGGCGGGGCCACTGGTGGTGGTTTAAGTAGTGTTGTTCCTGAAGATGATATTAATCTTCATTTCACTGGTGATTTTCACGCTATTACTGCTGCCCACAATTTACTGTCGGCATTAATTGATACTCATATATATTTTGATAATGAGTTACAATTTGATAAAGTGCTATGGCCAAGAACCCTTGATGTTAATGATCGTTCCTTAAGAAACATTAAAACTGACTTACGAGAAGACAGTTTTGTTATTACGGCAGCAAGTGAAATTATGGCGGTTATGGCTTTAGCAAACAATCTATCTGATTTAAAAACCCGTTTAGATAATATCCTAATTGGTATTAGTAAAGAAGGAAAACCAATCTTCGTTAAAGACTTAGGTGTGAGTGGTGCTTTAGTTAAAATCCTTAAAGATGCATTTAATCCTAATGTCGTTTTAACTAAAGAAGGTAATCCTGCCCTTATTCACTTAGGACCTTTTGCTAATATAGCACATGGTTGTAATTCAATTGTTTCAACTAATATCGCTTTAAAAATTTCTGATTACGTTGTTACTGAAGCGGGGTTTGGTGCTGATTTAGGAATGGAAAAATTCCTTGATTTAAAACTACCACTATTAAATCATCCGGTTGATTTAGTTGTTTTAGTAGTGACAATCCATTCTCTAAAATCGCATGGTGGTGAAGAAAACTATTATGAACCTAATATGGATGCCTTAATTAAGGGTATCCCCCATTTAGAAAAACACATTGAAAACATTGATAGTTATGGCTTACCATTTGTGATTGCTTTAAACAAACATAGTAATGATCAACAAAATGAAATTAATTATTTGTTAAACTGGGCCAAAGAAAAAAGGCTGTTAATTGAAATCTCAGATGGTTATAATAATGGCAGTGAAGGAACTAAAGACCTTGCAAGTTTAGTAGTTAAAACCATTGAACAAAATAAACCCGTCAAAAAAATGAATAGACCTTACCGTTTTTCTGATTCACCAAAAGAAAAAATCATTAAACTTTCAAAATCTATTTATGGCGCTAGCGACGTAAAATTCACTAAAAAAGCTTTAGAACAATTAGAAAACTATCATGAATTGATTAAAAACCTTCCTGTTTGTATTGCAAAAACTCCGGCTTCATTGTCAGATGATCCTAAGTTATTAGGAAGACCTACAGATTTTGTTATTACGATTAAAGAAATAAAACCTTCCTTAGGAGCTAATTTCTTTGTTGCTTTAACAAAAGGGATTAACGTTATGCCAGGATTAAATAAACATTCACGTGCATATGACTTTTAACAAAAACAAACTCTTTAGACAATCAATCCTAAAGAGTTTGTTTTTTAATTTTCTAATAAGTCTAATATTTCTTCTTTTAACTTTATATATTCTTTTTCCTTTGTAACATGTTCATTAGGTTTATCTAATAATCTTTTACTATAATTAACTTCATATTTCTTTACGATACTAGGAACACCACTTTTCATAATATATATATCCGTTCCTAATAACAACGCTTCATCAATGTCATGAGTAACAAAAAAGATGGTTGATTTATTTTGATGCCAAAGTTTACGAATCATTATTTGCATTTTCTTACGGGTAAAACTGTCTAAAGCTCCAAACGGTTCATCCATCAAAATAACTTCTGGGTTATTAGCAAGTGTTCTTGCAATTGCAACTCTTTGGCGTTGCCCACCAGATAATTCAAATACCTTACTATTGCGATATTCACTCAGTTCAACCTGTTCTAAGTATTTCTCACAAATAGCATTTATCTCTTCCTTATCCTTTTTCATAAATTTAGGTCCTAAAGCAATGTTATCAAATACTGTGAACCAAGGGAATAAATTAGCATCTTGGAATATTATCCCTCTCTTGCTTTCGGGCTTAACAATAATTTCTCCATCCATCAATGCTTCACCTTTGTTTGGTTTAATAAATCCCGCAATCGTTTTTAATAAGGTGCTTTTCCCACATCCAGATGGTCCTAATAAACAAATGAAGTCATTTTTATTAATCACTAAAGAGACATTATTAATAACACCAATGACGTTATCATTTTCATTATAATCAACACAAACATCTTTTAATTCAATGAGTTTATTCATTAACTCACACCCAGGGCATATGAGTTATTAATAAACACTTTTACTTCATCTAATGAAATATCCCGTTCAATCATACCCTGACCTTTCATGAATACTGCTTGTTCATGCATTGTGCTTACATAATCTGTAATAAACTTTTCACTTTGCATATCACTAAGTGATGTCCAAATCGATCCTTTAACTTCAACTCTAATCTCATCTTCAGCAATTTCTAACTCCTTAGCAAGGTGTTTGATTGCTGCTTCTTCGTTATTAATATAATAATCGTATGCATCTTTCATACTTTCAATATATGCTTTAACAACTAAGGGATTTTCATTGGCAAACGACTTTCTTACTAATTCAATATTTGCGGTCATATAACCTTTTTCAATCATGTCACGGCTTGACACTAAGACTGTTCCATTCAAATCTAATAGTTTTCCAAGTGAAGGTTGCCAAGTATAAGCACCATCAATATCGCCTCTTGACCAAGCAGCAACAATTTCACTAGTCTTCATATTTAACAATGTAACTTCGTTTTCAATTCCTACTTCTTTCAAAACATTTAACAAGATGTAATGCGCAGTTGAAGCAAATGTTGTAGCAATCTTCTTCCCCTTAAGTTGACTTACATCATTAATATTTAAATCATTTCTAACTGCTAACGCTTCAACTTCACCTAATGTTTCATGGATCCATATTAACTCAGTGTCTAAGTTTTTACCTAGTGCCACTAAACCGTTCGTATTCCCCATCGTGGCAAAATCAATATCTTTCGATATAATCGCTTTATTAGCTTCAACGCCAGAATCAAAATAATAATACTTAACCTTATATCCTATCTTGTTAAAGTTTTCTTCAAACAGTCCCATTTGTTTAGCAAGCATTGCATCATTGGGAACTTTTAATAATCCGAGATTAATCGTATCTTTTTTCTTATTACAACTAACTAATAAACCACCTAATAATAAAACTAAAATAAATATTCCTAATCTTTTCATTATTCTTTCCCCTTCCAAAAAACGAGTCTTTTTTCTAAAGCTTGCACCAATTTATCAATTAGAATTGCTGAAACACCAATGATAATAATCCCCACAAAAATAACATCTGATTTTAAATAGTTTGAAGCATCTAAGATCATCCAGCCAATTCCTGACACAGAAGCAACCATTTCCGCACTTACTAACGTTGTATAAGCAACGCCAATCGCCGTTCTTACCCCTGTAAATATATTAGGTAAAGCACTCGGGAAAACAACATTTTTAAATACTTCAAAATTCGTTGCCCCTAAGGACTTAGCTGATAAAACATAATCTTCTTTTACTAATTTTACTGCTTGTACACAAGCTATATATATTGGGGCAAATGCGGCAATAAACAATAAGACAACTTTCGAAGTATCGCCAATTCCCATCCATAAGATTAATAACATATAGTAAGCAAGTGGTGGTAATGGGCGAACAAACTCAACAATTGATGAGATTACTGTTTCAATTTTTTTAACATAACCACTTAACAATCCTAAAGGAATTGCTGTAATGATTGCTAGAAAAATTGCTAGAAAAAGTCGTCCAAAGCTAGCTCCTAAATGCTTATAAAATGGGATACTATTGTATCCGTTTTTTAAGATATCAAAAAAAGTATTAACCACCTTCATCGGCGAAGGTATTAACGATTGGTTAACAAGGTTTAACGCTGGAATCGTCAATATGAACCAAATTGCTATGATAACTACCCAAACAATTGTTTTTTTATACTTCATTTGCCCACCTACTTTTCTTTTGATATTATAGCATATTAATACGACTTTAATTAAAGAAACCTTTAAACAAATTTGTTAAAGGTTTCTTTTTTAATGTTTTTTTATTTTAGTTTTGGTTCAATTGCAATATAGAATTTCTTTCTAAGAACATTTCCTAAATAACCGCCACCAAATAAGAAGATGAAATATATCCAACCTGATAATGAGAAGTTTGCGATTGGTGTATATAATGCACCAACGTTACAACCTGCAGATAAACGAGTTCCAACTCCCATTAATAAACCACCTAAAGCAAATAGAATTATTTCCATTGGTCTAATCTTTAATCCACTCTTAAATGTGTCAGTGAAGTTGTTTGCTAATAACAAGGCAACAAATGCTCCAATGATAATACCAACGTTTTGCATTTGACCTGCTTGCTTAAATAGTGATGTTTCAAATGTTTCTGCTCCAACTTTAGTAAAGGTTGCTAATGATTCTGAACTTACACCAAATAAATAAAGAATTCTACCAAACCATTGACCATAAACAGTTGATGCACCCCAGCCAGCTTTTGATACTATATATAAAGATCCAAATAACATAGCGATAACTAAAACAGTTACAGCACCACTCCATTTTTTAACAAAGAATCTTTCATAAGTTGTATATTCCTTTGTATCAACTTCTTCTTTAACAGGAACCGGGAAGTTTTTAGCAACTTTCTTTTCATACCATTTAGCTAATAAGCCAACACCAACAGCTAGCAAGATTGTTAATAATAATGCTCCAATAACACCATTAGCATTATCCCATTTAAACCATTCTGTAAAAGACACACCTTTATTATTACCATTAGTAAATGCTGATTTAGTTGCAAAACTAGTTTTTGCAAGTGGGAATCCTACAAACACACCGATTCCAAAGAATAACATTGTAACCATTGCCCGACTAAATCCTGATGGAACATCTTGTAAAACTCCAGATGCACAACAACTAGAAAATGCCATCCCAATACCGAACATAATACCACCAACAAGTAATCCTGCTGAAATAGGATTTACCCATAGATTTAATGCTTGTCCTGATGCTAAGAATGCCCCAACGATTGCTGCTGAAACAACAAATAACATCATAATATTACGAATTAGTTTTGTTGATCCAGTACGGCAAGTTCTATTTGCCATTCCCGCAAATCCAAAGTCTCCTCTAACTAATGCATAACCTAATCCAAGACCGATAAGAGTCTTAACAAATACTCCTGTACTTAATACTTTTGTCATACCAAGTATTAATACAAGACCGATTAATCCAAAACCTACGATTGATTCAATCGTCCCTTTTTTGTTTTCTTTACTAAACATTTTCTTTCCCCTTTTCTTAATTGAAATTGTATTCTGTTACAATTTTATCTCTCTTTAATGTTACATCTTCAAAATATTGATTAAAACAAATACCCATATAAGAACCAGAAATATTAATTATATTATCAAATCCTAATTGTCCAAGTGCTCTTGCTACATTATATGATCTTTGGGCTGAGCGACAATGAACATAAACTGGTCTATCTTTTGGTATTTCCTTTAAACGATCTCTAAATTCACTCATTGGAATATTAATTGCTGTTTTTATATGACCTAAAGCATATTCATCTTTTTCACGAACGTCAATAATAAATGCTTTATCCTCAACTAGCTTTCTCACTTCTGAAACTTTTACTTGACGGAATTCATTGTTTAAAATATTTAATCCAATTAATGCCGCATGATTTAATGGATCTTTAGGAGTTGAATACGTTGGTGAGTAACATAATTCTAATTCTTTTAAATCTTCAAGTGTCCCACCCATCGTGATAAGTGTTGCTGCAACGTCAACACGCTTAACTATTTCTCCCTTACCAATTGATTGACAACCTAAGATCTTACCTGTTGGTACTTCAAAGATTAATTTTAAGTGCATTGGGCAACAAGTTGGCATTAATCCAACACGGTCCCCAGGAATCAAATACACATAATCATAGTTGATACCATTTTGTAAACAATCTTTTTCATTAAGACCGGTGCTAGCAATATTCATGTCAAATATTTGTACAGAACTTGAACCAATAACACCACGATTTTGTACAGGTCTTCCATACGCATGATCGGCAGCCCCTCGTGCTTGACGTTGTGCTGGTCCTGCTAACGTTAAACGTGTATTTTTATGAAGCAATGATGAATAAACTTCAATAGCGTCACCGACTGCATAGATGTCTGGCATATTTGTTTGGTAATTAGCATTGACTTTAATCCCGCCTGTTTCACCAAGTTCAATATTAGCTTCAACTGCTAAATTAACTTCTGGTTTAACGCCGATTGCTGCAACAACCATTTGGGCTTTAACTTCTCTTTTACTCTTTAAAATCACGCAGTCTTTTTTAATTGCACATAATGAATCGCCAACAATTAATTCAACCTTATGATCGATTATTTCTTTTTGAACAATTTGAACCATATCTTTATCTAATGGTCTTAAGATTTGATCAGCAGCTTCAATTAAAGTAACATTTATTCCTGCCATTCTTAAGTTTTCCATTATTTCAAGTCCGATATATCCTCCACCAATAACAGCAACATCTTTAACGTTATTAGCTCTTACGTAATTATCGATTTTTTCAATATCAACGACATTTCTAACTGTGAAAACATGTTCACTATGAATACCTTCAATCGAATTTGGTAAAACAGGGCTTGCTCCTGGTGATAAGAATAATTTATCATATGACTCTTCATATGTTTTACCAGTTAAAACGTCTTTAACAACGATTTTGTGTTCTTTAGGTAATATTTGAATAACTTCACTATTTACCTTAGCATTAATGTTGTATTGTTTGTGAAACTGAGTAGGACTCATCAATACTAAATTTTCACTACTTGCTACAGTTCTACTTAAAAAGAATGGTAGCGCACAATTTGAGAATGAAACATGAGGTCCTCTTTCAAACATTGTAATATCTGCATGTTCATCCAATCTTCTAACTCTTGCTGCAACGGATGCCCCTCCGGCTACTCCGCCAATTATTAACACTTTTTTTGACACTTTCTTTCCTCCTATTTTTTAATCTAATCCTTATCCCTTTTATCTGAATCACCAAATAATCGATGTGATAAATATGCTAATCCTGAAGCCATATTTTCACTTTGAATTATTACATCGCTTGGTACTTTTAAGTACACAGGCGAGAAATTCCATATTGCCTTAATTCCACTTTTTACCAATAAATCACAAACTTCTTGAGCAGACTGCTCACTAACGGCGATAATACCAATCAATATATGATCTTTTTTACAACATAATTCCATATCCTTGATTGAAAAGATTGGCACTCCGTTAATCTTCTTACCTACTATTCTTTCATCACTATCAAAAGCTTCTATTATTTCTAATCCATAATCGTTGAAACCTCTATACGAAAGTAATGCAGTTCCCAAATTACCAACTCCAACCAATACGGCGTAAGTCGTTTGGTCATAACCTAAAAAGCTTTCTATATCATTGATTAAATCATCGACTAGATGACCAACTTTTGGTTTTCCGCTTTTTGTTATGACATTAGCAATATCTTTTTTAACTTGCATAGGATTTTTTTCAAGGTCGACAGCAATCTGCGGCATCCCTATGTATGTAATGCCACTTTTTTTCTTATCTCTTAAATATTTTAAATATAAAGGTAATCTTCTAATTGTAGATTTTGAAATGTTTTTAGATACTTTTCTATTTTCCAAATTTATACACCTTCTTAAAAAAGTATTTTTATATCGATATAATTATAACGAATAACAATGCATATTACAATACTTTTTGGATTTTTTGTAACTTTTAACTATCTTTTCCGTTAAATCAAACTTGATAATTACTTTTGATCATATAAAAAAGAGCCGAAATACTCAGCTCTTACAAAACAATATTTAAATTAAAGGCATTGTGAAATCTTTATAGTCATCAAATTTTGGAAATTCTGGAAATTCTTCGATATAACTAAACGACATAACATATTTGATTTTGTTGCCGTCGCTTTCACCACTAATTGATATTCCTGCCTCTGTAATCATATCATCGATAATTACGATTACCATTTCTGCATTAAAGTCGATATTCTCATTATCAATATCTTCAATTTCTAAATCATTAAAGGCTTTTTTTACCAATTCTTTAACTTCGTCACTCGCCTTATCTAACAAGTCTTTATTTACTTCAAGTTTAATTCTAAAATCATTATCCTTTTTATAAAACGATAACCCTTCGTATTTACCGACAAGATTAAGTAAATCATCATTCAATAAGTAGTCTTTTAAATCAATACTCTCATCTATACCTGGAACTGTTGGAATATCTAAACTTCCTAACATTAAGTAAAATAAATTCTTATCAATTTTAAATTTACCGTTCATAGCTTCTGCTTCATCAATACCTTTTGTTGAAAGGTTTAAATACATGCCACTATCGTTAACATAGATACTTGCCTTTCCACTGCTAGATTCATCTTTTGTTTTAATATTAAATTTACTTTCAACCATCAGCTTGCTATCTCCAAAATATGCATTGAAGTCAAAACCAACACTTTCTTTATCTTTTCCTTTAACTTCAACATTCCCCAAAGTTTTAAAAACCGATTTACTTGTTGTTTTAACTTTGTATAATTCCGTTTTAACTTCGTTCTGTGTTAACTCAACTCTATTCTTCTCATTAACTGTTGGAACTTTTGCCGAAGCTCCACATGAAGTTAACATTAATGTACTTATAAATATTAGTACTAATAATACTGTCTTTTTCATCTAAATTCCTCTCTTTCTTTGTCCAAATTATATCACAACTTATTTTTACAATTCATTGTTGCCATTATTTTCGACAACATCGCGATATTTTACTATTCCTTTTTTCTCATTATTCCATTTATCTTTTTCTATAAAGAAGTCTTTTTTTAAAAATTTAATAAGTTTTTGTGCATTGTCATATCCTAAATCAAGTCTTTTTTGCATGGTTTTGTTATCAAAATCTAACATTCCCAAAACGGATATAGTCAATTTTTTATCTGGAGAAAAATCGACAATCAATCGATCATTATTAATATTGTATTGTTCTAATTCATAATCGGGATTTAAACCAATCGCTATAATAACATCACATTCTTGATCGACTAAAACATTGATAGGAAGATTATTAAATAATCCTCCATCAACATAATACTCACCATCAATTTCAGTTGGTCCAAAAACAATTGGCACAGATGAACTTGCAAGTACTACCCGATGAGGATCTTCTGAATCGTTTAAACTTATGATCTCTCCGACCATACTTTCTTTACTCAATTGTTTTCTTATATTGTACTCTTTGATTCTCGTCACTGCAGCAAATCCTTTAATATCACTATTAGTGATTGCTTCTTTACTTTGCTTACTAACAATAATGTCATACATAACAGTTTGATCAAACAATCCTAAACGATCTAATTTAAATCGATTTAAACCATTTTTATACAAAACACTATTATTCATTTCATTCCATATTTCCATAATTCGACCGTAACTTGCATGTTCCATTATTAAACAGGCGTTGATTGCCCCAATTGATGTCCCAGCAACAACTTCCAAATCATCTAATAGACCTTCCTCAATTAGTGCTCTTATAACACCAACTTGATAACTCCCCTTAGATCCCCCTCCACCTAAAGCTAACCCTACTTTCATTATTACTACCACCCATCTTGTTAATAACCTTTATAATTCTATTCTACACTAAGACTAATGAATATTCAGTATAAAAAAACTCATAAATAGAAAATCTACTTATGAGTCTTTACATTATTTATCTCTTATTGCATCAATTGGTCGTTTTCTTGAAATTTTTCTAACAGGAAGCGCACTAGAAATATATGCAACAAATAAACTAATAGCAATAATCAATGCGATTTGTCTTATTCCAAAACTCAATATTGTTATTTGAATCCCAAAATCAGTTCTCATCGTTCTGTTAATGAAATAGATTGCAAAGCCACTAAGTATTGTTGCAATAACAAAATTTATCATCGCGATAAGCGTTGCTTCTTTGAAGAAAATCCCCGCAACGTCTCTTCCTCTAGCCCCAATAGCTCGCAATATCCCAATCTCTTGTTTTTTATACGCTACGCTTGTTCCAATAAAGTTAATCAATAATAAACTGGCAAACACTGCAAAGCCAATCCCCATATATAAAAATACTTGTGCCATTGTCTCAACAGTACTACTAACTAAATCTAAAGTAACGATGACGTCATTTCTAAGTTTATATTTTATTTCACCATCACTATAGTGAGTATCAACAGCTTTTTTTATAATTGATCGGTCGCTTTCTAACGATGAGATAGCGAATTTATATTTTCCACTTACGTCAACATTAACCATTTCTGAGATTAAGAGAGGGTCGATAATATATTTTGTTTCATATCCATCATCTGCTCGAGAAAAACCTACAACCGTCAATTCTTTTATTATTGGTTCATCAGTATAATAATCATTAAATGCTAACTCCGCTTTGATGGTCAGATTATTTTTTTTGATAAACTCATTCATAAAATCAAACTCTATTTCCTGTTCTTTTAGCAAACTTTCAGTACCAAAATAAAATCCTGATTGGATAATGTCCAGTAGTTCCTTCACGTAATAATTATACATCTCATCATCCCAATTAATATAATCCTCTATCGATTTCCAGCTAGTACGATATAATTCGTTATACAATTGTTCTCTTGTTAATGACTTAATTTTTGATACGACATAGGCTTCTTTTTCTTCATAATACTCATCTTGCATGTCATTAGGTATAAACTCTCCAATTGTATTTATATAATAATCAGGTATTCTAATAAGCATTTTATCTTTGCTAAAGGTATCTTTACTATATCCATCAAAATATATTGCGTTTGTGATTAAATCATCATTATACATAATTTGATATTGCATAGAATAAGCCGAATAATCACTGACTTCCAAGGTAAATTCTCCATCTAAATCACTCATATTTAATCCTTTGTTTTGTACTTTAACATTAAATGAGTCCTCAGTTACGAATATGAGATTATGGTAACTCCATCCTATTAATTCACTAAATTCTTGACTGAGGAAAATTCCTCCTAAATCACTACTTTTATCTTCTTTAAGGACGCTGTAGCGTTCGTGGTTGAACTTAGTATCAATTACTCCAACAATTTCATACTCATCATTGTTACCAATTTTTTTGTTTAAAATGTCGTTATAATTGTTGATCTTGACCTCTGTCATTACACCAGAAGTACTTACTTGCATTCCTAAATCTTTAAATATCTCATATTGATACTTAGTAATCGCGATTTGACCATCTTTTTTTGGTAATCCTCCAGCAAGTTTTGTAAACCCGTTTTTAGTTATTAATTCGTCGGTTAGATATGTAATTCCAGTACTTGCACTAATATAATATCCCGAATATCCTAATTTTTTGTTTTCGATAACATTGTTATAATAGGACAATCCCCCATTAGTATCTCCGTCTAAAACTGGAGTGAATGTTAAACCACTATCAATTTTTTGTAATTTATCTAAATCTACATTTGAAAGATTAAGAGCCCTTTTCTGAGTCCATCCATTTCCGCGGTCAGTGACTTTTTCTTTTGAAAATGATGCATAATCAACTTTTGAATCAATCAACGAATTAATTGCCGTATTCTTTTGATTATAGCTACCTAATGAATCCGTTAATCCAAACATTGCAAATGAAAGTGACGCTAAAATGATCGAAAAAACTAAACGAACCGTTTTATGTTTTAAAGAACTTGCACCAATTTTTAATGATGACTTAAAGGGTAACTTTGATTTAATTGATGTATATGATTCTGTACTTTTAACGATTAAACTATCATCGGTAGTATTAAAACTACCTAAACTACTTGCTGAACTTTTCCGCTTTTTAATGAATGCTTTACTATCCTTTGCTAATAAGTATTCATTAATTACATCAAGATCTTTTTGTGTTAGTTGGTATCCTTCAGATACAGTAATACCTTCATCATCAAAAACAACACTCTCATCAGTACTTGAAACTTTCACATCACGACTAACATCTCTTGTGATTACTCCATCTTTAAATTCAATAATTCTTGAGCCATAAGTTTCGGCAAAATCACGATCGTGTGAAACAACGATCACTAATCTTGTTTTAGATAATTTTTGAAGTGTTTCAAACACTTGTTTTCCCGTATCACTGTCAAGTGCACCCGTTGGTTCATCTGCCATAATAACTTCAGGTTCTTTAACAAGTGCTCTAGCGATTGCTACTCTTTGCTTCTGCCCACCTGATAGTTCGTTAGGTTTACGATTACCATACCCCTCTAAATCAACAGACTTTAAGATATTATTAATCTCTTCATTAGTAGCTTTACGTCCCTGCAATTCAATTGCCAAGGCAATATTTTGAGCAACAGTAAATTCATCCAAGACATTATACTCTTGAAAAATGAACCCAATCATTGTGTTTCGGTATGAGTCAAAATCACTTTGTTTAAAATCCTTGGTTGACTTTCCTTTAATAACCAAATCACCTTCGTCATATTTATCTAAACCACCAATAACATTCAACAATGTCGATTTTCCTGAACCAGATTTTCCTAAAACGAAAACCATTCCTGAGGTCCCAAATGTTAGATTAACACTGTTAAGTGCTTTTACTGGTTCGCCTTTTTTCGGCCTGTATGTTCTTCCAATTCCTTTTAACTCTATCATTTCTCTCTCCTATTATTTTATCCTAAAGCAACATCTAATATCATCATTATAGTGAAACCAATCATAAATCCAAAAACCGCGTAATGGGCTCCTTTGGTAGATTGTACTTCTTGTGCTTCAGGTATTAATTCTTCAACAACAACATAAATCATTGCCCCTGCTGCAAACGCTAATGCATAAGGTAACAGACTTGTCATTGATGAAACAAGTAATGCCCCAATTACCGCTGAAATCGGTTCAACGATTGCTGATGCTTGTCCATAAAAGAACGCTCTTTTCCGACTCATTCCTTCTTGAGAAAGAGGAATCGAAACTGCTGCTCCTTCTGGAAAATTTTGTAACCCAATCCCTACAGCTAACGCAATCGCTGAAACTGTCGCTGCTGTAACACTTCCGGTAACTGCATTGATAGCTCCGAATGCAACACCTACTGCTAAGCCTTCTGGGATGTTATGCAATGTTATCGCAAATACTAATAAGATATTCTTTTTTAACTTAGTATGAATACCTTCTTTTTCTTGGTTCTTTCCAAAGTGCATATGAGGAATTGTTTTATCAGCTATAAACAAAAACAATCCTCCTGCTAAAAATCCGATTGCTACTACTAACCAGGGAATAGCGCCATTGCTTTCAGCCCAGTCAATTGCGGGCTGTAATAAACTCCAAAAACTTGCTGCAACCATAACTCCAGCTGCAAATCCTAACATCGTATTTAATACTCTTTTATTAATCTCTTTAAAAAAGAAAACTAATGACGCTCCTATAGCAGTAACTCCCCAAGTGAATATACCTGCTAACAATGCTTGTAACCATGCTTCTAATCCTATAAACCAATTTAACATAATAACCTCTCCCCTTATTTATTTGTCTTACATTCTTTGAGTTTCATAAAAACATTTTTATCATTTTCAAAGGTCAGGATATTTAAAACTTCTTCTTCATCTAACCAATAGACTTCATCTATTTCACACTCTTGAATAACAATACTATTGTTTAAAGCTTCCCCTAAAAAATATGTTACTTCTTTCATAACATTCGGAAACGGAGAATAATTTATTGCAACAAAACATTTTTTATCCGCAATATCAATCTTTATTCCTGTTTCCTCAAACACTTCCCTCATGGCAGTTTCTATCTTTGTTTCATTTTCTTCGACATGTCCTTTAGGAAAACCATAATGATTTCCATGTTTTTGTTTTATAACTAAATATTTTGTTTTACCGTCGATATTTCTAAAAACTACGCTCCCGCATGAATACTCATAAATCATCTTTATCACCATAACTATTATATCAAAAAAGACAAAACAAATTGTCTTTTTTATTTACATAAATGTTAAAAGGTGTCTTGATATTTTACGCCTTTCTTTTCTCTTTCTTCCTTAACTGCCTTGTTTAATATATCCATTATTGCAGAAACATTCTTAACATATTTTAGTGTCACAAAATTATTATCCGCTTTTATCGTAATACTTCCATTTCCAATTAGATTCCTTTGTGAATCTAATCTTTGAATTTTTGCCAATTCGATAATTGTTTTTCTTCTTTGAATAATCCCTTTTTCAAGAACAAGTTCTTCTTCATTATACTCATATTTATGACTTAAGATATCGAACCATCTTATAAAAAAAGGAATAAATAATAGAACCCAACTCCATAAAAAGAAAAAGATTAAACTTAAATATGATTTTTTTATGTCTTTCATCTCATTACCTCCAATAATTAACCTTATTATACAAAAGTAAATATTGTTAAGCAACGAATGATAGTGAATAACGTAATCATGTGTGTTAACGATATATATTATCGAAAAATAACTTAATATTATTTTCAATTAAAGAAAATAGAGCCAAGTTTCACTTTGGCTCTATTGCACTGTTTTCTATTCCTCAAACAATTTTTCTTTAGTGACAATTTCTTCCTCTTTTTCAATTGGTTCTAGGTCACTTGCTTCTTGCTTTTGGCTATTAACCTCAATCGCTTCTTGTGTAAATGTTGGCCCTTGTTCAACGATTTCTTCCTCGTTTTTTTCGCTAGGAACAACCGCTACAGTCGAAACATTTTGGTCACCTTTTAAGTTAATTATTCTAACACCTTGCGTTGCTCTACCAGTTTTAGCGATTTGTCTAATCTCTGTTCTAATAACAATTCCTTTATCAGTAACTACAATTAAGTCATCTTCTTCACTTACAACTCTTAATGCTGTAGGGATACCGTTTTTTTCTGTAATGTTTAACGTTTTAATTCCTTTTCCACCACGATTTTGAACACGATAGTCTTCAGCGGTAGTACGTTTTCCATATCCTTTTTCAGTTACTACTAAAATTTCGTCTAAGTCAGAACCAATAATTGCGGCTCCAATAATTGCATCAGTTTCTTTAATATTCATTCCACGAACACCGGTCGCTGTTCTTCCCATTGATCTAACATCAGTTTCCTTAAAGCGAATTGATTTACCGTTTGTACATCCTAAAATGATATCCTTAGTTCCATCAGTTATCCGTACTGATATTAACTCATCATCTTCTCTTAACGATAAAGCAATAATACCATTGGTGCGGATGTTTTGATATGCAGATACAGGAGTTCTTTTCACAATTCCTTTTTTCGTAACAAACACTAAGAATAACTCTTCATTTTCAAATGAAGGAACACTAGTAAACGATGCAAGTTTTTCATCTTGATCTAAGTTAAGAAGATTAATGATTGGTAATCCTTTAGCAGTTCTTGACGCTTCAGGAATAATATAGCCTTTCATCTTATACACTCGACCTTTATTTGTAAAGAATAAGTGGTAATCATGTGTGCTTGTCATTGCAATATGTTCAACAAAATCATCATCGTGAACTTTAATTCCTGACATTCCAACTCCGCCACGATTTTGTGATTTATATTGATCAGTTTTCATTCTCTTAATATAACCTTTACTTGTTACAGTAATGATGACATCTTCAACTGGAATCAAGTCTTCATTTTCGATTGATAAATCATCATGCAGATTAATTTCTGATCTTCTTGGATCACTATATTTGTTTTTAATTTCTGTTAATTCTTCTGAGATAATATTTTCCTTACGTTCATCACTTATAAGAATCTCATTTAAATCAATTATTCGTAATCTGATTTCTTCAGCTTCTTCTTTGATCTTTTCAATTTCTAAACCAGTAAGTCTTTGTAATCTCATATCAAGAATTGCTCTAGCTTGAATTTCATCGAAATCATATTCAGCCATTAAACGTTCTCTAGCAATTTCTCCTGTTTGTGAAGATTTAATAATCTCTATTGCTCTATCGATATCATTTAAGACCTTAACAAACGCTCTTAGTAAATGCGCTCTTGCTTCCGCTTTATTCAACTCAAACTGGGTTCTTCTTTGAATAACTTCTATTTGGAAATTAAAATAATTAACAATTATATCCTTAAGGTTTACCATCTCTGGTTTGTTATTAACTAAGGCAATCATATTAAAACCAAATGTTTTTTGAAGTTGTGTGTTCTTGTATAAGTTATTTAGCATAACATTAGGAATAATATCTTTTCTTATATCAATAACAATTCGCATCCCTTTACGATTTGATTCATCTCTTAATTCCGTAATTCCTTCGAGTTTTCCTTCTTTAGCAAGTTCAGCAATTCTTTGAATTAAAGAAGTCTTGTTAACTTGATAAGGAATTTCTGTAATAATTATACTTTGGCGACCATTCTTACGTTCCACTATTTCTGCTTTAGCACGCATAGCAATTGATCCTCGACCGGTTTCATATGCCATTCTTAATCCTGTTAATCCTAAAATTTGTGCTCCAGTTGGGAAATCTGGTCCTTTAATATAATCCATTAACTCTAAGATAGTAATATCTTTATTGTCTTTATACGCTAAAATTCCGTCAATAACTTCACCTAAGTTATGGGGTGGAATATTAGTTGCCATCCCAACAGCAATCCCAGTTGATCCGTTTACTAAAAGGTTTGGATATCTTGATGGTAAAACTGATGGTTCTTTTTCACTATTATCATAGTTGCCAATAAAATTTACTGTATCTTTATCAATATCACGAACCATTTCCATTGCGATCTTACTCATTCTTGCTTCAGTATACCGCATAGCTGCCGCGCCATCGCCATCGATTGATCCAAAGTTACCATGGCCATCTACTAATAAATATCGGTAACTAAAATCTTGGGCCATTCTTACCATCGTATCATAAATACTTGAATCACCATGAGGGTGATACTTACCCATAACGTCCCCAACAATTCTCGCACTCTTTTTATATGCAGAATTACTGTAAATACCAAGTTCATTCATGCCGTGCAGAATCCTTCTTTGAACTGGTTTTAAACCATCTCTTATATCTGGTAATGCCCGCGATACGATAACACTCATAGCATAACTTAAGAATGATTTTTTCATTTCATTAGAAATATTTACATCTTTGATGTGTCCCTCAGTTGTTTTACTAGATATCTCTTCATCTAATAATTCTAAATCTTTAATATCTTCCATGTTTATACTCCTTAAATATCAATATCGCTAACATATTCAGCGTTTACTTGAATAAAGTCTTTTCTTGGTTCGACTTCCTCACCCATTAACATACTAAAGACATTATCAGCATCCATCGCATCCTTTAAAGTAACTCTTAACAGCGTTCTTGTCTCAGGATCCATCGTTGTTTCCCATAATTGTTCAGGGTTCATTTCCCCTAACCCTTTATATCTTTGCATTTGATAACGACCATCAAATGTTTTTGCCACTTCTTCTAACTCTGAATCTTCATAAACATATTCGATTCGTTTTCCGCTTGATAATTTATATAGAGGCGGTTGAGCAAAGTATATGTATCCTAATTCAATTAAAGGTTTTAAATGACGATAGAAGAATGTTAACAATAGCGTTCTAATATGTGCGCCATCAACGTCAGCATCGGTCATAATAACAATCTTATGATATCTTGCTTTACTTGCATCAAATTCATCGCCCATACTTGTTCCAACCGCTTGGAACAGTGATAAGATTTCGTCGTTGCTTAAAATTTTATCTAGTCGTGCCTTTTCAACATTCAATACCTTACCTCTTAATGGTAAGATTGCTTGATACTCAGATTCACGACCTTGTTTAGCTGATCCACCAGCTGAGTCCCCTTCCACGATATATAATTCGGCTTTTGAAGGATCCTTTGTACGACAATCAGCTAACTTAGATGCAAATCCTAAATTATCAAGTGGACTCTTTCTTCTTGTTGCTTCGCGAGCTTTTCTAGCAGCAACTCTCGCACGTTGCGCTAAAATAACTTTGTCGATAATTGCTTTGGCATCACTTGGGTTTTCCATTAAGAAACGTTCTAACCCTTCACTTAAGACTTGACTTACGATTTGTCTTACTTCGGTATTACCAAGTTTTGTTTTTGTTTGTCCTTCAAACTGTGGATCTGGATGCTTAATCGATAAAATTACGATTAACCCTTCGCGTGTATCTTCACCAATAAATCCTTCTTCATCTTTTAATAGTTTATTGTTCTTAGCATAATTGTTTAAAATTCTCGTTAAGGCCATTTTAAATCCATCTTCATGCATCCCACCTTCACGGGTTGGAATGTTGTTTGTAAACGAGTAAATATTTTGATTATATGAATCATTATATTGCATCGAGATTTCAACATTGATCTCATCAACCATTTTTTCAATATAGAAAAGTTTTTGGTTGACTTTAGGACGATTACCATTTAGAAATTCTGAGTATTCAATAATACCGCCTTCATAATGATATGTATTTTCTAATACAGCTTCGGTTCTTAAATCTTTAATCGTTAACTTTATCCCACGATTTAAAAAAGCCAATTGTTGCATCCGTTGTCTTAAACGTTCATAATCGTATTCTTGTGTTTCTTTAAATATCGTTGGATCAAATTTAAAATCTGTAATTGTTCCAGTGTGGACGCTTGTTCCTTTTTCAATCACATCAGTGACCGGAATTCCTCTTTCATATTTTTGGTAATAGTTTTTATCGTTACGGTGAACATTAACTGTATACCATTCTGATAAAGCATTAACAACAGAAGCCCCAACACCGTGAAGACCTCCAGAAACTTTATATGAGTCACTATCGAATTTTCCTCCGGCATGTAAAGTCGTTAAGATTGTTTCAACTGCCGGTCTATTTGTATGAGGGTGAATATCAACAGGTATACCTCTACCATTGTCAGTTACACGAACTATTTCGCCTGGCAATAATTCAAGTAGAATATCATCAGCAAATCCAGCTAAAGCTTCATCGATTGAATTATCGACAATTTCCCAAACAAGATGATGTAATCCATCCGATCCTGTAGTTCCAATATACATACCAGGTCTTTTTCTGACTGGTTCTAATCCTTCTAATATTTGAATATTCGAGGCATCATATTTTTTTTGGTCACTCATTGTTTATTCTCCTTATCATTATTGTAATAATTAACTTTTATTTCTCTTACTTCATTAAGTCCATATTCCTTAATTAACTCTTCCGCCTTTTCAATTGCAAAATCATGAAAATCTTTAGGACTATGACAATCACTTGTTATCATGACTTTCGCTTCTTCTTCTTTAACTATTTGAAAGAGTTTTTTCCGTGGATAACGATAACATTCTTCACTTTCACATCCATCTTCATAATAAGCTCTTCTAATTCCATTGGCATTAAGTTCAATTGGAATGTTAAGTTCTTTTGCAATTTTAACAACTGGCCTTAGCGCTTCATACATTTCATCTGTCGGATTTTTAATATTAAAGAAACATAAATCTAAATGACATAACAAACTAAAATATCCTGTTTTTAGCGCTTTTAAAACTGTATCACGATAAATAGTTACATCTTCTAAATCTTCTAATCCAAAAGTACTCTTCAACTCATTATTCTTAATAATATAATGCTGTCCTAGAATTAAGTAGTCAACATCCTTTAAATATCTTTCGTAAACATCCAAATCTTCAAAGTATTCAATCTCAAAGCCTTTAAGAAATTTAATGTTATGTTTACTAGCTAGTAATTCTCCTTCTTTTAATATCTCAAAATATAAATCATAGTTCGCAATTTCTAAACGACTGTTCTTACTGTTTAGATTAGGCATTGGAGCGTGTTCACTTATACCTATCGTTTTATAACCATGTTTGATTGCTTCCTTAACGAAATCAACTGGTGTTCCTCCAGCATGACCACACAAATATGTGTGACCATGATAATTAAAATCATGTTTACTCATTCATATTTCCTCTATTTTCTAGTTCAATTATTTGGATTTTGTCTGACTTAATCTTAATTGCACTATTCATAATAACTTGAATATCATCAGGTAAGTCATTCAAAACCTTCGTTTGAACATTACTATCCAACTCACTTAATACATCATCAAGCAATAATATAACTTCATCTTTTGTCCAGTTTTTAATCACACTAAGTAAACCAAGTTTAATCGCGACAACGATTAATCTTATTTCACCTTGTGAAGCAAATGTTGCATCACGATCATTAAATAAAATTGTTAAGTCATCTCGATGCGGACCACTTATAGTCGCTTTATACATAATATCTTGTTTCTGATTCTTATTAATGTGTTGCAAAAAATCCGTTTCATTTACATTTGGTTTGTAAATCAATTCAATCTTATGACCACTTAGCTTTTGATAAACCTTTTTTGTTTCAAAATCAAGATCGGCAATAAACTGCTTTCTTTCATTGATAACCCTAATACCCACATCATACAATTGTTTTCCTAAAATGTTTAAAAAAATGAAGTCATCTGTTATTGTTAAGTTTTTTAACAACATGTTTCTTTGTTTTAAAATATTTTTATAGGTGTTTAGATTTGTTAGATAAGGTCTACTTATCTTTAAGAGTTCTAAATCAATAAAGCTTCTTCTCACGCTTGGTGATCCTTTAACAATATTTAAATCTTCGGGTGAAAACATAATAACTTTTAGATTGCCAATAAACTCACTTAGCTTTCGAACTTCCTTGTTATTAATGCTCGCAATCTTTCCCTTTTCAGAAATTACCATTTGATACTTATTGATATTTGTTTCTAAAGACATTTTTGCGAAAGGCTCATCTTTTCTTATTACATCTAAGTCATTATTTGTGCGATGCGACTTAGTCGTTGACAAATAATAGATTGCTTCCAAGATGCTTGTTTTTCCTGAACCATTAGGTCCAGTAATATAGATAAAGTTTTTGCTCAACTTTAATGTAATTTCATTGTGAATTCGAAAGTTATTTAAATTAATCTTTTTTATCATAAATCAATATATATTCATCAACATTAACTTTAACAATATCATTAGGAAATAATTTTTTCCCTCTTAAGTCACAAAAGAGATTATTAACTAAAACTTCATTATCATGTAAATAGTATTTTGCTTCGCCACCCGAACTAATATAATCGGTTGCCTTTAAAAATTGTCCTAATGTTATTATTTCTTTATTCATATAAAATTTTTTCATATCACTTTACCTCACGCATACCCTTATATTATATCATAATATAAGCAAAGAATTAAGCGTTTTAACGGTTTTTATATCTAATATACCTCATAATATGTATTTTTTAAAAAAACTTCTTAAATCTTAAAATAATAGGGGAATAAATAATGTTTTAATTTAAAAAAAAGTCAGTGACTTTACCCACTAACTCTTCAATATAATGATTATTATTTCTTCTTTGTATAATTCATAAACTTAATTGCTTCGTACATTTCAGGTCTACGATCTCTAAATATTCCCCAGCTTTGGCGTTTGAAATTAATCTCTTTTAAATCGAATTCATGAACAATAAACCCTTCTTCTGTTCGGTTTAGTTCTTTTTGTATAATTCCTTCTTCATTACAAATAAATGAAGATCCATAGAATGTCATTTGTGAACTACCATCTTTTTCAGTTCCCACACGGTTTGAAGCAACAACAGGAACAATGTTAGCGGCAGCATGTCCTTTCATAACATTTTGCCAGTGGTCTTTACTATCTTTCTCTAAAACTGGTTCAGTTCCAATCGCTGTCGGATATAAAATAATCTCGGCTCCCATTAGTGTTAACACTCTTGCTGTTTCACTAAACCATTGGTCCCAACAAATTCCTATTCCTACTTTTCCAAATTTTGTGTCAAATACTTTAAATCCTGTATCCCCAGGAGCAAAATAGAATTTTTCTTCATAACATTCACCTGTTGGAATATGGGTCTTACGATACAAGCCTAAATTTGTCCCATCGGCATCAATCATAACTAAAGAGTTATAATACACGTTACCTTCTTTTTCATAAAAGCTTATCGGTAAAACGACATTTAGTTCTTTAGCTAATGCTTGAAATTCTTTTATAAAACTAGATTCATCTTTGTCTTCCGCTAAATCAAAATATTCATATTTCTCGATTTGACAAAAGTATGGTGTTTTAAATAATTCTTGAAGTAAGACGATATTTGCTCCTTTTTTAACACTATCTTGAACCATTTTTTTAGCTTTTTTAATATTGTCTTCAATGTTCCATGAAATTGCCATTTGTGTAGCTGCTACTTTAATTTTCATTATTAATCTCTCCTTGGTATTTGCATTGTTATACAGTGGATGTTTCCACCGCCTAGTAATATTTCTTTAGAATCAATCTGATGGATTGTTTTATCTTTAAAAATATCTTTAAATTGCTTTAAAACTATTTCATCTTCTTTAACATTGAACTTCGGTAAAATGATATATTTATCACCCATATAGAAGTTTATATAACTCCCTGCTAAACGATCATTTTCATTTCGTTCTTTGATACTATCATTATTGCTAATTAATCCTTCTTCCTCTGCCTTAGATAAATACATAGGGGTAGGAATAGGAACCTTTATTATCTTATAATCGCTATTTTTCACTAAGTAATCATAAGACTGCTTACTTAACTTGTATTGAGGATCACTTGTGTCATCGGTCCATGCTAATAAGACTGTATTTTCATCAGCAAAACAAGCAACATTGTCAACATGTTCATTTGTTTCATCATTATAAATCCCTCGTGGAAGCCATAATACTTTTTCGGCATTTAAATACCTTTTTAATATATCCTCAATTTCTTTTTGGGACAATTGTGGATTTCTACCTTTCGAAAGTAAACAAGCTTCTGTAGTTAAAATAACACCTTCACCATTTGTATGAATACTTCCACCTTCTAAAATGAAATCTTCTATATATTTGTTTTCAATTTTTAATTCTTCGCATACTTTCCTACTAACTAAATCATCAAGACGATAATCACTATATAATCCATCGTGATTCCCACCCCAAGCGTTGAATCTAAAATCAAGTCCAATTAAGCCATGGTTGTTATCAACCATAAAAATTGGCGACGTATCTCTTGCCCAAGCATCGTTATAATCGATATCTAAAACTTTAACATTCTTATTGTTTAAGATTGGTGTAATATCATACTTAACTCTTTGATCTTTTAATACATAAACTATTTCATACTTCGCAATCGTATTAATAATCTCAAAGAAATTCTTTGCAGCAATTTTACCGCCCTCGCGCCAAGTATCTTCACGATAAGGCAATATCATTATCGTATCGTGTTTTTTCCCTTCAAAAGGCATCTTATACATTTTCTTATTCATATTTATCTTTACCTTATAAGTAATAATATTTTTCGACTTTTAATTTATCGTTTAATTCGAAAACAAGCGGTTTTCCTGTAGGGATCTCAAAATCAATTATTGCATCATCGCTTAAATCCAACAAATACTTTGCAAGGGCCCTTAAACTGTTTCCGTGAGCAACGATCAAAACATTCTTTTGATTTTTAAGTTCATGCTTAATCGTCTTAATATAATAATCTTTAACGCGATAGTATGTATCTTTTAAACTTTCCCCATTTGGTTCATTGATATTAGGAATATTACTCTTTGGCGGTCTCACATCGTAACTTCGACGCCATAGTTTAACCTGTTCAGCACCAAACTCTTTTGCTGCATCGCTTTTGTTTAATCCTTGTAGACCTCCATAATGACGTTCATTAAGTTTATAACTATAATGAATCGGAACCTTAACATTTAGTTCATCTAGTATAATGTTTAATGTCCGATTTGCACGAAGTAGTTTTGATGTGTAAGCAACGTCAAAAGTATAATTTTTTTCTTTCAACAAAAGACCTGCGCTTTTGGCTTCTTCAATACCTTTCTCGCTAAGATCAACGTCAGTCCATCCCGTAAATTTGTTCTCTAAATTCCAAAGCGATTGACCATGTCTTACTACGACTAGTTTCGTCATTTCATAACCCCCTTAATTATTCGATATTTATCACTTTAATATATTTTATCATTTTTTTATGCTATCATTACATTATAAATTAGGAGAAACAACGATGACTAAATTAACTATCAAAGATTTGACCTTTATTGTAGCAATGTCAGCCTTGCTGGCAGTTACATCAACTATACTTATTATGCCTTTTGTCTTAGTGACAATGGCACTAACTTTCAAAAGAAAGCATATATATTATATTGCCTTATTAACAGCATTAGCGACATTTTTAATCTTTGGGAATATATTTTATCTTGTCAATATATTTTTTATACCCTTCATGGCGCTAATAACAAGATTGATTTGTCCCTTGATCACTAATAAAGAAAAGCACACATCTTTACTAAAAGGAACAATATTAACATTGTTTGCTTTAGTTCTATTTTTATTTACTAATTTCGCTAGTAGTATCGTATATGGACTATGGTTTTCTACAATTGAAGCTGCCGTTCTAGACGCTTTATTAACAAACCTTATTCAAGCATTTATTAATGCGCTTCTCGTTGGAATACTATCACTATACTTGCAAAACCGTCTTGCACAAATTCTATTAGAAAAGAATATTTAGGAGGAAATCTATGTTGATTATTTATGATTCTAATACCGGAAATTCAAAATCATTTAGTACGAATCTAAGTAAAAAAGCAATTGCGATATCACTACAAACTTACAACGAACCTATTCTTTTAGTAACTCATACTGTCGGATTAGGCAAGGTTACTAAAAAGACATTAAAGTTTTTAAAGCTAAATGCTCATAATGTAAAAGGAATAGTTGTTAGTGGCGAAGCGCGATTTAAAAAATTGGCTTGTCTTGCAGCCGATAAAATTATCGAAAAATATCCCCAAATATCTTTAGTAACAAAGACTGAAAAAGAAGGTACACCTAATGACCTTATCCTCGTAAAAGAATGGATAAATGAAATTAAAAATGCCCGTGATTAAACTTCATGGGCATCAAATCCTGCTTTACAAACAATCGTATTAATATTTTTAAGTTCTGCTAATATCTTTTCAACTTCATTTTCAACTGTAATTAACTTAACATTAGGTCCAGCGTCCATTGTATAATAGACTTTTATACCTTTATCACGCATCTTATATACTGTATTAATGACTTCAATTGAGTCATTATTTTTATATATTATTCCCGATTCTTCAATTAAGTCATGCATGCTATTAGCGTTTTGTTCTGCAATTAATCCCACTTTGTCAATGTTCTTTTCATCTAAAGCCAACAACATACTTTCTAAATCCTTTTCACTGGTTTTGACCCATTTATCAAAACCTTTTTTATTTTGAAGCGACTTTTCCATCGCCTCACTACTTCCATATTCTTTTTCATCTTTACTAACAATACAAACAATGATTCGAAACTCGTCCCACTTGATGTTTAATTTTTCTGCAACACTTGAATCATCATCGCCTTTATGCCAAATTACAAAATCTCCATAAATCGATCTAGACGCCGATCCAGAACCAAGTCTTGCTAATCGTGATAACTTTTTCTTGTCGAGATTAAGACCGTAGGAAGTAGTTGCTGCTAAGGATAAAGCTGCAAATGCCGAAGCGCTTGATGCTAATCCTGCCGCTATTGGTACAAAATTATTTGAATTAATATATGCATATTTATCAATACCATGTTCTTTTCTTATGATATCCATATGATTAGAAACACGTTTATTTACAGCCAAATCACTATTTCCATTAACGATAATAACATCGCTTTCCAATTTGTCATCATAAACAACTTCTGTTTCCGTGTACAACTTATCAACAGTAAAAGACAGACTAGCTTGATGTGGTAAACGTAGTCTATCATCTTTTTTTCCCCAATATTTAATTAAAGCAAAATTAACATATGCTCTTGCTTTCATTTTATAACTCCTTTAGGCGATAACTCCAAACATTATTATACCCTAAATCATTAATTCTTTTGGTAATTTTCGCAACACTTTCTTTTGATTCGACTAGAGCAATAATACATCCCCCCATTCCTCCACCGGTGAGTTTTGCTCCTAAAGCGCCACTTTCTAACACTTCATCAATAAGAAAACTAATTGTTTTATTACTTACTTCAATCTTAGTTAATTCAATTTGTGCTTCATTAAGAATGCCACCGAGAGTAATAATATCATTATTTTCTAAAAGGTTTAATGCCTTTGTTGTTAACGCTCCTAATGTATTAAACGAACTCTCAACTTTTTCTTTTTTTGCTTCTTTAAGTCTTGCAACATGGTTAACCGCATATCTTGTCTGACTATGAATTCCACTATCAACTACGACTAGATATCCTTCTAGATTAATAGCAATCGGTTTGAATCCTTGATTTTTAACATACCAAATTGGTTTTTGATACACCATCGCAAACACATCTACACCACTAGGGTTTTTATGATGAATTTTTTCTGCATACATTGCAAGTTCAATCAACTTTTCTTTACTTAACTTTTTATTAAAAGCATTATACAAAGCTTTAACCATTGCAACCGATACCGCTGCACTTGACCCTAATCCTCTTTGAGCAGCAATATTTGATTCAATTATAAAATGTAGGTTTTTTTCTTCTAGTCCAAAATCCTTAAGAATATATGCTACAAGTTGTTGTAATCCTAAGATCGTGTTAGTTCCCTTTTTTAACAAACCTTTATGATACATACAATCAATTGTTATTTCATCATTATCACTTTTGTAGACAAAAACTTTTGTCTTAATAGCATCAAACGGCATAACGATTGCCGGAAATCCATAAACAACTGAATGTTCCCCAATCAAAATTATTTTTCCGCCTGAAGATCCCTCACCAATTTTCACTAAATTATTTCCCATCATATTACCCCAATAACTTTGTAAATATTTCTACTATGAATGGCGCTGCATATAACGCCATAAATTGGACTCCATATGTAACGCCTTTTTTATTTAACAATCCACTAATAACACCAACCGCTAATATTGCTATAATACCAATAATCCCTGAATCTAAAAACACCAACAAGAAAACAAGTGATAACAATAAAGCTAAAACCGCTTCTTGTGAAATATATTTAAAAACAATCTCTGTCATCTTTGATGCATATTTTAACGCTAAATAGACAGTAATTATTAATGCAACAACTACTCCTAGTATAATGGCAATCATACTATTAGTAAATGATAAGCCTAAAATATTGATATCTGAATCAAATAGTTTTGATCCCGGTCCAATTGCCGCTGGAGAAATAGGGAATTTGAATGCCAATAATGAAATCATTATTCCTGCTAAATATGCCGTATTAGCAATCGCATTCATCGATGTTACTGATGTTAATGCTTTTTCATCTTTATCTTCAATTTTGTTAGTTAATGATTCTCCAATAAGTAATGTCATGCCTACTGGTGATAAAAAGAATGTCGCACTAGCAAGAATACTTGCTGCTACAGATGCTTTTACTTCCTTCTTATTCAATATCTTTAATAATCTTATTTTCTCTTTTTTGTCTTTTTCAAGCTTAATATTTTGATTCCCATAAACGACACTTTCTTTCCTAAACTTAGGAATGATTAACAAAAATAGACTTGCAAGTAACGGTCCTGAAGTAATACTTAAGAAAAAAGGCGTATTACTAATAGGATGTAAGTATTTTACCAATGATATAAGTAATGCAAAAGGAATTATTGTTAAAAGTGAAATCACTTTATTTTTACTTAACAATGATAGAACTATTCCCCCAACTAAAAAGATAAGCCCACTATAATCTTTAACAAATCGCTCCAACGGAAAATCTGCATATTTAGTTATTAATTTAATAACAAAAATAATTACTAAAGCCGCAGGTATTGCAACTAAGGTTCCAATCAAAGAACCGATTGTCATTTTTTTGATGCTGCTCGTTGTTAAGCCTCTTTCCTTCAAGTGTTGACTACTTTCAACTAAAGGAGTCGACATCACCCCGCCAGGAATAGATGTTAAAGCGGTCGGAATTGAATCAGTAAGATTCAATGCTACCATTGACGAAATAAAGAAAGTTAGGATAACAACTTCTTTAACTCCTAAAGCAATCAATACTGCTGTAACCGGCACCAAAACGGATGTCTCATCTGTTCCTGGAATTATCCCTATTAGAGTATATAACAATGTTCCCATTACAGCCGCCAGAATCATTTGTAAAAGAATAATCAAATCAATTGTCATTGTTACTTTCTCCATCACTTATTATTATATTTCTTTTCGGCTTAATCCAAACTATATTTATAAAAAAACTCACAATTACAGCGACTAATCCATATATTAATTTAACTTGTTTATCATCGGGAGCAATTAGTAATGCAACTATTAACAATATGACTGAGATTAAAACCCCTAATAAGAATTTTAAAACATCAATATGTTCGCCCCATATTTTAGTATACTTCTTTTCTTTGTTTTTCATGGTTCCTCCATTTGTTCGTTTACAGAACACACAATTAATTATTACATATTTTATCCTTTTTTTCAACCTGTATCAATAAAATAAAAAAGAAAAGACAATTGCCTTTTCTATAATCCCCCAAATCGGCGATTTCTTTTTTGATAAATTTTAATCGCTTTCGCTAAGTCTCTCTTATTAAACGCTGGCCAATGTTTCTTAACAAACAGGAATTCCGCATATGCTACTTGCCATAAAAGAAAATTTGAAAGCCTCTCTTCGCCGCTTGTTCTTATCAATAAATCAACATCTTGTTTTACATATAACTCATTTTGGATATCTTCAGCTTTAAAGGGCTTATTTAACTTATTAAATGCCTGGACTAATTCTTCTTTTGAACCATAATCAAATGCAACTTGTAATAACATACCTTCGTTATTCTTTGTTTCAGATTCAAGTCTTTCAATAACAGTCTTCATATCATTTGGAACACGATCTCTTCTTCCAACAAACTTGATTTGATACTTTATTTCTGAAAGTCTATGTTCATTCTCATTTAAAAATTCAAGTGGTTTTCCCATTAAATAGTCAATCTCTTCTTTTGGTCGCTTCCAGTTTTCGGTACTAAATGCATAAACGGTTAGAATCTTAATGCCGATTTTCATCGCTTCATTTGCGATAACAAAAAGATTTCTTCCCCCTTGATAATGGCCAAAATTTCTTGGCATTCCCCTCTTTTTGGCCCACCGCCCATTCCCATCAAGGATAATCGCTAAATGATTAGGAACTTTATTCATTTTCTTTTTCACTCGTTTGATACGAAGTAATGACATGGGCAATCATCTTTTTAATATGAGCATTGTCAAATTCTTCATAGTGATTTATTACATAATCTAAATCTAGTTTTTCAACACCGACGTTCTCTTGTTTCTCAATAAAGATACGACTATGATTTGTTTCTAGGTGGTTATCTGTATTGTGGTTAACTAAAAGTTCTTCATATAGTTTTTCACCAGGTCTCAAACCAACGATTTCAATATCAATATCGATATTAGGTTTTAAACCCGCAAGACGAATCATTTTTTGCGCTAAATCATATATCTTAACTGGTTCACCCATATCAAGAATAAATATTTCGCCTCCATTAGCATAAACTGCACTTTGCAAGATTAAACCGACGGCTTCAGGAATTGTCATAAAATATCTCGTGATTTCTTTATGCGTGACAGTTATTGGTCCCCCATCTGCAATCTGTTGTTTGAATAAAGGAATAACACTGCCGTTTGAGCCTAAAACATTACCAAAGCGAACCGATGAGAACTTAGTATTGTTCTTGCCATTATGATATCCAACAATCAACTCTGCAAACCTCTTTGTCGCTCCCATAACATTAGTAGGTCTCACAGCCTTATCACTTGAAACCAAAACCATTTTCTTAACATTATATTTATTGGCCAGATCAGCAGTATTATTAGTTCCAAGCACATTTGTTCTTATCGCTTCAACTGGACTGTTCTCCATTAATGGCACATGCTTATACGCTGCAGCATGAAAAACAATAGTCGGTTGATGTTCTTTAAATACTTCTTCTAAGCGATGCTTATTATATACACTTCCAATTAAAACTACTAACTCGACTTTAATTTTTTTATCTTTAAATTTCTTTCTCTCTAATTCCATTTGAATGTTGTAAGCATTATTTTCATAAATATCAAAGACAATAAGCTTTTTAGGATTTAATTCAAATATTTGACGACAAAGTTCGCTACCTATAGATCCACCACCACCAGTGACAAGAATAACCTCATCTTTAATAAACTTCTTAATATCATCTGTTTCTAACTTTATGACTTTTCGCTCTAATAAATCTTCGACTTTTACATCAATGATTTTAAACTCCTGTTCTTTACTAACATCATTAACGGTTGATATTCTTTTAATATTAACCCCTTCATATTTGCTGACTTCATTTAAAAGTTCCGTAAGTTTAGTTTTAGGATAGTCATTAATTGCCATAACGATTTCTTCGATTTCATTATTTTCGATTATAGATTCAATCTCTTCTATTTGTCCTAACACTTCAATATCGCAAATTTTTCTGCCTATTTTTTTTGTATCATCGTCTAAAAATCCAACAACAATATTATTCAAATCTTTATTTTGGATAATTTCTTTTAGCGCTAGCTCTCCGGCCGAACCTGCTCCAATTATTAATGTCCTTTTTGCATTTGGACTTTTTTTGTTATTTTTACTTAAATACACTGACAAACGATCAAACAATCGATATCCAACAAGCATCACGACTTCAAAAGTCGTAATGAATACATAAATCGATTTTGACATGAACAGAGGCACCCCTCTTGCTTGTTGAATAAATAAAACAATGACGATTAGCACATTTGTTAAAACTGTTGCCAAAACAATTTTTGAAATATCTTTAAAACTTAAATACTTAAGAATAATATGATAAATACCTATCGCATAATATATTAGTATTTTTAATAATACAATGACCATAACAACATATGGCAAATTTGCAAAATCAAACTCACTACTAATAACTCCCTTACCAATTGTTTTAACAATTAGCGCTGATAAAACATATGACAACGAAATAAATACGGCATCAAGTACCATATAAGTTATTCCACTAAACGCTTTCTTTAGTTTCATATTTATCTCCCTCGTTCTTATTCTTAAAGTTTAATAATTTGTAAGCTCCTAAAACGCCTAATCCCAACGCCCCTACTGCAAGAACTATATTCCAAAAGCCTAGATTATCATAAACTGAATTGTCTTCTAAATATAAAGACCAAAATATATTAATAGGCGATACAATTAATATTCCTAACACCGCCATATCAAAAGCTAATTTTTGTTTATGTAAAAAATAATGAATTATTTTTGCAAAGACAATGAGCCCAAGCAATCCCCCTAAAGCGATAATAGAGACTGGAATAAGATTATCAAAAACTGTTACAAAATCGAATTTGATTCCCGCTTTGATAAAGTTAGAAACTGTCTCCGTGAAATATGTATAAAATCCAAGTGCCATCAAAATCATTGTTCCTGATAAGCCAGGAACAATTAATGAAAGTGCCGTTAATATCCCAATAACCATATAGATTAAATACAAGGCAACTCCACTAGTGTTGTAAATATCTGCTGGTTTCAACATTAAAATCATAACCATTAAAAGGATTGAAACGAGAGTAATCAAATAATGATACCAACGTTTTTTTTCCTTTTTTATATCCTTAATAACTTCAGGAGTTCCGCCTAATATTAATCCTACAAATAAAGCTGTAATCGGAATTGGAAATAGTTTTAAGACGGTTGCAATTAAAACAAATCCAATGGCAATCCCTAAAACAATCCCTACTAAATACTCCCAAATGCTTAATACAGCTTTTATCGGTTTTTTTGTCACATTATTAAGCGCTTCTATTAATTCTTTATATATGTTAAATGCAGCAGCAATCATGCCACCACTTATCCCTGGTAAAATACTACCTAATCCTACCAAAGTTCCTTTTATTATTTTAATAAATAATCTCATTATTTCTCCAACCTTTTATAACAATTATTATATCACATATTATTACAAAAAAAATAAGACTTTCATATTCTTCTTCTACATATAATCAATATTCGATTAATTATACAATATTTTTTCATATTTTAATCATTTTCTTGTATAATTAGATAAGTATTCGATAAAGGAGTTTTTTATGTTAGAAATTATCAAGTATATCTTATTAGGAATAATTCAAGGTGTTAGCGAAGTATTTCCTGTTTCAAGCAGTGGACATTTAACTATCTTCAGTCATGTTTTTAAAACATTTGATCCAACTGTACTCACTACATTTTTAATGATTACAAATCTTGGATCATTCATAGCTCTTCTAATCTTCTTTAGAAAAGAGGTTGTGTTATTAGTTCAAAATTTTTTCTCTTTCACTTTCAATCGTGAGAAACGTCAGGACTTATTAGTTAAAGAAAATTTTTTATATGTATGGAAATTGGTGATAGCGGTAATCCCAATCGGAATTGTAGGATTATTATTAGAAAAATACTTACCAACAGATTTGATTGCTGTTGGGGTTGCACTTCTAGTAACAGCCACCTTATTATTTGTTGTATATTTACTTAGAAATAAACAATTCTCAGAAGAAATAACTTGGAAAAATGCTATGGTTATTGGTTTATTTCAAATGACGGCAATCATGCCAGGGATTTCAAGAAGTGGAATTACCCTTATTGGAGGATTAAGTCGTAAGATAGAAATTAAAAAAGTTTTACGTTTTTCTTTTCTATCTTACTTAATGATTTCTGTTCCCGTATCAATCAAAGGTATTATTGACTCTTTAACAAACTCAGAATCAATCAATATCTTAGGATATAGTTTGGCTTTCTTTTTTAGTTTTCTTGCAACCTACATAACTGTAAAGGTTCTATATAATCTTGTTAAAGTTAAGAATCTAATCTATTTTTCAATCTATTGTTTCTTCATGGGTGGATTCGCAATAGTCTTTCATTTACTCAGTAATTAAAAAGGATGGAAATAACCATCCTTAATAACCATATATTAAACAGAGGATAATTCCTTTGTTTTTTTTATATTGTCGCTAAATATTCATCAATTTCCCATTTTGAAACAGTTAAACGATATCTATTCCATTCTTTTTTCTTCGCCTCTAAAAGCTTTGAAAACAAATGATCTCCTAACACATCCTGTATAAAACCACTTTGCTCAAATGTTTTAATTGCTTCGCTTAAATTCTCCGGTAAATTGTGAATGCCAATATTTTTTCTTTCTAAATCGGAGAGACTAAATAAGTTCATTTCAATTGCTTTAGTAGTTAAGTTTTCCTCGATGCCGCTTAGACCTGCAGATAAGATTGCAGCAATCGCTAAATACGGATTAGCCGAAGGATCCACTGATCTTACTTCAACTCTAGTTCCTCTCCCACGCGTTGCTGGAATTCTAATCATCGTTGAACGATTAGCCTTACTCCATGAAACATAACACGGTGCTTCATAGCCTGGGACAAGTCTTTTATATGAATTAACAGTTGGATTAGTTACTAAACAAAATTCATTAGCATGAGCTAAAACACCAGCAATGAAATTATAAGCTACTGAACTTAATCCGTCTTTTGATTCCTTATCAAAAAATGCATTTTGTCCTTTAACACTTTCTAAAGAACAATTTGTGTGCATCCCACTGCCATTAATTCCTGAAATCGGTTTTGGCATAAATGATGCATGATAACCATGTCTTCTTGCAACATTCTTAACAACCATTTTAAATGTCTGAATGTTATCACAAGCTTCTAAAGCACTATCAAACTGGAAATTTACTTCATGTTGACCATAGGCAACTTCATGATGTGCTGCTTCAACTACAAATCCTAATCTTTCCAGTTCTAAAACAATATCACGCCGAACATTTTCTGAAGTATCAATTGGTGACAAATCAAAATACCCACCATCATCTGTTAATTCTAGGGTTGGTTTTTTATTTTCATCTAATTTAAGTAAGAAAAATTCTGGTTCAACTCCAATATTAAATGCCTTGAATCCTTTGCTGTGCATTTTTTCTAATTGCTTTTTAAGGATAAAACGTGGGTCACCTTCAAAAGGAGTTCCATCAGGCTTATGAACATTACAAATTAATCTAGCAACCGAACCTTCTTTAATATCTTCAAAAGACATTATTAACCAAGTATTTAGGTCCGGATATAAAAACATATCTGCTTCTTGAATTCTCACAAAGCCTTCAATACTAGATCCATCAAACATAACTTCATTATCCAATGCTTCGTTGATTTTAGAAACCGGAATCTCAACGTTTTTTACAACTCCAAGAATATCTGTAAATTGTAATCTTATGAATTTAACATTATTTTCCTTAACTGATTTTAAAATATCTTCCCTTGTATACTTCATTGTGTTACTCCCCCTATCAAAAATATGAATTGATTTTACTCTAATAAGTATTTTTTTGTCAATAATTTTTTAATAAAAAAAACATAAACTGGTCTATTTTATGTTTTTTTACTTATTACTTTATTAAATTATTCAACTGTAACACTTTTCGCTAAGTTCCGTGGTTTATCTATATCCAAGCCCCTTTCTAAGGCTGCATAATAAGCAAGAAGTTGGGTTGGCACTACTGAAATCATCGGAGTTAACAAGTTGTTAACGTGGTCTAAAATTATATCATCGCCTTCTTTAGCTAAATCTTTTGTGGTAATAATAATAGATGTGGCTCCACGTGACAATGTTTCCTTAAGGTTTGAACGTGTATTAGCTGCAATATTCTCTTGGGTAATAATTGCTATTACTGGTGTGTTTTCCTCAATCAATGCTATCGTTCCATGTTTTAACTCTCCGGCGGCAAATCCTTCGGTCTGAATATATGATATCTCTTTAAGTTTTAAAGCTGCTTCTAGGGATGTATAATAATCGATTCCTCTTCCAATATAAAAACAATTCCGTTTCTTTAGTCTATTGTAAGCCAAGACTGAAACATTTTGACTTGTAAGAAAGTTTTCGATTGCATCACAAACTTTATTTAATTCATCTTTCATTTCTATTTTCTTATTTGCTAATTCATTTGCTAAAATCGCAAAAACTGCGATCTGTGCAATATAAGCTTTCGTTGAAGCAACAGCTATCTCAACCCCAGCAAAGATATCTAAATAGAAACCAGCTTCTCTTGCTAACGTTGATGTTTTAACGTTAGTAATTGTTAATGCTTGATAATTATTCTCATTTATCTTTACTAAACAAGCCCGAAGATCAGCAGTCTCTCCTGATTGAGAAACTAAAATAAAGAATGGTTTTTTTGAAAGTATTGGCGTTTGATATGCAAACTCTGAAGCGATATGAACTTCAACAGGAATGTTTGCCAAACTCTCGATTAAACTTTTCCCAATATAACCCGCATGCATAGATGTGCCGGCTGCTAATATATATATTCGATCTTTGTTTTTAATTGTGTCTATTAACTCTTTAGTAATAATTTTTTTCTCATTATCTACTAAATAGTTTTGAATGATCCTTCTAATAACCGATGGTTGTTCATAAATCTCTTTCAACATAAAGTGTTGATACTCGCCTTTTTCCGATGAATCTTCATCGAGATCTACCTCACTATAAACCAAGTCTTGTTTTATAAAATTAAAATCATATGACTCGACTTTATCAGTATTAGCAATAATAAATGTATGATCCTTTAATGCGAAGTATTCATTGGAATAACCAACTAATGCCATTAGGTCTGAAGCAATAGTGATTCCATCTTTGCCCTTTCCTATTACTAATGGTGATTTGTTTTTAGCCGCATAAATCGTGTTTTCTTTCTTAGTATCAACTACTAGCAATGCATAGGATCCATGCAATATTTTTAATGTTTCTAAAATGGCAAATTCAACTTCCATACTTTTAGAAAACAACTCAATGAGTTGAGCTATTACTTCTGTATCAGTTTCAGAGTAAAAACTTGCATCACTTAAATAAGTGTTTTTTAAATCTTCATAGTTTTCAATAACCCCGTTATGAACTAAGATGAATCTTCCTGATTGTGAATAGTGAGGATGAGCATTATCCTTGGTTACTTTCCCATGGGTTGCCCATCTCGTATGCCCAATCCCGATATTTGATTCACTAATATCATTAGTCATATCAACAATTTTTCTAACTCTCCCAAAATCTTTAAAAATATCAAATTGTCTTTTTGCTTTATCATATAATAAAATACCAGCCGAATCATATCCCCGATATTCTAACTTAGTTAAACCTTTTAAAACTATTTCTTTTGCTTTATCTTTTTTCCCTACAAATCCTACTATCCCACACATATATTCTTGTATATTCAATAGTGTAATAAGATTACTATGAATATAACTTCCTTTCATTTAATTTTATTATTATAATTTAAATAGACACTGTGGATTTGAGTCATATTTTTATAGCTTAGACTATTATGGGAGATTCCTACCACAGTTCCTGTTTTTTAACTATCAATGAGTTTATTGACGCTAGACGTCTTATTACAAGGTTATGGAAAACAGGAATATGTGTCTCACCATCAGTGCTAAATACTTTTTAGGAGGTGGCTAATTTGCCATACCACATCGAGATTGATATCTCTAAATTCAAACACAATTGTTTCATAGCTACTGATTCAAATGTGAAAGTTAAAGACTTTATCTTTACAAATGATAAAGCGGGGTTTAATCTTCTTTTAGAAGAACTTAAACCATTGGGTGATCCTACCAAAATAAAAGTAGGTATCGAATCAACGGGCCATTATGGTGCTAACCTAAAACACTTCTTAGTCCAATCAGGTTATACCTTCATGGAATTTAATCCTTATTTAACGAATCAGTTTTCGAAGGCTCTCTCGTTAAATAATGCTAAAACCGATAAAATCGATGCTGAAGTTATTTCTAAGTATTTAGGGCTCGTTGATTACGATAACCTACACATTAGATTTTACCACGCAAATGATTTAAAAGAACTTGTTAGACTAAGAAATAATTATATTGAAGAACGTTCAAAGGAACTTGTTCATCTCACTAATGTATTAGACAAGATGTTTCCTGAGTTTAAGCCCTTCTTTAATAACATATTTGGCCATACAGCCCTTTTTATCCTTAAAACCTATACTTCTAAGGCAAAGATAGCCAAACTTAATAAAACACATTTTGATAAATTAAATAGTCTATCAAGAGGCAAATTCACTTATGCTAAGTTCAATCAATTAAAGCAATTAGCTGAAACATCAATAGGTATTGATTCTATTCAATTTGAATTTATCATTAGACTTTCAATTAAACATCTTGATGATTTAAATACTTTACTTGATGAGCTTGATTATCAGATTGAAAACCTCTATCAGCAAACCGATTCCAAGTTATCTTCAATCCCAGGATTAGGCATCATTTCAGCCGCTACTATCTATGCTGAAATTGGCAACATCAAAAACTTTAGTAGTCCTGAAAAACTTATTTCTCATGCTGGTTTAAAGATGAGAATCATTCAATCTGGTACGATGAATCGGACCGGAAAGTTAGTCAAGCGCGGTTCTTCTCTACTTAGAAAGACTATTTGGAACTATGCCTTTCTATCGCTTAGATTCTTACCTACGATCAATGACTATTACCATAAGAAGAAACTTGAAGATAAACATCATAAAGTCGTTTTAACTCATGTATGCCGTAAGCTTTTACGTATGATTTATCATATTGAATTTAACAACGTTACTTACGATTCCAATAATTTCAAATAATCATTAAACTGGTGTAGCTAATGTTTATGATTCATAGCCTTGTATCCTAGACTTCTTTTTGAGGTCTTTTCGTGTTTACTTTATTTATTTACTTGACTTATGATAGTTTATCTCCCTTAAAATAAAGAGCAAAAACTGCTCTTTATTCTTATATCCTTATTTGTTTTCTTTTTCAATCATTGATTTTGGTTTAATCAAATTTTTTGAATAATCACTCTTATTAATCTGTCTATTTCTAGCAATTGCTAATGATCCACTTGGAACATTTTCCGTAACAGTACTTCCTGCTGCCAAGAAGACGTTATCGCCAATTTCAATTGGGGCAATTAAATTAACGTTGCATCCAATAAACACGTCATCACCAATTTTAGTCTTATGTTTTAATTTACCATCATAGTTAACTGTGACAGAGCCACATCCAAAGTTAACAAAGTTTCCGACTTCACTATCCCCGATATAGGAAAGATGTGCCGCTTTAGTTTCATTACCTGTCGTTGATTTTTTTACCTCAACAAAGTTTCCAATACGATTATTATCACCAATTACAGAATGATCGCGAATATGAGCAAACGGCCCAACCGTTGTGTTTTTTCCAACTTCAGAATTAAAAACATACGAGTGTTTAATTTGCGCATTTTCATTAATTACTGATTCATGAATTTCAGTATTTGGTCCCACGATAACTCCAGTTTTAATAATAGAATTACCGGTTATTGTTGTATTAGGAAGTAAGACAACACCTTTTTCAATAATAACACTATGTCCAATCGTAACTGTTTCTGGGTTAACAATCGACACTCCTGATAACATATGATTGCGGTTAATCGATTCGCGTAAATATTTTTCAGCAATACTAATACCGTATAAATCATTTACCCCTATTGTTAAGTGAGGATAGCGCACTAAGAATGAATTCACTTTATAATCTATATGCATCAATTCGACGATGTCAGTTAAATAGTATTCATTCTTTCTTTCGTTCAACTTAATCTTATCTAATACTTTAAATAATTTTTTATTATCTACTACATAAATCCCGGTATTTACTTCTTTGATTTGTTTTTGATATTCATTGCAATCTTTTTCTTCAACGATCGCTTCAATGATTCCATATTCATCTCTAACTATCCGGCCGTATGATTTAGGATATTCAAGGTTCATTGATACAACAGTCAAATCATTTCCCATTTCTTTGTGGGCAGTTATTATTTTATCCATTAATTCTGAAGGTATTAATGGGACATCACCAGGAATAATAAATGTTATTCCTTCTTTATTTCCTAATAATTCTTTAGCAGAATTAACAGCATGTCCCGTTCCTAATTGTTCTTCTTGAAAAGCATAAGAAACACGTGTTTTTAATAAATCTTGAATATACTCGCGTTTGTGACCAATAACCACGACAACTTCATCAATAACAGATGACTCCATATTTTCAACAATATACTCGATCATCGGTTTTCTTAAGATCGGATAAGCACATTTTGGTAAATCTGATTGCATCCGGGTTCCCTTCCCAGCAGCAAGTATTAAACCATAAGTTTTCATAATTTTTCTCCCTCTTCTTTAATAAATGAAACAATTTTATTCATATATTTATCTAATTTTTCATTATTTAAACAGCTTATTGTTACTCTAACAAGTGGTTCAGTCCCACTTGGTCTTATTAACAATATGTCTTCATCTTCAAACTCTTCTCTTATACCTTCTAAATACTTAATAACGTGTTCTTGTTTAAGAACTTCTTTATTGACGTTTTTGATGTTAACTAGTTTAAGCGGATATAGAGTAACATCTTTAGTAAACTCTTCTAAAGAAATATTATTTTCAATTAGCATTTTTAAAACATAAAGGCTAGATAATAAACCATCTCCACTATGTAGGATGTTACTAATAATGATATGTCCGCTAGCTTCCCCACCTAAATTATATCCATTATCATTCATTGCAGCATAAACATATTTATCGCCAACATCAGTTAGTACGTAATTGATACCTTCTCTTTTTAACGCTTTTAATATCCCTGGATTACTCATCTTTGTTAAAACAACATGCTTTTTGTTCAGTTCATTCTTTTGATTCAAATATTTACCGATACTGTATATGATAAAATCACCATCATAGATGTTTCCTTTACCATCAACCATCATAACACGATCACCATCACCGTCATACGCAAAACCCAAATCTAGTTTGTTGTTAATAACATACTCTCTAACGGCTTCAATATGTGTTGAACCACAGTTTAAATTAATGTTTTTACCATTTGGCTCATTACTTATTTGTACGCTATTAGGAAAATAAGTACTCATAATTTTATTTGCAATAAGGAAATTAGCGCCATTAGCACTATCATATGCAAATTTAATCTTTGACTCTTTTAAGTTTAGTCTTTCAATTAGACTAAGATATTCTTTTTCCACATCATCTGTTAAATTGAAAGACCCGAATAGAGAATTAGAAATAACTTTTTGATCATCGATATAGTTTTCGATAATTAGTTCTTCACTAACATTACTTTTATATCCCTTATTAAAAACTTTAATTCCATTATCAGTGTAAGGATTATGTGATGCAGTAATCATTATTCCTGCGAACCCTTTTTGTTTCGAGTAATGAGCAATCATTGGTGTTGATACAACGCCAGCAAAAAAGACACTCATCCCAGCGGTGAGTGCTCCTGCAGCAACCATATGTGCTAGCATGCTTGATGAATCTCTTGTGTCCATCCCAATAACAACTTTGTCATTGTTTAATGCTTCCTTTAACCCTTGACCTAATTTATATGCTAATCTTGCATTTAACTCTTTAAACCCTTGCCCTCTAAGGCCATCAGTTCCGAAATATTTTGGTTTCATATTATCCCTCATAAAAAAATATCTTTAATAATTTACAGTAAAATTATACCACAAATATATTAAAGATAAATTGTTTTATATAGATTAAATTTGATTATTCGTGGGGTTTTAGTCTCTTTAGGAACTTTAAAATGTCTTTAACTAAAAGTGAAATGAATTTCACTCGGGGCGATTAATAATCGCCTCTTTTCTTTTTACCATTTATTTTGTATCATATAACTATGAATACTAATAATTTTGTTAAAACTAAATATAAAGACTTACT
>Ga0265295_1000934_pt1 | contig 54898 bp, 55 predicted proteins | sample Munlansysbiofilm_FD_192503 | JGI IMG/M metagenome (GOLD analysis project Ga0265295, IMG submission 192503) | Leachate microbial communities from a municipal landfill in Southern Ontario, Canada - Methane capture system biofilm | ecosystem: Engineered > Solid waste > Landfill > Unclassified ... | reverse complement strand
AGACGTTGCACCTGAAGAAATCGTCATGCACATCCCCGGACTTGCAGACGAGAAGGAAATTCCGTTTGTTTTCATCAACAAGCAGGCAGACATCGGAGCCGCATGCGGTCTTGACGTCGGATGTACTGCAGTAGCAATCGTTAAAGTCGGCAAAGGCAAAGAGCTCGTAGGAGATCTTGCCGGTCAGATCAAGGCACTGAGAGGATAATTCCATGCCTGATGATGCAACGCCAGCAGAAGTTATTGAGGTCATCGGCCTTACGGGTATGCACGGAGAGGCATCCCAGATCAAATGCCGTGTCCTTGATGGCTCGAACAAGGGGCGTATCATTACCCGTAACACTTTCGGACCTATCCGTGAGGGTGACGTTCTGATGCTCCTTGAAACGGAACGCGAAGCAAAGAAACTTTCCAGACGGTGAGTAAAATGGTGGATACATATACCTGCAGTTACTGTGGAAAGCAGCTTGAACCCGGAACCGGGAAGCTCTTTGTTAGAAAAGATGGCGCAGTTTATTATTTCTGCTCATCCAAATGCCAGAGCAACTATAAACTCGGCAGAATCCCCAGACGTGTAGCCTGGACCGCAGCAGGTCGCAAGGCACGCGGTAAGGAGTGATTTAATCTATGGAACGCACCTTTGTGATGATCAAACCCGACGGAGTCCAGCGCGGACTTGTCGGCGAGATTCTGTCACGCTTTGAAAACAAGGGATTCAAAATCGTCGCCGGAAAATTCGGCGTTCTTGCAGAATCTATTGTTGACAAGCACTATGAGGAACACCTAGCAAAATCGTTTTACCCAAGTATGAAAGCATACATTACGGGGGGACCGGTCTTCCGCTTTGTCCTCGAAGGTGACAACGTTGTTGCAACGGTTCGGAAAATGAACGGTGCAACGAACCCGACAGAAGCTAACCCCGGAACAATCCGCGGCGATTATGCTCTGTCCATTGGTAAAAATGTTATTCACGCAGCAGACTCTCCCGAGAGTGCAGCCCGCGAGATCGGCATTCACTTTACTCCGGCCGAACTTGTCTCTTATACTAAGATCGACGAGTCCGAGCTTTACGAGTAATACCATATAATTGAGAAATTATCTCAACCAATCTTTTTTGCGTTAATGTGATCAATGGTTTGATGAATGAAGAGGATACCCACTTCATTGATTCAGTTACAAGCCCGAATTTTTGAAAAAAAAAGAGAGTTAACTTCGCAGAAAGTCATATGCTGAAAGAAGGGCTTTAACTCCTTCACCAACTGATGACGCGATCTGTTTAGCTTTGATGGAAGATGCATCCCCAGCTACAAAAAAACCAGGAACATTCGTATTGCAGTCAATATCAACAATAATCTCTTTATTTGGATTCATGGCTGCAAGACCTTCGAAGATTGAGGTGTTCGGATCAAGACCGATCCCAAGGAAGACACCGTCGACAGGAAGTTTTTCTTCACCTTTTCCAAGAATTGCAGAGACGCCACCCATCTTTTTCAGAACCACATACTCAAGAAACTGACCGCCCCCAAACTCTGATATGGTAGATCCCTTATGCAGAACCACATTTTTCTTTGTTTTGAGCCGGTCAATCAGTACCTTGTCCGCCTTGAGGTGACTGCGGACGATCAAATGGATCGTTGATGCAATATCACTCAGTTCAATGGCCATATCAACTGCCGTGTTTCCTCCGCCCAATATCCCGACAACTTTATTTTTGTACAACGGACCGTCACAGGTAGTACATATTGCAACACCTTTCCCGAGATACTCAGTCTCGCCTTTCGCTCCGGAGAGACGTGGAGACCTTCCAGTAGCCGCTATGACTGCCTTAGCAGTATAATGCCCTTCGTTGAGTGTTTCAATGGAGAAGAGATCACCAGTCTTGGAAATGTTGGTCACGACATCCTCAACAAAAATCCCACCAGAGTTTACCGTATGATCATAGATTTTTTTCATCAGATCTGCACCTGATATATCAGGGATGCCGGGGTAGTTTTCTACAACATAACTCTGATTCACCATTCCGCCGACAGCACCGGTTATCACAATCATATCCATACCTTTTCGGGCTCCGTACATAGCAGCGGAAAGACCACCGGCTCCTGCACCGATCACCACCAGATCGTGATTTGGCGAAACATCCGGCGTTTTCTTCACCGCCACCGGAGCACCAAGATATTCCATGACTTTTTTCAAGTCATCGCCAACAACGATCTTTTCGCCGTCGATGATCGTGACCGGAACACCCCTCTGACCTGAGATCTTAATCATTTCAGCTGCAGCTTTTTGATCCTCACCCACATCAATATTGGTGTAGGATATTTGCTGATTATCAAGGAACGTTTTCAATGCTTTACAGTGAGGACAACCCGAAAGCGAGTACACAACCACTTCATGTAACATAGCATTGAATCTGATCTCTAAGAATTAAAACTATTGGTTCTGGATATAAAAATAATTCTGTATGGAAAAAAGAGTTAATGATATTTTTTGATTTTCATGGTGTCTGAAGAGACAAGAGCCTCATCCATCTCCAGCGGAGTTACCGTATCGATTTTTTTCACACCTATTGCGTGAACAACATAATCTCCTGCAAAGGCATAGCGTTTGACGACCATACCAACGACTTCAATACTGTCGCCTACGCGAATATCAATATCCAGGGGGGATGAGCGCTGAGCAACGACCGTTCCCGATCCGTCAAAGATTTTATAGCCCGGACGATTGATGAATTTACCCTTCAAACCCTGAACAACACCTTCAACACGGACAGCCTTCCCCTCCATTGTACGGCCGATCTGTTTTATCCTGCAGGGTTTTGATTCAGCTTCATATTCAGGAAGAAGTTTGACATACTGTTTGCCAACACTGTAACTATTTACGAGAGGGATCAGTAACAAACAAAGAGAAAGCGGAATTCCCCAGTAGAGAAACATGCCGTCACCAGTTGCGAAAAATGACCAGACAAAGAGTGCGAGGAAAAATATGACAACAATATAGTGCATGGGGGCCAAGCTTATTTTTACGCCTTTTATTTTCATGAGAGACACCGGTCTTTAGTGATAGTGATATTTCTTAGGTTAAATATATGCATGTCTTGCAACACAGAAAAAAAGAAAGAGATAGTTTAGATAAGGGACGCAGTTAATACGCCGGGCTTATCTTATTTGGTTTCACAGAGTGCACAAATTTCTGACTTGTAGCAGTAGTAGTAGACGATTGCCATGAAAATGACAGCACCAACAATGTTACCAAGGGTTGCCCAGATAATGTTGTTCGTCCACATGCCGACCCAGTTCAGGTTGTCTACAGTGTTTCCAGTGAATCCGTTTGTGATAATTGCGGCTGGGATGAAGTACATGTTTGCAACACAGTGTTCATATCCAGAGGCAACGAAAGCCATGATCGGGAACCAGATAGCTGCCATCTTACCGATTACATCCTCAGCTGCAAGAGCAAGGAAGAGTGACAGACAGACGAGCCAGTTACAAAGGATAGCTTTGAAGAAGCACGAAAGGATGCCCATTGCTCCAGTGTAGGAAACTTTGGCGGTTCCAATTGCGATTGCACGAAGACCAAAGGCGGTAACGGTTGCAACACCTGCTGCGCTCCATGAGGTATATGGACCGTAGCTGACAAGGAATGCCATGAAGAGAGATCCAATAAGGTTACCAATGTAGACAACAACCCAGAGATAAACAAGTCTGCCAATGCCGACATGACCCTGAAGGACTGCCATTGGGGCAAACATTGCGTCACCGGTAAAGAGTTCTGCTCCGGTTAAGACGATGATAATTAAACCAATCGGGAAAAGAGCACCGGTAACAAACTGGCTGAGACCTGAGCCCCAAACGGCTGCGACTCCGGTTGATCCAACTGTTGCAAGGGCAGCACCCATTGCAATATATGCACCAGCAAGGAACGCACGCACCAGCATATTGAATGCTGGAAGGTTGCATTTCGTTTTGCCGGCCATTCCGATTTTGACGCATACCTGCGCCGGACTGAATGTGACCATAAATAAACACCTCACAATCCGGTCGGGAAATACCCTACCGGGTTGCGTTATTTTCTGATTGGAGTAGTTTCTATTTAAATCATACCAATTGACATGATGATTCGTGATAATTCCAGACAGAGTTTTAAGATATTGATTAACTAACGGCCATATATTATTTTAATTAATTAACCAAAAGATATTAACTGGCCCTGTTTTTTTGGATGCGCGGAGATGGGCGAAAAATACGTAAGCGCCAATAATCCAGACAAAACAAAAACTATATATTACATCACAACAATTCATCAGGAAATACACAAATATTGTGAGATATTTTCCTGAAATATACCAACTTGTCCCGAATAATTGAGCATCATATTGGTCTCTGTCACCTAGGAAAAGATTTCTCTATAATTTTATTTTTCATGAAATTACCGATCGTTGATGATAGCGATATTCCGTAGAATACATAGAGGGACGGCTTCCATCATGATACAAAATAAGAGATGTTTTGAATAAGGATGATCTTTTCGCTGTTCTCACCTTACTTTGGTTCGGAGAGGGCACAAATCTCCGACTTGTAACAATAATAATAGACGATCGCCATAAAAACGACCGCACCAACGATGTTGCCAAGTGTTGTCCATATGATGTTGTTTGTCCACATACCCACCCAATTCAAATTTGTGACGGTGTTCCCGGTAAAACCGTTTGTAATGATTGCAGCAGGGATGAAGAACATGTTTGCAACACAGTGTTCAAATCCTGAGGTCGCAAAAGCCATAATAGGAAACCAGAGAGCAGCTATCTTAGATATCACATCATCCGCGACAAGACCCAGGAACAAAGCAAGACAAACAAGCCAGTTACAAAGAATTCCTTTGAAGAAGCAGGAGAGAAAACCCATCGCTCCGGTGTAAGCAACTTTGGCTGACCCTATCTGAATCGCACGGAGACCAAAGGTCGTTACCGTCACGACGCCTGCTGCATCCCACGAGGAATAAGGACCGTAACTGACAAGAAATGCCATGAATACAGATCCGATAAGATTCCCGATGTAAACGATGACCCAGAGATAGACGAGTTTTCCCATCCCGATATGACCCTGAAGGATCGACATAGGGGCAAACATCGCATCACCGGTAAAAAGCTCAGCTCCGGTGAAGACAACGAGCATTAACCCAACCGGGAAAACAGCACCGACGATCAATTGAGAGATACCCGGACCGAAATAGTTTGCGACGTCAGTCGAACTAACTGTTGCAAGCGTAGCACCCATTGCGACATAGGCGCCGGCAAGAAGCGCACGAACCAGCATATTGAATGCCGGAAGACTGGTTTTAGTTATACCAGCGGTTCCAATTTTCACGCAAACCTGCGCAGGACTGAATGTAACCATAATTTTACCCCTTCACAATTCAGTCGAAAAACCAATGTGACGTGATTATACTCGTTAAGTAGGCAGGAACGGATATATCAATTCTTCTTTTTGACATGATTAATCATGATAGATTATTCTCACCGGGTTTTTCACCACATTTCCATGATTGGATATATTTTCAGCAGGCATCTTACGCTAACATTAAGCATTTGGAAAAACCACTCCTTATGAATGAAGAGTGGATACAACAGAATAATACCCCTGATTTCTGAGGGACGCGCATGAGATTTCTCAAACTTGTATCAGTCGAGGAGGCAGAAAAAACACTCCTTTCACTTGCAAAACTCCTTCCAACTGAACATATCTCTTTGGATAATGCCTCGGGAAGAATTTTAGCAGAACCTGTCTGTTCCCCGGCAGATATTCCCGGATTTAACCGTTCGGTAAAAGACGGTTATGCTGTACGATCCATAGACACGCTGGGAGCAGGTGAACTGCGTCCAAACATTCTCAAGCTGGTTGGAAAAATAGCCATGGGCGAAAACAACTCGGGCAGTATTGGAGAAAAAGAAGCAAAATATATTCCAACCGGGGGGGTTATGCCAAACGGAGCCGATGCAGTCATAATGCAGGAGCAGGTCGAATGTGCAGGGACAGCGCTGCTCATCAAAGGAGCAGTGAATCCGGGACTTGATGTGCTGAAATACAATGAAGATTTCTCAAAAGGTGAAGAAGTATTCTCGGCGGGTCACATCATAACGGCACAAACGGCCGGCGTTCTCGCTGCATTTGGATTTGATCCGGTCCTTGTCAGAAAACGCCCGCTGATTGGGATAATCTCAACCGGAAATGAACTGATCGCCCCTGCAAACACACCCGATATCGGACAAATTCGCGATACGAATACCTCTCTTTTACGGGCATTCATGACTGAGCAGGGAGCAGGGGCCGTATTCTACGGGATCGTCAAAGACGAAGCTGATGCATTGCAGCCGGTACTTGCCAAAGCAGCAGCAGAATGTGATCTGGTCATCCTGTCAGGAGGAAGTTCCAAGGATGAACGGGATGTCACCTCAGGCGTTATCGAAACCCTGGGAAAAATTCATGTTCACGGCGTCTCCGTTTCCCCGGGCAAACCCACAATTATTGGAAGCATACATGATGTCCCGGTTTTGGGTCTTCCCGGGCATCCGGCATCGACATTTATGATTGCAACCCTCTTCGTGACACCTCTTCTTAGAAAAATGACCGGAACAACCCAGAAATTACGGAGCATCACAGCCCGCATCTCAACGAGTTTTCCCTCGGAAAAAGGCAGAGTCGATCTCATCAGAGTGAAACTTCTTCCAAACAGGGATATCGAACCGGTTCTTGGAAAATCCGGTCTGTTGAATACCCTCATCAAAAGTGACGGGTATATCAAAGTCCCCGCAGGACTCGACGGATATGAACCTGGAGAAGTTGTGGAGGTATACTTATGGTAAAACGCTATCTTGACCAGATCACTCTCGAAAAAGCAGTAGAAATAATCAAAAACATTCCGCCCGTAATCGGATCGAGACATCTCCCCCTCGTCGATGCCAGCGGACATAGCCTCGCTGAATCCTTATATGCCAAATATTCTGTCCCTGAAGTGCCGACATCGGCGATGGACGGATTTGCAGTTCGTTCTCAAGAGACTTCAACGGCCGGCGACCAGAATCCGGTAACGCTCACGAACTTTGAGCGGGTCAACACGGGAAATGTCATTGCAAAAGGATTTGATGCGGTGATAAAGGTTGAAGATGCCTGGTTTGACGAGCTGGATCTGCATAAAATCACCATCCGGAAAAGTATCAATCCGGGAACAAACATCCGCCCTCCGGGAGAGGATATCAAAAAAGGTCAGCTGATCCTCCCTTCCGGCACGAAGATCCTTCCGTTCAATATCGGGGCGATCGCTGCGTATGGTTTTACCTCAGTCAAGGTCAAAAGGATTTTAATCGGGATCATCCCTACCGGAACAGAACTGATTCTGCCGGGCACACGGCCCGCCCCGGGTCAGGTTGTTGAGAGCAATACAATAATGGCAGAAGTATATTTGCGGCAATTTGGCGCCGACGTCATCAGATATCCTCCGGTAACAGACAATAAAGTCCTCATTCGGGGAGCTTTGGAAAAAGCCGTTGATGAATGTGATATCATCATCGTCTCCGCCGGTTCGTCGACCGGAACAAAAGATTTCACGGCATCGGTGATCTCCGAGATAGGAAAACTGCTGTTCCACGGCATTTCTGTGAAACCAGGAAAACCCGCAATGGTCGGGATCATCAATAAAAAACCCGTCTTTGGTCTTCCAGGATATCCGCTGGCCGCTCAGACAATATTAAGATTACTCGTTTCACCACTGATCGAGAACTGGGGATGGACCGGACCTAAGCAAAAAACAGTCCCGATCGTCCTTGGTTCGCCGGTCGCATCCGACGGAGGAGTTGATGAATTCAGTCTCTATGCCGCTGGGCGTATCGGAGACCATTATACAGCGATCCCTCTCTCCAGAGGAGCAAGTGTACAAATGACCGGTGTCCGAAGCAACTGTATTGTACAGATTCCCCTCGGGGTCGAAGGATACGAAACCGGCGAAGTAGTAGATGCGCTGCTTCTGGTTGAAAAAGAAGAACTTGATCAGACAGTCCTCATTTGCGGTGTCGATGACGGATTGCTGGAACATCTCACTGAAAGATGCATGAAAGAACATATCCGGATAAGAGTAGGCCCGGCGAGCGGGATATCCGCTCTCATGCTTTTGAAAAATGAATCATGTCATCTGGCATCCGTTGCAAACGGAGAGGATTGTGCGATCTGCGGTCCTGGGTATCAGACCGTATCCATTGGTGACCTCCTCCTTGTCACAAAAAAAGAAATAACCGATAAAAAGGTGAGAAGAGTGCTGGACTTCGCAGCAGAAATCTAAATCTCTTCCAGATATTTTTTGAGTTTCGGCCAGTCACGAATTTTAATCAAAGCTTCCGCTTCTTTTTTCTCCGGGACATTGAAGCACTGAGCTGCAGAAACGGCGTCCGAAAGTTTTGCAATCCTGACCTCTCTGACATCATTGTCACCTTCATTTACGACCTGAGACAGCTGCTCAAGGAGCAAAACAGCATCTGCTGCATGTGTTTTTGACATAAATGATACTGGCATGGATGAGGATATAATATATTCTATCGGGGTAAAAAAGAAAAAATCAGGTTGAATACCTGAAGTTACATACTTTCCAGAGCCTCGATGCCAAGGACGCTGAGTCCCTGATAAAGAGTATTTCTGCAGGCATCAACGAGGGTAAGCCGTGCATCCCGGATATTTCCTTCCGCTTTCAGAACCGGGGCAAACCGATAGAAGGAGTTGAAAAGATCTGCGAGATCTCGAACGTAGGTTGCAAGAAGATGCGGGCGAAGTTCTGCTACGACTTTTTCGAGAACAAAGGGGAACTGTGCGATGTGTTTTGCAAGGGCAATTTCATAAGCATCAGAATATACATAACACTCAGTAAATCCGCCTTCAGCATCCGCTTTCTCCAAAATCGAGCAGGCCCTTGCATGAGCATACTGGATGTACGGAGCACTCTGACGTTCGAAATCAAGAGCTTCCTTCCAATCAAAGACAGTGGATTTTTCTGCAGAGACTTTCACGATATCGTAGCGAACCGCTCCGACGGCGACGGCGTTGGCGATTTTTTTCCGCTCGTCTTCACCGAGTTCCGGCCGACGGGTGGTCACCTCCTCCATCGCACGCTTCTTTGTCTCGGCGATCAATGCATCGGCCGTGATGAAAACACCACCACGGGTCGTCATGGAACCTTCCGGAAGGGAGACAAACTCGAAATGAACGATCTCAGGCGGCTGCTCGCCAATGAGCTTGAGCGTTGTCTGAAGTTGGGCTCCGATCAGTTTGTGATCCGCGCCGAGCACATCGATGCTTCTATCGCACTGACCGTTTTTCCAGAGATGGAAAGCAAGATCACGCGCCGCATAGACGGACGTCCCGTTGCTTCTTCGTAAAACGTATTTGTTCCCAAATCCTTCTTCGGAAAGATCGAGATACATCATCTGTCCTTCATGATGTACGATTGGGAGCTTTTCGATTCTGTTGAGGACGTCCTGCATCGAACCATTCCAGAGGAAGGTGGTCTCACGGACAAATTTGTCATGGACGACATTCATCGAAGAGAGGGTCTCCTTGATTCCGTCAGCACAGATATCCACAGAGTCGTGGAAGAGTTTCACGGTTTCCGGATCACCGGCTTCGATTTTTTCCATCAGCAGATCGAACTCGGGTTCGATCTCAGGTTTTTCCTTCGCGATTTTGTTTGCCTCAACGTAATGGCGAACAATGAACTCGTCGCCTTTTTCTCCGGGAAGACGGTCGTAATGAAGATTCTTGACCCCCCAGGCAACGATTGCGATCTGACGACCCATATCGTTGAGATAATATTGTGCCTCGACCGGGTAGCCGGCTTTCCGGAATGCACGAACAAGTGTGTCGCCTATCACTGTATTTCTGATATGCCCCACATGCAGAGGTCCGTTCGGATTTGCACTGGTATGTTCGATGATGACTTTTTCAGTTCTGGCGTTGAGGGTTCCGTAGTCCGGACTGCGGGCTGCACGAACCGATTCGGCGACGTAATCTCCTCCAAAGATGAAGTTGATGTACGGGCCTTTGGCAGATATTTCAATACCTTTTGCCTCAGGTTCTGCCGAGATCGCGGCGACAAGTTCGCCGGCGATCTGTGCAGGATTCTTTCTCTGTGTTTTTGCAAGCGCAAAAGAAACGGTGGAGGCGAGATCGGCATGGTCTCCCCCGTCAGTGATCATAACATCATCAAGACCTGTTGCTTCACGAAGCAGGCCGATTGTTTTCTCAATATATTCACGATACATATTACATCCCTGTTGGATAGCGAAGGACGGCAGCAATGCCGCCGAATGCGGAGAAGAGCATTGCCCCCTCCTCAAAATCCTCAGATATGATCTCTACTCTGGCATTTGATGCATCAGCAAGTTCCGTCAGTTCATCAATGATATCAGCTTCTTTGGTAAGAATGAGTGGAGACTGACACTTCGGGCAGTAGCCGAAAGGCAGGTCTTTGGCCTTTTTCCCAGCTTCTATCTTCACGGTCTTGACTTCTTCATAATCGCAGTTCCGGCAATTTATGGTGAGCCGTACTTTTCGCAGTTTTTCGGATAGGATAAGCGTATCAACTGCACCTGCTTCCAGATTGAGTCTGACACTGTCCTCACCGTACGCTGCGGCCCCGTTCTCTTTGATAAGTTCTTTGAAGAATCTCGACATCTCCGCTTTTTCATCCATTATGCCAACGCCGCGAAGAGCTTCCTGGGCATTGTCCACCAGTTCACGAAGACCAAACTCATTGGTATAGGACGAGTCAAAGAGACCGATGATCCGTTTTTGGACTTCATGGTGAAGGAAGTTGCCCGCAGCGAACTCCTCTTTGGTCGGCATCGGACCGCCGATCAGTACTCCCTTGAACTTTTCAAAGTAGTTTGGCTCGGCTAGGAAGGCCGCAGAAGCACGTTCACCGACTTTGCTGTAGAAATCATGGATCGCGATCAATCGAAGCCGCTCGAAACGAACACTGGACTGACCTCCTTTTCTCTGTTTGCCGGGAACGGTGGAGTGTGTTCCGTTGATCGGCTCGATGTGTGTGCCCCGAAGGAAACCCCAGTAAGCCTCACGGCGGTCAAGGACTAAAAGTCCATAGACATATTTGTCATCGAGCATCGCCTTGAGGGGTTCCAGTTCAAAGGTCGAACTGCATCGGTAACTGTAGGTCTGGATAACCTCCGGCGGCTCGACAATGATGGATTCCAGATCGGTTTTATCGCCGCCGATATTGATTGCCCCGCAAAAAACAGCCATACCGTTCGGTGGCGGGTTTTTGAAGTATTTCAGGCGTGCGAGAATTGAAGAGAGAGCACTCTGGACATTTGACCTTGTCTGTTTGCTTTTGATGTTCGCACACTGACCGTATTCGTCGCGAAGCTGGGCGGTTACATCATATATCTGCTTATCCGGCGGGATGTAAAGAGAGATCAGCTCTGTTCCCGATCCCTCTTTCTCCTCTAACCGTTCCAGTGATTTTTTGAACTCGTAGCGCTTTCTTGCTTCGTCTTTTTCGATTTCGTGCTGGGAATGTTCCTCTGCCATTGTATATACAACCCTTATATCCGGCAATAATCCGGTGGTAGAATGTGGTGTATTATTAGATGTGCAAGGTGATTAAACATCGGGTCAAGAAATCACGAAAAATATCGACATGAAAAATAGTAATGCTCATTACATCCCCTGTTCAATAAAATAAGTTATGAAAAAAGGTTATGGGTTAATACTGGGGATAGCAGCATTTCTTATTCTGCTGATTGCTCCCATTGATCCTGCCATTTTGCCGGTTGAAGCGCGTCTCGCAGCCGCCGTAACCGTTATGATGGCCATTTTTTGGATTACCCAGCCGATTCCAATTGAGGCAACGGCCCTTATTCCATTGGTTGCATTTCCTCTTCTGGGAATTCTTTCTCCCACTGAGGCGGCAGTCCCCTATGCGGATAAGGTTATTTTTCTCTTCCTCGGCGGTTTTATCATTGCCATGTCGATGCAGAGATGGGGACTCCATAAAAGGATTGCATTAAAAATTATCAATATCACCGGAACAAGTCCGAAGCGTCTCATCCTCGGATTCATGATCGCTACGGCTTTTCTTTCGATGTGGATGTCGAACACTGCCACAGCAATGATGATGATTCCGATTGCGATCGCAATTATTGCAACGGTTCTTCCAACAAAAGTGTTCGCTGATATGGAACCAGCCCATAAAGCATTTGCCGGGTGTCTAGTTCTTGCCGTTGCCTATGCAGCCGGTGTTGGGGGGATTGGAACGCTGATTGGAACGCCGGCAAACGGCATTTTAAGTGCGCAGATAGCACTCATTTTCCCGCAGAGTACGCCAATTGATTTCTTCACCTGGATGGAGTTTGGTGTACCGTTCGTCATTGTAATGATCCTGATCATTTGGATCTGGCTCACAAAAGTCGCCTATAGAAAGATGCCAAATGTCCTGGTCAATGCAAAAGAGGCACTGGATAAAGAGGTCAAAGAGCTTGGCCCGATGTCACGCGGTGAAAAAAATACCTTGTTTGTTTTTCTTCTGACGGCATTCTGCTGGATCTTTGCAAAAAGTAAAGATTTCGGTGCGTTCACCCTCCCGGGTCTCGATGTGATCATTCCAAATATCAATGACTCGACGATTGCAATATTCGGCGCCCTTTTGTTGTTCTTCCTGCCGATCAGTTGGAAAAAACAGGAATATACCATGAACTGGCAGTGGGCAGTTCGTATTCCCTGGGGTATTCTTCTGCTCTTCGGCGGAGGTATGTGTCTTTCGGCTGCATTTATTAAAAGCGGTCTCGCGCAGGCGATCGTAGGATATCTTGACGTCTTAAACGGTGTTCCAATTCTTCTGGTAGTGCTGATCATTGCGATTCTGGTATCATTATTGACCGAACTCACCTCAAACACAGCAATTGCTTCGGTTATGATGCCCATCCTTGCGGTCACGGCAATATCTCTCGCCGTAAACCCGTTGGTCCTTATGATGACGGCAGCAGTCTGTTCATCCCTCGCATTCATGCTCCCGGTGGCCACCCCGCCGAACGCGATCGCCTATGGTACAGAATATGTTGAGATGAAAGACATGGTCACAGCCGGATGGTTCCTAAACTTAATTGGGATTCTGATATTCACCATCTTCGTCTTCACGATAGTATTGTGGGCATTCGGCATCACGCTCGATCTCCCTTCATGGGCACTTGCATCAACCGTGAATATCTAACCCTTTTTTTAGATTCGAAAAATCACTCTTTTCATTGCTATTATTCTCAAACAAAAACATAAGACGCGAATCCCGTAATGTTAGCGAAATCACGCGCAACATTTTTGAAGACGGAACGACACAGAAAAAAGAGATAACTAAAAAACACCTTTTGAAAAATGATATCTCAAAACCGAGTGGACCCGGCGGGATTTGAACCCGCGGCATCTACGTTGCGAACGTAGCTATCTACCCCTGATATACGAGCCCGGAAATATCTCTAATATATAGGATAAATTCCCTATTAACTCTATGGTTTCATCACCTGAAAACTGCGGTGAGAGAGAAAAAATATTCGTGAGATTATAAAATAATCTCTATGTCCAGCTGTTCAGCCAGTTCCTTGTACCGGTTACGAATAGTAACTTCCGTCACGCCTGCCACGTCAGCAACTTCCCGCTGAGTCCGGCGCTCTCCGGAAAGGATCGAGGAGATGTAGATAGCAGCAGCAGCAACACCGGTCGGACCCCGTCCGCTCGTGAGTTCACGCTCGCCTGCCTGCTTCAGGATCTCCATTGCACGGGACTGGACCTCGCCTTTCAGACCGAGCCCGGAACAGAATCTTGGAACATAGTCGCCGGGGGAAGTCGGAAGAAGTTTCAATCCAAGTTCACGGGAGATGAACCGGTAGGTCCTGCCGATCTCCTTTCTGGAAACACGGGACACTTCAGCGATTTCGTCAAGAGTTCTTGGAACATTACACTGACGACATGCCGCATATAACGCTGCTGCTGCAACACCCTCAATACTTCTTCCACGAATCAGATTCTTATCGACGGCATCACGGTAAACGACCGCTGCGGTCTCACGAACATTTCGGGGAAGACCAAGAGCAGAGGCCATTCGATCAAGTTCGGAAAGTGCGAATGCCAGATTACGCTCAGTAGCATTGGAAACTCTGATACGGCGCTGCCATTTTCTCAGACGATATAACTGGGCCCGATTCTTGGATGAGATCGCTCTTCCGTAACTGTCTCGGTTTCTCCAGTCGATCATGGTGGAAAGACCCTTATCGTGGATCGTAAAGGTCATCGGTGCACCGACACGCGACCTCTTCATGCGCTGATCATGATCAAACGCACGCCATTCCGGCCCGCGGTCAATGAAATCGTCATCCAAAACAAGACCACAGTGCTGGCAGACAAGTTCTGCACGCTCATAATCATGAACGAGCTGCTTGCTCCCGCACTCCGGACAGACGGTCGCAGTAGCATCGTTTCCGCCCTGCTTCTCCTTCTCCTTCGCAACAAGCGTCGTTTCCTGACGCTGTTTCATCTTTTCTCTATCCGATCTTAGCTGTTTTAGTTTTTCAATTTCAGTTTCCATGATTATAAGACCCTTTTTTGATTACGAATTAGCGCCGGTTTACGCGCATTTCACCGGCATATTTGCGATGAGAAATTTTTCTGGGTTTTTCTGGTTTCGTTTCGGCGATAACATAGAGTTTATCTCCTGCAGTCACACCGGAAACCGAATCCTCGCTGCATAAAACAGTCAGATACGGCCGGGAAACACTCCCATAAAGGTCAACAATTTTTCCAACAGATCTGCTTTGATCATCTGCAACCTCCGTATAAAGAGGGGGGAGCTGACCTGCATCACTTTCAACAATTAGCAACCGTCGCCCAAGACGGGATACAACATTCCCTGCAAATTTCACAAATCAAACCTCGTCAGCTGCCTATTTAGGCAGTCAAGCAACCCGTGGAATACAAACCACAGAGTATTTATGCATAATATAATGCGTAAGAAGCACTATATATACATTCCCCACAATACTAAAATAGAAATTAGTGAGATAGGATATCAAGAGAAGTGAGGGAAAGGACCTTTTTTGCCTCGTCTTCGTTCATCCCAGCCCCGCGAGCGACCAGACCGCGCATTTTTTCATTAATTATATCATCCGGACCGTGAATATCCGATTGGACCACGATTCCTGCACCCGCGCGCCGCGCAGAGGCCAAAACATGACCGTTTGCCTTATTGTGCCCGTTCCTTGACGTGATCTCCAGAAAAACACCGTTCTTTGCTGCAAGAGATGCCTCTTCATCAGAGATCATACCGGGATGAGCAAGAATATCCACGTCAGGACATAGCACTGCAGCCATATTTGTGCCGGGAGCCACCGGCTCGGTAATCGTTTCCCCGTGAACAATCACCACTTCCGCACCAAGTGATCTGGCATACTTCGCAAGGTCGGCGATCTCGGATGGAGGAACATGCGTAATCTCGACACCGGTAAAAAGTCTCACGCCGTACAGTTTCGCAGATCTCTTCACTTTCTCCTGGGATTCGATAAGAAATTCCACATTCGAATAATCTGCATGATCGGCGATCGCCATCTCTGTATATCCGGCAACTGCCATCCGGCGGATCAGCTCTGTCGGGATCAGTTCGCCATCGCTCATGGTTGTATGACAGTGGAAATCGTACATGATCACTTCCCGCCGAGTTTTCCGGCGACGTTCTTCAGAAGATCCTCTTTTGATCCAGCATACTCCACACGAATACGCCCCCCGGACTTGTGCCACTGTGCTGGGTGATGGGCATCGCGTTCCTCTTCAAGAACAGACAGCCCGCCGACTTTTGCAGCGCGGGAGATCATAGCCATATTCGGAGCAGAAACAGCCAGACTCTTTGCTACACGCCTGCCTTCACTTCTGGTGAGCGAAGCATCAAAGTAGCACGGGTAAAGAAAACGAATTGCCATTATAGAATACTATGTGATGTGAAAGCCAAAATGGCTTTCGTGCCCAGACGATTTTGAGGATCCGTTATCATTACCGAAATGCCTTTAGAAACATACTAAATATCAACATAGTATGACTCAGTCACACTCGACAAACTATGCGTATCTATAAACATCAAAAACCACAATACTATAGTATGCATCACGTGGATGTTCACATGGAAGCCGAGATTTACGGCGCAAACGATCGTCTGGCAGAGCACAATGCCGAGCACTTTAAAGCCCACAATGTTCGTGCATTCGATCTTCTTGGAGCAATCGGATCTGGAAAGACCTCATTAATCGAGAAAATCGTCCCTGAACTCAAATCAAGAGGAAAAGTCACGGCAGCAATTGCAGGAGATGTATACGGTGATGATGATTTCCAGCGTATCGTCAAAACAGGCATAATCGCATTCAACGCAAACACCGGCAAAGAATGCCATCTGGATGCCCACCTGGTCCACCACGCGCTCGATCACATGGACCTTGACAACGTCGATGTGGTCTTCATTGAAAATGTTGGAAACATGGTCTGCCCGACCGATTTCAAGCTCGGCGCGGAGAAACGGATCGTCGTCATCTCGACCACTGAGGGTGACGACGTAGTAAACAAACACCCGATGATGTTTCGGGACTGTCAGATCGCTGTCATAAACAAAGTTGATTTGGCAGAAGCAGTTGGATGCAATGTTGAAAGAATGATCGCCGATATCAAACGCTACAACCCGGAAATGGTCATCATCAAAACCAATCTTAAGAAAGGAGAAGGCGTCAAAGAGATTGCCGATGTCATTCTTGCCTGAACTAATTTAAATATCGGTAGAACCAACACATATAGGACTCTGGAAAAGACTGATGTCTGAGATACTCAGACATTGATCAGAGATACAAATTTAGGAGATATTAAACAAAATGCTTTGGCAAGGTAAATCAGTAAGAAAAGCGACCGGCGGTCGCTATCACGCATCCCGCGGTAAGAAAAGGTTCGAGATCGGAAGATCCCCGGCAGAAACCATCATTGGGATCACCCGTGTAAAGACTATCCGCGTCACCGGTGGAAACACCAAAGTTCGCGCACTCCGTTGCGAATTCGCAAACGTCAGCAACAAAAAGACCGGAAAAGTTCAGAAAGTCAAGATCAACACTGTTGCAGAAAACGCAGCAAACCCGAACTACGTCCGCCGTAACCTCATGACCAAGGGAGCAATCATCACGACCGAACTTGGTAAAGCACAGATCGTCAGCCGTCCAGGTCAGGATGGCGTTATCAACGCGATCCTGATTGAATAAAAATATATTTTTTCTTTTAACACATTCATTTTTTCAGTTCTTCTATGCAGGGAACGCCATACTCTTTACCCCTGCCTTAACGCGTCCCTCACGAAAAACCTTTATCAAGCGTCTTCTGACTCTCGACATCCAGACCCGTGACATAAACAGAACTTCCCTCACGCTGATATTTATCGATAACCCGTGCGATCGCTTCGACGGCCGATTGATCCCATATATGTGAATGCTGAAAATCTATCTCTATTTTTTTCGGATCATTTTTGTAATCAAAATGATCGATGAAAGCCGACATCGTTCCAAAGAACAGCTGCCCCTTAACGGTATAAACTTTTACGCCGTCGTCCCGTACGACCCCTGAGAAAGATATTACCGACATCCGGTAAACCATTACCAGAGCTGCGATCACAACACCGGTGAGGACACCCTTTGCAAGATCATGCGTATAGACGACTATCGCTATTGTAATGATCATGATAAAAGCATCACTTTTTGGGATTTTCAGGATGTTTTTCAAAGACTGCCATTCAAAAGTCCCGATGGCCACCATGATCATCACCCCCACAAGAGCCGCCATCGGGATCTGTGCCACAAGATCGCCGAGAACAATTATCAGAAACATCAGGAAAAGTCCGGCAATCATCGTCGAAAGTCTTCCCTTCCCACCTGATGTCACATTGATCATTGACTGACCTATCATTGCACAACCAGCCATACCGCCGAAGAAACCGGCAACGACATTTGCAATACCCTGCCCCTTGACCTCCCGGTTCTTGTTGCTGACAGTGCCCGTCATCTCATCCACTATGGATGCAGTAAGAAGCGACTCAAGAATCCCGATAATGACAAGTGTTACCGAATATGGCAGGATTATGAGAAGTGTTTCAAGATTCAACGGCACCATTGGCAGATGGAATACCGGAAGCGTTCTTGTGATCGTTCCAAGATCCCCCACGTTCAGGATATTGATGCCGGTTACGATCACAACCACGGTCATGATAACGATGGCGACAAGCGGTGCAGGAATGGCCTTGGTAAACCTGGGCAAAACCCATATTATTCCAATAGTTGCCGCCGCCATCACAAAAACGGAAACAGGGGCGCCGATCAAAAATGGCAGCTGGGCGAGGAAGATAAGGATCGCAAGAGAGTTCACAAATCCGAGCACGACAGAATACGGAATGAAAGAAATAAAACGCCCAACTTTTAATAGACCAAGAATAAACTGGATAATGCCGGTCAGAACGGTCGCTGCAAGAAGATATTCAAGGCCAAAATCACGAACCAAAACCACCATGACAAGAGCCATGGAACCGGTTGCCGCGGAGATCATTCCCGGCCTTCCGCCCGTAATTGATATTATCACTGCAATACAAAACGAGGCGTAAAGACCAACCATTGGATCTACGCCTGCAATGATCGAAAAGGCGATCGCTTCCGGGATCAGAGCGAGGGCTACAGTGATTCCGGAAAGAGTGTCGCCCCGTATATTTGAAAACCACTCATCTTTTATTTTTTTCGCGTTCATGAAAGAGTGCCCTGCCCAATGTATTATAGATAATCCGGTAATAAGATAAGAATGCGCCAACGATCGGATGATACATTCAGAGAATCAGATTATCTGGAAATCTGAGTCACTGCCCGATAGAGTGACAGAAAATATGCATTATAATATTGGATATCAGTTGTGCTGTCTATATTTGCAGGACAAATATTTAATGACATTACCAGATAAAATACGAACACCAAATCATTATTTATACCTGAAAGATTAACTTTTAGACCTGTTCTTAAATACTATATGAAAGGACGTATACCGGAGTGATGATATCATGTATGAAAAAATTCTTCTGGCAACCGACGGATCAGAAAATGCCATACGTGCAGCCAGTGAAGCATTACGTTTAGCCAAGGTATTTTCTTCCCAAGTGATCCTCGCACATATATTCAGCAATCCCCCAGCCCAGTCGAGGATGGCGAAAGCAAACTTCGATGTGCACTCAATACTAGAAGAAGATGCAAAAACTGCAATTAAAGATACGATCGATCTTTTCGAAGCTGAATCCCTGTCATATACGCTGAAAGTTGCAATGGGGGATCCGGCAGCAGAAATAATCGATATCGCCGGAAAGGAAAATGCCGACCTTGTGATCATCGGAAGCCGCGGTCTTGGCGCAATAAAAGGCGTCGTGATTGGAAGTGTCAGCCAGAAAGTGGCCTCTCGTGTTACCTGTCCGATACTGATCGTAAAGTAATTTTGGCACCTAAAACTGAGATCCGGCAGCATCCTTCTGATGAATAATGGAAATTGGAAAACTCCCGATCAAGAGAGATGTAAAATATATTTTTTCTTTTCTTTAAGACAGCTTCATGTATTCGGATAACGAATACTCTGGTATGAGACGTGTATCATATCAGTTCCCCCATACCTGCGATATAATGTTTGACATTTTCCAGCCGTTTTCCGCGTACCTGCAGGGAATAGAAAAACTCGCTGACCGGCAGGATAATTTCCGATCAGCAAACGGCCCCGTGAAACGTGAGATCGCAGTGTTCATCGCACATGACCGGCTCGGATTTGAAAGGGTTAAAAAAACCTCCCGTCTTGAGGCAGAGGTGACGGAAGAAGCAGACATTATGATAATCCTCACCGACACGATCCTCAAATCCAGCGCCAATGTCCCCTTAAACGACCAAAAATTCCAGGTGAAAGGAATCGACAAAGGAAACTTTACCGAAGTCTATGTAACAAAATCTCCAGCGATACCCGGTGTCTCCTCCCTTGAAATGAAACAGATAATCCAGGAGCTTTTTGCATGAGCGAGCGGGAAACTTCAGTTGCCGCCCCATTCAGACACAGAAATGCCAATCACCTCCGCCAGGTCGATCTGATCTTCTATTACACGCAGGATAAAAAATGGATGAGCCTGGATAAAGCAAAAAAACTGATCGTCATCGCGGAAAAAACTGGACTCATCAAAAAAGAAGCAGGAGGCGATTACGCATTACGGGAAGATCTCAGAGAAGTGAAGATCCCTCTCGGTTTTCGTCCAACTGACGAGATCTTTGTAATCGACGAGAGCGAAGCGATCGACACACTGGAAAAACTCCTTGGCGATATCGCTGACGCGACCAACATCGAGAAAAAAGAACTGGTCAGCGAAATGGAACAGATCAGAAAACATTTTGACGATCTCATCTGTCCGGAGGCGGCGATCATTCTCCTTGCAAAAAAACATCACGTCTCTTATGAACAATACAAAGCCGATCTTATCAAAAGGATCGGCGAATAAAAAGATATTGAGATTTATTCTGCAGCTGCAGCGAAAATCTCAGCGGTCGGTTTTTCACCGTAGACAGTGATTTTTGCATTGACCTGGACAAAGTCAGCAGCGATCTCATTTCCGCGCTGGCTCTTTCTTCTTCTCTCACCGTTGTGGGTTGCGTCGAAGCCGAATCCGTCAGAGATCAGAAGACCTCTTCTGCCGTTACCCGGGAGGTCAGGGCGTGCCGGAGTTCCAGTCTTGTCGGAACCGCCGGTGATCATGATCTTATAGCCGCTCATGCCGAACGGAGCGCCGTCAACTTCAGTGCCGATCTTCTTTCCAAGAAGAGCACCAGCTGCTGCACCCGCTGCATCTATTTTGTACGAAAGACCGGATTTCGGGTCTGACAGTACGACCTTAAAGTCTACCATTGTATATACACATCTCCTCGATATCTATGATGCCGAAGTACCCATATATTTAGAATCTCCACATTTATACTACTTGCCCCAGAAAGGTTGTGTTTTCCGGAAGATCGAGGTGTACTCCTCAAGTGCTTCGACGGTCCCTGCATTTAAATGGGAGAGCATTTCCGTCTCTAAAACCTTCACATGTCTCTCGGGAATTGCCACGTAAAGGGTCTCGCCGACATCGATCTGTCTGCCGATTGTGACCCCATCTATCGAAACGGCGACCTCTGCGCCCTCTTTTGCCTCAGTCACACTCTCTTTGTTCAGCTTGATCTGTTTGATATCACCAACGATTTTTCCCTCACGCGTGGCAATACTTACCTTGGGACGCAGAATACCACCCAGAACGCGCACGCCGACGACTGCCGGACCGCTCATGCGAAAAACACATCCGGGCAGAATAGAAAACTTTGCCGGAAGCACCACCGTCTCAAACTGTTTTGCTTCTTTCGCACGTGTCATTTCGTCACGCCATTCCAGATAATCATCAAGGAGTTTGTAGATAACACGGTTTGAAAAGATCTTCACATCGACCTCCTCATCCCGGATCATTGTCTCAGCATCGGGAAGGAGAGGAACGTTAAAACACAAAGCAGCTTTGAACAGATCTTCCCTTATCACACTGATATCGATCAGGTCACGGCGGGACAGCGGACCGACACTCGCACGCATGATGGGAATATTTTTGGCGTCTAGTTCATTGGAAAGAGCCTCCAGTGCACCGATCGTATCGGCACGAACACTTACCCCCACGTCTGAGAGTTTGATGTTGATCTCCTGCATCTCCTCATCGATCTTTGCCAGAACCTCATCGTGATCGCCGCGGATCACACGGATGGGGGACCCTGCAACGATCGATTCAAGGTTCGGCGCGGAAATTTTCACACCGGCGGCTGCTACGACGGATTTGACCCGCATGAACTGATCTTCGACCAGGATCTCCTTCATCGGACGGGGCTGAAGAAGAGCGCGGACTTTCGTCGAGACTGCCCCCTCGCTCCCGGCGATACCTATCTCATCACCCACGTTGATGATCCCGTCATAGAGAATAACGTCAAGGGTTATTCCAAGACCTTTCTCTTCCTTCACTTCGAGGACAGTACCAACACCGGGGCCTGAGATGGTCGTCTTGAGTCCTTCGGTGAGATATCGCTGGGCAAGGCCAATCAGGATCATGAGAAGATCACTGATGCCCTCACCGGTCATACTGCTCACCGGAACGATCACGAGGTTTCGCTGGAAATCACTGACTCTGTCAAATCTCTCAGAGTTGAATCCCATATCCGAGAGTTTCCCGACAAGTTGATACACCCGGTTTTCACATTCGGTTTGGACTCGTTCAGTCTGATTTTTATAGGCTGCCTTGAATGAGGCATTGGGGGTAGGACGCCAGCTCGGGATCTTATCGAGCTTGGTCGCAGCAATAACAAACGGTGTTTTGCAGTTTCGAAGGATCTGGAGGGCTTCGATCGTCTGCTTTTTGAACCCTTCGTTCACATCAACGACCAATATCGCGATGTCCGCGAGTGCCCCCCCCCGGGCCCGAAGCGTGGTGAATGCGTGGTGTCCGGGTGTGTCGATGAACAATAATCCCGGGACATCAGTTTTCAGTTTGTCCAGATCCCCGCTCATTTTTGCAATCGAGTCGAAAGGAATGAGTGTTGCACCAATATGCTGGGTGATCGCTCCCGCTTCACCTGCAACAACTTTCGACCCGCGGATACGGTCGAGGAGCGATGTTTTTCCATGATCTACGTGCCCCAAAACGCAGACGATAGGAGTCCTAATGTGTTCTGCCATGATATTGAATCCCCAGTCTCTGATGACTAACCATTCAGAGGTGAATAATGATTATTTATTGGCAGTGTGGGATTATTAATATAAAGGAGATACAGGAAAAATCCCTAACGAAAAAAAGATATGTTAATATCTAAAAAGACCATATCTATTAGAGTGTTTGAGCCACAACGGCAAAGACATAGCTTCAAGCTAAGGTAGGGTAGCTGGTCATCCTTTAGGATTGTGGATCCTTAGACCCGGGTTCGACCCCCGGCCTTGGCCCTTCGTTTTTCAAAAAAAAAGTTAGGAGTTTTTTAGCGTCTAGTTGATCAGCCAGATCGTCGCGGTCAAAGCGGTTGCAAAAGTCACCCAGAGGATATACGGGATGAGCAGATATGCTGCGACCGGCTTGATTTTGTAAAAGAGATACATCGTTACACAGATCATTACCCAAAGGACGATGATCTCGATCGTGGATCCAAGAAGCAGGTGCCAGCCGAAGAACATATACGACCACAGGACATTGAGTCCAAGTTGGATCAGAAATACGACTGTTGCGATCTTTACTTCTTTTTTCTCCCAGCCCTGTGCAAAGATGTAGCCGGCGGCAAGACCCATCAGGATATAGAGTGTGGTCCAGACCGGACCGAACAGGAAGTTCGGCGGCTGCCAGGCGGGTTTGATCAGTTCAACAGCAAACCATGAATCAGGACCGGTGATCGTAACAAGCGTGCCGAGAAATCCTGCAAGAAGAGACAGGATGACGAATCCAATCATGAGATATACCGTACGCGGCTGTATTTTTGTGTCCATAGATGATACTTCGCATCACAAAGTATTTAATCCTGATTTTAGATGCACTTTTTCGAATGAGAAGAGAAATTTCAGCTCTGGTTAAAAAAAATTAGAGAAGGGTCGCTTTTACGATCACAACTTCTTCTAAAGGTTTGTCGGAGTAGTTGGTCTTGACCTTGCCGAGTTTTTCGACGATCTCCATACCCTCAACGACTTTCCCGAATGCCGGGTGGGCATTGTCGAGGTAGTTGTTGTTTGCAAGGTTGATGAAAAACTGACTGCCGCCGGTGTTTGGTCCGGCATTTGCCATAGCGATGGTGCCTTTGTTGTTTTTGTTGTCGGGCATGAACTCGTCAGGGATCTTGTATCCCGGTCCGCCGCAGCCGGTACCAGTCGGGTCGCCGCCCTGAAGCATGAATCCATCGATGATTCTGTGGAAAATGACACCGTTATAGAATCCGTCGCCGACAAGTTTCGTAAAGTTTCCGGTCGTGACCGGCATGTCTTCACGGAGTTCAAGAGTGATGTCACCGTGATTGGTGGAAAGAAGTACTTTCTGTGCTGTCATGTATGTAGTTGTGCGCAGACAAAAATAATAAACATGTATCATGACAAACGTAGTGACACCAATGAAAAATCCGTTCCATGTCATGATAATTCCGACACTTGGGTGCCCGGGACACTGCAAATACTGCTGGAGTTCCGACGAAAAGTCGCCGAGGATGTCGCTTGACACAATAGATGATATTGTCAGGTGGCTCAAACCACTCGAGAATCAGCGGGTCACGTTTACATTTCACGGCGGAGAACCGCTGCTTGCCGGAGCAGAGTTTTACAGGCTTGCTCTCAAAAAAATCACAGAAGAACTCCCGCATCTCTCGCCTGAGTTTGCCATACAGACCAACCTCTGGCTGATGGATGATGAACTCGCAGAGATCTTTGCAGAGTACCAGGTCCCGATTGGTTCATCCATCGACGGACCACAGGAGCTGACGAATTATCAGCGGGGTGATGAATATTTTGAACGCTGTCTCGCCGGTTACAAAATCGCCGTAGACCACGGACTTTTAGTCAGATTCATCTGCACGTTTACGAACTCGTCTGTGAAGCAGAAGGCGGATATCGTGAACTTTTTCAAGGAACAGGGCTGGGTCATGAAACTCCATCCGGCTCTGCCGTCGCTGAAAGGAGAGAATCCGAATGCCTGGACGCTCGCTCCGGAAGAGTACGGGGAGCTTTTGGTCTATCTTCTGGATGAGGCGATCGAACATGCGGATGAGATTGAGATCATGAACATCAACGATCTCTGCCGATGTGTGTTCACCCGGGCGGGAAGTGTTTGTACGTATGCAGACTGTATGGGGACGACGTTTGCGATTGGACCGGACGGAGATATCTATCCCTGTTACCGGTTTATCGGGATGCCGGAATGGGTAATGGGGCATGTGCGGGATGCTCCGTCGATCGAGAGTCTGATGGCGAGTCATGCCGGCAAACGGATGCTGGCATTCAAGGAGTATGTGGATACGTCATGCAAAGACTGCGCCCATATCACCTACTGCAGAGGAGGGTGTCCGTATAATGCGATAGCGCCGACGGGAGGGTTCCTTGAGGCGGTCGATCCGCATTGTGCAGCATACAAGCGGATCTTCGATGAGATCACGACACGGATGAACGAGGAGATGAACGCTCCCCGGACGGTGAGCAGGGTGTCACGGGTGAAGAGGCAGCAGAAGCCAAGCGTGATGGGTCTGATCAAAAAGATCGTGGAAGAATAACTATATTTTTTTAGATAATTTTTTCGAGAGTATTTCAATGGTCGGTGATATTTTTCCGGCAGGACTAAGAGATAACTGAGAAGATACGGGTCTTTCGGTCGATATGCCGATTCGTTGGAGAGAGGGCCAAAATCACTGCATCTCCCCCAGTCCCGTATAGAAACCCCGTGCAAACGTATTTTCCGTAAACCGTCCCGTTTCCAACGTCGAACAGAATTTATCCGCAATACACAACACCCAGCCCTCCAAGCATCTCGGAGGGATCGGGGTCAGCGGAAACATATGGCGGAGGATCATATTCTGCTCCACCGCGGTCAATGCAAAATCATCCATCGCATTCTGCAAAGCACGCTTCGGATGGGTGAACCCATGCAGGCGGTGTTTTGGATCCGGAACATGCCAGTCATAAAAGAAATAGTCGTGAAGCAGAGCACCTCGGATAAGAGACTCGCGATCCACCGATAAGCCCATCTTATCTGCAAGCAGACAACTGACTCGCGCGACAGCTATACAGTGGTCATAGACGTTCGTGTCCCCGTGCTGCATAAACTGCTTTGTTTCAAGCAGGCGGAAAGCCTCGCAAGAGGAGAGGATCTCCTGCAGCACTGCTTCGTTTTCCTGAATTGACGTATTCATCATTGATAGGTATGCTCACAGAATCGGTTCGACGTTGTACGACTGCTCTGCTATTCTCGTGTCTGTACTATTTTCGATCTTAGGAGAAAACCTTTGTCCAATTCACGAAACGCCCGGGTCTCAAAGATAAAAACGCGGACATTATTCCATAAATCAGCCATCTCTATCACGGGAAGAACATTTTTCCGAGCAAATGGATCGAAGATCGGTCATCTCTGGCAGACTTCGCTCCCGTATCTTTTTTACCTAACTCGACCTAAAGTAAATCATGATACTTGCGGTCTACTTTCTCTGGTTCATTTTTTACAGTTTTCTTGGATGGATCTGGGAAACGACATACTGCTCAATAAAAGCAAAACATTTCATCAACCGCGGATTTTTAAACGGTCCGATCATCCCGATCTACGGATGTGGGGCTGTGCTGATCATGCTTGCCGTGAATGCATTTGGAACACTGGCTCTTCCAACTCCGGCGGTTCCTATCAATATCATCAATATTCTCGCAGTATTTTTCGGGGGAATGCTGCTCGCAACGATTCTTGAATATACTGTTGCCGTGATATTAGAATCATTTTTCCACATTAAATTATGGGACTATTCCAAAAATAAGTTCAACTTTCAGGGAAGGATCTGTCTGAAATGTTCACTCTTCTTTGGTCTCCTTTCGGTCCTCTTCATAATGGTCATCGAACCGCTCACCACCCAAACAACGACCCAAATCCCGGACATGGTGATAAATATCGTTGCCGGGATCGTTGGTGTAATTTTGGCAATAGATATTGCTATTTCTCTCTCAGCTCTCCTGAAACTGAACGAGCGGCTTCGTGCAGCGGAAGAAATTATCAATGCCAGAGTGGGCAGTACCCTTGTAGAGGCAGCGAAGATACGCGATACGCTCCATGATAAAATTGAGGAGCGTGTGGATGAAAATCTGGTCATTTCCAAATTCCATTACCAGATCCAGCGTATGGCAAGAGCCTACCCGGGTTCGACCTCACTCAGACATTCTGAGGTCTGGGAGAAGCTGAAGATTCATGTAAAGAAACCGGATGAATAATTTTTCCGGATTTTGGCAAAATAATCTGATTTTATACGGGATGTGCATCGGTTCCGTGTACCGGATACAGAAATAAACGGGATCGGGTGATAATTTGGTATAAAGAAAAGAGGTTTAGAGGTAGTATCCTGCTATTGTTTCATTCAATTCTCTGCAGTCAGGAAATGTCCACGTCTCCACCTGAACCATGATGCCGGGGATGCCGTCATAGAATATGATAGGGAGTATCCAGAGTCGATAATAGGCAATTGCAGTTTCCAGATATGTCCATGTTCCGACCGTGGGCATTTTTCCGTTCAGCGCATTCATGTACTCAGGCAGAGCAACTATTTTGCTGAACAACTCAATATTAAGTTCCATATAGTTTTTTCCAACAAGATCCTCAGTATCAATACCGAGGTTATTTCCAAGACTTTTCTGCATGTGCGAGTTTAATGCAAGAATAATACCTTCGTTATTGACAACGATCGTGGGTTCAGGTTGTACAGCCAGAAACTGCGGAGAGATCGGAAGACGTTCAGACAACTGATATACATGTGAAGGACCAACAGTGCGTATCTCTACTTGACCTAGTGTTGCGAGTATCGTCAGATATCGGGATATAGTGTTTCTGTTTAATCCGGTTTTTTTTGCAATGTCGGATATTGAAAGCCCGAACTTGCTGTTTCTTAAATGGGACATTATCATATTAAGTCCAGATTCCTTCGAATTTTTTAGAGAGGGAACATTCGCAGTATTTGCAGTCATAATCACACAATCAATAACTATTTAATTTTAGTTAAATAAATGATATCTGTTTAATTGTATATAGATTGTTCGCAATTCGTCATTCATATTCATGAACATGTCAAATGTAAAAACTGAATTATCACTAATAGTTATGAAAATGTTTGCAATTTAAAATTAATTTTTTAAATACATTAAATAACTTACATTTATAATGGAATGATGCATGTACAAAATGTGCGCGTAGTTTATTTTACCATCAAAGTTTTTTTCATATCAGGTAACAACAATTTTTCTGAGGTGTGACATCTGCGTTGCTCAAGGATCCAAACAACACGATGAAAAAATGTTAGTGAAGAATGGACATTCTTCACCCTGTTAATCTGTTTTGAGAGCGGATTTGGATTAAACAGTTGCAATCATATCTGATTCGATCAGTGTATGTCTCACATACACGTACCCAGTCTCAGCATTGCTCAGTGTCAGAATTGCATCGCCGTTTGCGCCGATTCCTGCGCTAACGACGGTGTTGCCGTCTGCATCATCTTTTCTCAGACCGATTGCAAGGCTTGGACTTGAGGGGTTGACATACTCGCATGAAACTACGAACATATCTCCCGGATCTGCGATCGTGTTATGAATATTCGGGTCATCTTCACTCAGGCCAAACAATACGATACGGTAGCCTCGCATGTATTCCGGAGGGAGAATTATCTGACGTCTTGAATTCCACGTACTGCCTCCGGGAAGATAGGCAGTTGAAACAGGATCATCATAGCCAAGGTCAACAGACCCGCCGCCGCCGGAACTCTTGCCGCTTGCAAGATAGAGGTGCATTTTCGTCAAATCAACCGACTTATCGCCGACTACCTTAAACAAAAGACCCGCTGCTTCTGTCTGGTATGTCTGCTTGGCAATGTTACTAACTGTTGCTGCGGTGTATCCTGCAGTATAAAGACCGACAAACTCGATTTGAGGCTCGTCTGTCTGTGTACCGGTTGAATCCATAAAACCGGCTGCCGTCAGACTGACAATGCCTGCAATAATGATCGTCACAACAAGCATAAGCATAACGCCGACAACCGGCGATACACCTGCATCTTTTTTACCAGAAGATCTCATTGAAATTACCATAATGCTGTCACATCCTTATCGCTGAGTACGGTCCCCGTGGGAACATGAATCACCGTTATGTGAACTAATGACCCTTCGGTAAATCCGTAGGTTGTTCTTTCAGTAGTCGGGAAACCAAGGAATCGATCGATCTCCTTAAACCACCAAATTGTGCCGCTTGCGATTGGAGCATTACCGCCAAAGTAGAGTAAATCATTCATGCCATAGCCCCATGTTAAACCATTTCCGGTGGTTGCGACAATCGGAGCATTATAAACCTGTGTTTTGGGAACAAAGGGATCATCAGAGGCAGAATAAAGCGGTGATAAAGCCCAATTGATCATGGCACTTCCACCGTTTAAATCAACGCCGTAATCCTCGACCTGTCCAGTGATAGTATGGGTGATAGTCTTTCCTGCATTCGTGAGGGGAACCCCGTTGTAGGTGTCTGGAACAACATAAGTCGTAATAATTTCCAGCTGATTTGAGGTGAATTCTCCAGTAGCAACCGGGATTTCACATACAACTCCCGGATAGGAACTCGTTTGGCCGCCGGCATGAATGGTGAAGTCAAAGCCTGCGGAAGGGGCAGGGGTAGCTGCAGAGCCAAGACCCCCGGCAAATGCTGCGACCAATGCTGCAACAATGATTGTTACAACCAGCATCAGCATAACACCGACTACCGGGGATACCCCGTCATTTTTCTCATTATCTGTTCGCATTCTCTTCACCTCCATTTAGTTGATGGTGATTGTTCCTTTCTGGATCTGCTTGCCGGTGATTGTGTCGAATATCGTATAGGTTACCGGAACATGTTCCTGAACGACAAATCTGCCGCCCGTTGCCGGGGTCCAGAGAAGGAATTTGCCTATTTTAACTGCAGATGCATCTTTTGTGTTGTCGTAATATCCGTCAGCAAGAAGAATAAATGACTCACCAACCGAAATTGTGGTGTCCAGATTATTGGCAACCGCAAAGTAGGTCTGCTTCGTATTATTTGTACCAGACATTACTTCAATAGCTGCCTCATTTACGACAGGACTCGTTTCATCACGATAGATACTCGGATCAAATGTGATCGATGACCCATCGCTTGTCAGCATGATTTTTATCTTATCAAGCTGAACAGAGTCACCCCCAAGAAGTTTGAAGACAAAACCGTTGTTTTTTGATGCCGATGAAGAATAATCAGGCACGCTGTTCGTTTTATCGGTATCTGAAATACCTGCTACATAGGACACATCAAAGTTGACACTTGGAGCGATCTGTTCATTACTCGTAATACCACCGGCAAATGTTGCAACTACTGCTGCAACAATGATCGTTACAACCAGCATCAGCATAACACCGACTACCGGGGAAACTGCAGAATCTTGTTTCATGGATTTCATGCTACGATCACATCCTTGCTGTACAAAACACTGTTCGACGGGGTATGGATAATTTCAACATGGACAGTCGTTCCGATTCCAAAGTCAGTCACGCCGTCGTTGATCGTGTCATCATTATATTTGTTCAAATATTTCAGCTGATTCTCTGAACGTGTCTGACCCATTAGAATGTAGGCAGTTCCTTCATTGCTGTAGGTACTCATGATCGTTCCAGGTGCAAAGTTGTAGTTGCCGAAGTTGATGGCAGTGTTATCTGTTGCAGCGTCACCATATGCCGCATTCAAGAGAATCGGCGCAACGATTTTCTGATCTGTTGCTCCGGTTGAGTTGGTAACCGTAACGGTCTTTGTGTTCATTGCCGTACGATCACCCTTGATCGTCCCCGCCGCTGAACCCGTCTTGGATGTATAATAGGTTAAGATCCGCAGATCAGACGTGGGGATGGAATCTCCACCTAAATTTTCGATATACATGACACAATCATTTCCAGTATATCCGGAGTTGTAGAGAATTTTTACGTCGATCGATGCAACCGGCGCTGCTTCAGATGTTGAAAACAGACCCCCGGCAAATGTTGCCACAAATGCAGCAATAACGATGGTTACAACCAGCATCAGCATAACACCGATAACGGGGGATACTGCGCTGTCTTTTTGTGAATTATGTGTTTTTTTCATAATGTTCATTGTTCAACACTCCTGTTTCAGATATAATCATACACCTTTCCGGACAGATCACCCGATGCAATTACATTGCCCGTTGATGTATCTTTAATAGTGTAAACCGTTCCCGGACCGATTTCGAAAAATCCTTCCGAGTATGTGCCGTCTCTCGTTGCGGCCATGTAGAGCTGACTATACTTTGATGTGTCACTCCGGATAATCCGGTCAGCATAAATGATGAAACGGTCTCCCGGCTCAATGGTCTGATAAGCAAGATACGTCCCGTATTTCATGGTGACGCCTACCTTTTTCATCCGGTAGTCAACCTTTTTGGCTGATGGTGTAATAGACAGACGGGCTTCTCCGGGTGTCAGGATGCCGGAAATCGCGGTTGAGGGAGCATCATTAAACGTAATTATCGTTTCATTTACAACACCACGGGTATTTTCCTGCAGAGTGAGCTCCAGATTTGTCAGAACAATGTTTTCACCGCCGGCATTTTCAAAAAGAAGACCGACTTCGCCTAAAAAGCCGTTTTCAAAATCATTTCCCTGAACAGAACCAAGGTAGTTGATCCTTGTCATCGGCGATGCCTCCGTACTTCCCACATAGTTGGCTGCAACCATTCCCACAACTGCTGCAATAATAATTGTTACAACCAGCATCAGCATAACGCCGACAACCGGGGAAACCCCGGATTCCTTGTTTTTAGACTTCATTGGATTCTCACATCCTTGTCATAAATGACGGTGCTGGTCGGAATGTGAACGATCGTTACATGGAATGTCGTTCCAGTATCAATTCCATAGGTTAATGATTTCTTAGTATCGAAACCAGTGAAATAATTCAAATCAAAAGCAATGGAACTTCCTGAAACCAAATCAGCCTGACCAAAGAGCTGATTGTTTACCGTTCGTTTACTGACGGTCGCATTGTTGTTCGTAATCTGATACACAAACGGATAGCCTGCCAGAGTTGTATCAAGATCGTTTTCCGCCACCGGTTCGAGTCCGCCGTCAATCGTGTGGATGATGGTTTCTCCGCCGTGAGCCAAAGCCTTATTGGCAAACTTTACCGGTACGTCATACGATACGGTGATCAGCAAATCTTTCGTCGGCAGAGTATCCCCGGCAATGTTTTCAATCATGGCAGACCCCGGTCCGACGAAAAGGGAAACATCAAGTGAAGCAGTGGGTGCAGCTTCCGTTGTTGTTCCGATACCGCCGGCAAATGCCGCGACGAGTGCTGCAACAATAATTGTTACAACCAGCATCAGCATAACACCGACAACCGGAGAGACTGCAGAATCCTGATTGGATCTGTGTTTTTTCAACATCTTTGTTTTTTTCATACGATTTTTCCCACCCAATTTAATAAAATTAATTGAGTATAACTAAACTAATTTTTTGCAGTCACATATTAGATGAAAAACAATATAAATAAATTGCAAATCAAGATTGAAATCATATTTGGTGATTAACTATGCTTATCAGACATGATTTCAGATATGCAAAGCATATCTAACGTACAAATAATTAATAAAATAAAATTCACAATAAATGGTGCAAACTTAAATTAACTTGCTTTCCGCGTTTTGATGCAGATCATATGCATCCTTTACATCGGAAGCAGGAGGACAATGTCTGTGAATACGAAAAATATTATTTCAATGATACTCCTTGCAGGAATCATACTTTGTCTGTTTACCGGAACGGTATCGGCAAGATATGCAGCTGCAGCGGGTGAAAATGCAGGAATAAATCTTAGTGATACTGTATATCGAGGAGAAAATAATCTGGATTTTTCAGCATTTTCAAGCGGAGGTTATACAGTTGATTACCTGCAGCATGTAACTGACGGAGATCAGATAGCTCTCATTAATCAGATCGCTTCAGTTGGACAAACACAGGCTCCGGGAACATATGGCGCATGGAATAATTCCGTTGGCAGACTGGGATTTGCGGTATGCACTATCGCAGAACTTAATCTTGGAAAAATCTCGGTAACGCCTTATGCAACTACCGTTACCAACTCAAATCCAAATTCAATCTCAAAAGCAGCCCAAGTTATCTTTTATATTTCCGGAAGTAATCTCCACCCCGATCAACTAAACGGAAACTGGAACGGATTCACCATCACAAACACGCAGACAGGAGTTCAGACACAAGAGATTACAAATATCGGAGGGAACACTCAGTCACTCCGAAATGTACCCGATCCGACTGATAAAACCAATGCGAATTATGCATTTAAACTGGTTGACCAGTCTCTGATTCCTGCCGGAGACTCAACACCAGTTAAGATTTCATTTAATATTGAGTTGAACGGTCTTCCAACACAAAAAACACACATTCAATACTCGTTTACTGCAGTACAAAGTATTTTCAGTCTTACCGGAGCAAATATTGCTGCAGGTAACACCGGCACGGCTGTATTGACCGGCATCCCCTTTACTGCCTATACTGTTGTACTTTCTGAAACCGGAAGCGACACACCCTATTTCAATCCTGCTGAGGGAGTAGTCATCATTGACACTCATACAATTACCGCGACACCCGGATGGAACGGGACCGTTTCCCTTCCAATAACAGTACCCGGCAAAACACCCGCCGGCAATTACCCGATAACGACTTCAGAATCAGGTACAGTAAAAAGTGCATCAATTACTGTTGCTGGAACAGCCATTTCGCTGATATTTGATGCCCCTCCAAGTGATGCTGTGTCTGGTCTTTTTGCAGAAGGGGATTTTATCAAAATTGCCGGAACGGTAAAAGGCGCACAGTCAAATGTTGATATTTATTTCTATATTACCGGACAAAACCTTCCTGAAAATGGTGTGAGTCTGACCGGAACACCCGTCGTTGACGGAGATCCGTCAACATTTACCATATTTACCTACAGCATTGTGCTTAATTTATGGGAGGGAGGGTGGATCACCAGCGGATTCGAACCGGGAACCTACACGATACATGCCAATCTCCAACCCTATGGTTATATTGAAAGCAGTACGCCGAATGGAAAGGGATACAGCAGTGATATTTCCCATGATTATGTAATCAGTGATCAGAGCATTCACGCAAAATCCGACGAGACCAACAGCGGCTACTTTGCCCAGGGCGATCATGTCCGCTATAATATTTCTGCGAGAGGGAGTCCTGGAACAAAAGGAGGAATGTATGGTGACATCCGCTGGTACATCATTGGATCAAACTTCAGATATGCAGATATGAAAGCAAAATATCTGCTGGTCGAAAATCCGTCAGAATTCGGACTTTATGCCCCTCAGGGAACAACAAGTTTTGAATATAATCGATCATTTTCCTATGATCTCGGCCCGGGAACATACTATCTTATCCTCCAGCATCCCGGTCCAAATGCTGTATTTGACGTAACGCCGGATATAACCGGCGGACCTTTCAGCATTATCAATACAGCCTGGGGCAGCAGTGCCAATCTTGGAACACAGCAGTCTGATAATGCTGCATATACATTAACAAATACGATCTCCGATCCAAATTCAGATGATTTGTATGTTATCACGGAATTTACGATCGAAAAACCGCGGATTGAAATAAACCAACTGGGAAATACGCCCATTGGATCCATCATAACTATTGGCGGGTCAACGAATTACTACACCGATGACACGTTCAGTTTGAAAATCCAGAGGCTTGATTTAGATAATCCTGACAACAACATTGCAATGCTGATTCCAACAGAACGGATAAAACCGTCATCCGTCTCTCCATATGCCCAGTATATGTCACGTCCCTTCTCATTCGGGGATATTGATACGTCAACCTGGTTTCCGGGAACATATGAAGCAAAAGTCACCAATGTTGACACCGGTGTTACCACCGCAATGACATTTACCGTTGGGGGAGAATCTGAAGTTGACTCAACAACTATTGGTGAAACCTACGATCCGGCACTTACCACACAACATACACCGGAACCAATACAGACAAATCTGCCCGTTTCAACACCGCTCCCTACCCAGACAAAATCACCAGGATTTATCTATGCGCTTCCTCTCTTCATGATCGGACTTATTTACTATGTACGGAGACGGTAAATGACAGCAATAAATCTCAACAAAAAAACATTCCGGAATCTAATCATCGGAATGGGAATTGTCATAATAATAACTGTTGCCGCCATCATATTTTTCGGAAACGGCGGCTTTTCCCTCTTTACACCAGAACATATCGTGGAAAATCCGGAAGATATAGTGGAGGAAACGGGACCCTGGGGAGCTAAATCATTTGAATGGGAATATGACGGCATTGAAAACATTGTAACTGTATCTGTAACAAAAGATGCATACAAAAGTTTCAACACCAACTTTGGTGGAACGGATATTCCACAGGATTTGTGTAACTATATCATCCTATCCGGAGACGACGGCTGTATTGCCGATGCTGCGTGGCAGTTGGCTGAGATTGCACAGACACACAATTACGACAACGAAGGAACGATAAATCTCGTATGTTCATTTGTTAAGTCTCTCTCTTACCAGACAGACAGCGAAACCGGTCATTCATCAGAATATCCGCGAGCACCCGTAGTTACCCTTGCTGATGAAACTGGTGATTCTGAAGATCTGTCTATTCTGGCATCCGCTCTGTTAGAAGAGATGGGATATGGCTCGGCGCTTCTGTATTATCCGCTGAAATATGACCGCCTCACAATAATTCCGGAAGCAACTGCTCTCGGACTGATTGGAACAGACCCGACAAACGGAATGATATACGGAGTGAATACGACTTACCCCCTAACCACTATCAGTATAAGCGCCGAAAAAACGACAGTATATCCAATATATGGAGTTACAACCGCCGTAAATCCATCAGCCAGCGATACAACTGAAGGATGGTATGCAGGGACTGGAACCTGGAATATAGGAAATCAGTCCGGATCCCTTGGATATGCACTCTATGTTCCGTCATCCAATTCCTTCACAGCAGAACTCACACCCGATTTCCCGAGAAATACCAGCTCCAATGCAAAAGTTACCTACACGATAGAAAATGCTTCGTGGACAGTGCCGGTGGAAACAGTTTGGCTTGCAGATACAGCAGCAAAGGGGACACCAGTCTCTGCATATAATTCACAGACACCGATTGTTATTCAGACCGACACACTCTGGAGCGGAAAATCCGGTGAATCTGTACAAAAAGAATCCCTCGACCTTGGATTACTCCTTGATCTGGATCATTCAACAGAATTTCCAACAATAGATTCAATGCTCACGGGCGGCAAATTCTGGATCGCGGGTCATCCAATTTACTCCCCGATCTATGTTTCTGAAATGGACTCTGACTATTACCTCACTCTTGAACAGCAGAAAAATGCGCAGGAATATCTGGAAAGCACCTGGTATCCATCAGGTGTTTCATGGAATGTCGAGTATGATAAATGGAAACTCTACGAGCATTTTCTCACCATAAAAGGAACTCCCGGAACACTGTATACGCCAGTTGGAACAGCAGAACAGATAATCGAAACACCGTGGAGAATAACCTACACGATCGACGAGATCTATGATCAGAGCAATCTTGATTCTGATATGGACGGTATGACGCCGTATGCTGATTTGAACATCGCGGTCTATAAAATCGGTGATGACGGCAACATTACATTAGTTGAAATTGCCGGATGGCAGGGCCATGCAAATGCAGACATGTATGACACAAGCAGATTCTATTCACCCGGACACTATGCGATAGGTATCTTTTCCAGAAATGTACTTGCCTCGGTTGAAATAGAATACTGGGGTAAAAACGAAAACACGACATATGCAGGGGGAATCTGATGCGTCTGCCCCAGTTTAAAAAATCAGCGGAAACACCCACAGTCCCTCCAGTGATAGATGAAGAAGATTCCGGAATAATCAAAGAAATCTTCTCAGAAAATACCGGGAATTCAACAGATAAAATATCTGCTCCACTAAAGACGAAAAAAAGTAAAATAAAGAGATCAACAAATCAGAAAAAACCTGCTGAAAAAGAGGAGATTTCATTCAATTTCAAATCCCTTCTTTCCGGGAAAAATGAAGAAAAGAAAGTCTTTGAAGAACCACCGCAGGTTCTCCACCTGCCGCCGTGGGATACAGAATATGAAATCCTGGACAGATACTGGCTTACCCCGCCGTATGCATATGCCAACATTTACCGCGATGAGTATGATAATGTCCATTATCAGATGGTAGAACCGAAACTCAACGAAAAAGAGCTCGTTGTGCTGGAGGAAACATTTGAACATCTTAGGAGCATGCTCGTCTACGACACGGTTCGAAAACGTGGGGAGCTTGAACTTGACCCGTATCTTCTCAGAGAAGTCATAACCAATTTCGACCCGGATATAACGCCAGAAAGACGTGACACACTAATTTATTTCCTCAACCGAAATTTTCTGGGATACGGCAAACTTGACCCCCTTATGCATGATGAAAAGATTGAGGATATCACCTGCAACGGGGCAAACATTCCTGTCTTTCTTTATCACAGAAGATTTGCCAACGTTGAAACTGATGTCATTTTTGACTCGACCGAACTGAATAAATACGTCTTAAAACTTGCACAGAAAGGAGACAAGCAGCTATCCTTAACATCACCGATAATTGATGCAGCTTTGCCGGAAGGTTCGCGTATCCAGTTAACCTACTCTGATATCATTTCATCCAAGGGAAGTTCCTTTACCATCAGAAAATTCAAAGCCGAACCAATGACTCCGGCAGATCTTATCATTTCAAATACATACAGCAGCGAACTCATGGCACATATCTGGCTTGCTGTTGAGAATAGAAAAAGCCTGATTATTGCCGGGGGAACTGCCAGCGGAAAAACCTCAACGATGAATGCGGCATCATTTTTTATTCCGGCGGTTGCCAAAATCGTTTCTATTGAAGATACACGCGAGATCCAGTTGCCGCATGTCAACTGGCTCCCGATGAAAACGCGTGAGAGTACGTCAAATGTTTCCGGCATCGGAAACGTCAGCATGTTCTCACTTTTAAAAGCTGCCCTCAGACAAAGACCGGAATATATTATTGTCGGAGAAGTCAGAGGAGAAGAAGCCCAGACGTTATTCCAGGCGATGAATACCGGACATACTACCTACTCAACCCTGCATGCCGGTAATGTCAAAGAAGCAATCAACCGACTTATCAATGATCCGATCAATGTGCCCGTAGCAATGTTTGGAGCTCTTAACCTTGTTGTGATTCAGAGCCTTCTTTACGGAGAGGGAAAAGGATTCAGGCGCTGCTTATCCTTAAACGAAATCATTGTCGATGATGAAAAAGTTGAATGGAAACCCCTGTTTCAGTGGAACCACACAACAGATCACTTTGATAAAGTCTATACCCATTCCATCGTTTTTGACAGCATTGCCTATCAGAACGGCTGGACGGAGGAACAGTTGCAGGAAAGAATCAACAGCAAGAAACAGGCACTTAATCAGATGGCTTCATCGGAAAATATCAGCCTGAAAGCTGTGGAAAAGGCAATTATTGAGACAATTCTGCGTGAACGAAAAGTATAGTGAGACCAGAGCATGAGACAGAATCCCGATATCCTTGATAAGATCCTTTTCAATAATAAACTGGAAAACGCACTGCGATCGGCACACATAATTGTCCCTGTAGATCAGTACATGATGCTTGCAATACTGATAACCGTGTTTTCCGGGATTATGATCGCCCTTATAGGAATTCTCATAACGGTTATGGGAATTACAATTCCCGTCATCTCATTTTTGCCGGTATGGGTAGTTATCACACTCAGCTGTATACTCATTCCAATCGGAGTCTTCATCTGCTTTTATTACTATCCGATGCTTCAGGCACAGGGCAGAAAAAATAAAATTGAACAGGACCTGCCCTATGCGATAACCTACATGCAGGCATTGTCTTCGACGGTAAACCTGTATGCAATTTTTCGAAGCGTCTATGAAGCAGCTGATCTTTATGGAGAAGTTTCACGGGAATGCGGGCTGATTGTCCGTGATGTGGAATTGTTTGGCGAAGATCTGCTGACGGCAATAGAAAACACCATCAAAATAACTCCTTCAGAAAACTTCCGTGAATTATTAAACGATCTTGCCCTTGTTTACAGAAGCGGCGGCAATATGACCAATTTTTTCAACTCCAAATCAGAGTCCTATCGTGAAATTGCCAGACAGCAGCTGGATGCACTTTTACAGTTTTTGGAAATGATTGCAGAGGTTTACGTTACGGCATTTGTTGCCGGACCGATCGCCATCATGATCATGCTGGTTGCCCAGAACCTTTCGGGTCAGAATACCATGGGAAATATTATGCCGATCATGCTGATTTTCCTTCCTGTTGGCGCAATAATTTTAATTGTGATACTGTATATTCTCCTGCCGCCTGACAATCTTGGAATTGCCAACAGGGAAATCAGAGACAGTGAATATGGACCTGACCTTCTTGATAAGGAAACAAAAACCGAGCCTGATGCGAAGTTCATCAAGCAGATAAATGCACGAAAAAAGATCATCAGATATCTCGATATCCTAAGGCATCCAATTAAATTTTTCATTTCGGATTATACTATCCCGGGAATCATCGGAGCGATTCTTGCAGCACTGGTAGTAGTATCATGGATCACCGGAACATTTGCTGACGTTTTCCCTGCAATGACAACGGAAGTTCTCATTTGCATCATAATTATTGCGGCCGCTCTTCCGTTAATGACTGCATATGAGATCAGAAAAAGCTATGTGAACAAAGTAGAGAAGCAGCTTCCGGAATTTCTGCGGGAAATTGCCGATATGCGTGATATCGGTATGACACTCCAGGGAGCAATAGCAATGATTTCCGGAAACAAAACCGGTGTCCTTTCATCAGAAATAAAAATCGTGACGAAGGAACTTTCCTACGGAGCTCATCTTTCAAACGCTTTGGTCAGGATGGAAGAACGTATCGGTCTTGTTTCAGTAAAGAGAGCAATATCGCTATTAGTGAAAGCAAGTGAAGTCACAGATTACATCAGGGAGATCTTAACGATCGCAATCTCTGATCTGGAACATTATATTAAGATGAAAAGCAAGCGTCTGAATGTTTCGTTTGTCTATCTTGCGGTCATTTATCTCTCATACGGGATTTATCTTTACTCAGCATATCAGATGAACGTTGCATTCATCTCAAGTTTCTCATCATTTGATATCACCTTTGATCTGACGTCAAATAAAACAGATATGTTCCATATCGGCATAATTCTTGCATTTTTTTCAGGAATCATGGCAGGACAGATGTCGTCAAACAGTGTTCTTTGCGGTCTGAAACATTCAATTATCTTGCTTATTGCAACCATTATAACATTTGTGTATATTATCTAGGTGAAATCAATGAAATTAACTAAAAATGATGATGGAATCACCTCAGTTGCCGGAGAGATGCTGATTCTGGCACTCATACTTATACTGATATCTTTGTTTGCTATGTCTGCACTTAATCTGCTGCCGGGCGAACGCGACACTATTGTCGATGTTTCGATGAACAAATCAGTTGATACGATATATTTCTGGCACAAAGGAGGTGACTGGGTTGAAGGAAAAGAGCTTGCGGCAGTATTAACGCCTACCACCGGCGGAGATAAAATTGTTCTTGAGAAAATTTCCCTCATAGACTGCAGAAACAATGAATCCGCCGTTTTTGATCTTGGCGGATGTTATGCCGTAGATATCTCAAGTGTTCCATTTGACAGTTATAGTCTGAGATTGACAACAGCCGATAGTGTCATTTATGCAAAAGACGGGTTGGTGATTTCATGAAAAAAACACAAGAAGATGCGGTTTCAACTGTGATCGCCATGATGCTAATTCTGGCAATTCTTTCAACCTGCATCGCGGTTTATACGACGACATATGTTCCGGGATTAAAACAACAATCTGAAATTATCCATAGTGAGGATGTGAAACTCGTTTTTGACAGATTTGCATCGGATGTGGATAATATGTACAGCCTTGGAAAACCAGCGCAGTTTTCCGAAACATTCACACTTGGAGGGGGCAATGTTCTTCTATCACCGGCCAAATCAAGCGGAACTGTTGAGGCAGAAAATGCTGTAATCGGCACACTCAAAATACCAGGGAACTCCGATAAGGAAATAACGCAGGTGAATCTCACATACACTCCGTCATTTACTTCATGGGAAAAACAGGGATATGCTTATGAAAACGGTGTTATATGGATCACGAAAGATACTAAAAAAACACCGGGATCTCAGACATTATTTACAATTGAAAATGGAATCAGCAGAGAAGAGAGTATTGTCAAAGACAGACTTTCGGGGAAATATATTACTGTGACAACCGATGAAAACAACAATGCCACGGTAACGATACCTAAGATGAGTATTACTGAAAAAAATAGTATTACCGGCAGCGGAAATGCAAATATCCTCATGAATGCATCGATTGCACCGATTGCAGATATTCTGCTCATTGCAGGAGAATACATCGAAATTTTCGACATTAACGGCACTTCGGTTTTCAGATATCCCGAAGTACCGAGTTCGAGTAATATGAATCTGAGCGTCAGATGGCTGAATATAACGGTGAGTACAGAATGAAAGAGAAAGACAGTGCAGTTTCCCCTGTTGTCGGTATAATGCTTTTACTTGCCATGACGATCGTTGCAGCCGGCGTTCTTGCAGCATTTGCAGGAGGGATCGGATCAGTTTCAGAACCAACACCATCGGTAGATCTCTCAGTATCGTCATACGGCTCGGGAGATAATCTCAGACTGCTGTTTGAACACAAAAGTGGGAATGGATTGACCCCGTCTGATATCAAAGTCTCATTTCTAGTGAAGAATCCAGATAAAGATGATTATGGAGGTTCCTTTATGCTTACTGAACTTACAGATGACACGGCATGGTCTGCAGGAGAGATACTCACGACAGAAAATATCACGAAAACATCAGAAATTCTTGGTATAACCGTTGATGGTTTAAAAGCTGCTGCAAACGTATCCGTTCCGGTTGAGATCAAAATCTATCACCTGCCATCTTCGACAATCATTTATCAGTCAACTATCCTTTTGGAGGGAAAATGAACCGCAAAAAAGAGCATGGAGTCTCAGAAGTTGTGGGTGTGCTGTTAATGCTCACCGTAACAATTTTGTTAGTCAGCAGTGTTGCCATTATCATGAATAATTCAGTTGAAACTACAGAAAAACCCATTACGGCAAATGTTGTGGCAACCGATATCGATGACGGGAATGTTATTTTGGAACTTATTTCGGGAGATTCATTTTCTCTTGACATGATAAGTATCAGACTTGGTATTCGTGAGGAATCGGACAAGTCCATTATCCTTAAAGGTGATTCTTTCGAGGCATATACAGGCAGCAGAATTATTTCTCTTGGAGACAGGTTCAAAATACTTGGTGAAAATAACGGGACTACTGTTAAAATAGAGAATTTCCTTGTATCCAAGGGTGAGCATCTGATGTATACAATGTATGATTCAGAGGGAAAACCTATATCATCAGGGGAAATATTAGTTGCCTGAGGCAGAATACCACAAAAACAGTCCATCACGAAAATCAGCAAGAGCGGAATACTTTTTCCAATTTTCGATTTGAATCATTTAACCACACATCTTTTTCGGCACTGATAACTGAGAGTGGAAAACCATGAAACTTTTTTGACGAGATGGTAAAGAAAAAAAATGTAAGTATTACCTATTTTTAAAAACAAAAAAAAACAATGGACCCGCGGGAATTCGAATCCCGGATCTCCGCCATGTCAAGGCGACGTCATAGCCAGCTAGACCACGAGTCCAGATATATGCACCTTGTGTGCCTTACTAGATTGTCATCGGAGACATATAAATTTTATTAACTTGTGCCGGGAAATGAAGGGGATATCCCCTGCATTTACAGCCGAACGAATTTTGCTGCAGTGATACCGTCACTGGACGCGACTTCCTTCATCACTTCGGGAGAGACAACGTCGTCAACAGCGAGGATCATCAGAGACTCGGAACCGACATTCCTGCCGCCGACCTGCATACTGGAAATATTTACATGATGCTTGCCAAGGATCATACCGACCGGACCAACAACGCCCGGACGGTTCACATGATCTGCAAGGATCACAAATCCGCTTGGGACAAGATCCGTCGCATATTTGCCGATCGAAAGGATACGCGGGCCGGCACGGGTAACGATACCGGAAATCGACTCACTGCCTTTTTCCGTCTTGAACGTGAGCGTCACAAGAGACTTGTAATCGCCTGCTTCGGTAGAGGTCTTCTCAAAGATCGTAATACCGCGTCCCTGGGCAATGATCTCGGCGTTCACGATGTTTGCCGGCTCATGAAGGACCTGCTCAAGCATTCCTTTGATCCCAAGCCGGGTCACATACTTCAGATTCTGCTTCAGGTCGGCAATCTCGCCGAGGTAGGCAAACTCAACTTCCGTAATTGCTCCGTCAGCGATCTGGGCAGCGAGGCTTCCCATCTTCTCAGCGAGATGTGCATACGGATCGATCTTCGATTTGACTTCAGGCGTTACGAGCGGTGCGTTCACCGCGCTCTTTGCAGAACCGCCTTTCAGGACATCAATACACTGATGAGCAACGGAGATAGCCACATTCTTCTGAGCTTCGACCGTGCTTGCTCCAAGGTGAGGAGTAACGATCACGGAATCCAGTTTCAGAAGCGGAGACTCGGTCGGCGGTTCGGTCTCGAACACATCAAGAGCAGCTCCGGCAACTTTGCCGGCGACGATCGCATCATAGAGATCTTTTTCGTCGATGATTCCACCGCGGGCACAGTTGATCAGCCGGACACCGGTCTTCATCGTTGTAATAGACTCCTTGTTCACGAGATGGGTCGTTGACGGGATAAGCGGCGTGTGGACCGTGATAACATCTGCACGGGTAAAGAGCTCGGCAACGCTCATCATCTCGACACCCATTGCTGCTCCGACCTCTGCCGGAATGAACGGGTCATAGGCGATGACCGTCATCTGAAGGGCCTGGGCACGCTTTGCAACTTCACGGCCGATACGCCCAAATCCGACAACGCCGAGGACCTTGCCGTTCATCTCGTTGCCCATGAATTTGGAGCGTTTCCATTCGCCTTTCTTCAGGGATGCGCTTGCCTGCGGAATGTTTCTGGCCATTGCCATCATCATCGCGATCGTGTGTTCGGTCGCTGCGAGCGTGTTGCCTTCAGGTGCATTGGAAACAATGATGCCTTTCTTGGTCGCTGCTTCACAGTCGATATTGTCAACACCTACACCGGCACGGCCGATGTATTTCATTTTGTCAGCCGCTTCAATGATCCGGGCAGTAACCTGGGTCCCCGAGCGGACGATCAATGCGTCGTATTCGCCGATGATTTTAACGAGTTCGTCTTCAGAGAGATCAGCTATCTCATCAACTTCGCAAAATCCCTTTAATATAGCAATACCCTCTGCTGCAAGAGGATCAGATACTAGTACTTTGAAGCTCACGGATTATCGTGTACATATTTGGTATTCACCCGTATAGTATGTTTCTGTGCTGAGGAAAAACCCTCTCCGAAGTGGAAAATAGATGTGTTCGCATCCCGTAGCATCCGGCGATACACCGCCTCCACTCTATGATATGACCGGTCGTTGATTCTGCCCTCCTACAATAATCTATTATTGTTAAGAGAGCAATAATAGAGTGAGTATCTATGGACAAATCACCCAATATTCTCTGGCTGACTGAAATCCGCAACACTGACATCCCCTCAGTAGGCGGGAAAGGCGCTTCCCTTGGGGAGATGACCCATGTTGGTCTGCCGGTCCCACAGGCGTTTGTGGTTACAGCGCAGGCATTTCGCCGGTTCTTAAAGCTGACAAAACTAGAAGAGCCCCTTTTCTCCATTCTCGAAAAACTTGACGTCGACAACAATGATGCCCTCAACGCCACTTCCGACAAAGTAAAGGCGATGGTGAGCACGGCAAAAATGCCGGAAAAGATCAAAAAAGAGATTCTTGACTCATACAAAAAGATGGGTAATGAGACCGTTGTTGCCGTACGTTCAAGTGCCACAGCAGAAGACCTGCCGGATGCATCCTTCGCAGGTCAGCAGGATACCTATCTGAACATCCTCGGCGACAATGACCTCATTGAAGCAGTCCAGAACTGCTGGGCATCTCTATACACTGCCCGCGCAATATACTACCGTTCAAAGAATGGATTCGATGACCGCAGCGTGAATATCGCGGTCGTTGTCCAGCAGCTTATTTTCTCGGAAAAGGCCGGAGTAATGTTCTCGTCCCACCCGGTCTCCGGTGCAAAAACCGTGATGATCGAAGGCTCATGGGGTCTTGGCGAAGCGATCGTTTCCGGAACCGTCTCTCCCGACAATTATGTCTATGACCGAAAAGGCAGAAAGATCATCCAGAAAACCATCGCCACAAAATCCGTCGAGATCATTCCTGACGGCAAGAAAGGAACCAAAGTCGTTGAAATAGCGAAAGACAAGCAAAACGCCCAGGTGCTTTCCGAGAAGGATATCCTCCGTCTGGCAGAGTATGCTATCAAATCCGAGGAGCACTACAAGAGTGCCCAGGATATGGAGTGGGGTATGGTCGGAGACACCATATATATCCTCCAGTCCCGCCCGATCACAACGATCCAGAAGGACTCTTCCAAAACCAAAACCTCCGCTTCATCTGCCACAGGCACCATCATCCTTCAGGGATACGGAGCATCCCCGGGCGTTGCCTCCGGAAAAGTCATCATCGTCAATGATGTAAAAGACACTTCCAGAGTTCAGGAGGGAGATGTGATGGTTGCGACCATGACGAATCCCGACATGGTCCCGGCAATGAAGAGAGTCGTTGGTATCATCACCGATGAAGGAGGAATGACCTGTCACGCTGCAATCGTTTCCCGTGAACTCGGGACTCCAGCGGTCGTTGGAACCAAACAGGCAACTTCCCTTCTGAAAGAGGGACAGATCGTCACGATCGACGGAGAAAAAGGTATCATCTACGATGGAAAACTTGCCGTGACCGAAGAGTCAAGCGCCGCATCCAAAGCTCCGGTGATCGTCGCGTCACCGATCATTACCGCAACCTCCGTAAAGGTCAACGTCTCTATGCCGGAAGCAGCAGCCCGTGCTGCAGCCACCGGAGCAGACGGAGTAGGTCTCCTCAGGATCGAACACCTCATCATCGGCATGAACAAAACCCCTTCCTGGTATATCAAACACAATAAACAGGAACAGTTCATCACCGAACTTATGGACGGCATCAGAACCGTTCTCGACGCATTCCGCGGAAAATCGGTCTGGGTCAGAACACTCGACTCGCCGACCGATGAGTTCCTCAATATGGAAGGCGGCGAAGACGAACCTCATGAGCACAACCCGATGCTCGGATTCCGCGGTATCCGCCGTGACCTCCGTCAGAAGGAGCAGTTCAGGATGCAGGCAGAATGTTTCCGCCGCCTCTGGGAAGCAGGCTACCACAACCTTGGTATCATGTTCCCGCTCGTCCAGCACCCGCGTGAATTCCTTGCAGCAAAAGAGGCATTCCGCGAATGGGGACTCGATGTCGAAAATATGGATCTCGGTATCATGGTCGAGATCCCCGCATCGGCGATCATCATTGATGAGTTCATCAAAGCCGGCATCGACTTCTGTTCCTTTGGAACGAACGACCTTGTCCAGTACACGCTCGCCGTTGACCGGAACAATGGTCTTATCGGCGAGATGTACGAACCCGAACACCCGGCGGTCAAGCGCCTTATCGCAAGTTGTGTCGCCCAGTGCAAGGAAGCAGGCGTGGAATGTTCCATCTGCGGTCAGGCAGGATCCGATCCGAAGTTCGTCAAGTGGCTCGTAAACCAGGGTATTTCCAGCGTGTCGGCAAACATCGATGCCATCCAGAAGATCAGAGAGACCGTTGCAAGAACGGAAAAACAGATCATTCTGAATGCAGCACTGAAGAAAAACTAACCCCATATTATTTTTAGTGTGATTTTTCATGGAGGAGAAAGGATGCAAAAGGGAGGAAGTCATCTCCCTCTTATCCGGATATCGGGCTGAGGATTTGCATCACGACCATATCCTCAGTTCGATGTGTACGATTCCGCACGAGATCGCGGTTTCCGTACATGAACTGTTTAGCGGAACAAATCTTGGCGACCCGGGACTTTTCCCAGGCACAACAAAAATCGAAGATCTTCTGGTACATTCGCTCGGTGAACTTATGCATCACCCGGGAGCCGGCGGATATGCGACCTCGGGCGGGACCGAATCGAACCTTCAGGCGATCCGTATCGCGAAAAAACTGAAGCCTGAGATCAGAAACCCCAACATCGTCGTTCCGGCATCCGCTCATTTTTCTTTTGATAAGACCTGCGATATGCTTGGACTCGAGATGCGGATCGCACCATACGGTGAAAATTACACCGTTGACTGTGACAAGATGGCGGAGCTTGTCGATAAAAATACTATATCGATTGCAGCGATCGCCGGTACAACCGAATACGGTATGATCGATGACGTCGAGAGGATCGCAAAAATCGCCATCGAAAACGACCTGTTCTATCATGTTGATGCAGCATTCGGCGGAATGGTCATCCCGTTCCTGCCAAACCCGGTACCATTCGACTTTGAAGTTCCGGGCGTCTCCTCGATCTCGCTTGATCCGCACAAGATGGGAATGAGCACCATCCCCTGCGGATGTCTGCTTCTCCGTGAACCGAAACAGTTTGGAACCCTCAACGTCGATACTCCGTATCTGACCGTAAAGAAGGAATGTACCCTTGCCGGAACCAGACCGGGAGCGGATGTCGCGGGCGCTTACGCCGTCATCAAACTCCTCGGACGAGAGGGATTTCGTGCAGTCGTCACCGGCTGTATGGAAAACACCCGGCGTCTGACTGAGGGCATGGAAGCATTTGGCTACAAACGTGCCGTCGATCCGATCATGAATGTTGCGACGTTCGAAACAGGACCAGTGCCCGAGGGATGGATCGTTTCACACACGCGTGCGGGTCATCTCAGATTTGTCGTGATGCCCCACGTGACCCGCGATGTTATCGAAAACTTCCTTGCAGACGTCGCAAAAATCAACTAATTTTTTTACAACTCTTCTTTTACGAGAGACGATCCGTCCCAGACAAACACCGTCGCTTTCCCTGTTTTCAGAAATGCCCGGACCCGAGCATCGTGATTTTTTCTCACGAACCGAATGCCTTCTTCGGAAAACTTCTGCAGAACGGCTGTGTGGAAAGCGATCTCCTGTTCCAGAAATGCGGTCTCGTAGGCAATCGTCTGCCGAGCTATTTCCGCACACTCCTGATCGGAGATCAGACTGTCATACTCCCCGTGTTCATCGAGACCCGAGATCTGCCGCCAGTCAATTTTCCCACGGGCATCGGGCTCGCGGTGAAGCATATACGGATACACCCGGCAGATCGCAAACCGCTGATCATAGATTTTGCACCGTAGGTTTTCGTCCAGAAACACGCAGTCTCCATTCTCTTGTGTTTTGAGAGCATATCCAGATACATAGAAGTTCCCAGACGGATCCGAGTAGGGGAAATCAGGTGCGGGTATCAGTGACTCAGGCGAAAACGTTTTCAGACGGCCCGCATCTTCCGCGAGAAGAAACACATGACCGTTGAATGCTTTTGTGCAGCATTTCCCGCAGCAGGTACAGGAAAAACCGATCTCTTTGATGATTCGCTCCAGGTTCTCTTTTGGATACTTTTTGAGAAGGACAAGGTCCTCCTCCAACTCCTTTAGATTCTGCATCGGTGATGCTGCCATTCAGAACTCCTTTTTCTCGTAAAACCTGACCGACACGAAGTAAGAGGTGATGAATGCCGCAACCGAGACTACTGCCGTGATCAGAATATAGATGAGGAGATTCCCGGTGAGGGCGTCTCCAAAGAGCGCAAACCAGCCGACCAGAAGGACCCCAATCACTGCCATCAGAACAAACATCATATATCTGGCTTTTTCCGAACCGAATTTGTAGAGAAGCGGAAACAGAAGTGCTCCGTAGAATAAGCCGAGAGAACCGACGAGAACGATGAACCAGAACGGGGTCGCGGTTTCCGGCGTCAGATAATACGAAACACCGGCGATGATTCCCGAAATCACAATCGCGGCGCAGAAGAAGATGATCGTCATCAGATACTTGGACGTAACGATATCCTTTCTCGTGACCGGCATCGTTAAGGCGTATCTGTCCCACTTCGCCATATCATCCATCGTAAGGGAAGTCATGGGAAGGAGAGCGGCAAAGATCATCAGCAGGAAGTACACGGTCATGGCGTTTCCCATCGGGATGAAAATGATCCCGAAGATAAGAAACATAAAGACCAGAGTTTTGGTCATCGGGCGAAGGTTCAGCAGATCCTTCAGTAGAAGGCCAGATATCCAGGATGATTGTTTCATACGGTTTTCCCCCGTGCATAAAACACCATAACCGATTCGGTCGAAACCGGGTCCACGATCATCTCCGGATGCCGGGCGATAAATCTCATCTTGTCTTTGATCAGCACCTCACAGCCGAACTGATTTGTTCGGTAAGTCAGGAAAGATGATTTGTCAAGAGCATCGAACTCCTCGAGACTACATTTGAGAATGCCCATATCATCCAGGATCTCATCTTTGGACTTGGAAAGAACGATCTTTCCCTCATGGATGAAGGTAAGGTAATCGGCGATCTTATCGAGATCACTTGTTATGTGCGAGGAAAGAAGGATCGAGTGTCCCTCGTCCTGAATAAACTCAAGGAAGATATCCAGGATCTCTTCACGGATAACCGGATCGAGTCCGCTGGTCGGTTCATCAAGGATCAGCAGATCCGGGTGATGAGAAAGAGCCGCGGCGATCCCGAGTTTCATCTTCATGCCACGGGAGTATTCTTTGATCTTTTTCTTTTCCGGAAGATCGAACTGTTTGAGATATTTGAGATAGAGCGGATCGTCCCATGTCGAATAGATCTTTCCAAGGATCTTCGCCACGTCAAGCGCGGTGAGCGTGTCGTGAAAACTGCATTCGTCGAAGACGACACCGATACGGTTTTTGATTTCCTTTTCATGCTCTGAAAAGTCAAGCCCAAACATTTTCACCGAACCGCTGGATTTTTTCGCGATCCCGAGCATGGTTTTTATCGTGGTGGTTTTTCCTGCTCCGTTTTCCCCGATAAAACCCATGATGCTTCCTTTCGGAAGACAAAATGAAACGTTTTGCAGGGAAAAATCCGGATATTCCTTACATAATTCATGTACACAAATTGCGTCAGACATTGTTATTCTCCTTCATAGATGATATCAAGCATTTCCGTAAGTTCCTGTTTACTGATGCCGAAACTTTTCGCCGCATCAACGGCCTTTTGCAGATGTTCTTCTGCGAAGCGCAGCTGTTGTTCTCTGATCAGCTCGGTATTTTTTCCGGCGACAAAACTTCCTTTTCCGGGAACGGTCTCGATGAACCCGTCACGTTCCAGATCGGTGTACGCCCGTTTCGTGGTGATCACGCTGATCCTCAGTTCTTTTGCAAGAAGACGCATACTCGGCAGAGGTGACTCAGGCATAAGCTCTCCGCTGATGATCATAGCTTTGATCTGCGTTGTTATCTGCTCATAGATCGGCTTTTCACTCGCGTTACTGATTAGGATCTTCACCTGTTTGTACCCATTATAATGTGTATAACGTATATATACATTAAGCTTTCGAAGGGCTGGATGACGGATATATTGTAGTTCGCACGAGGGTCAGAAAATAAAACCCGTCTCCATTTATCCTCTGTCGGCTGGAGAGGGGCCAAGTCCGGAGCGTTTATCAAGTTTCAAACCCTATAATAATGCATCATAGGGGAAGTATGACTTGGGAAGAATAGAGAACGCTAATCAAACCGTCTCAGATGACGGAAGTATTGTTCGCGTTAAACTGCCGAACAAACGAATAAGAGAACAATTTGCACAAGCGGAACTGATGCTTGGATCAAACCACATTAGAGTACGATGCTCAGACGGTGTGACACGATTAGGGCGCATCAAGGGCAAAATCAAGAAGCGAGTTTGGATCCGAGAAGGCGATATCCTTATCGTTGTTCCTTGGGATTTCCAGGATGAGAAGTGTGATATCATTTATCGGTACACAACTCCTCAGGTAGACTGGCTCCGCGGCCACAAATATCTCTAACATTTTTTTATTATGACAGACATTCCAGATTTTGATATGATAGCAAAAGCCCACGGACATACCTGTCCGGGCATTGCACTAGGTTATAAGATCGCCGTAGTTGCTGCAAAATGGTCAGGAACTGAGACAAACATCTCTGTTCTGTCCCACTCAACACGCTGTCCGCTTGATGCCCTCAAACAGACATTCGATTTACGGACCCACCCTGAGCGGCTCATCGTTGAGGATACGAATACCGTCAGCTTTGTTCTGGAAAAACCGGATGGGAGCAAACTGTTCATTGACGAGATCCCGGGAACAAAAGTCACCAGCGACGAGCTACACACGTTAAAGGGAAAGATCTCCGCAAAATCCGCGACGGAAGAAGAGATCAAACGGCATACTGAGATCCAGAACGAGTTACTTCAGGTCATGCTGAACACACCGGATGAAAAACTGTTCACCATCCGGGAAGAGTAAAAAAGAGATATTACTCTCTGTATCTGAGAACATCTGCAACAGATGTTGCATCCCAAGCCTCTTTTTTAAAGCCTGATGATGATTTTTCCGAGTAAATGGCGGCTGCCGCTGCAAGCCCGGTGTTGCCACCGAGAGCAAAGAGCCGGTCTGCCGTTTCATCCACCGGATGTGCGATTACTGCTTGAACGGCTTCACGCATCTCCTGATATGCGGTGTTGACCGGATGTTGTCTGACAGCGTTTTCGAGTGCTGCCTGGGCCTCAGGATATTTGGATTGACAGATACAGGATCTCGCAAAACCTGCCCATGCTGCCGGGAACCGTTCGTTCATCTTTAATGCAGAGAGATAGGCTTCTGACGAAGCAGCATAATTGCCGGTTTCATACTCCAGCCACCCAAGTTCAGAGTGAACATGGGCACGAACGGTATTGGACGGGTTGGCACGGAGAGCCAGACGGAACATCTGACGGGCTTCATCCGGCATGCCAAGCGACATATAGCATGCAGCGATACCGGAACAGACAAGGGATTTTTCATCATCACGGGTCGATCGATCGGTGAGGATATCACAGACAAGTACCCGGTTCTCGTGGGGAAGCATCATCATAACCGGGCTGATGAGAGACTGGATGTCACCCCCGGTTTTCCAGGCATTTGTGACCGTCGAATTGAGTTCGCGGGCCACGAGATGCGGAGGATCGCCTCCCATCACCATTACCACAGCTTTTTCGGCAGACGTAGACGCATATTCTTTTGCTTCGGCATACAGACCTGCAGCGACTGCTGCCTGGAATTTTTTACCGGCAGAGTTGGTACCGCTTACGGAATCAGACCGATTATACCAGAACATGGCACAGACAGGATCAAATCCGAAATAGGCGGCACCCCCTCTTGCAGTCAGCATTTCTGCCTGTTCACGGACATCCTTTGCCCGGAGGAGGGAGTAGTCAGGTTTTCCATCGACATCAAGGGACTCATTCATCTCAGAAATCCGGGACATTGTCCGGGAAAAGAGCGGTTCCTCTGCACCTTCTTCGCCGATGATCCGTTCAAGGTAGGCGTACTCATCCAGATAATTGTATTTTTTTCTGGCAGAGGAAGCGAGATCAAAGTAGAGTTTGACACGGTCAGCTGAAGGGAGTTCCTCCGCGATCGATGCGATACGGACGTAGTAATCCCGCATATCCTCTCCCAGATCTTCGCCGACTTCGCAGAGATTTTTCAATCCGACTGCGGTCTGATACGGGTCTTCATTTCTCGCAAGAAGGAAGGCACTTTTGTATGCCTCGAAGGCATAATCAACGTCGCCGAACTCGGACAGGATAGCTCCCATCAGTTCAAACGCGGGTTTTTCTGCCGGGGTCTGCGGGAAAGCAAGCGTGATGTTCGCATATAGGTCGAGAGCTGCATCATGATTTCCTGAAGCATACAGCCAGTTTGCCGTGGACAATGCAGGACCCGGTGTATCAAGGGTCAGAAGCGGGGCGACGAATTTTGCCCATTCGTCAGGAGTCGTCCGGGGCATATTCAGCCAGATGATCTTCTCTTCACGGCCGAGCGTGGAGAACCAGTCCCCAGCAACGCAGATGATGATATCAAAGATGATATCAGGAGAGAGAGTTTCCGCACCGCCGATTACTGCAGCATACTCATCAAGCGGAAATGAATGCCAGAACGGGCGGCGGCCGACACCGAAATAGATGTCGGGATTCTCGATCTCTTCCACGATCAGCCGGCGGCTTTTGAGCTGCCACCAGCTTTCCGGATATGGACTTCCAGAGGCGGAGACGATTTCTGCAGCCATATTCGTCCCGGAGATCTGCGAACGGAGCAGAGCAGCTAAGGCACGTTTTCGGTTTTCATCAGCGTTCTGCACTGCAGATCTATACGCTGATTTCAGCCATTCGTCAAGTGAGAGAGGCGCGTATTCTTCGCTGCATACTTCCTGAAAAAGACCGAGGAGGAGAGATCTGTCAGATTCGTGTCCGAGAATTGATGAAAGTACCCTTGCATGAAATCCGCCGTCAACACTCATTCGGTGAAGAAAAAGATTAGACAAAACGATTTCTTCATGACCCGCTTCCTTTGCCTCTGTATCACCGGCAAACATGGTCAGATAGTCACAGACATACTGCTGTGTTAGGTTCCCCTCACGGACATGCATAATTACCAGTGTTTAGTTGTCAGTCTATGTATTTCTTGTGATGTGAAAAGGAACTGACCAGGAAAACAGTGTAAAAAAGGTTGAAGGGAGAGATCCCCCTTCTCCATTTTTTAATTTAAATAAGTTTGGAGATCGGACCGTCTTCGACGCCGATCGTTCCGCCGAAGTCTCTGAAAGCTTCAGCAAGGACAATGTCCGAGAACGCAGTTGCGGTCGCGGCACCTTCCATGTTCTCAATCGGGCCGTACATGATTAAGTCTGCACCAAGGGTCATTGCCATAATGTTACAGCCGATATCCGGTGAAGACCATGCAGCCTGACGAACTCCTTCGATGCCGCCGTAGTGGTGGTGGAACATCTGTTCTGCAAGGAGTGGTTTGTCTGCATACTGCTCGTGGATGTTCTTTCTCCAGCGTTTCAGCCAGGTCCAGGACACAGTCATGTTGTGGTATGCACCACCGGTTGGCATACCGTGGATTGCCTTGCATGCAAGGATTTCACGATAGGAACCAAAGGAGCCGAGGCCGAGCGGGGTTGCTGCAGTGTCGAGAATCGGGCGGGTGATACCGCATTCTTCTGCGATCTGAAGCATACCTTTTGCCTGACCTGCAACACCACCATCGACGAGTGCTTTCTCACGACCGGCAACGGATGAGTCACCTGGGTTAAATGCCAGAACGATTGCGGAGTTCACATCGGACTCTGCAAGTGCCTGAATATTTTCCGGCAGGATTGAACCGTTGATAGAGTTGTAGATTGCACGGTCTGCGAGACCAACTTCCGTAACATACTTCGTTGCGTGGACAAGTGCTGTCGGAGCAGAGGAGTCCATCAGGAAGGCAGTCTTGTTGTCGATACTGTCGAACCATGAGAAATACGACTCGAAAGCCTCGGCGTGTTCTGCGAGGATCTGGAGGAAGTACTTGTTACCGGTAATGTCAGAAAGTTCCTGACAGCGGTTCCAGAGTGCTTCTGCTTTTGGTTTGTCGATTTCACCGGTGTGATCGTTTAAGACGATCTCGTGTTTGTTGTAGAAGATGGATGGTGAAAGCACACGTGGATACTCTCCGGGCTGTCCACCAATCTTCGTTCCATTAAA
>Ga0265295_1000933_pt1 | contig 54907 bp, 48 predicted proteins | sample Munlansysbiofilm_FD_192503 | JGI IMG/M metagenome (GOLD analysis project Ga0265295, IMG submission 192503) | Leachate microbial communities from a municipal landfill in Southern Ontario, Canada - Methane capture system biofilm | ecosystem: Engineered > Solid waste > Landfill > Unclassified ... | reverse complement strand
GGTGACCTTATTGATCACGACACTTAAAATAGCCCGGGAATCTTTGTCTTTTCCTTTGAGTGCTTCAATGTTGGCTTTTTTTAATTGTTCTAAGAGTGTCATACTATTTCCTCCTTAAAAATATAGCACTTTAATGATGATTATTCAAGATTTTCAAGAAAAAAGGAGCCAATGAATTGACTCCTAATTTTTAATAATTATCTACTTATTGTTACTTAAGCAGCAGCAGTATAACGAGCGGTAAAGGCAGTTCCAACTGCTTCATCAAATGCAGCACGGTAGTCACTACCAGTGATGGAAACATCAGCCGCAACTTCATTACTTAAGTGTTGGTTTTCAGGATTGATTGCTAAAGCAACTTCAACAGTTTTACCAACCATGTAAGCAGTGATTTTGTTAGCTTGGACGAACCATTCGCCTTTGCCTTCAGAACCCATACCATAAGCATCGCCTAATTCGTGTTTGCCTTTAATTCTAAGGTTTTCAGCATCAACCGTTTTGTCGGTTGTTTTAATGGCGATGGCACCTTTTAAGTCTTCAGTAGCAGCGGTTAAGACATATTTGATTTGGAAGACGTCCATCCGAGCGGCAACGACTTTCTTATCAGCACCGAATGCGGCACCAGCAATTGTGTAGTTGTTTTGGTTTGTTCCGGTTCCACCGAAACCACCGACACCGACTTTAACATCCTTAACATCAGCGACAACAACTTTTGCAGCTTCGGCAGCCACAACAGCGTCCATGAAGGCATTAACGTGAATTGTCACGCCAGCAGCGACTCCACCAACTAAAGTTGTATCAGTTTGTTCTAAGGCGACTAGTTCTGCAACGGTTTTACCAACTGCAAGGTTTTCAAATGCTTCGGCTTGTTCATACCATTCTTTTCCAATTGGTGATGCGCCTTTCATATTGTAACCTTCGAGTTTTTCCCATTTTGATTGGGTGTCTGCACCTGAAGTGTAGACAGTAGCATTTCCTTCATCATTGGCGGCAACTTTAACTTGGACGACATCAAGACGTAATTGTTTAATCTTGGCATCTTTTCCTAATAAAATTGAGGCGTAGTTGATTTCGGTTTGGACTGAGCCAACTTTGGCAGCAGTTGCGGTAGTGACAGCATAAGTAGCGACACCACCAAAGCCAAAATGACCGGCTTCTGCTTTAACACCACAAGCAGCTAAGACTGATGCTGAAAGTGCTAAACCTGTTAGAAATAAGTTTGTTTTTTTCATGTAATAATACCTCCTCGTAGTTCTTACAAACACTATATTATAGTAGGTATAATCAAATTGCAATACTTAAAGTTAAATTTCGAGATTTTTTTCGCTATATCCTTCACTAACGTGAAAGTATGCGTTATTTTGACTAATATTGTTGTTATATCTGTAAAGCGAATGCCCATTATTTTCACTAGCTAAATACACAACATCAAAGTCAATGTCGGTATAATTATCACGAATAAATTGTTGGGCTTCATTTTGGCTCATCACAATCAAAGCCGTCGAAAGTATTTCTAACTCGGTCCCACTTAACTCTGAAGAGACAACACTCACAAGTTGGTGCGAGTGATTAGCGGGATAGCCTGTAAAAGGATCAATAATATGCGAACGTAAATATTGAATGTTATTAGTGGTGTCAACAAAAACATGGCCTTCATAAGTTCCACTAGTTGACATGCTGAAGACATCGTTACGACTAAATTTATAAGCCGGCGTGGGTTCGCTATAACCCATTTCATCTTTAATGATTGAAGATTGAGAAATTAGTAAAGGTTCACCAAAATATAGTGGGCTCAAGGTTGTAATACTACTAGCCCCTCCATAAAGATAGCCACGTTCAAGATGATTTGTATCCATTACTTCTTTCATCACATCGGTCATATATCCTTTAGCAATTCCCCCTAAAGTAAGTGACAAATCACCAATCGCGGAACCGTTAAAGCTATTAAGACGGACATAGTATTTATCGTTTACTTCGTCAATATCAAAGCTAAGGGCATTTTGCATTTCGCTCACACTGGTGGGCACAAAACTTTGCAGACGTTCTAGTTCAAGTCGTTGACCTTCATTTACAAGTGGATCATCTTCACTTGGATATTCTTCACTCGTAATGAGCGGACTCCAAAAGTCAGTTAACTCGCCCACAAAAGGATTAAAAAAGCCGTTTGATTTAATGGCGAGACTTTGGGCTTTTTGAATTAAATCAAAAAGTGGATACTCAACTTCGACAAAAGTTCCTAAATTATCATTTATGTACTTAAGATTATGGACCAGGGGCGTGTTAAGTTTTTCTTCACTGGTAGGAGCATTAGGTCTAGCGACTGGGAGTGCAAAGTAACTGGCGTGGCGATCAAAGAGTTTATGATAAGGGACCAGATATTCATTAAGCACTTGTTCAACTAACTCCAGTTCGACTGTGCTCGCATTATTTTCATACCTGATGTTAAAAGCTGTATCAAAAAGTGGCGTTCTTGTGCCGTTAGTGTCAAAGACACGCTCAGTCGCGACTACAAGTTTAAATCCGCGGGCCACATTATCCGAAGGTGCTGCCAAACCATAAATTAATATCGGAATCGAGACCGAAATTGCAAGGATGACCGCAAGATATTCTTTTGGGGCAAACTTATTCAAAAAGATAACAAGATTATTCTTCGAGGTTGTTTTCATAGTTGACTCCTTTCAAACCTTGGAACCGGACTCGTTGCAAAATGATTTTACTTAAAAAAGCAATCAGTAAGCCCATGATGATGCCACTGAAAATTAAGATAAATAAATAATTAAACATTAAGACGTTTTGATAAAGAATCGAAATCATGGTGACCTGGCCAACGCCATGAAAGACCGCACTCATCATCGAGAGTCCATAGATTGACAATTTTTTGCTGTGATATAAAAGCAGCGTCATCATACTTGAGAAAATAAAACCTGACATTGCCATCATAAAGCCCGAACCAAAACCGGAGAATGTTCCCGCTAAAAGGACGCGTAGAAAGCCGATTAAAAGAAATTCTTTTGGACCAAACAGGGCTAAGACCAAGAGTCCAATCGTGTTAGCGAGTCCTAACTTCATCCCCGGAATCGCGGGAATAAAAACCATGTAGTTTTCGGCAATGTTTAAAATGACTCCGAGCGCCAAGAGCACGGAAAGGCTGACTAATTTACGTACGCTCAATTTATTAGCCTTCATAATTAGTTCCCATGATTACAAGGTAAAAAGCATTAGGTAAACAGATGACTGGACGGGCAACCTCACCGACATAGCCTTGGATTGAACAATATTTAAGCGGGCTCGTCTCTTTCTCAACTCTAACCTTTTCATTTAATATCTCAATCGTAATATCACCTTTGAAAGAAGGATATTCACTTTGTAGATATGTTTTACTTTGTTCAACTTTTAAATCTAATTTATCAATCAGAGCGTTTTCCACATAAACAAAGACCATCAGTGGGTCACTAGTTTTAAAAGCACTATTAAGTATCACTAAAAGTAGCGATGCTAAGACAAGCAAAGCGCTAAATGTATATGTATCCCATGGGGTTTTATTTATTTTTACTTTTGGTGCTTTCATGATTAAAAGAGTCAGGACGAATCCTGACTTTCTTTCTATTTAATATTAATTGTCTTTCCATCTGGACCAGGAGTGGAGGCCAGATACTCGCTAATCGCCTCACGTGAGCCTTTACGACCCGCACTAGGGCGACATTGTGTTAAGGATGTAACCTCGCCACTTAAGACACCGGCAGCAAAGCCTGCACAGCCTGGATAGCCGCAGGAACCGCAGTTGATATTAGGGAGAAGTTCATGGACACGTGTTAATCTTTCGTCAACTTCAACGCGAAGTTTTTTGTCAGCAAGAGCAAGCAATAAACCTAAAACGCCTCCGACCGCAAATAAGACGGCAACAGCCACAAGAATTCTTGCGCCGACACCCATTTCAATTAAAAATGTCATCTTCTATTCCTCTTTCTCACTCGTATTATGGCCACAAGTTGCGACTGGGCAACTATGACAAGCCGCTTCTAAATCTTCACAACCTGCGGGTTTAGGCGTCCGTTTGTTAAGAACATAGCCCAATGTAAATAAGCCCGACAAGGCGGTAAAAATCAAGATTGCTAATAAAATTCTTAACCAAGGTTGCATAGGGTGATTATATCATTCCTTTGAAACCGAGAAAAGCAATCGCCATTAACCCAGCGATTAATAAGGCGCTAGCTGGTCCTTGAAAGGCTTTAGGCATTGCGGCGGTATTAGCCAACCGTTCTTGAATGTAAGAAAACAAGATTGTGACTAAGCCAAAACCAATCGCGGAAGCGACAACATAAACGACCATCGTTAGAAATGTATAATCAGGAACCGTGCCACTAACTGCCGCCACATCAAGCGCGACTGTTAAGACGACACAGTTGGTCGTGATCAGTGGTAGATAAATACCTAATGATTTATATAAGCTTGGAACATAACGTTTGATAAACATCTCAACAAATTGCACAAGTGAGGCAATCACGAGAATAAAGGAGACAAGACGAAGAAACTCTAGATTTAACGGCACGAGGATAAAGAAATATAAGCTATAGCTAATAATGCCGCCAAAGATAACGACGAACGCGAGGGCTAAACTCATGCCAATCGCCGAAGTTGCCTTCTTCGTGGCTCCGAGGAAACTACATATGCCTAAGAAACGACTAAGAACAACGTTATTAACTAAAATCGCAGCAAGGGCAATTAATAAGATATCCATACTTATTTAGCCTCCGTTTCTAGATTTGGTTTTAGACTATTTTGGGCTTTAGCCTTGGCTCTATTTTCTTTCCAAGCACCAACTTGAGGGACGAGATAAGCAATGAGGGCGACTAAGAGACCTAACATAATAAAGGCGCCTGAGTTTTCAACAAAAATACTAATCGCGTATTGTTGTGGGAAGATTCTTACTAAGAATAAGGTTTCACCATTAATGAATGATTTAAAATCAATCGCGCCGGTTCCAACTAATTCACGCGCAAACCCGAGTAAAAAGACACTGAGGATAAATCCTAAGCCTGTGCCAATTGCATCAAGGAAACTATCAAGAACGCCATTTTTAAGCGCAAATGATTCGGCACGGGCGAAGATCACGCAATTGACAACGATAATCGAGAGGTAAACCCCTAAGTTCGCGGCGAGATCTGGTAGATAAGCTTTCATCAGCATTTCAACCACAGTCACAATCGTCGCGATAATCACAATCATCACTGGAATTCTAATTTCATTAGGAATGAGATGGCGAATAAGTGAGACAACAACGTTAGACACGATAATAACCGCCAACATCGCTAGTCCCATACCTAAGGCACTGGAAACACCGCTTGTAGTGGCGAGGACCGGACATAAGCCTAAAAGCATAATGAACGTTGAGTTATTTTTAAAAGCTCCATCGAGAATAATTCTTAATTTTTTCATATTAAGCGACCTCCGCTAAATAGTCATCAGCACAAGCATTAAGTCCGGCAACTATAGCGTTGCCTGTTACACTCTTACCACCAGTGAGGTTGTCAGCACCATTTAGAAGTGATAACACATCACTCTCGGCCGTTTGGTTTTTAATTCTTTCGTCAACTTTAGGGAGCACAAGTCCTCCAAATGAAGGTGTTTCACTATGGCTAATGATATTAAAGCCGCTGAATTTGCCATCTTTAAAGCCAACTTGAAACAATATCTTTCCACCATAGCCACTAACACTGACATCATAGACATAACCAATCACGGTTGTGCCTGAGCTGAATTCTTTTTTACTAGAAACACCCTTACTTGCTAAAGCCGGACTAATTTCTTTGTTAACAGGAACATCGGCACTATCAATCCCTAAGACTTTATAATAGCCGGCATTTTGTTGATCAATAATCCGTTGGTTGATGACTGGTTCGGTGAACGAGTTCACGCCCGCAATCACGCCGCCACTAACTAGACAGACACTACCAAGAAATAATGGTAGGAGGATGAATTTATTGAGACCTTTTTTTGCCATCTTATGCACCATACCCTTCTAAAGCATTTTGAACTGCAAAGAATAGACGATCACCACTATAGGTGACACCCGCTGCCGCACTTGTTTCGCCATACAGTTCAGCAGGATCGCTCATTGCATTAATGGCACTGACCAAAACGTCTTGATAGACGGTGATGATAGCTTCAACCTTACCGGCCCAATTGGTCGCGTATGAAGCAGTTGATTGACCATCTGCTCCTAAACCAAGTGTGACAATCTTATCGGCTTTAACATAAACATCAACAGTGAGTTCTTCTTCATCATATTGACAGTAATCACTAGCTTCACACATCGCACTCGTATGCGCGCCTTGGTAAACGCTAATACCACTAAAAGCATTAGCAACGGCCTGATAAATGGCCACGCTTGAATACCATAGACCAGCAACTGCTTGTGGAACTTCATCTTCAACTGGTTTAGTTGCGCCAGCTGTTGCTTCAGTGATAACTGGAAGAGCAAGGAAGTCAGCAACACTAATTGAAGTATAGTAATCAACAAATTGTTGCGCTTTAGCAGTGTAGCCGCCAAATCCTGGCGTTGAGCCATCGCTGACGTCAAGTGTCACGATGTTATATTCAATATCAAGTCCGACTTCAACACTTGTCGTGAATGGAGCGGTATATTCATCAGTAGGTGCGACGGAAGTATAACTACCATTAAGCGTGACAAAGGGAACGATGACTGGTGGTTCACTACTACTGGGATTTTCTTCGGTATCTGCTTTTGTTTTATTAAAAGCAATCAGTGACATTGTTCCGGCGCTTAAAGCGAAGATTGCCCCGGCAGTCACATATTTCTTCCAAAGATTAACGGTAGTTTGACCAACACTTAATTTATCAATCATCGGCGCTAAGATATTAACAATCGCAATTGAGAAGGCCATTCCTTCCGGATATGCCCCTGCGACACGAATAAGAACGGTAAAGAAAGCGGCAATCACGCCAATTAAGGCTTTACCAAAATTTCCGGTTGGCGATGAGACTGGATCCGTCAGCATGAAGATTGCCCCAAACGCTGCGCCACCGAGGCCAATTGATAAGGCGACTGATTCAAAAACATTAACTTTGGCGATTAAAGCCATTGGAATTGCGATTAAAGCAATTGTGCCCAAATAGAAGACTGGTGTCCGCCAGTTAATGACTTCGCGCACGGCTAAGACGACCCCAACCGCAATAATAAGGAAGGTGAATGTTTCGCCTAAGGCGCCATTATAGTTACCGACAAATACTTGTAAGAGATCAATACTTCCTAAGTCGGCGAGCCATTTAAAGCCCATGCCACTATATTGCGAAGTTAAGGTCGCACCAGCAACAAGCCCACCGACAGAGTTATCAACTAAGAAAGGTGATAATTGTGAACCAAACGCTAAAGCCACAAGTAACCGTGCTAAAGCTGCGGGGTTAAAGATATTATGACCAAAGCCACCAAAGGCATGTTTAACGATTAAGGTCGCAAACACGTTACCAACAATTAGGACATAAAATGGCGTACCAATTGGGACAGTGAGCGTAAAGATCACCGCGGTCACAATAGAATAGTTACTCTTAATAAATGTGAGTAAATACGCGCCAAATTCATTATTTTTACCTTTAAAGCGTAAGGCGGCAACAATCACATCACAAATTAAGGTCACGCCGATACTTAAGCCCATCATTGCGAGGGCTTTAAGTCCGTACCACATGCCGATATTAAAGTAATAGATAACACTAGCAAGGAAAATGACGCCTAACCCGATTAAGAGTTCAAGCATAATTTTGCCTGTTGATTTTTTGGCCCTGTTAAACGGGGCCTTGGCTGTAACTAATTCCATTATTATTTACCTGCTCTAGCTTTCTTGGCCGCTTCAAGCCTTAACATTGTTTTAGCTTTTTTCATAAATTCAGTGACTTCAATTTTTGAAGGACAGACATAGGAACATAAGCCGCATTCAATACATTTATCCGCTTTTAGTTTTTCAATCCGGACAATATCACGACCTTCAACTGCGAGTTTGATTTCGACCGGTTGTAAACTTGCCGGGCAATTTGAAGTACATGCCCCACAGCGTAAACAAGCGACTTCATCATATTTGACTGGCTTGAGAAGGGTTAGTCCACCAACTTGTGGGATGGTAACAAAATCAAGATTGGTAATGGCCGCACTTGTCATGGGTCCTCCGGTTAGAAGGTGGATAGGTTTAGAATCATCAATTTCAAATTGTGCTAAGATATTTTCAATTGGAGTTCCGCATGAAACAATAATATTAGCGGGATTTTTAACAACATCGCCACTAACAGTTATGACCCGTTCACAAATGATCTTACCTTCAAGTAAAGCCTTAGCGACGGCAATTGCCGTTTGGACGTTATTAACAATCACGTGACATTCGCTAGGTAGCATATTATATTCACGGTTTAAGACTTTCCAGATTAGTGTCCGCTCCCAACCCATCGGGTAAGCATCAGGCACTTCTTTAAGGCTCACGAGCGGATAATCTTTTAATTGTTCATTGATCGCATCGGCGACAAGTTTCTTACCTTTTTTAATGGCAATGATCGCCCGTGGGGCTTCACAAGCCTTAAGTAAGAGCATCACGCCGTCAAGTAAGCGTTTGGTCTCTTGTTTCATCATCACAAAATCAGTGGTGAGGAAAGGTTCACATTCAACCCCATTGATTAATAGCGTGTCGATGCCTTTAACGTTATTATATTTAATCCAGGTCGGAAAACCCGCACCACCAAGACCAACAATCCCCGCTTCTTTAATCGCGGCGACAATTTCTTCTTTGCTTGGATCAGCGGAAACGATTTTCAAGCCGGGTCCTCTAGTGTATTTACCGTCATTTTTAATCACTAAATGTGGAACAGTCCGGCCCGTCATCACATGATACTTATTGACGTTTTCACCAACGGTCCCGGAGACACTACTAAAAAGTGGGACATACATGTCTTCACGTAAAGCAACTTGGGTGCCAACTTTCACTTCATCTCCAGGCGCGACTAAGACCTTGACTGGTTGACCTTTAGGATTGACTAGTGGAATAAAAATAAACGGAACTTGTTCCGGGGTCAAACGCCGGACTTCAACATCTTGGCTCGGATGTTTATGGCCGTTGATATGTTTTATTCTGTTTGTCGAAAATAGATTCATATTCTTACCTCTTCATTCGCGATTATTATATCATAATAAGTTTGAACTTTAAGCCTAAATCGGTATTTTTTTCTACGATACACATTTGTTGACAAATAATGCAAATAAAATACAAATATATAGTTTGATTATAAATATATATAAGTGGACATTTAACATATTTTTCACTGACAAATAATTAGGCATAATAAAAACTATATTTCAACACATTTTGTCAGTCAAAAAGCGGTGTTTTAGCCTTAATTTCTTGTCAATATAAAAACCCCAACGAGCGGTCACAAGTTAGGGTCATTTAATCTTGTAAGGAGGGTGGCTAATTTACATCTTGCGGATTATTTGGTTTTAATAATGTGTTTTGCCATTTTATAGGCGGCATCACTACGTTGATAACGAAATTTTAAATCAAATTTCTTACTCTTAAATAAAACACTCTTTTGATGAGAAAAAGTTAAGAATGATTGATGACCGTGATAGCTACCCATTCCAGATTCACCGACACCACCAAAGGGGAGATACGATGAAGCAAGTTGCATGAGGCTATCATTAACGCAGAAGGATCCGCTACTTGTATGGTGAAGTAAGAAATCAACCACGTATTTATCATCACTATACACATACATTGCCAGTGGTTTAGGTCTAGCGTTGATCAGCGTTTTGACCATCGTCAAATTATCAACAATCAAAACAGGGAGGATTGGGCCAAAGATTTCTTCTTGCATGACTTTAGCATCTAAACTTGGCATTTTGACGATGCTTGGATAGATGATTTGATTTTCATCATCAAACCGTTCGAGTCCTAACTCGGTTAAATAAGCTTTTAACCGTAAATAATGTTTTTCATTAATGATTTTTGGTAGTTTAAGCATTTCTTCTTTGGCCAGATTAAACTCTAGTTCAATCATGTCAATAATCCGTTCGTTTTGGCGGTCGACAATTAGATAATCAGGCGCCACACATGTTTGGCCCATGTTCACTAATTTAGCCCAGGCAATGCGGCGGGCCGCAAGTTTTAAATCAACATTACCAAAGACGACACAAGGGGATTTACCGCCTAACTCCAGGGTGACCGGGGTTAGATCAAGGCTTGCTTTGCTCATGACCGTCTTGCCAACATTAACACTGCCAGTAAAGAAAATATAATCAAACTTATAAGTAAGGATTTCTTCATTAACACTTCTCCCCCCTAAAAAGAGAATGACTTCTTGGTGAGGAAAAGCGGTCTCAATAATTTCTTTCATCACGCCCGCGATATTTGGGGCATAGGCACTAGGTTTAACAATCACGACATTACCGGCGGCAATCGCCCCGACAAGTGGTACAAGTGTGAGTTGAAAAGGGTAGTTCCATGGACTCATAATTAAGACTTGGCCATAGGCATCACTATAAATCCGCGCTTTGGCCGGAAATTGGGCTAAGGAAATTTTAACTTTCTTGGGCGCCGCCCACTTTTTAAGATGTTTAATCGCATGATTAATTTCTTCATAAACAAGCCCGACTTCAGTCATAAAGGCTTCACTCTTGCTCTTTCTTAAATCAGCATCAAGCGCTTTGTAGATCGCATCTTCTTGCGCTTTAATCGCCGCTTTAAGATTTTGTAAGTGTGTAATTCTCATCTTGACACTAAAGGGTTGTTGGAGCGTAAATAGATCTTTTTGCTTTTCAATTAGTTGTTTCATGATTGTCTCCTCTAATTTTCTTATATAGTTCGACTAATTTAGCTTCGTTAAAAATAACGGGGACTGGATATAAAGGATTAGCTTCTTTATATGCATGGTGAGCAAGGCTAGTGAGGTCCTCATCCTTAATAGTTTCGATAAATTCAGGGATCCCCATCTTCCGGTTCAGTTCTTTGATCAAATTGATAAATGACTTAGCAGCGATTTCATCATTTACTTCCGTACTTATGCCCGCGGCACGCGCCAGACTTGCTAATGAATGATAAACTTTATCGCCGTATTCATCAAGGACTATTGGCATAATAATTGCATTAGTTTTCCCGTGCCCTAATCCATAATAAGCACTGAGTGGATGTGAGAGCGCGTGAATGTTGCCTACATAGGCTCTAGTAAAGGCCGCGCCAGCATCGTATGAGGCGAGTTGCATCATCCTCCGGGCTTGAAGATTGCCGGGTTCAGCGTAGCAGGTATATAAATATTCAAACACTAAACGGGTTGCATTAATGGCTTTGGCTCGGGTGTATTTAGTATTACTCTTGCCAATATAAGCTTCGACCGCGTGGGTGAGGACATCCATCCCCGTTTCAGCAGTAATGTTTTTTGGTAAAGCAATTGTTAATTCAGGTAATAATAGGGCATAACTGGGAAATAAGACGGGATCATTAATCGCGTACTTGCTCCGGGTTTTCTCATCAATGATGACCGCGGCTAGGGTCGCTTCACTGCCGGTTCCACTCGTGGTCGGGACGGCGATTAAAAGTGGGGTCTTTTTGCCAATTTTTAAAATGCCTTTCATCTTCGTAATCGCTTTATTAGGCCGCGCGAGTTTCGCAGCAACAACTTTAGCAACATCTAGCGGTGAGCCGCCGCCAAAACCAATTAAGGCCTCGCAGCCTTCAGCGTTATATAAGGCGAGCGCTTCTTCGACATGGCTAATCGTTGGATTAGATGTCACACCATGATAAATTACGACATCAATCGCATTACGTTCAAGATTACGGACAAGGTCGCCATATAGTTCTAATTTCGCAAGGCCTTGATCACTAACGAGTAAGACGCGCTTTTTGCCTTGGGCTTTGAGCGTATTAACAAGTTCTAAATATGAATGAAGAATGACAGGTTCCCGCCATTTAAGTAGGCGAGAGACACGTCTAATCATAAATTGATAAATGCGGCAATATAGTTTAAACATACTTACTCCTTTATAAAAGAAAACCTCATAAAGAGGTTATCTATGTGCGTTTAAATAGGCGAGAATCTCAGTGGCATTTTCTTTAGGGTCAACATCACTCCAGATATGTTCAATCGTGCCAACTTCATCAATGAGAAAAGTTGTTCTTAAGGTCTTTTGCACGGGTTTCCCATACATTGATCCTTCTTTAAGTACTTCATAGGCCGTAAGCGTTTTACGTTCGACGTCACTGAGAAGAATAAACGGAAGCTCAAAGTCACTGCAAAACTTTTGATGTGACTTTACACTATCTTTACTAACACCAATGACGACAACGTCAAGTTTAGCAAATTCCTTATAAGCATCTCTAAACCCTTGGGCCTGAATGGTGCATCCGGGCGTATTATCTTTCGGATAAAAATATAAAACAACTTTGCGACCAGAAAAGTCTCGAAGACTAACAATATTATTGTCCTTGTCTAACAGACTAAAACCTGGCGCTTTAATTCCTAGTTCTAACATATATATCACCTCTATAATTATTTTACACCAAACCAGCAGAACTTTCCTGCCTAAAGTAATTATTGCTGCGTTTTAAGCTGGTACTCCAGTCATTTATTTAGCTAAATACCAGATCAAAAGCTGAGACAATATCAATTTTGAAGTAATCATCGCTAAATAACAAAAACCTACAGTGAGAAATACTAACTATAGGTCTAAGTGATATAGGCGGTTTTTAGGCAAACAACTAGATCTTTTGGGGATCAACGTTAAGTTTAAGTCCGTATTCATCCTTTATTTCAATCAGTTTATTATTTACGATTCTAATCAAGCCCATTTCTTCTAACTCTTTTAGTTTGCGACTAAAAGTTTCGGGGGTAATCCCAATGCTCGAAGCGAGGTTAACTTTCGTCGTGGTAAACTTTGCATAATTATTGCTGCTTAAATCAAGCAGAAGGCGACTTACTTTAGCTTTGGCGTCATAGAGATTAGCCCGTTCAAGACTTGCTTCGGCCTTTTCGAGCCGGAGTGAGAGTTCATTCATCATCTTGAACGTCAAAGTTGGATTTTCCTTCATCACTGTTTTTAGCTTTTTGCTATCAACGAGACAGACAACTGTTGGCTCAATTGCTTCGGCATAAGTTGAAACAAGATCATCATTAAATAAGGCTAACTCCCCGAAGAACTCACCCTTACCTAAAATCCTTATCACTTGTTCTTTACCGTCTTCACTGTAACGCGTAATTTTAATCTTGCCGCGATGAACAACGTAAAGGCTCGAGAGATTATCTCCAGCCTTAAAGATGATTGAGCCTTTATCGAGATGTTGATGTGAAGAAATCATCACCACGTCTTCTTCTTCCCGTTTAGAAAGATTTTTGAAGATGGGAACGAGTCTTATGCAACTTTGCGCTTCGTAGTTTTCCGCCATGGTTTTGCTCCTAAGTTATATGCTAATAGTCTAATCGCATTGATGATGACAATAAGGACACTTACTTCATGCACAAGCATTCCTAGTGACATACTTACCTGTTTAAATATTACACCAACGATTAGGACTAAGACAACTGTTAAGGCAAGGATGATGTTTTGATACATATTAGCTTTGACCTTGCGGGCAATCTTAATTGCTTCACTGAGTGAGCCAATATTCTCGCCGAGTAAGACTATATCACTTGTTTCCATCGCCAAGTCTTTACCAAGACCACCAACGGCCACTGAAGCATCAGCGTAACTAAGGGCTAAGGCATCATTGATTCCGTCACCAACAAAAACAACATGATGGTCTTTTTGATAACTTTTAACAATCTCGGCTTTATCTAGTGGTAATAAGGAAGCATGATAGCCATCAAGGCCTAACTGTTCACTAATCGCCCGTGCAACTCGTTCTTCATCACCAGTTAGCATTATCGTCTTTTTAACACCAATCCGTTTAAGTTCAGCAATTAATTGTTTAGCCTCAGCTCTTAAGGTGTCCGCGAGGGCAAACAGTGCTAAAACCTTCGTCTCATCACTCATAATCAGGGTTGTCATCCCTTGATCTTCTAAAGACTTAATATCGTCCTTGACCTTATCACTAAGCGTGAAGTCTAGCGTTTTATGGTTACCAATCTTATAGGCGTGAGCATTAAGTTTAAAGTTAAGCCCTTTACCAATAATTAGTTCAACGTCAGTGGCTTCTTCATTTAAATCTAGTTTGCGAACTTTGGCCGCATCAATTAGTGCTTGTCCAAGCGGATGTTCACTAAAGCTTTCGCCAATCGCCGCGATTCTTAAACTTTCATTTTCCGCGATATCATACGTAATAACGCTCTTTAATTCAGGTTTACCCCGTGTAAGCGTCCCTGTTTTATCAAAGAAAACAACATCAGCTTTGGTTAAGCGTTCAAGCGCATCGCCCCCTTTAAATAAGATACCTTTTTTCGCGGCATTACCAATCCCGGCCACATACGATACTGGCGTGGCAATTACTAGTGCCCCCGGACAAGAGATCACGAGCATCGTAATCGCTAGTCTAATATCAAGCGTGACGGCATAAATAACTATTGCGAGTAAGACAATAAGTGGGGTGTAAAACCTGGCAAATTTTTCAATAAACTTTTGGGTATTGGCTTTTTTATCTTGGGCATCTTCGACCATTGTAATGATTTTACTTAAAGCCGTATCTTCGCCAACCGCGGTCGCTCTTACTTTAAGATAACCACTAGTGACGAGGGTCGAGCCATAAACTCTTTGGTCGAGACCTTTTTCTTTCGGAATTGATTCACCGGTCATCATTTGTTCATCAACCAGGCTATTACCTTCAATGATCACGCCATCAGTGGGAATCTTCTCACCTGGTTTGACAAGTAAGATATCATCGATGACGACTTGATCAAGCGCGACCATTAGTTCAGCATTACCTTGGAGGACTCGAGCTTTTGAGGGTTTAAGTTCTAAAAGGGATTTAAGGGCACTGCGAGTTTTTTCTAGTGATCCTTTTTCTAACACGTGACCAAGCGTAAATAAATATGTCACAGCGGCAGCTTCAAAGTAATCACCAATAATAAAGGCGGCAATCACGGCAATACTAACGAGTAAGTCGATTCCGACCATCTTGTAGCGTAAGTCCATCACCGCCTTTTTAAAGATGTGGAAGCCCGCGAGGACTGTGAGGACACTCATGACGATGATCGCGGCTAAATGCCCGGGAACCAGCTCATTAAGGACAATTGCAGCGATAAATAACAAGGTGAGTCCAATGATATATACATGTTTCTTAATAAAGACTAGGAATCTCATTTTACACTCAAGACTTTGTAGCCTAAAGAAGCAATTGTTTTGCCAATCAGTTCCTTGTTAACAACGGCCTCATCATAGTTAACTTCAACCTTACTAGCATTGAATTTAACTTCAGCAGAAGTAACACCATTAATCTTACTAACGGTCCCTTCAATTCTCTTTATACACGATGGGCAGGTGACTGTCTCTAATTGGAATACTGTTTTGTTCATAACTGTATCCTCCTTTTCTACCCTTATTATGGAGTAAAGAAAAAGGCAATTCCTTGATGTTGGTCAAGTTTTGCCTGATTTATTTTACTCTAATGTGAAGTTACCAAGTTATACTAAATGAATTATGTTAATTTACGTAAAAGAAAAGTTCTTAAGTTCTTCGTGCAAATTCCAAATGATTGAATTTTGAAGGCGTCTTAATCAATTTATTGTTACTTCTCGGTAATCTAAGTCATTGGAATAAGCCACATTACTACCATATACTTGTTTAAGCATTTCTGTCGTAATCATGTCTTTGGAACAACCAGATTTTACAATCATACCATCCTTAATTAAAATCACATTGCTATCTAAATATAGGGCATGATTAGGATTATGTGTGGAAAGTATTATTGTTTTGTTTTCACTGACAACTAAATCTTTCAATAACTTTAATACGAGACTTTGATTCTTAAAATCTAGTGCTGATGTTGGTTCGTCTAAAATAATAATGTCAGTGTCTTGGACAAAAGCTCGACAGATCATCACAATTTGTTTTTGACCCCCCGACAGTTCATTCATTTTCTTTTCTAATATATTTTCAATCCCAAATTTAATTGCAGTTTGGTTTACTTTTTCTAGTTGTTGCGTTGTTGGTGATTGATACCATGAAAGTTGATTCATCATTCCAAAAGATAAATAGTCTTTAACAAAGTGGTCATCACCTGTCGTCGTTCCTTGCCGGACATAGGAAATAGACTTTGACTTTTCCAAGTTACTGATCAGTCTTAAATCTTGTCCATTCAAGTAGACGGCTCCTGTTTTTGGTGCAAATAGACCAGCAAGCAACTTGATTAAGGTCGTTTTTCCCGACCCGTTCAAGCCTAAGAGTGTATGTATCTTATTAAACTCAAGTTCAACCGTCATATTTTTTATCACTAAATCATTTTTATAATAGGCATATGAAAGATTATCGACCCTAAGTGATCTCATAGTTCTTCCTCCTATTTATGTAAAGTGTTATTCCAAATATTAGTGTACCCAAAAGACCCGTAATTGCCGAGACTGGTATTTCAGAAGCTGTGAAACTTCTTGATATGACATCTGCTAGAATAGAAAATATTGCTCCAAACAATATCGTCAGCGGAATCGTGTGTTTGGTATTCTTTCCAATAAAAAATCTAATGATATGGGGCACAACAAGACCTATCCATCCAATTACACCTGCAAAAGCCACACTTGTCGCAGTTAAAAAAGTCGCAATTATTATAATAAAAACTAAGTATCTTTTATAATTTAACCCTTGCGATTGAGCCTCAAACATTCCTTGCCCAACAATATTGATTTTCCATCTAAGTAAAAACAAGATTAACGTACCTACGACAACGACTGGTAATAAAATAAATATCGCATCGGCTTTAGCGGAGGCGTAAGACCCTAGTAACCAGAAGGTGATATCAGCAAGGACAATTTCTGAGGGTGCCATATATTTTATAATACTAATTAATGAACCCATTAAACTAGCAACGATAATGCCCGCTAAAACGAGAATTGTCGGTGAGCTTTTATTGATAATGTTGGCAAAAAACAGTGTTAATAACATTGCTAATATTCCTACCACGAAGGCGAACATGCTAATAAACCATGCAGATAATCCTAAAATAATCGCTAAAGCCGCACCAACACTTGCTCCCGAGGAAACACCAAGAAAGTCCGGCGAAACCAATTTGTTTCTAAAAACCTCTTGATAAACCAAGCCGGAAACACTGAGACCAACGCCGACTAGCAAAGCGACAATAGTTCTAGGTAATCGCAAATTTTTGATAATACTTATCTCAACTTGATAAGTGTTAGTTTCTCCTCTGATAATTCCCCATAAGGCATTAAGAGAGATTGGATACCTCCCAGCGACTAATCCTAATATGAAAACTATGACTAGGACTATGCCTAGGATTATTGCTATCTTTAGAGTCTTTGCATCATCTTTAGTCATGATGCAAGAATTTCGCCGGTTGGACTTTTTCCTAACAGCATATTAGTTACTTGTTCTGCTGTTAGTTCTATGCCAAAATGCTTTTCAAAGTTCGTTTTGGTTAATGAAACAAGGTCAAAATCAAAATATTCTGGATATAATTTATTGGCTTGATCATATAAAAATAACGGTAGTGCCATACTGTTTTGTTCCCACATTACAAATCCAATTGGAATGTTATAGATCTTATTGTTAACAACAGCATCCAAAAATTTTTGCGGCTCTGTGTCATATATGTCAGCTATAATCTTGTTTTGAAATGCTCCGCCAACAACGATAATATCGGGGTTTTTGAGCATTACATCCTCAACTGATGGTTTGTTGTTTTCATATTGGCTACCTAAATATGTAAGCCCAAAGTAATTTTCATAAAATGTTTCAACCAAACATCCAATTGTGTCTGTATAGCCAATCCCTTTATCTTTGTCTCCACGTACATAATGAATCGTTTTAGATTCTAGAACTTTAGTTTCTAACACTGAAGTAACGTCTTCTATCGCATGATCGAGTTCATCTTTCCAGTTGGAAACTTTAGACTGAGTAGCGGGCCATATTTCCGCGATCAAATCTGCAATCTTATATAAAACTACATCATATCGAGGGGTACCATATAAGCTTACAGTAATTGCGTTGACTCCACTTTCTCTTAATGCGTCTGCTAGATATTTTTCTGGAGCTAAAACTAGGTCAACACCGCGCGACAAAAAAAGTTCCGGACTTTCGTTATATCCATAAACGTGATAATCACTAACCTCTGGGTATATTGTACTTGTCCATGTGTTTTCCAAAATACTTTGATACATTCCATCAACCACACCGCCTAAACCAAATCCTATCATCATATCCGCGGCTGCACGAGAAATAACAGCTACTTTTTGCGGGTTTTTCTTTAAAGTCACGGTATCACCGACCATGTCTGTAATTGTGATAGTTTCATCTGATGCTGATGTGTTTTGGCAACCAACTAGCGTAGTCGTAATAATTAAAAACAATGGCAGAATAATTTTCTTGTTCATATAAATCTCATACTTTTCTTTCTTTGATTTCTTTAGATGGTTATAGACTAATAATTTAATTGTATTCTAATACAAGATCTTTTGTAAGCCTAGATCATGACTTTTTTAAGTTTTTTTAACAAAAATTAGAAAAAATGATTTGAACGCCAAAACGGTAATAATAGTTTTGTCTAAAAACCATTTATAAATTAGGCAATTTCATCGCGTAATTGCTCTAAGTCCCAATAAGTAATGATCCCTTGTATGTCACTTGTTCTCTTGATATTGCCGTTACTGATTAGTAAAGTAACAGGCATCGAGGATTTATTTGAATTAGTCTCAAACATTTCAATCACATTAAAGATATTCTCATTTGGAGAAACGGTGATAAAGTTTTTGATGTTTTCATCATCTTCAATAATCTCGGCAATATTTATTTCTTTAAGAGAGATGATATCCTCTTTTACATACTTAGCTAAACCTTTACTGATGCCGTCACTTGTTAATAATCCCAACAATGTATTCTTAGTGAAGATAGGAAAGAATGAATACCCAGTCTTTTCAACCACACTTAAGACTTTGCTTAAGCTCTCATCAACATCAAAACATACCACATCTTGTTTAACATATTTGATGATATTCTTTGGTGCCTTTAGGGCTTTATATATTTTATCCAAATTTGAAATTACTTCATCAGTAGGTTCCGCTAAGGTGCCTTTGACATAAGGAGTATGAACAATAAAATTTCTTAATTCATTATAAACACTTAGTTCTTTAGAATATCTTTTTACGATCGCGTTCTTGTTCTCCGATAGATAGATTGCCTGTCCAAATGTCGTGTTTCTATCTAAGTTATGTTTGTCATTTAGAAATTCATTAATCCCATTAATTAGTCCAATAAACTCTTCATAATTTGTCATTTTGATTCTCCATTATTTGATATACATATTTGTGGACCTATATGAAACCCATACTTTAAGTTTTCATTGTAACCTAATCATTTTTAAAATTCCTTATTTGACTAAAATAATATTAATTCTTGACTATTAACCACACTACCTTTGGACATAATAAAAAGTCACCCTGTTACTTAACGTAAATTAGGTGACTCGGTATCAACTTCTTAAACGGTCTTAGACGACAAGATTATTAAAGACAATGTTAAGCCTATTCCAAGCATTAATGGTCGCAATATAGAGAGTGAGGTCCACTATTTCTTTATCACTAAAGTATTGGCTTAGATTTTCATATACTTCTTCATCTAAATCAAAGTCGGCAATTAAGGTAACCTTTTCAACAAACTCTAGCACGGCTTTTTCTTTATCAGTAAATAAGTTTGTTTCTTGCCAAGCATTAAGTAAGAATATACGTTGAGCTGTTTCACCAAGTTTTAGTGTATCAGTGGTATGCATATTTAAGCAATAAGCACAGCCATTAATTTGTGAGGCTCTCATCTTGATTAATTCTCTTATGAGAGGCTCAATCGTTGTCTCCTTACCCAAGTATGCTTCCATATCTAATAAAGGCTTCATTCCTTTAGGAGTGAGTTTAAACGTATCTAATTTCTTGATCATATACTAGTCTCCTTTTCAGTTAGAGAAACATTAAAATTAAATTCTCTAATTAACTTAATACTAGTACTTTATATAATCATGTCAAAGTAAGTGCTCTCTCATTTACTGATTATTCTGGTGCAATTGAAATCGAAGTTGTTTTTAAACAACTACTAATCACTAATATCTATGTTAGTTTAATATTACGTTTTTTTAACATCCAGCCAAACATAACAAAGGTTAGTATGCTGTCAAATGCTATTCCACCGGCAAACATGATTGCAATTAGCATTAGTGTTGGTCTATATATATTTGTGACATATAAAATAAATAACACGCCATAGAAAATTGTGTTTATGACCAAGGACTGAAATAACATATATTGCGTTTTGCCAATACCATAGAAAATGCTGTCAATCACATTGTTAAATGCAAACAGTACATAAAAAGCGAGGCTGATAATTGCGATATTATAAACATCTAGATAATTTGACAATTGAAGCACATCTCTTAAAAACGGTTTCCAAAGTGGAATCGAAACAAGCCAAATTAGGACAATAATTCCTGTGACTGCAAAATAGCCAAGTGTTCTTTCCTTGATGGCAGTTTGATTTTCTCCGCAATCTCGTTTCACTAGTTCTCCAAGTTGAATGACGGGTAATAATAGCCATCCCCAGATAAAGTTATTAGCAACCCAAAATGTCCCCTGCTCACCAACGACATTGACCATGCGAATTACCATCAGCATGAAAGCAAGATTCCTAACCAAACTCTCTAGTCCGGAAATACCTCCAACCTTTGATAATTCTTTAAGCCAAGCAAATGAAATCTTTTCTTTTGAAAACAAATTTATACGTTCCTTTTTCAAAACAAAATACACGATAATCATTAATAACAGGTTGACCACAATGTTTGAAATTGCAATTCCGTTTACACCTAAATCAAGGGATACATTTAGATTTGACACGAAAAACACATCGAAAAATATTGTAAGCACCATTTGTACCCCTAAAAGGAGATAAAGATATTTATTCTTATTGATGACTACTAGTGTGACAATTGAAAACTTTACTAGCGTCATAAAAATTGCCGCTACTGTTTCTAAACGAATATAAGTTGCTGTTTCTTCAATCAATGTGACATCTTGTGCCATAAACTTAATAAGGGGGACAGCAAGCATAATTATTAATATGGATAGTAATGCGTATATTGAACCCGTGAATATAAGTCCTGATCTAAATTTGCTCTCTAGCTCTAATCGATTTTTGAGGGCCTTTCCAATAAAATAAAATAGCGGGAGAATGATAGCCTCCTGCAATATTTCATAAAGTAAATTCACCCAAGATAGTTGGCTTGCTATATTAAAGCCCCATTCGCCCGGTAGCTGACCTAGAAGAAATATTCTAACCGTAGTATAAATAGTTGGGATTAATCCCATTATCAGTAGAGCAATCAATAACCGATAATCAATTTTCTTCATTGAAGCAAATATTTTTTTCATTTTTATCTCTCTATTCATAAATTTAGTAATAAAAATTACAGTTTTTTTCTTTCCAATTATTGCTAATTAACTTTTTACTTCTTTATTAGAAATTTTAGAATAAAGTCCCATGCCTCTGCATTTGTTCCTTTATTTTCAATTTCATTTAAATATAGGGCGCCGATTATAGCTTCTATCATTGTTGCAATTACCTTTGTATCTCTTTTCTTGTTTTCCACCACTACACCATTTTCTTTTGCATATCCATCAAACTGATTAACTATATTAAGTCCCGCCAAATATTTATCTGATTCATGATCATTAACAAATTTGTTTAATTCATCTATGTTATCTGTTTTCTTTTTTTCTTCAACTGTTAAGACAAGTTTCAAAAATCTATCACCTATTAGTGCCAGAATTCGGTTTGGTTTTTCCGTTTCTTTAGTTTGGAAATTATGGGGAAAATCCGTCTGCGAGACATCTTCATAGACCGCAACAAATAAAGCTTCTTCAATATACTTGTTTTTGCCATTAAGATTAAATTTTTCTTTAATACTCTTTATTTTTGCCTCTATCATAATATGCCTCCTTTTTATTATCCCTTTGGATTAATTTTTTTATAGTAATTTTTGAAATTATAAGTTTCAGACTTGGATTATCAGTATGTATACTTATTCATAATGGCAATAAGCCTGGCCTTTTCGCCTGATTCATTGGTTTTAAAGCGAAATATTGCGAGTCCATTTTGTGCTATTACTCTATCTTTCAATTCATCCTTAACAACCTGCTGTGGGTTTTGCTCATGGAATGACACACCATCTACCTCAATCACAAAAAGATTTTCTTTCGTTACCCGATTATAAAAGAGAAAATCCACATGTGTCCATGGATGAGAAATATATTTAATTTCTTGATTATTGAAACCCTCTAAATTATTCACGATTTTTGAGAGTCGAACGTGCATGACAAATCCGATTTTAGGGTATTTCTTTAATGTATCGTTTACTAATTTGTTCATAAGCAATTCTGTTCTATGACCATTTGGATTTTCTTGAAATATCCTTTCCATATCTTTTTTCTTCTCCGCATATAGATAATCGAAGACAGATGTTACCTTTGATAGCTTTGTAATCGAACTTCCATATAGACGCTCAGAGTATTTAATAAAATCACTAATTACATTATTTTCCGAATGATATATTTTATCGCTGACTATCGCAGTTATCTTATCTTGCGCTCTTGAAACGGCAACATTTAGTAATTTCTCATTAGTTAGAAAATCATATAGTCTATTTTCAACTTGTTTTTCTTTTTTATCCAATGAGTTAGCAACAAACGAAAGTATTATCTCTTTTTTTTGGCGCCCCTGAAACCGGTGAATTGTATCAACCTCGATACCTTCTTTTTCTAGTGCTTTTTGTATGGTTTCTACTTGGAATCTATAAGGTGATATTATTCCTAGGTCGCAATGATTTGTTCCATTTGTAAGTTTAATGATTTCATCAACTTCGCGTCGATTATAAAGGCCACTGCCATTAGGGTTTCGACGAGCGTGATTACCAGGAACTGTTTTAATAATTTCTATGTGGGTACCCGAATTTTGTCGCATCGGAATAAGCTGGCCTTCGTAGAACATGATGTTACAAAAATTTATAATGTCTGGAGCACTTCGATAATGCTCCCTTAAAAGCGTAACTGGAATATTTCCATTTGAACTTTTGACAGAAATTAAAATAGAGTTTGCATGATATTTATAGGCTTCTTGTATATTTAAAGCGCTGCATAGCTCTTTTGATTTTTCAAAGAGTCGTTCTTCATCAATTTGTTGAAGTTGGCGAGAATCGCCGACAACAACAAGTTTTTTTGAAATTTTCATAGCCAAGCAACTTGACAATAAATCGCTTTGAGATGCTTCATCTATAATTAGATAGTCAAACATAAAATGTTTGCCGATATTGTTTAATAACGAGTATGAAGTGCTCAAAACGATAGGATATTTTCTAACAAAATCATCATATAGATTTTTGTAATTGTTTTTCGTAAATATATTTTTGTTAGAATTTCTGGCAAGCTCAATGATTTTTGAATCTAATAACTTTCTCGAGGCAGTTTTAATTTCCCGAAGTAAAACTATCTTATTGTATTGAACTAATTTATTTTTAATTTCATCGATTTTTGAAAGAATTTCTTTAATTCTAGTTGTGTAAAATAAATGTTCAAAAATATCTAACAAATCGTTTTGATTGTTCTTATTAAACCAAATTTTAAACCTAATTCTGAAACTAATACGTTCAAAGAAACCTAATTTACTGGGTTTTTCGATACGTTGAATTATCTTTCTATAATGATTAGACTCTAATTTAGTATTTACTTCAAAATTAGAGTTTTTAAGGTTTGTAAGATTCTCACTTTCGAGTCTCACAACTTGAAGTTCTGCTCGAAGATTAGCAATTTGGGTTTCATAACCCAGAATTGTTTTGTATTGAAATGTCTTGTTGTAGACAGAATTTTCCACTCGCCTTAGCGTTACGTCCTCGATCTTGCTCAATTTTTCAATTGTGTCCTCATTGTCTTTTTCTTCGAAAAATCGATTTACCAAGTCTTTTCTGCCAAGAGAGGCTGCGATGAAATCTAAATTTGCTTCTTTTAACTTTTCATATATGTTATCAATAGCAGTGTTATTGTTTGAGATTACTGCACATGTTTTATTTTGAGCAACAACGTTACAAACTAAATTTAAAATTGTCTGTGTCTTGCCAGTCCCTGGAGGTCCTTCAATAATACTAATGTTACTGCTTAATGCTTTTTCAATGGCACTTAATTGGCTTAAATTAAAATCAAAGGGCAAGATTATGGGGCTTTTATTTTGATCATTAGAAACTCTTCCATTCAAATAATCGTGCAAAATGGAATCTTTGCTGACTTTGGTGCTTTTATAGGTGTTTGCTAAATAATATAGGGGCTCGTCGTCCCTAGCTATCGTATTCGCGTATGCAGCAAGTTCATCTAAGTATGTAAAGTTGTTCTTGTTCTTATTCGTAACGAGTTTGAAGTTGTTAGATACCAGAACTTTATTATCAAAATAAGCACGATAAAAACCCTTTTCAAATAGTTCCAAGCGGTTCGCTACTATAAGTTCACCAGAAAAGTAGACATCAGTCTGCGAGATATCTATCTCGCTTACTTTGTTAATTATTAGTATATTTCCGATTTTGTAAAAATACTTGGCGCCGCTCTTAAAAACAATGTCAAAACCACTATGATTACCATAGTAAAATGCTTTGTTAATAATAGAGATACTTTGTGTTTTATCGTCCCATTGGCGATTTTGATCGCTTCTTACTAGGATGATTTGTTTATCAAAATTAAATTTTATAGTGTTTTGTCTCATCAAATTTTTAATAACCTAGATATGCTTTTTGATTTCTTTTTTTAACGTTTCATATTCTCGTAAAATTCTATTAGTTAATATAGAAACATCTTTAGTGTCATCCTTTTCTATTTGTATGAGAGGTATTTCATGATCAATATATAATTTTTTCTTTATTGCTTTATTCTTATTATAGTCATCAGTATCCATTCCCCAATATTCCACATAAACGCCCTTGTTACCAGTAACAGGTATAAACCAGTCAGCTTTTACAGCTCGTTGATCTGAACCTAATTCAAATACGTCTTTTTCGTAACAGTGACAAATTTGATTGTTATAAAGTATGTCATCAATAATTTGTTCTCCAATACTTTGGACAATATGGCCGTCAATTGTCCTTATAATAGCAGATTTCTGTGAGTCGGACCTTTCTGAAAATGAAGTTGGCACAACATCTTTTCTAGGTGTCTTTTTTAAGATGATGTCTTTTACATCTTCTTCGACTCTATTAATTAATGAAGTATCCTTATAAATGTCATTTACTAAAAAAGCAAGTGCAAACATTTTTTTGCTATTATTCTTTACGTATTCAAAATTTGTAATTCTATATATATTTGATCTAAGATTATAGTAGTACTCTTTTAATTCAAACGGCTTTTGGTTCTTATCAAACTCATCTTTTCTTTCAAGCGACTCCTTATAACATTCTAAACAGAGAGTTTTACCCTCAGATGATTTTTCGCATATTATACAGTTTGTGTTTGGTTTAATAGATAAAGAGGGCTTTTCGTCTTGCAATAAAATCCATTTGCCCTTTTCATCCTTGACTACTTTTCCATCATTCTTTAAACGCATGTGTTCAAAACATAGTGGATACATTCCAGATGGTTTTTTACATATTTGACATGTTTTCCCTGCCATATAGTACTCCTTTAATTTTATATCATTAATTTATTATATCTCATACAAAATATAAGTACATTAAACAAAAAACTGTTACTTTACAATTGATGTGAGACTTTTCTTAGAAATAAAAAGAGGGTGACCTATAATATCCCTGTGAGTCCGGAAAACTTTACAGAAAGGTATACAAATCACCTTTTGAATTGTTTATCACATTTTCCTCACGAGATTAAAACTCGTTATCACGCAGTTCTACTTTATCAATCGGGCACGTATGCCATTAAGCATGTTGCTCGGAAAGTATCACATCTCCAAAGCTTCATTAATGCGATGGAATAAATTGTTTGATGGTTCAAAAAAATCACTGATGGATAAATCTCATCGTCCACACAGACCACATCCCAATAGTCATACACCAGAAGAAATTAAGAAAATCGTTGATTTGATGAAGCGTAATCCCGACCTTGCCTTAATGAACTATTCTCCAAACTTCGCCTATCCATCGGTTATACACGGCACCCAGTTAGTCTCTATCGCTGGCTCAAAACCAATGGTTACTACGGTATCGTCAAAATTAAACAAACACCCTATAAACCTAAACCTGACAAAACTCCTGAATTATTAGGTGAAAAATGGCAGATTGATGTCAAATACGTTCCCAAAGAATGTAAGGCGCATCCCGGGCGTCATCAGAAGTATTATCAATACACAATGATTGACGAAGCCAGTCGCTAACACTTCATTTATCTTTATTTAGAACAAAGTTCTTATTCCACGGTTGATTTTGTTAAACGCGCTATTGCTTACTTTGCTTACCAACCAACGATCATACAAAGTGATAATGGTTTCAAGTTCACCCACAATAAGACTAGCAAAATTATACATCCATTCGATACCTTATGTGGTGAACTAGACATTATCCACAAGTTAATTAGACCTCGTACTCCTCGCCATAACTGTAAGGTTGAACGCAGTCACCGCAACGACAATAATCGCTTCTGCTCCACGCTCAAATTTTATAACTACAACGACTTAATCAAACAAATGAAAGCCTATCTAATTCGATCAAACAATATCTGCAGTTCTTCAATCGGGTGGCTCACACCTTTACAAAAAAGAAAACAAATAATTATGAAAGGAATGATTGCCTAAATGATATTAACAAATCACTCTTCTTTTTTTAAAGAAATTGGTCTCTCATCATTTACAACTCTACACGTTTCACTACCAATTTAGAGATGTTCTAATGTAACTTGTTAACAGAAATATATTTATCTTTGCACTGATAATCTAAATTCAGCTCAACAAAACCCTCTCTTTAAGGTTCACACGACTAAAAATGTTTTTAAGTACTCGTTTAATTCTCCATCCTCACAATACACATATGTCCCATATATCGCTCTTGTCATAAGAACTTTATAAGTGTTTCTAATCATTCTTTTGGCATCAATATCACTTGCATTTCTTATCCCACTTGCGGCATCTGTTCTTGCATTTTCAGTTTTGTCAAAGAATATCTTACCCTCGCGAAATTTCAAGTCTTTACCAATAATAATGCCAGCATATTCCATATCTACACCTTGTATAGTATGAATTGATCCTATTCTATCAAATTGTGTTTTATCATTTATATATGAATAATTAACAAGTTTATTCCATTTCATTTTAAAGTTACCGTCATCTAAAATGAAATCATAAGCAGTGTCATCATTTTTGCTTATCCAATCGTAGGTGTAACCCGCCAGTAACCTTGAGAGCGGATATTCTCCTTGTTTGCTTTTTATTGCTTCCCACAACTCTGTTGGGGTATCAAAAACTTTAAAGTCGTAGTTTTTTTTGTTAGTAAATTTATTTAAAGTAGTTTCGTAACCTAAGAAAGAATTAACAAAAGTTATATAATTTTCTCCACCTAAGCATCTAAACTGTGATGATAGTTTTAAATCATCAGTTTCTAAAACTTTAGAATTGTATTTTTTTGCATATTGTTTAATTCTATCAACGGTTAAGTAATCATCTTTTGTAACCATCTGGTCTTCATCAATAAAAAAGACATTTACTCTAGATGCATAAAACAACTTATCTATCATGTCTACATCTCTTTTAACTCCAGAGCCAAATTTCCATGTGTAAGCTCTGTGTGCCTCATCTAACAATATACAATCATAGTCAAACTCACTTGCTCTTGAAAACGAGGCCAGTGGTTTAAATAGTTCCTTAATAGCCGTCTTTCTATAATCGTTATCTATTAACAATTCAGAAAACAAAGCTCTTGGAGTAAAGTTGGTTGTAGAGTAAACCGCATTCTTAGGTTCTGAACCATCTTTAGGATTTAACAATAACCCTAACGCATTAATAGCAACAATTGATTTGCCCGTCCCTGCTCCACCTCTAATAATAATAGTTGTTCTTCTTCCTTCTTCTATCATTAAGTTTGTTTCATGAACAATAGTTGATACCGAGTTTTCCTGTTCGTCGTCCAAAGAAAAAATAGGGGTACCTTCAATGGCTTTATACATTAAATTACAAAAATCAGTTGAGGGCCTTATCCTTGCATTATCTATATGATACAGCAACCCTCTATTGCTTTTTGATACATACTTATTAACAAATTCTTTAAGCTTAGTTTCATCATCCTTGAAAAACACTGGGCTTTGTTCTATAAATGGAAATTCGACATAGTTATTTAAAACAAATTCGTAAATGTTATCCAAGTTATGCATATAGGCGCAAGAACTCACATTTACACCATCATCTTGAATATATGAATTAAAACCCTCGAGTATTTTTTTATATCTTAAAGCTTGATAAGATGGATGTTCATAATCTTTTTCTCCACCTCCGCCAAATGCATGGATATAATTGGGCTTATTGGCATTCTTCACACTGCTCCATTGTTTCAACTCAATAACAACAACGTTATTTTTATCAAAATCGTCTTTACCATATATTAAAAAGTCGATGCGATTTCTTGTTACATCAAACTTATACTCAACAGCAACGTTTAAATTTATATTAATGTCATTTTGGTTCAATGCTTTTGCTACAAACGGCAAAGATTTACCCCAAGAGTTTATTTCACTTTGACCAACATTAATTCCTTTAGTTCTAGCGCATTCTAATATTTTATTAGATATTGTTTCATTGTTACAATGTCCAATAAACTCTTTCAATGTGTTTTCATAAACAATCATAATTAACCCTTTCTAAAACTTTTTCATACGATGTCTTTAATATAATTTAATTTTGAGTTTAATCCAAATAATACTATCCGATCTTATATGCATTACTTTCAACATCTTTAGTTTGTGAATAAAATTGTCAACAAAATGTAGCCACTTTATTATTACGAGAGAAGATGCGTGACCACTATTGAACAACATTTCGTTGGTTGATTAAATCCATTAAATAATTATTTAAGCGTTTATCTTCACAAAATACGTAACAACCCTTTTGGCCGCGGGACATGAGAGTTTTATATGTGTTCTTAATAATACGATCCGCTAGTTCATAATTTTTGGTGGTTTTAACACCTTTCAAACTTGCATCACTCCTGGCTCTTTTTGTATAATCCGTAATGACTTTTCCGTTTTCATATCGCATATCGTTTCCTATAATTACACCAACATAGTCAAATTCAAGACCCTGAGAAGTATGAATACAACCAATTTGCTCAAACGACTCTTCATCAATTGCCCAAGTATTTGTGGAACTAAAATTCCATTTTGCCCTAAAGTTGTTAATCAGATTAATGTCATAAACATCAGAATTTTTATTGTTCTTACTTACCCATTCGTAACAATAACCCGCTATCATCCTGGTCTTATTGTTTTTATGATTGAGAACTCTTAATTCATCACGCATCTTATTAGGGTTGTCAAATATTTTAATATCATAGTCCATATCAAAGCCATCAAAGTTTGCAGTTTCTCTAATGCCTAAAATATGATCTAGAAAAGCGATGTATCCATCACTCCCACTACATCTGAATTGAGATGAAAGTTTATAATCTTCACCACTGAGTATTTTGCTGTTGTGAATCTTTGCCTGTTTTTTAATTTCTACTATCGATCCAAAATCTTTAGTGGTCACGATCTGATCTTCATCAATGAAGAAAACGCTTACTTTAGCAGCATTAATAATCTCTGCAATTTGATTTTCACCAAGATTACCAAATAGACCTGATTTCTTATTCAATCTATGCGCTTCATCAACAATTAAAAGATCAAATGCATTCATTTTCGTTGATATATAAGCTCCGGAACCCTTAAATAAATTTTTAATGTAGTTCTTTGAATAACTGTCTCTTCTAAGTTTTTCGAAATAGACTTCACGAGGGGCTGAATTTTTTGTAACATAATTAACATTATATTGTCTAAATTCAGCTAGGAGATTAATTGCAATTACACTTTTCCCAGTTCCAGGGCCACCCTCAATAATGATTGTATATTTCTTGTCCTCTTTTAGTGCTCTTTCTAGTAGCTTTTTAACGGTTGAGAAAGCGACTTTTTGCTCATCAATCATGATAAACTCCACATTGCCTTTTAACATAGAACCAATACTATCTTGGAGAGCTTTGGATGGCTTAATTTTACCATTATCAATTTGATACAATATTTGCCCCTGATCAGCTTTTTTAACATATTTAGCGATGAACTCTCTAAGTTTCTTCACATCTTGTTTTAAATAAACTGGGGCTAGCCCGATTATCTCGCTATACAAATCATTATCAATTTCACTTCGAAATTCTTCTTTGTAATTATGAAGAAATGAACATGGATAAAGACTTACTGTAGCGTTTTGAACAAATTCATTAAAGTTTTCAATAATTTTAGCATATGAGAACGCTTGATAAGATGGGTGGGCGACCGCTCTAATCGTGCCTGCTAAAAAAGTTGTGACAAGGTCTTCACGACTTGTTCTTTCGGCTTTTTCCCATTGTTTTAATTCAATAATAACGACATTATCATTATCCTGTTCATCTCTTCCGGAGATGATAAAATCAACTCTCTTTGAAGTGGCTGGTATTTGATACTCAATTGCGACTCTCAAATCTTGATTTATATTCTTGTCAGAGAGAACATTTTTCATGTGAAAGAGTGAATTATCCCAAGATCTAAATTCAGATTCGTTGTTATTGATAATGTTTTTGAGTCTTAATTGTTCTTTAACTAGATCAGCGATAATACCGTTATCAACATCATCATTAAATCTTGAAATAGTATTGGAATATACTATCATTTCACTTCACCTCTTTATTTGATAATAATTTAAACTAACATTTATCTTACTTCTTTGACTAACCTTTAGCCCTATCAATCAGATATCCCTTTACGTTCTTATTAATTTTATCATAGATAATCGTATCAAAGCATAAATTAAAATAATCTTGATAATAGAAATACTTAAGGTTACACATATACATTTTATTTTCTTTGCTATATTCTGTGAGAAAGTGTGACCTTCGTTATAAAAGGAGCTTGGATGAAAGAACTTTGTAAAAATTATCATTTAATTTTCAGAGATAAAATGTGTGTTTAACGAGACCTTTAGACTGAGTTTGCTCTCGCGAAAATCACTTGTGATATTCATTTCATTCGTCAAAAAGTTTACCGCAAAATATTCCTTGAAAAGAAAATATGTCAACACTAAATCTAGCCATTGATTTCATGTTAATGGTGCTAGCTGCATATGCTGAAGAGGAATCCGATCAGATTTCAACAAATACCAATTGGCCGATTATGAAAAAAAAGAAACCTGGTGGTAACATCACTACAAAACTCTATTGTCATCATATTGAAAAGGGAACATTTACTATCAAAGGGGATGAAGCAAATATGATTCAAAAATCGGAAACAATAACACCAAAAATATTCATAAAGGGGAAAGTCACATAATAAGTTCATATGCCTATTACTTCTACTCTATTAATTTGGGGAAGTATTTAACCAGGATTGTTGAAAAGCACAATGATAAGTATGGGGTTAAAATGTTACTTGGTCATAGGAATGGAGAACGAGTGTCTTATCAATTTGAATATATTAAAGAAGGTATGATGTAGATGGCAAAATATCTTGTTGATAACAAAACATCTAAACAGCAGGACTCAAGGAAATGAAAAAGCCTACTTTAACAAAATTAGAATTAAAAAATAAAGGTTTTATACGAATTTAGAAGATATGAAGTTAAGTGAAAAACTTGAAGCCTATGATCAAATCTCAGTTATTCTATTAAGGATAGAGAGACTAGCAAACTTATCAGAAATGATTGATAGGTATATCACTACCGCAAGAAAAATTTCTAAAGAGTTTGATATCGTTTTAGCAAAAGAATTATTCTCCTCGTTAGTAATAAAAGGATTGGAAGTTCATTAAACTGTTCTCTTCGTAGGGATGGAGTTAAATCAGTACCAACAAAGGAAAGCAAAATTCATTCGTTTGATAAACAAATCATTCATCTATTCAATCAAGCAACATTGGAATATAATCTATATATTTATTAAAGCTTTTTGTTCAATATATGTATTGATAAAGAAGAAATCATAGGTAAAATATTTTGTGTAGATGAAAGCTGATTTTAACTTTTTATTATATGATTTCTTCAAAAAACTCAAGAGGAATGTTAAACATTCCTTCTCGAAATGCAAAACCAGCAAATTTATTTCTAATTTCAGTGAATAATGGATCCACAATTCTGCCTATCCTTTCGTATTTATCTTCTATTAATTTTGGGTACTTTGATACCTGAAATTTTTTTAGCATAACTTTTACTGCTTTGTTACCATCTATAAAGGGTATTGTAATTTCGCTTACTTTATTTCCGATAAATGCACCATTATTAAATCTAGCATTTACTAAGAATTTAGTAATTTTTTTATTGATTTCGAGTATATTGGATTTTTGAATAACAAAAGAGGTATTCCCAATTGTGATATTTTCGGATGTATCAAACTTTATATGATCAGAATTGACTGAATCATCCTTTTGAATTTCCAATAAATACATATCTACTTTGTCTCTTTCCATTCTTGATAAATCACATTGAGCTCTTATATTTATTAAGTATGAATCATCTTTTCTGCTCTTGAACAAATCGCCACTATATATTCTTTTGGGTTCTTCAGTATACTTTATGTATGAATCAGATTGGATTATTTCAAGTAAATCCTTTACATCCACATGGCATTCTTTAAACATAACTTCATCTGGTAATAGAGGCATATGAATTGAATTCTTTATATTTTTCATCAAAAATTCATTAAATAAATAGTCTGCATCATGGTCGCCTTTACTTTTATTTACACGACTATCATTAGCAAATATCTCCCACAATCGAGATACCCAATTTTCATTTATCTTTTCGAATTCTAGGTATCTATCTTTAATACTTTTAGAGAGCGCAACTTGCCAATGCTTAATTGCATATAGAGATGGATTATCACGGAATATTTTTATAACTTCGCTTTCAAAATCCATTTGCGAATTAACATCTGTTTTTAAAATATATCCAATTCGGTTTCTATCATTAGTTGTGATATGAAGATTAATTTCGTCCTTAACATCAATTATCAGTTGGTTTGTATAAATAATTATTGGAGTAAAATTATTAATAATCGCTTCAATAAACTCTATTTTGGTTTTTAATGTGACCCTTTCCGGAAGTGGACTTGTTGGATTTGGCAAATCATCCGCTACATTACGATATTCCCAATCAAGTATAACCAAGTTAGAATTTTTAACTATTTCGATTTCTTTTATTTCGGGAATACGCATATCATGAACAAGTTCAATGTTTTTATACCATTTTTTTATTTTTTCCCTTATATCATCGTCATCGTCAACAATAGTAATCGGACCTCTTAGAAGTACGTTGTCATCTATCATACTTGTGCCTCCTTAAATTCTATTACAAAATTAGCTCCATTTAGAACCTTCTCATTCTCATAGCGGTCTAGTCTAATAGATGCATCAAATCTATCCAAAAGTTGCTTTGATATATATAATCCTAAACCTCTGCCCTCAATGCCCTTTGTGGAATAAAACTCTCTAAAAATATACCCTCTAATATCATCTGAAATTCCTGGTCCAGAATCAGAGAAAATCACCTTCCTAGCAACACTATCTATTGAAATGACTATTTTTCTATCCGCTGACACCCTTTTTAACCAATATACTGCGTTATCTAAGAGGTTAATTGTAAACTGGAATATAACTGCATCAGTAATATTTATTATTAACGGTTGTCCATAATTTATATATCGGATTTCAAATTCAATGTCATTCTCAAAAAAAACTGTATCGTAGAATTTTTTCACTCTTTCGATAGCTACTTTAATATCTATATCCTTCGCAGAACCTTTTGTAGACGGAAACATCACTTGAATGTTTCTCATTAAACTCTTTGCTAATTTTGAAAATAATTGAATATCCTTTAGTTTATCGATTAATAGCCCTCGGTCATAACTATCAGTTTTTTTAAGGTCTTTGATGGTTTCTAAGAGCCTCGTATCAACTTTATCAATACTTGATAAAATATCATGAGTTGATGATTCAATTGATAATCCTATTGCCGCTAAATCCTCAGCAACATTAATTCTTGATTTGTAAATACTGATATCTCTGCTATACGATTGTTCTATTTTATTTAATACAATAACAACTTTTTTATCATCTTTGAATTTATTCTTTGCATCATTAATAATTTCTAACGGTTTCCCTTTTTCTAAATCTTCAGTCTCTTTTGATTTAGCTTTTCTGATTAGATACTCTTGATAATGTTTAACCCGTATATACTTAAGAAATAATCTTATTGAATTAGTAAAATTTGTAAAAACATCATCAATCTCGATAATGCCTTCTCTGTTTGTTTTATCTTTTAAGTAGGGATTGTCCTCTTGAGTAATATTGACGAACCCTACTACTTGATCATTACCAATGAATTCACCTGCTCTAATTGTTCCTCTGTCAATGTCAATATTCAACCAATCATCATCAACACTTCCGTAAGGTAATACTCTAATATTGTCTCTGTATAAATATACTCTATTGGATTTTACCACCTTTTTGTCATTTGGAGATAAACCGTATCTTCCACTCTTAACATTCAAATCAAATACAAAGAATGAAAATTTGAAGCTTCCAAAATTAAAAAAATCACCTGGTAATCTAGTTAGTTTAGAGACTCTATCATTCTCATCATACTTAAATGAATCTCTTTTAATTCTATCCAAAAATGACCCGTATTCCGACAAACCATATAGTTTTGGGTCGTCAAAACCAATCTCGTATTTTCTGTCATTCAAGTTGAAAATATACTTCTTATCGTGTGCATCAAATACTCCTTCTGTAATTCTGAAAACAGCTTGTGTATTTGCCAGCTGTTGTAGATAATTATCGCTTTTAGGAACTAAACGATTTTCATTTTCATTCAAGTAGTAGTAAACATCAAAGACATCACTACTGCTATGAACTGTAGGCATAAGCATATTTATTTCATTTTGAAGTTTTTTGTACTTACTATATGTCCATTTTGTTTTAAGACCACAAATCTCAATTCGTAACCCCTGGTTCTTTTTTGGTGTTTCAGTAATGCCTAAATAGATAGTATCCATAAAACTATTAACACTTGTTTCTTTAAACTTTATAAAATCATCTAAATCATCAAGGAAAATCTCTTGTTTCACCCCTTTGTATTTAGTAAAGTTGTCATCAAAATCTCGAAAATCATATATTAATTCAAAATCATTAGAATCATCTAAAGTCTTTGTTGTAATTTTCATGTAACGTCCTAGCTTAAAAATGGAAAATCTTCCAATACCCTTTTCGCCTTGAATGATACGACCTTTTTGGGTCTTCTTATTTTTTATATCTTCCTGAAATTTGCTAGTTGTAGCGGGGTTCATCCATTTATTTAAAATATCTTCTTTTGTCATTCCAACACCATTGTCTTCAATAATTATTTTTGAATCGGAAAAGACCTCATAATTACTTCCAAAATTTACAAGACTTACTTTAACATACTCAGCATCGGCATCATATGAATTTTTAATCAATTCCGTTAAGGCAATCACTTCATTTTTAATTAATTGATCCCCTAACATGGTTAATAATCTGGCGTATGGTCTTATAGTTAATCTTTTATTTTCTGATTCCGTTTGCATCAAGTTCTCCTCTTTCTTTATATGGTATCATCACTAAATTTATAAACGAACGAGTTTCTTCCCGATAATAATATATTCTTGACTGTAAATCTGCCTACTATTATTAATTTCAGATGTGAATTTACCATTTACATCTCTATGACTTGGCAAAAATTTACCGTTGATTTTTCTTTTACTTATTTCAACAATCTCAAAGCCAAATTGAATCATGGATTCTGCTAAAACTTCAGCATTTTTGATTTTCACATTTTTATACTCTGTATCACCAATTACAAAGATGACATATCCATTTTCTTTTAACATTTCCCAACATCTAGAAACAACTTTTTTCATATCATAATAGTATCTAGCAACCAATTGTTGTTTCCTATTATCAAATGAAAGATTGTCAACAATTTCATGGGCTAAACTAGTTAATTCATTAACGTAATCATTAATCTCCAAATGGTATAAACTACCGATAGAGTCCTTTCTAAGTAAGGTATAATCATCGGTATACTCAAGCCATAAGCTAGATAACTGATGTAAATCCGCATACTCATAAGAAGTAACGTAAGGCGGACTCGTTATTATTGCGTCTAAAAAATTATTTTTTTTTACACGAAGAATATTAATGTTTTTAATTCTCGTAGAAGTTTTAAGATGATTGCTTTTTTGGATTTCATCAATTGACTTAAGATATTTTTCACTTTGATTCTTGAACGCTATTAATGGATCTACTTTTTGTTTGCTCGGGTCAATTTGAGGTTTAATCGAACTATTTAACCATCTAGAAGTTTTTTTCAAGATACCAGAAAAAATCATGTAAAACACTTTTCTGTATTTTCCATTTTTATTTACTATACGAATACTTTGTAATAAATTAAAGAGTTTGTCATATGTTTCTTTATCATACCAATATAGTAACCTGTCATTATACTTTGAGCACTCAAATGAATTTAGTGAATAAATCGTAATTATTTTTTTTAGTCTTTTACTATACTCATGAATACTTATATCTACAGTCTTGGAGTATGAGATTAGCGTTGCAACAGGGTTAATGTCCGAACCCCAAAAATCAATTCCATTAACTTTTGATTCCAAGGCAACTGTACCACACCCACAAAATATATCCCCGATTACGGTTGAGTCTGGTTTGTTCGCTAAAACATATTTTAGTGCGTTTTGGGCAACTAACGCAGGGAATTTAGCCGGGTAGAGGTGGATTTTATGCATGTTTAACTCTTTGGAAGTTCCGATATTCCATAAAGGATCTTCAAAAATTTTATCAAAAGTCAAGCACTTAAGTTGTTCGATACTATTAATTGAAGTCTTCATCTAGAGTACCTCCTTTTATTTCGATAAAACCATAGATATCATATTAAATAAATACATTAGAGTGTTTTCGTTTGGTTTTCTTTGTCGGTTTAAATAACCTTTTTTACACCCATTCTCGTTGACAATGGAAATACGAGAGACAAATGCCATTAAATACTATTAGCTCTTCACTGTCATTTATAAATAATCATCGTACTTATTCGACTTCCCCCTAGCTTTTTCAATCGGGTACTTCTCCGCATTCTTTTTAATCTTATCATTGATGATTGTCTCTAAATCAAAACTATAATGATCCGCGAGCATCAAGGCATAAGTAAAAACATCAGCAAGTTCTTCTTTTAAGTCATCGATTGATTTAGGTTCTTCTTGCCACTGAAAGAGTTCGAGTAACTCTGTTGCTTCAATCACGAGTGATTTAGCTAAATTACTCGGGGTATGAAACTGATTCCAGTCACGATCAAGATTAAACTTTCTAATTGTCTTAATGATTTCTTCCATATCTAATTCCTATTCTAGTTCTATATCTTTAACAAAACACACTCTTTTTTTATGATTGATGTATTCAAACTTTTTAGCAAGATTTTGTACTTCAAGATTATCAATCAGTTGTGGGCCTGTTTCTGCGTATTCAATCCCGTCTTCAATGGCGTTGTTAATTGCTTCACCAAAGATCAGATTAATAATCCCACTGTTTTTAAGATGAGGTTCAATCGCAATTAATAAGAGATCTAATTGTTTAGAGTGTTTAAGTGCTCGTAAAAATTTAATAAAGCCAAAGGGATAAAGTTTCCCGTTGATCTTTTTAAGGGCAAAGACTGGTGAAGGAATCGAGATGCCAAACGCAACAACGTTATCATCAGGATCAAGCACAACGTTGGTGTATCTAATATTAAGAATCGGCATCGTTTCTTTGGCTAATTTAATCATCGCATCTTCACTAATTGGGACATATCCATATAGATGATCATAGGTCCGATTAACAAGTGATAACACTTTGACAATGTAGGGTTTAAGTTGGGCTTTAGATTTGATATCTAACATGTGGACATTATACTTCTTGCATATATAATCTTTAAGACGTGGATAGCGCTCATCAAGTGTTTTCGGAATAGTGATCCGCGATTCAATCCAGGTGGCATCAACCACATAGCCTAAACGTTCAAAGTGATCCTTGTAGTAAGGAAAGTGATAGAAGGTTGCAAACATATTAACGTATTCAAACCCTTCAACTAAAAGCCCTTCTTTATCTTGATCACTATATCCAAGTGGTCCCACGATTTCGGTCATCCCGCTATCTTTACCCCATCTCGCAACTGCGTTAAGTAAAGCTTTTGTCACTTCAATATCATCGATAAAATCGATACGATTAAAACGCACTCTTTTTTGCTGATATTTATTGTTGGCAAAGTGCGAGATAATCCCGCAAATTCTCCCAACAATCTTTTTGTCTTGATAGGCTAAGAATAGTTTAAAATCACACCAGGCGGAAGCTGGGTTTTTGCTAGGAGTGAGATTAGCAACCTCATCTTCAAAGATATACGGGGTAAACTGTTCGACACCTTTAAAAAGTTTGATTGGGTATTGAATGAACTTATGAAGGTCGCGCTTCGTGCTAACTTCTTTGATTATAATCATAAAACTTGTTCCTTTTTTCGGGGATGTTAATAAGTCAATAATATCACATTACGCAATATAAACATGTGAAATTATAAAATGGCTTTATATAAAATAGATGAAACTATTTGAAAGGAATCGCGAGCGCGTGTTCTTCAGTAAATTTATTTGCAATTTTAAGGGCATCAACTAAGCTAGTTTGCAGTTTAGGAGCGGACCATGGAAATGAGCTGTTTGGCTTTCTATTTGATTAAAAGTGCGGATAACCTTCGTTTTTCTGATCAAATTAAAAAAATAGACACATTACTTAATGGGTCTATTTCTTGTTAGTCGTTAAATAAAGAACTTTTTCTATGTAAATATAAGATAACCTTCGCCAGTTAATCAATGAACGAGACTTATGCTAAGAAAATGGAGTCAGGAAAATCAACAAAGGCAAGAAAGACCGCTTCATTACCTTGGTCGCCACCGACAAATGAAATACCTTTTAAGGTGACAAGCTCGCCATCAAAGGAGTTTAAAGTGTCTCTTGCCGCCGCATTAACGGCAAAGATAGTCACACTAATCACGGGATCCGTTCCCACGCTAAGCGAAAATGTTGGAGAATCTTCTGGATGTTGAGGATTTAGATTAGCTAAAGTACCGGTCAGTTCATAATAGTGAAAGACGGAACTCGTTTCTAGTGGATCGAGGGCGTTATATGCGCTTAGACTAATCGGCGTCGCACTTAGTGGCATTACGTTATTATGGCTAATCGCTTGGGCAACAGTCAGGGAGGGATCATTAAACATAATCGGCGAACTTCCCATCGCCATCCTGACCCCACTCGCGATGATTAAATCACCAACTAATAGGGAGCTATTATTTGAGTAAACGTAAGTAATGCCCGTGGCATCGGCGACCCAAAGTAATAATTCTCCATCTTCGATTGCTTGAATGGCAATAATTGTGCCGCTAATCACATATAGTGGCGCATTTGCTATAGGTTTCGTATTGAATTCGGCAATCGAGATAATTAAAGCGGGATCGACGTGGAGTTTGACATCAAAAGTCCTATAAGCTTCACTTTCCAAAGTCACAGTCACATGTAAGTCAATATCCGTGACCTCACTAATATCAGCGGAAATAAGTTTAGTTTCGAGGTCAAGCAAACTAGCATTGTCACCAAAGGTCGCGTATTCAATAAGTATATTTAAAATCGGATGCGTGCTAGGTAAGTCAGCGAATTGACCAGGAAAATAAGCTGGAGCCTCAAAATACGCGCGGAACATACCTTCAAGCGTATCAAGCAAAGCTTCATCCGAAAGATTAATATTAATATAATCGGGATTACCATTAAAAATAAACATCAAGGATGGATGCTCTTCATCATCCATATTAGGTAAGATAACACCACGAATACTTACAACAAAGCCGTTATAGTCTGATAAATATTCATAGGCTGCTTGACTAGGTGGAAAAACAGACATTTCTTCATTGTCGACTAATCTAGGCATCGCGGGCGGGTTTGGTCCTGAAGAGGATTCCACCACTACTTCACCGCTAATTTCTATGTAGGTGAGCCAATTGCTTACATCCATTGGGTCAAAATCATTAAAATCACTGACGGAATGGAGTGTTGGTGTTAATGGCACGCTTTGATCATGGTCATAGGTGATAACAAACATGTCATTTTTATTTTCCGTCCCAATTACCGTGAAATCATACATCGTCATCCGTTGACCGTGGACTTTGACTAAATCGCCGACCCTGACAACTTCTTCACTTTCAGCAAGGATGGTCCCTGTTTCATCAGCAAAGATAATTATTTGGAAGTCTTCGCTATTAATTAAAGCGACACCAATAAGGTCGTAGAAATTACTATCTTCCGGTTCTAAGGCCTTAAAGTCTGCAATCGTGATTGTGCCTTCATAAGGGTCCGTGATCCAAGACGCATATAAATAGGTATTGTTTTCGTCCATTACATTAAAGCTATAACGATTAGTTAAACTGTAGTTACTATACCAGCCATCAAAATAGTAATCCGCTCTAGTTGGGGCTGGCGGAGCAGTAACAGGTGAGCCAATCGCTTGCGTGATTGGATAAACGGCAGAGCCACCATTACTGAAGAAATACATCGTCGTATTAGTTTTAAGACAACTATACGTTAAGATTACTTCGTGAATGGTTAAAACATTCTCGGGATCAGTATTTGTGATTTTGAAAAAATAAGGATTATTGCTGAGCGTGGTTGCTAAGGCCGAAGTCATCGCCCCATTAGGGCTGATTGATGCCGCAGTTAAACCAGTCGATAGACTTGCTTGACCAGTAAAAGTAGCCTCAACCGAGACAAGCGAAGTAATTTGCGTGTTGTCATGATTGGCAATAAAGCCTCCACTCGCTAAGCTGGCGTGATTTCCCGGTGCTGATTTGGCACTTTGATAATCAAAAGCCACATCTTTACTAATTGTTTCCGTGAATGTCGAAAAGGACTCATTTAAACCAAGTGGAGCGTTACTCGAATCTAAAACAATCGAATAAGTAACATACTCTCCGTTTGCATGAGTATATGGTTGTCTCATCTTATTAGCACCAATGCCAACCATCACCATTGCACTAATCACGACTAAATTCGTCAGTAAAAAAACCTTTAGTTTGGAACTCCACCGCGGTGAAGTTCCCGGCATACCATGATTGCGGTACATTTTATTGTTTCCTCCTAAATTGTAGCAATTACGTTTATCCCTTGTGCACAAGGTTTTAAATTTTAATAATAATATTTATTTTACCTCTAAAATACAAAAACAAGTGTCGTAACACTTTATCGATTCTAATATTGAAAGATTATTTTACCAATTTTGGCGTATTTATTTAGTTTGTCGTGCCTTGAAACCTTTGAAATTTCCAAACAAGAGCAGATTAGTCACGGGAAATTCTACAAGGATAATGCTAAAACCGAGACTGCCCAAATAGAAGACAATTGTCCACAAGCAGATAAATAACATCGTCGTGTTATCAAAGACACTTGGACGCGGCATATATCCATATATGAGTCTGATCAAAAAAACATGAACAAGATATAAAGCGCCTGAATATTTAGCGAGCCCGCTTAAACTCTTAATCGGCTTAAATCTAGTTAAATATAGTGCTAGCAAGTAATAAACCAAGACTCCGGCTAACGAGCCGAGCATATGATAAGTAATCTCAAGAAAACTTCCATTAAGTCCCTCAAGCCAGTTCGAATAATAAATAAGGGCGAGGAGATAGCAAGATAATGAAACAACAAATAGCCCCACTCTAAAAGCATTAAGATATTTCCACTTCTTGTGGTAAGGACTAAAGATAGATAGTAAAAAGCCAACTAGACTAATAGGAGCGTAAAAAAGGAATAAGTTACTGGCAAGCGTTGCGGGTCCAAGTTCGGGATTATTATACATGTAGATAAACACTTGGGCATAGGCAATAAGTAGCAGCGTAATTAAACCCGCTTTAAATATATCTTTAAGTAGGCTCTTCTTCTTAATAAGTAGTGACGTGAAATAATAGGAAATTGCAATAAAGGCATTAACAAAAAATAGTGTTAAAAAGAACCAATAAAAAGTATCAGTCCGGAGGTATAACTCATTCATCCAGTAGCCAAAGTCATGTTCAGCAAACCGCGGAAGGAGAAAGATTGAAAGAACGGTGAATAAATATGCCGGAACTAGATAAGTAAAAACCAGTTTCAATAGATATATAAGTAAGTCTTTAAGGGTCTCGGCTTTTTTAAGAAAGTAAGCACTAGTGAAAAAGAAAAGGGCCAAACTCACACTATAAAAGATGGCGAAGCCAATTGTATTCGTGAAGCCCACGATATAATAGCGCTGCATTACGTGGCCAATTACCACAAAAGACATCGAGATCACCCGTAAAAGGTCAAAATGAACGAGCCTTTGTGGTTTCTTAATGTCTTGACGTTTCATATCTACATTATAACTAGTATTTACGTTTTGTCAGATTTTATATATTTAACGTAAGATTATTGTGTCTCTTGCCGAACTACTAACTTTGATTTCGACTTTTCCTTGAGATAGATAATTAAATACATGAGAGACATTAAGCCCGCCGCAAGCATGACCATCACCAAAACATAGAGGGCTTGATTGATATCTCTAATTACATTTAAGAATTCAACAGGCGGATTCTTTAAGAATAACTCATCCGATCCCCCATATTTATAGGTGGCGTAGCCTGAAATGAAGCCATAAATTGATAAGGCAATCATTGAATGAAATAGATCTTTTTTACTTGGCGTAAATCCGAGTACGCGATAGCCATAGACCGCAAACCAGCCAATCATCGCATGGGCGCCAAAATACGTCCATCCGTTCCACCGATCTAAGCCCCACGGGGTATCAAAGAATAAATATGTGAGTAAAGTCCCAAACGCGTAAAAATAAACAATATTGAAGACTTTCTTATTTTTAAAGGCAATGGCGTACATTAATCCATAAAGAGCAATCCCACATAGTGGAAGGCGAAATACGGAACCATTGAGAATTCTACTTTCAAATACTACCCATTCAAATAAAATTGCCAGCCCAATTAATGTATAGCGTAGCCATTTTTCGTATTTGTTTTGTTTAATCTTAGGACCAAGCATCCATAATAAGATTAAAGAACCTAGAAAACCCAAAAGTAATAAAATATGAGTGAGACCAAACCACTCAATGGTTTGTCCGATCGTATTGCTAAAAAAATCTTGCATGTTTGATGACCTCGCTTCAAATGTGTTTTTTACCTAAAAAGTATTGTAAGGCTTTATTACTAAATCACCAATCATCTATGAGCATCTGATCCTTTATGGCTCTTCCAATAAAACAGCTTGTCGATATTATCACCGGCAAACATAAATTAATGATTGTTTTTAGTTAGAAATATTATGGCTTCTTAAAGATGTTAAGTCACTATAATAGTTAAAAATACAATTATATAAGTAGAGTGCTCACTTCCTAGAGATTATAACTGCTGGTTATTCTCCATGACTAAGCATTTTGTCTTAGTTAAGCCAAACTGTCAGTCTTTAATAATCAAACGACAAAAAAGAAACGCACTTTTTTTACGAGCCTAAAAGTATCGCGATAACTTTTTAAAGCATCGTCCGCAGCGCTTTTAAAATCTCGACCATCGCCCATGTATCTTGTTTACAGTATTCAAGCATATTGGCGTAGGTTGTCGCAAATTCTTCTTTACTGAGTGAAGGTAGTTTTAAATAAGCGAGCTGGGCATCAATCCCGTTATGAACCTCTGCTAAATTTGCATAGTCGAGTTGTGGCACAAAAATAGGTAAGACTTTCTTAATCGAATATGACCTTTGAAGATCAATATGGTAGTAAGTAATGTTTGGTTTATCACTCCCCTTGCCAAAGTATGCCTTACGTATCTCTTCGTTTGGTTTAAAAAAGTGCATCAGATCAATCGTTCGCTCAATTATTGCATTAAGCGCCTTGGCGTAACGGGGGAACATCTGGGCCAGCTCTTTGAGGCGCCCCTTTTCAAAACCTTGATTGTAGGTGACAACTTGACCTTGATGATTATCAGGAATGGCCTTAATCAGCGCTTTAACTAGCGCTTCTCGTTCATCTTTACTCCCACTTGCGAGATAAGCCACTTGATTAACCTCTTTATCCACTTCACCCGGTTTAGTTTCTAGGTGGAGCGAGAATTGAAAGACTGATTGTTGATATGGGCGTTCACCTTTAAAACGGGGGAGCGGATAGTTCATTGTTTCAAAATCAAGATGATAAAGCGGATACTTTAAATTTTTGAGTTTGGCTTTAATAAAGTCTTTATCAATATAAGTCTCGCCACTTTCTAAGACCTTGTACTGGACCTTTTGCGTTTTACTAAGCCAGTTATAATTAATCGCAAGCGCGTTAATAATGCCCATTTCTAATAATTCATCAACACTATATTTTTGATCGGTCTCGCTATTTTTAAAGCCATGATGGCCATTAAGATACATAAAAATCGAGTTCTTTGCAGGGATGGCTAAGTCGCCTTTACATTTACCTAACCACGGACACTCGCGATAGTTTTTACCATATAAACATTTGTCTTTACCTAAATTAACAACCTCCCCATTAGGGTGAAGAACCCGTTCCTTGACAAGGGCAAAGTCCTTGGCAATAAGCGGCATATATTCTTCGGTGATTTTGCTTAGATCAATGAGGGTGATAATTTGATTTTCATCATAGAGTGGCCGACCTGCTTCATCAACGCGACCATCATAAATATAATCAGCATTTAAGACGGCGAGGTAGTACTTAACTGCTTTATCCGGCTGTTGACTGCCCATCTCATATACATAACGTTGCCACGCTAAGTCATAGACGTAACGGCCATGATCGCCATTACGGTTAAAGAGGTGTTCGCGTTTTTTAAAGTAACCAGGATGTAACTCGAGTCCAGCGATTTCTTCTCTGAGGACAAGATTACCTTCGGGCGTCATCACAAAAAAAGCTTGTTCTTCTTTATCATGCTTATAAGCAAGCTTAAGAAACTTTCTGGAAGTCGTGGCCTTAGTTTCAATTAGCCTAATGAGGCGCTCATCAATTTGTAGAGTATCAACAAACGTAAAGAAGTTAAAACCATCTTCAAAGAGGTTTATCAGCTTTTGACCATAGATATGTTCACCTTCACGTTGACCAGCGATAACTTGACCCCCATATAGATTATGGGCACGTTTTGCGGCTAATTCTTCAATACTAAAGTAGGTTTCATTCATAAGTGCGAGCATCTTATCTTCTTTTAAAAGATCAGGCAAGACAAACTCTTCATCCTCATCATCCTCGTCGTCTTGTTGATATTTTTCAATTAAAAATTCCCGTAGTTTTTCATCAAACTGCGCCTTAAGTAAGCGCGCCTGTTCTTCACTAGTAGCGTTAGCAAGACTGTTGTGATAATCACGAACTAAGCCACTGGTCAAACTTTCAAAATACGCTGCTCTTGGACAGCGGAGATACTTTAAAAAAGTTGATTTAGAGATTCTATTCATCACTTTACCTCCATTACTAAATTTAGTTTAATACAAGTTAGGCCTTAACTCTAATAAAAAAGACTAACCAAGTGGTTAGCCTTTAAATCTAATCTTGTTTTAAACCAAGCCTAAAAGCCTCAAGGTTAAGCGGAATCAGGCTGCACTTTTCTTGCCCAAAGAAATGAAGAAGCGCCAATTCTAACTCCGCTTCGCCAAATAAATTTAAATCTTTCATGTAACGACCGAGCATGACAATATTTAAGACTTTGACATTAGCTAGACTCGTTGCCACTCCATTACAATCGACTCCAATTTGTCGTTCATCAACAGGAGCCAACTCCTTAATGAGCGCGGAATTGTAGTAGATAGTGCCCCCACTTCGGATCATGGCGCTAAACTTATTGTAACTAGGAGCATTAAAGACAATCAGATCATCACACTGATTAAAGACAGGTGAATAAATTGGTCCATTAGAAATAGAAACCATGCAGTTCGCAGTTCCCCCTCTAGTTTCGGGACCATAGGTTGGCACCCATGTACTATTAAGATTTTTAAGGGTCGCGGCGTAGGCAATGATTTGGCCAAAAAGCATGACCCCTTGACCACCAAAGCCGGCAATTTTAATCGTTCTATTCATCTTTAACATCCTTAAAGACGCCAAGTGGAAACACTTTGGTCATTTCTTTATCAATCCACATAAGTGATTCTTGTGGGCTCATCCCCCAGTTAACCGGACAACTTGATAACACTTCAATCATGCTAAAACCCCGTCCTTCAAGTTGATAGGTGAAGGCCTTTTTAATCGAAGCTTTGGCTTTTTTGACGTTGAGCGGTGTTGTGAGACTCACGCGTTCTATATAAGAAGGCCCATTAAGTTGCGCGAGCATTTCGCTAACCTTTATCGGATAACCTTGTGTTAAGGGGTCTCTTCCTAAACTTGAAGTTGTCGTAATTTGCCCTTTGAGTGAAGTTGGAGCCATTTGTCCCCCTGTCATTCCGTATATTGCATTATTAGCAAAAATCACCGTAATGTTTTCCCCCCGGTTGGCGGCGTGAATTGTTTCGGCAATGCCAATCGAAGCTAGATCGCCGTCACCTTGATAAGTAAAAACAACGCGGTCAGGTAAAACGCGTTTTATTCCCGTTGCCACTGCACAAGCACGACCATGGGCGGCTTGTTGCATATCACAGTTAAAGTAGTCATATGCGTAGACACTGCAACCTACACTCGCGACTCCGACTGTATTTGGGAGAATCTTTAACTCTTCGAGTACTTCGGCGACGAGTTTATGAAGAAGCCCATGCGTACAGCCTGGACAGTAGTGCGTATTTTTTTCAGTAAGACCACTGGTCTTTTGATATTTAATCATGGCGCACCAACTTTTCGAAGTTAAGAATTGCTTCATGAACTTCACTAGGATCAATGACGATTCCGCCCGAGCGGCCATAAAAAGCAATTGGTAAGCGGCCTTTATTGGCAATCTCAACATCATCAATCATTTGCCCTTGGCTCATTTCTACGACTAAGAGTCCTTTCGTCGACGCCGGTAGCTCTTTAAACGCCGCTTTAGGAAAAGGCCAAAGCGAAATTGGTCTTAGCATTCCGATGTTAATGCCGACTTGTTTGAGGCTTTCAATCGCACTCCGACAAATACGTGCGGAAGAGCCATAGGCAACAATGACATAATCAGGATTATCCATATTAATCATTTCATAACGTACTTCATTTTTAACAACTAAATCATACTTGGCTTTCATCTTGATATTATGTTGCTCAAGACTAAACGGATCTAAATATAAACTGTTTACAATTCTTCGGCCCGTGTGATAGGCCGTGCCAATGGTTGTAAAGTCTTTGGCTGGCAGTTGTCTTGGTGGAACAGGCCGACCGAGTTCGACCGATTCCATCATTTGCCCAATTAGACCATCAATCAAAATCATTACGGGATTAGCATATATATCCGCTAGATCAAAGCCAATCTTAATATAATCAATTGTTTCTTGAATAGATTCTGGTGCGAGGACGATCACACGGTAATCGCCATTTCCCCCACCTCTAGTTGCTTGAAAGTAATCTTGTTGTGACGGTTGAATCCCGCCTAAGCCAGGCCCTCCGCGCATCACTGAGACAATAAGACATGGTAGTTCCGCCCCGGCAAGATAGCTAATCCCTTCTTGTTTAAGGGCAATCCCGACACTGGAAGATGAAGTCATTACGCGTTTACCTGCCCCCGCCGCACCATAGACCATGTTAATCGCGGCCACTTCCGATTCAGCTTGTAAAAATACTTTGCCATTCGCCGGTAAGATTTCACTTAAATATTCAGGGATTTCATTTTGGGGCGTGATTGGGTAGCCAAAAAAAGCATCAACACCCGCTTCAAGCGTGGCAAGCGCAATCGCGTGATTGCCTTTTAATAATTGTTTAGCCATGATGTTCTTCGACCTTGATGACAGAATCAGGACACATCATTGCACAAAACGTACAACCTATACACTTATCAATATTAGATACATCAATCAGTGCATAACCATTTTCATTAATACGAATTGGATTAAGTTTTAAGATTTTAACCGGACAAAAAGACACACAAAGCCCACAACCTTTACAGGCCACATCATTAAAAGTCAGCGTATATGTTTTTTTCAAAACTAATGGCCCGCCCTTTTAATATAATTTTGACGAATGCGCCCGACCGTCTCGATGCGCTTTTTCGCAAAGACTTTGGCAGCAATTTGGGTGTTAATGTTTTCAGTTGCGGCAATCTTAAATATTTCTAGGAGGCGATCATAAATTAGTTTGACATCACTAATCACGCGCTCTTTCACATAACCTTGGAGTTCATGATAAACACTAATGACACCCCCGGCGTTAATGACAAAGTCAGGGGCATATAATATTCCCCGCTCTTTAATCATGTCGCCATGACGTTGTTCGTCAAGCAGGACATTATTGGCCGTTCCGGCGATGATTGGGGCTTTGATTAAAGCAATCGTCACATCATTTAAGATGCCACCTAAGGCACAAGGAACAAATACATCAACTTCTTGAGCGTAAATTTCTTCAGGACGGACAAAGATTACTTCCGGGTGTTCACTCGCCATTCTTTCAATATGTTTTGGATTGAGTTCGGTGAAGAGAATTTTTTTCGCCCCGGCTTCCAGTAAATAATTGATAAGGTAATAACCAGTTTGCCCGGCGCCTTGAACCGCGAAGGAATATTTAGCAATTTCATCGTCGTTAAATTTATATTTAAGCGCGGCTTTAATCCCGTAAAATGCTCCTAAAGCCGTCATTGGTGACGGGTTACCTGATTTACCTTCAAGCCCGACGACATAGTCAGTCTCCATATGGACATAATTCATATCTTTGGTTGAAGTATTAACATCTTCCGCCGTAATATAGCGGCCATTAAGACTTTGAACATAGCGACCTAGTGAACGAAAGTAAGCCTCGGAGCGTAATTTATTAACGTCACCTATCAGGACAGTCTTGCCACCCCCGAGATTAAGTCCGGCCGCCGAAGCCTTATAAGTCATCCCCCGTGCGAGTCTCATACAATCTTGCAATGCTTCTTCTTCACTAGCATAATCCCAAATTCTCGTGCCGCCTAAAGCGGGACCAAGCGTTGTGTTGTGGATGACAGTAATGCCTTTTAAGCCGGTGACGGCGTCATAAAAATGAATTATTTGCTCATAATTATGTTCGGCCATACTATCAAAAATAGTCTTTTTACCCATGGTTATCTCCTATGTTATGTTTTCTACATTATTAGTATACATGAGTGCCAATTTGAGCAATAGAAAAAAATGATTAACCTCGATGATTAATCACTTCTTAAAAACATTAGTCGTAGTGATAAGCTTATTTATTTAATCTTTGATGATACCCGTAAAGAAGGCAAAATGATTTTTTCCGGTTTTTTTAACTTGATACATCGTGTTATCAGCTTTAAACATCAAATCTTTAATATTGCTCCCATCTTCAGGGAAGAGGGCAACACCAGCACTAATGTGGATTTCAATCGCAATTGTGGTTTTGCCGCGATTATCTGACACTTCAAAAGGTTGAGCCAGGGAGTTAAAGATACGCTTAAGGATTTCTTTGACATCATCATTACTAGCAACCCCATCAAAATATAATAAGAACTCATCGCCGCCAATTCTAATTAGTAAATCTTCACTACGTAGCATGGTGTTGATGCGGTCGACAAAAAGTTTTAAAACGGAATCACCGATTTCGTGGCCATAACTATCGTTGATTGTTTTAAAGTTATCAATATCGAGGACAGCGACGGCACTCTTAAGCTTATGGTGTTGGCAGACATGGAGCCGATCAGTTAATAAGGTGTTAATCACACTACGATTATAGGAATTAGTTAAATTATCGCGCCGTAATCTGCGCGTCATATCTTCTGTCTCGGTCTTTTTAATATCGAGTGTCCTCTCTAGCTCACACTTGTCAAGAAAGCTTGCGAGTTGTTTAAAATATATATTGAGGTAACTTGAACTCATAAATATCGATTCTTTCTCAAAGACAAACGTGAAACTCCCCAAGACTTTTTGGTCTTTTCTAATTTCGGCGATGACCACGTTGCCAAGGTTAAAGAGTTTTTTTATCGTCGAGATCGTCAAGCGCGGAACGATACCTTCTGCGATGCTTGAGATATCATCAAATTGTAAAATATGACTATCAACGCTAATGTTTTTATATACTTCGCTACGTTTCCATTTTTTATCAATTAATTTGAAGTCAAGTATTTTGCAAACTTGATCGAGTGTTTCTGTAGGGCCAAGCACGGATTTAGTGACAAAATAGTTTTCATCATTGTAGACATTAAATATTGAAAAATCTGCGCCAGCAAATTCTAAAGCAATTTTATTAATAAGTTGGTAGTCAACAACCTTATCAACATGTTCAAGAAAGTAAGTCACAATTCTTTCGAGTTTATACTCATTGCTGGTGTTTGTAAAAAGTGTGACAAAGGTGTCTTCACTCGTTGGATAAACATTAACAAAAAAGTGCGATTTCAAGATTGCAGAGTATTCTTCAAAAAGACGACCGCTTTGAGTTTTTAAAACTTGATCGTATCTTTCAACCCATTGAAGACTATCTCCATCATGTTGGGTAATGTCACGGACATATTGTTTACCAAGTACTTCTTTGCGTTTCAAACCTGTTGCTTGTTCAAAGGCTGGGTTGACATCCAAAAAGAGATAATCAACCATCTTTCCTTGATCATCATAAATTGCCTTATGGTAAGCAAAAGCCATAGTACTTTTAAAAAGTGCTTCTTTGTAAATATTGTCTATTTTCATTTTCCTTTACCTGTGTGAATATTTTAGCATTAAATAAATGTTGTGAGAAGACAAAAAAAATATCAATTTATTAAATTCTTAATCCACATTGCATCAGCCTCATCTTTGAAATAACAGTGTGGATGATAATCAATTTTGTAAGTTCGGAAATATAAACAAAAAAATAAGGGATTTTCCCCCTTAAAATCGTATTATATTTGTGCTCGAAACCAATTGCTATCACTGCTTCATCGACAATTTAGCAACCTCAAAACCCTAATTTACAAGATAGGGGTTAGAACAAGAATTTTAAACAGGTTAAAAGGGCCAGATTATTTTGTTTATTTTTTTCTCGCGAATCGATAAAATGTTCATTTTACTCCTTTATGTTTTACAATATTGCTATATAATGTAGTCATTATCTAAGTCCTAGAACTAGAACCAAACTTGAATCTAGTTTTTATGAATCTACCATAGGATTTAAGCAAAGGAGGGACTGTGTTAGCTACAACATTAACTACGCTTGCCGTTGATGCTCTTGCTCTTGTTATTTTGTACACACTTCTTCGTTTTGACCGCGTGATGGAGAACACGAGGAAGCGAGCTTTTTCATTTGGAATTGGGCTAATTATCATTGCAATTATTGCCGAGGCAGGTACGCTTATCGCCTTACAAGGAGATGCTAACTTTGTAATTATTCACATTATCTTTAATGTGTTCGGTTTTTCGCTTGTCCCCTTTATTCCGCTCGCTTTTATTATGGTGTTTGATTCACTCCCAACTAGAAAATATAAATTTGTCTTCATTCCCTCCTTTATTAATGTTCTCATTACCGCGCTTTCGCCAATTTATAAATTCATTTTCTATGTTGATGCGAACAACTCATATCAACGAGGTAATTTCTTCTTTATCTTTGTAGTTGCTTATATGATTAATATCTTCTTGTTTATTTATGTCGCGTGGAAAAAGACTAAGAGCGAATTTTATCCTATTAAATGGAAAATCTTCTATATGGCGATTCTCTTAATCGGCGGTGTGAGCATCCAAGTCATCTTTCCTAACATTCATTCCTCTTGGCATGTTGTAACCTTGACTGTGTTAGTTTTCTATATTATCCTTTTTGACTTTGAAGGTAACTTTGACGCTCTGACAAGACTTTATAATCGTTCTGCGTTTGAAAAAGAAATAATTAAATTAGAAAATAAGTCTAATTACTCCATTGTCTTATTAGATATCAATAAGTTCAAACTCGTCAATGATACCTTTGGTCATGATTATGGTGATCTGGTTCTCATCGAGATGGCCGATGCAATAAGGGCCATCTTCAGTCAATCAACGAAGTATTTTCGCATTGGTGGTGATGAGTTTTGTATTATCATCCACTGCAGTGAAAAAACCAAACTAGAGGAGCGTTTACTCCTTCTTCATGAAACATTAGAGACCAAACGCCTCATTGATGTTGAATTCCCCACGCTTGCCTATGGATATGGAATTTGTAGTTCCGCGCATGCTGCCAATTTCAAATCCGCTTTTAAACAGGCTGATCTTTGTATGTATAAAAATAAAAATAGTCCTGATAAACTCGTTTTATAAACTAATGTTTGATTCTAAGAAAAAAGGTGTACATAAATTTGTACACCTTATTTTTATTTTGTTGACGTTTTAACTATTTGCCCATTTCGTCGAGGAACTCTTCATAAGTGCCGCGCCGATCAATAATCGTCTCCCCATCAATATAGATGACGCGATTAGCAACAGTCGAGAGCAGTTCATGGTCATGGGTGGTAAAGAGTAAGACACCCTTATAGTTGATTAAGCCTTTATTTAAAGCGGTGATTGCTTCTAAATCAAGGTGGTTAGTTGGTTCATCCATAATCAAAAGGTTACCGGCTGTGAGCATATTTTTTGCCATCATTACCCGAACCTTCTCCCCTCCGGAGAGGACACTTACTTCTTTTAAGGCTTCTTCACCGGAAAATAGCATTCTGCCTAACCAACCGCGAATATAGGAATCATTTTGGTCAGTCGAATAAGGGCGGAGCCATTCCACAAGGTTGGTGTGCTTTTCTTTAAAGAAACGTTTGTGATCTTGTGGTAAATAAGTAGGTTTAACCGTGACACCGAATTTGAAGTTTCCGGAATCTGCTTCGATGTGACCCATAAGGATATCAAAGACCGTCGTAATCACCTGGCTGTTAGGCGAGATAAAAGCAACTTTATCGCCGCGAATCAGTGAGAAACTTAGATTATTAAATAAACCCTTCTTGCCAAGATTTTCGACAAACAGTACGTCTTGACCCAAGTCTTTTTCAAATTTGAAATCAATGAATGGGTAACGACGACTTGAAGCAGTTAAATCATCAAGCGTGATTTTTTCTAACTCTTTTTTACGGGAGGTCGCTTGTTTTGATTTACTGGCGTTAGCGGAGAAACGAGCGATAAATTCTTCTAACTCTTTTACTCGGACTTCCTTTTTAACGTTACCTTCTTTTTGTTGACGGGCAATTAATTGGCTGGTTTCATACCAGAAATCATAGTTGCCGACAAAAGAGGTAATCTTGCCATAATCAACGTCAAGAATCCGTGTACAAACTTTATTAAGAAAGTGACGGTCATGGGAAACGATAATGACAGTATTTTCAAAGTTATATAAGAAGTTTTCCAGCCAACGAGTCGCAACTGAGTCGAGGTTATTCGTTGGTTCATCAAGCACAAGAATATCAGGGTTACCAAAAAGCGCTTGGGCTAAGAGGACTTTGACTTTTTCTTTACTGTCTAACTCCGCCATTAAGCGATGTTGTTGATCACCTTTAATGCCGAGGGAGTTAAGCAGTGATTCCGCGTCACTCTCGGCTTGATAGCCATCCATCTCCGCAAATAGTTCTTCAAGTTCACCAGCGCGGTATCCGTCGGCTTCTGTGAAGTCTGCTTTCGCGTATAGGGCATCTTTTTCCCGGGAAATTTCCATTAACCGTGTGTGACCTTCTAAAACAGTTTCTAAAACAGTTAAATGGTCATAAGCATTTTGGTTTTGCTTTAAAACTGACATTCTTTCTTTGGGACCATGGACGACTTCACCCTTATTAGGTTCGAGGTCACCGGAGAGAATACGTAAAAAAGTTGATTTACCAGCGCCATTGGCGCCGATAATACCATAGCAATTCCCGGTATTAAATGTGACATTAACATCTTTGAAGAGGACACGCCCGCCGAATTGGAGCGTTACATTTCTAACTTCTAACATTTTTGGACTCCTTTATTGTCTCAGCAATGACTTTTTCAGTCATTACTAGTAATGGTTGGATGTTGATCTTAAGGTTTTGTGGATAAGGCATCAACGTCGGATAGCCTGAGAGATGAAAAATCCCACGAGGCACACTGATTTTATCATCATTAGGCGTAGTTTCCAAAGACAATTTGATAATACTTAAGGCGGCGACCTCGGGCTTATGGACAAATACATATAAAGCCATGTGCGCAAGGCGAGAAAACCACTTTGGAAAGGAGCTAGATTTGGAGCCGACAATGTTAGTGGAGGTAATGCCCGGATGCATGATAAGCACGTCAATATGTTTAGGTACATAAAGTTGACCGTCTTGACGGTGCCGTGAGAGTTCATATGCAAGCGCCCCTAGCGCCGTTTTTGAGCGGCAATAACGGGCGGTTGGACTGCCACGGAATGAGTTGAGTAAGTCATCCATATGTTTTAGTTTAATCCGGT
>Ga0265295_1000932_pt1 | contig 54934 bp, 54 predicted proteins | sample Munlansysbiofilm_FD_192503 | JGI IMG/M metagenome (GOLD analysis project Ga0265295, IMG submission 192503) | Leachate microbial communities from a municipal landfill in Southern Ontario, Canada - Methane capture system biofilm | ecosystem: Engineered > Solid waste > Landfill > Unclassified ... | reverse complement strand
CTTGAGGGATCTCTGTGTCTGTCGAACTTTGGCTACAGTCTGTCGATTTTTTACGCGATGAACTGCCTGCTCAGCATTTCAACACCTGGATCCGTCCATTACAAGTTGAAGCAGTCGGTGATGAGCTACATATCTTCGCACCGAACCGCTTTGTATTAGATTGGGTCAACGATAAATATATCAACCGTTTACTCGAGCTGATGGCCGAACGTAATAACGGCAATGCTCCATCTATTGCTTTACTGATTGGTAGTAAGGCCAAGACACGCACCAGCATTAACAGTCCGGCCAGTCCCGCGCCTGTTGCAACCCCCGTGGTGAGTGCTCCTGTGAGTCGGCCTGAACCTTATCAAGCGCCACTGCCTATACAACCGATGATGCCTGATGCACCCATTGCATACGGTAATAACCCTGCCAGTATTAGTACTGAGCGCCCAGCGCCGGTAACAACAGGCAAGGGTGCCGGTGCAATTAAGCATGTCAGCGCACTTAACCGCTCATTTACCTTTGATAGTTTTGTTGAGGGTAAATCCAACCAGCTCGCACGTGCGGCGGCTTGGCAAGTGGCTGATAACCCAAAACATGGCTACAACCCGCTCTTTTTATACGGCGGTGTGGGTTTGGGTAAAACTCACTTGATGCATGCGGTGGGCAACCATTTACTGCAGAAAAATCCTAACGCCAAAGTCATTTATTTACACTCTGAGCGTTTTGTTGCCGATATGGTGCGCGCATTGCAGAACAATGCGATTAATGAGTTTAAAAACTATTACCGTTCAGTTGATGCACTGTTGATTGATGATATTCAGTTTTTTGCGAAAAAAGAGCGCTCGCAAGAAGAGTTTTTCCATACCTTTAATGCGTTACTGGAAGGCAACCAACAGGTGATTCTAACCAGTGACCGCTATCCAAAAGAAATTGACGGTCTTGAAGAGCGCTTAAAATCACGCTTTGGCTGGGGTTTAACCGTTGCGGTTGAGCCACCTGAATTGGAAACGCGTGTCGCGATTCTAATGAAAAAAGCGGAGCAGAGCAGGGTACAGTTGTCCCACGATTGTGCTTTCTTTATTGCCCAACGTATCCGCTCTAACGTGCGTGAGTTAGAAGGCGCATTGAAGCGTGTGATTGCTCACTCGCACTTTACCAATGAGCCGATCACCGTTGAGCTGATCCGCGAATCACTTAAAGACTTGCTCGCACTGCAAGACAAGCTGGTCAGTATTGATAATATTCAGCGCACTGTGGCTGAATATTACAAAATTAAAATTTCCGATATTTTATCCAAACGCCGTTCGCGTTCGGTTGCACGCCCACGTCAAGTCGCCATGGCTCTGGCTAAAGAAATCACCAATCACAGTCTGCCAGAAATTGGCGATGCCTTTGGTGGCCGAGACCATACAACGGTTTTACATGCTTGCCGCAAAATCGCCGAGCTCAGTGAAACCGATGCAGATATCCGCGAAGACTATAAAAACCTACTGCGCACGTTAACTACATAACAGCAGTGCCAGCAATTTTAAGCAAGGATCTAACCATGCACTTCACCATCCAACGCGAAGCTTTGTTAAAACCGCTGCAACTGGTGGCCGGTGTTGTTGAACGCAAGCAAACCATGCCTGTGTTATCCAACGTACTGCTCGTCATCGAAGACCAGAACCTTTCCATGACTGGTACAGATACCGAAGTCGAACTGGTCGCACGCATCGCCCTAGAAGAGCCTGCTCAACCGGGTGAAATCACTGTGCCTGCACGTAAGTTAATGGATATCTGCAAAAACTTACCTGCCGATGCCATGATTGATTTTAAAGTGGACGAACAAAAAGTAGTGATTAGGGCAGGGCGTAGCCGCTTTACTTTAACCACTTTGCCTGCCGCTGACTTCCCATCATCGGAAGAAACACCGGGCTCGCTGAGCTTTACCGTTGCGCAAAGCCACGTGCGTCGTTTAATTGAGCGCACCAGTTTTGCTATGGCGCAACAAGATGTACGCTATTACTTAAACGGTTTAATGCTCGAAGCCAAACAAGGCCTATTGCGTGCCGTCGCCACCGACGGCCACCGCTTAGCACTCTGCTCAGTGCCTGCTAATATTGCTGAAGATATTCAGCACCAAGTGATTGTGCCGCGTAAAGGCGTACTTGAACTGGCGCGCTTAATGTCTGATGATACTAGCGAAGTAGCAGTAGTTTTTGGCAGTAACTATATCCGTGCAACCACTGCAGAGTTTACTTTTATCTCGAAACTAGTGGACGGCAAATTCCCTGACTACGAGCGTGTTCTACCACGTGGTGGTAATAAAACCGTCATCGCTGATCGTCAAAATTTACGTGAAGCCTTGAGCCGTGCCTCTATTTTGTCCAACGAAAAATACCGTGGTATTCGCTGGCAGCTTGAGTCGAGCTTACTGAAAATCCAAGCTAACAACCCTGAGCAAGAAGTGGCAGAAGATGAAGTCAGCGTTGATTACAGCGGTGACCCGCTCGAGATCGGCTTTAATGTGACTTACTTACTTGACGTGCTCAGCGCAACTTCATCTGAGCAAATCAGTATTGTGCTCTCTGACTCTAACAGCAGTGCATTGATTCAAGAGGCTGACAACGACGGTGCGTCTTACGTTGTTATGCCTATGCGCCTGTAACTAGCGCTGACGATGGCGATTAGCCAATTACAAATCACCGGTATCCGTAACCTGCTGCCGGTGACATTAACTACATCCCCTCGCATCAATATTCTTTACGGCGATAATGGCAGCGGCAAAACCAGTGTGCTGGAAGCAATCCACTTACTGGCGATGGCACGCTCATTTCGCAGTGCACGCCTGCAACCAATGATTCAGTACGAGCAAAGCAGTTGCACCGTATTTGCACAGATCAATCGTGACGATGGCAGCCAAACCAATTTAGGCATCAGCCGTGACCGTCAATCAGAGTTACGTATTCGTATTGATGGGCAAAACGCACGTAGTGCAGCGCAGCTCGCTCAGCTGCTACCTTTGCAATTAATCAATCCAGATAGTTTTCGCTTGCTTGAAGGCTCGCCTAAACTACGCCGCCAGTTCTTAGACTGGGGAGTGTTCCACGTGGAACATCAGTTTATTTCTGCATGGCAACGCTTACAGGCCAGCCTTAAGCAAAGAAATTCATGCTTGCGGCATGGTATAATGGATGCATCTATTATCGCTGCGTGGGACCGTGAACTCTGTCTTGCTAGCGAAGAAATTGACCAGCTACGCCAAACCTATATTGCACAATTGAAGCCGGTTTTTGAAGAGACGTTAGCCAAGCTATTGGATTTACCTGGGCTGACTCTCAGCTATTTTCGCGGCTGGGATCGAAGCAATGCACTGCAAGATGTACTGAATAGAAACTTGGAGCGCGATAGGGCGCTGGGCTATACACAAGCGGGACCACAACGTGCTGACCTTAGAGTGCGGATAGAGAAAAATAATGCTGTTGATATTCTCTCCCGCGGCCAGCAAAAACTAGTGATTTGTGCACTGAGAATTGCTCAAGGTTATTTGCTTTCTCAAGCACGACGCAACGAATGTATTTACCTCGTTGATGACTTACCTTCAGAGTTGGATACACAACACCGTTTAGCTCTGTGTAAATTACTCGACGACTTAAACTGCCAGGTATTTATCACCTGTGTAGATCAACATATTATGAGCTCAGGCTGGCGAACGGATACACCAGTCTCTTTGTTCCACGTGGAACATGGCCAAATTACACCTTCAGGAGTGACCGCATGAGCGAAGAACAAACGTACGATTCCAGTAATATTAAAGTTTTAAAAGGTCTGGACGCAGTACGCAAACGCCCAGGTATGTATATCGGTGATACGGATGACGGCACTGGATTACACCACATGGTTTTTGAAACTGTGGATAACTCCATTGATGAAGCCCTAGCCGGCCATTGTGATGAAATCACCATTACCATTCACTCCGACGAATCAATCACAGTCCAAGATAACGGCCGTGGTATTCCAGTTGATATCCATAAAGAAGAAGGGGTCTCAGCCGCTGAAGTGATTATGACTGTACTGCACGCTGGCGGTAAGTTTGATGACAACAGCTATAAAGTATCTGGTGGACTGCACGGTGTAGGTGTATCGGTCGTTAACGCATTGTCACGTGTACTGATTATGACCATCCGCCGCCAAGGTAAAATCTGGGAGCAAACCTATCACCATGGTGTACCACAAGCGCCGATGTCACCCATTGGTGATACTGAAAAAACCGGTACCTGCATTCACTTTAAACCCTCAGCTGATACCTTTGCTAATATTCAGTTCAGCTGGGAGATCATCGCTAAACGTATCCGTGAATTATCGTTCCTCAACTCAGGCGTAGGTATCTATTTAAAAGATGAGCGCACCGGCAAGGAAGAGTTATTCAAATACGAAGGGGGCCTAAAAGCCTTTGTTGAATATCTCAATATCAACAAAACTACAGTTAACCAAATTTTCCACTTCTCTACTCAGCGTGAAGAAGACGGTATTGGTGTTGAAGTTGCGATGCAGTGGAACGATGGCTTTAATGAAAACGTACAATGCTTTACCAACAACATCCCACAACGTGATGGTGGTGCGCACTTAGTTGGTTTCCGCACAGCACTGACCCGTCACCTCAATAACTATATTGAGGCGGAAGGTTTAGGTAAGAAAGATAAAGTCAGCACCACAGGTGATGACGCGCGTGAAGGCTTAACTGCAATTATTTCAGTTAAAGTACCTGACCCAAAATTCAGTTCGCAAACTAAAGACAAGCTGGTTTCATCCGAAGTAAAAACAGCCGTTGAGCAAGAAATGGGCAAGCAGCTGGCCGATTATTTGTTAGAAAACCCAGCTGAAGCTAAAGCCATTGTTGGCAAAATGATTGATGCTGCACGTGCGCGTGAAGCGGCTCGTAAAGCTCGCGAGATGACTCGTCGTAAAGGTGCGTTGGATATCGCAGGCTTACCTGGGAAGTTGGCTGACTGCCAAGAGAAAGACCCAGCACTGTCTGAGTTGTATATTGTGGAAGGGGACTCTGCTGGTGGTTCAGCTAAGCAGGGGCGTAATCGTAAAACCCAAGCGATCTTGCCACTGAAAGGTAAGATTCTAAACGTTGAAAAAGCTCGTTTCGATAAAATGATTTCATCACAAGAAGTCGGTACTTTAATTACTGCTTTAGGCTGTGGTATTGGCCGTGATGAATACAATATTGAAAAACTGCGTTACCACAATATCATCATCATGACGGATGCTGACGTGGATGGTTCGCACATTCGTACGCTGCTGTTAACCTTCTTCTTCCGCCAGTTACCTGAGTTGGTTGAACGCGGTTACATCTATATTGCTCAGCCACCGCTGTACAAAGTGAAACGTGGTAAACAAGAGCAATACCTGAAAGATGACGATGCGATGGATGAGTACTTGACCAACTCAGCACTAGAAGATGCTAGCTTGCACGTCAATGCTAATGCTCCGGGTTTATCCGGCACGGCATTGGAAGAGCTGGTCAATGAATACCGTTCGGTACTCAAAACCTTAGACCGCTTATCGCGCCTCTACCCAAAAGCAATCACTGAGCACTTCCTCTACTTGCCACGTGTTGAGCCTGAGCAACTGACTGATCAAGCGGCCATGCAGGCTTGGGTAGGCACGTTACAAGCACGTATGGATAATGTTGAGAAATCAGGCGAGGTCTACACTGTAGGTCTGCGTCACGATAGCGAAAGAAACTACTGGCTGCCAGAGATCCAAATTAAAGCGCATGGTTTAACCAACTATATTATCTTTAATCACGATTTCTATTCCAGTAATGACTATCGTACTGTGACTGAGCTGGGCAACAAGCTGAATAATTTACTGGAAGACGATGCCTATGCCATGCGCGGTGAGCGCAAACAAGCCGTCAGTACCTTTAAGGAAGCCTTGGACTGGTTGCTGGCAGAAGGTAGCCGTCGCTTAAGCGTGCAGCGCTATAAAGGTCTAGGGGAAATGAACCCTGATCAGCTATGGGAAACCACAATGGACCCAAGTCAGCGCCGTATGCTGCAAGTGACCATTGACGATGCCATTGCTGCAGACCAGATCTTTAATACCTTGATGGGGGATCATGTTGAACCGCGTCGTGCCTTTATTGAAGAAAATGCTTTAGCGGTGTCTAACTTAGACTTCTAAAGTAACTATAACCGTCGTACCTGCAATGGGTACGGCGGTTTTATTCATAAAACCCACACCCGCAACGCTGCTCACTTAGTACTGCAAACTTGATATATACTGCGCAAAAATCCTACCCTAGTCGTGCTACTAAAATACTCTGCTCATATTCTGTAATAAAAAACCGCACTTTTATCAAGTGTGTTACGAATTTACTACGTCATAATGCTGTCTAAGTATTCTTAACGGCAAGGAAGCATTCTACGCATCACCGCGTAAAACCACTTAATCTGAGTAGCATTTGTGAATATTTCCAATCTTATTAAAGCAGGACTTTTGGCTACCTGCGTACTTGCTGGCCAAACTTATGCAACTACCGCACCGATTAAAACCACCTCTGCGCAACAAGAGCTTGCTGCTGGAAGTGCACTATTAGTCGACTTAAAAACCAATGAAGTACTCTATTCAAGCAATCCCAACTTTGTTGCACCCATCGCCTCAGTGACTAAACTGATGACCGCGATGGTGGCGATTGATGCCCAGCAATCGCTCGATGAAAAACTACCGATTGTGATTAAAGACACTAAAGAAATGCAGAACGTGTTTTCACGGGTGCGTTTAGGTAGCGAGTTAAGTCGTCACGATTTATTGTTAATCACTTTAATGTCATCGGAAAACCGTGCAGCAGCCAGTCTCGCTCATCACTATAAAGGCGGGCATACTGCGTTTATTCAAGCGATGAATGACAAAGCTAAAGCGCTAGGGATGCATCACTCACACTTTGTCGAACCCACAGGACTGTCAGAAAATAACGTCTCCAGTGCGGAAGATTTAGTGCGTATGATCAAAGCAGCACAAGCTTATCCGCTGATAAGTCAGTTCAGCACATTGGATAAGAAAACCGTAGCTTTTACTAAACCCAACTACACATTGGGCTTTGGTAATACCAATGCCTTAGTGCGTAAAGACAGCTGGAATATTCAGCTAAGTAAAACCGGTTTTACTAACAGTGCAGGGCATTGCTTAGTGATGAGTACCGAAATGAATAAGCGCCCAGTCGCATTTGTGGTGCTTGACGCTTTTGGGAAATACACCCACATGGCTGATGCCAATCGTCTGAAGAAGTGGTTAGAAACCGGCGCAATTACACCGGTTCCAGCTGCAGCTCTGAGCTATAAAAAAGCCAAGCAAGAAGAACGCCAGCAAGTCCTCGCTAGCCAATAATGTTACTGTGCTGAACTCAGTGGTAAATACAGTAAAGCATCTAAACCTCCGGTGGGCGCAGCTTGTAAACACAGCTCGCCGCCGTAGCGTTCCGTCACCGCTTGTACAATCGCCAAACCTAAACCGCTACCGCCTTGAATACTGGCTGTACGCCAAAAACGCTGTTTCGCCTGTTCTATATCCATAGCAGATAAACCAGCGCCCGCATCCCTCACTCGCAGTAATAAGCACTGCTGATCCACTGCCATATACAGCTCAACAGGGCTCTCGGCAGGGCTGTAACGTAAAGCGTTATCCAGTAAATTACGTAGTGAGGCCACCGCTAACGACTCTGGTACAGCAACATAGACTTCATCGGTTAATTCGTTCACCACTTCAATACGCTGATAGCCAGGCACAGCTATTAAGTCCGCAAGTGCATCGCGAGCTAAACTTTGTGCGCTGACTTGACCGTCTTTATCAAAATCTTGGGCACTTTCAACTCGGGCTAATAACAACAGTTGCTCCAAGCCACTTTGCATCCGATCAACTGCTGTTTCGGCTTGCTGTAAGGCGTGCTGCGCCCCATCACCCGAACTCATTTGCGCCACTTGCAGATGTATTTTGACCGCTGTTAAGGGGGTGCGTAACTCATGCGCTGCATCATTGGTAAAGCGTCTCTCACGATTTAAAGCCGCAGCAATACGCGCAAATAATTGATTGAGAGTCGATACTAAGGGTTGTAAGTCTTTGGGTAAACGCTGCATATGCACCGGCTGTAAATCTTCAGCATCGCGCTGGGCCAATACGGCGCGTAGACTTTTCAGTGGTGATAAGCCACGACCAATCCCAAACCAAATCAACACTAAGCTGCCCAGCAAGGCAAATGCAACGGGTAGGGCAGCAGCCACTAAAATAGCGGACTGTAAGGTTTCCCGCTCATCAATTCGATCAGCTGTGGTTACCCAAAGATGCTGGCGCTTTAAGGTAAAACTGCGCCAACGCTCAGTGCCAATACTCACCTCATGAAAACCTACACCATGCTCAGCTAAAGTGGCCTGCGGAGTATTGGGTGTACGTACTAACACTTCGCCACGCAAAGAACGCACTTGGCAGACTAAGCCGCTTTGCAGACCTAATTCAATGGCACTTAATGGACTGGTATTATGGGTCGGTAGCGGCTGGGGTAATTGTTCGAGTAAACCTGCAACCATACGTGCCGAGGAGGCCAGTCGCTCATCTAAGGCGACAGTGACTTCGCGACGTAAATCCCCCAACAACCACAGCGCAGCTAAACTCCACAACACAATAAAGGTGCCACCTAGGATCAACAGCAAACGATTACGCAGACTCATCTGGAACTCCAATGCTATAACCTAGGCCGCGTACCGTTTTCACCATATCACTGCCCAGCTTGCGGCGTAGGTTATAAATATGCACATTAATCGCATTACTCTCAACACCATCACCCAAACCATACAAACTGTCTTGTAATTGCTCAGCGCTTAAAATTTGCCCAGGTTTTTGTAGCAGAGCACTGAGTAGTGCCTGTTCACGCCGTGATAATGTGACTGCTTGGCCATGCAAGGTCACTTCGCGCGTACTCGGATCAAAGGTTAAACCGTGATGTTCTATCAAGTGAGTACTGCGGCCACTACTGCGACGTAACAGACTGTGCAGGCGAGCCGATAACTCACGTAAATCAAACGGTTTCAACAAGTAATCATCAGCGCCAGCTTGTAAACCAGCCACTCGCTGCACCACAGAATCACGCGCACTTAGAATCAGTACCGGCAAATCTTTACCTTGACTGCGAATGCGCGTTAACAACTGCAAGCCATCTTCATCAGGTAAGCCCAGATCGAGAATCATGGCATCAAAATGGCCTAACTGCAGCGCTTGCTCAGCTGCTGCAGCATGCCCCATATGATCCACAGTAAAACCTTGTAATTGCAAACCGGCCAAAACGCCTTGCGCAATTAACAGATCATCTTCGACTAATAAAACATGCATAAATCCGTTAACCCCAACAGCGACATAATAAAATCATCAACGCCACATTGATCCGATAGCACAAGGCAAAGCCTACAACACTTTAAGATTAACTTAAGCGTTAATGTTGTCTTAATGAAATCGCGGCATAATATCTACAAATTCAATAGGAAGAACACCGATGCGCTCTATGTTTATTGCGTTATTGCTATTGTTCAGTAGCTTAACCCACGCTTTTACCAGTAATCAGCAAGATTTTTTACCCGTCGAAGAGGCATTTCGCTTTGAAGTGATGGAGGATATGCAACCCAACGTTTTAGTTTGGCAGATTGCTGATAAGCATTATTTATACAAACACAAAATGGGTGTCACTGATGCCAATGGCCAAACCGTGCCCATTGAGTACCCCGACGGTATTCCAAACTCCGATGAGTTTTTTGGCGAGACAGAAATTTATCGTCAGATTTTACAATTGCCACTTATTGCAGACGCAAAGCGACCTTTAGAAATAACTTGGCAAGGCTGTGCTGATGCAGGCTTATGTTATCCCCCGCAAACGGTTACCGTCGGTGCTGATATCGCCGTAGACAGTGCCACAACAACTGCAAGCTCAGGCTTAGCTGAAGATCAGTCCATTGCTGAACGTTTAGCCGGTTCCGGCTTGCTGCTGAATATGGCGGCGTTCTTTATGATGGGTGTCTTGCTGGCCTTTACTCCTTGCATGCTGCCGATGCTGCCAATTCTAACCAGCGTGATCAGTGGTTCTAAAAGTGGTGGTTGGCAGGGCGCGCGCTTAGGCTTAGCCTTTATTTTGCCAATGGCGCTGGTCTATGCCGGTCTTGGTATCCTAGCAGCCAGCCTCGGTAACAACCTCTCGGCCGCACTGCAACAGCCGTGGTTACTGATTCCTTTTGCGATTATTTTTATTCTCTTAGCCTTGGCTCAGTTCGGTGTCTTTACCTTACAACTACCGGCCTTTATTCGTGAACGCTTACAAGGTGCAGACCAGAAACTAAAAGGTGGCAGCTTGTTGGGTGCAGCCAGCTTAGGTGCATTATCGGCGTTATTAGTTGGCCCATGTATGACCGCACCGCTGGCAGGCGCGTTACTCTATATCGCACAAAGCGGTGATGGTGTGCGCGGTGGTTTAGCGCTGTTCTCACTGGGTCTGGGTAGCGGTTTACCCTTATTGTTAGCGATCACTATCGGTATGCGCTGGTTACCTAAACCAGGCAACTGGATGCAAAGTGTTAACCGTGTCTTTGGTTATGCCTTATTAGCCACAGCCATCATTGTCACCCGCCCAATTCTCGACGACTCATTATTTGTCGGCTTATGGGGAGCTTGGTTACTCGCTATTGCGGTACAAATAGGATTAAACGAGAAAGCTAACTGGCGCTTTGTCAGTCGTTACCTAGCCTTACTGCTGGGTATCTGGAGTGCAATTATGCTACTCGGCTCAGCAACCGGTGGCGATGATCCTTTGCGCCCACTGGCTAACTTAAGTGTACAAGGTAACTCAGCATCGAGTGCACATAGCATGCAGCGTTTTTCTGATATGCAACAACTGCAAGAGCAACTCAAACAAGCCCAACTGGATGGAAAGTGGGTGCTATTGGACTTTTATGCAGACTGGTGTGTCTCATGCAAGGTGATGGAGAAAACCGTATTCGCTAAGCCTGATGTACAGCAAGCTCTAGCAGATGTGCGTTTATTGCAGGCGGATGTCACTTTAAATACAGCGCAGCAACAGCAATTGATGAAGGATCTACAAATTATGGGTCCACCCACCATTTTATTTTATGACCCTCAGGGTGTAGAACAACGCCAGCAACGCATCACCGGTGAAGTGTCTGACACGCAATTCTTACAACACCTCACCAGCGCACAAAAGGACAGTTAATGTTAAGTTTTAATTTAGGCCCTCTGGCCATTCCAATGGATTTAGCACTGATCTATGGCGCCTTTTTTATTGCTTGGTTAAGTGGCTGGCTGATTGGTAAAAAGCGCGGCATTAACCCCGAATCAGCTTTGTTCAGTATGTTGATCAGCGGCGTTATCGTGGCTCGTGTTACATTTGTCACGCAATACTTCGAGCAATACAGCAATAACCTGTGGCAAATTATTGATATTCGCGATGGCGGCTTCTTATTACTACCCGGCTTGATTGCGGCAGTATTAACCGGTATCTACAAAGCGTGGCGCCAAGCACCACTGCGGGTACCCTTAGCCATTGGCGTGTGTATTGGTCTAGTGGTCTGGGGCGCCAGTGTTTCCGTGCTGAGCGCTTTACAAAGCAGTCAGAAAATACCTGATATTACTGTACGGGATATTAAGGGCGACTCATTGTCGCTACAGGATTTAGCTGGCAAGCCCTTAGTGATAAACTTGTGGGCAACTTGGTGTCCACCGTGCCGCCGTGAAATGCCCGTTTTGGCAGCAGCACAACAAGCCAACCCAGATATTCGTTTTGTCTTTGTTAACCAAGGTGAAGGTCAAGAACTGGTTGAGAAGTTTTTAACCCAGCAACAATTGGGCTTACGCAATAACTTGCTCGATACCGGTGGCCGTGTTGGCCAAGCCGTTGGTTCATTATCTTTACCCACGACATTGTTTTATAGCGCCGATGGCATGTTAAAAAACAATCATTTAGGTGAGTTATCGCATGCCAGCTTAAAGCATGCATTACGTCATATCAGTACAGAAAATTATCAAGTCACTTTAGAGGAACAACCATGAATTTTAAAAAAATATTACCGTCTCTAGCTTTGCTAACCCTGCCTGTGCTGGCACAAGCAGCAGACTACCCGGCACCAGTAGAAGCCATGCGTGATCGCGGTATCGAAATTTTAGAAAAGTTTGAAGCACCCGCTGGACTGACAGGCTACACCGCCATGTATAACGGCCGTCCATTAGCACTCTACGTCACTGCAGATGGCCAACACGCCCTGATTGGTAGTTTACTGGATGCCAAAGGTGAAGATTTAACAGGTGCAGTCTTAGAAGAAAAAGTCAGTCGCCCACAAAGCAAAGTGATGTGGGAAAAGCTAGGCAACAGCAGTTGGATCAGTGATGGTTCTGATACAGCGGAAAAGATTGTTTACGTCTTTACTGACCCTAACTGCCCCTACTGCAAACGCCTATGGAATGACGCTCGCCCATGGGTTGATGCAGGCAAAGTACAATTGCGCCATGTTATAGTGGGCTCGCTCGGCGAAAGCAGCCAGAAGAAAGCAGCATTTTTACTCTCTGCTAAAGATCCGAAAAAAGCGCTTAAAAATAATGAGAGCGCTAAATCACCCGCTAAAGAAATCAAAATTGAAGCCAAGCAACGCAAACAAATTGATGATAATCATGAGTTGATGGCGTTGCTCGGTGTCAACGGTACACCTGCTGTTTTACAGCTGGATGAAACCGGTATGATGCAAATGCACCCAGGTGCACCGCAGGGTTCACAGCTGGTTGAGCTGTTCGGCCCGCGTCCTTAAGTGATACAGGTTCACCGTGCGCTATTCACGCGCATGGTGAACACCATCAGCAATAGCACGGCATAAAGTTAATACACCCTCGACCGCCTGATCTGGATTGCTAGCTTTTTCAATCAAATCCACAAACGCTGATCCCACCACAGCACCATCTGCTAAACGCGCGATATTGGCAGCATGCTCTGGCGTGCGGATACCAAAACCAATGCACACCGGTAACTCGGTATGGCGACGTAAACGCGCCACCGCTTCCTCAATATGCTCCATGGTTGCCGAACCGCTACCCGTCACACCCGCCACTGAAACGTAATAGACAAAACCTGAACTGTTCTTCAGCACTTTGGGTAAACGTACATCATCTGTAGTCGGTGTGGTTAGACGAATAAAATCAATACCCGCTGCTTGCGCAGGATCACACAACATCACGTTATGCTCAGGTGGTAGATCCACAATAATCAAACCATCAATGCCCGCCGCTTTAGCATCTTCGATAAAGCGTGGTACACCATACTGATGCAGCGGATTAAAATAGCCCATCAACACCACTGGCGTATGCTGATTATCCACACGGAACTCACGCACCATTTGTAAAGTTTTGGCTAAGGTTTGACCGTTTTTCATTGAGCGAATATTCGCCAACTGAATCGCAGGGCCATCGGCCATGGGATCAGTAAAGGGCATTCCCAACTCAATTACATCTGCGCCAGCAGCGGGTAAGCCTTTAAAAATACGCATCGCGGTGTCGTAATCAGGGTCACCGGCGGTGACAAAGGTCACCAATGCGGCACGATTTTGTTTTTTTAACTCAGCAAAACACGCTTCAATCCGGCTCATAGTGCTTGCTCCTGTGCTTGTTTCTCAACGTGGTACATCACCGTTTGCATATCTTTATCGCCACGGCCCGATAAGTTGACCACCATTAAATGGTCTTTAGGTAGTTGCGGTGCTCGCTTCAACACTTCAGCGATCGCATGCGCAGTTTCCAGTGCTGGAATAATACCTTCCAGTTTGCAACACATATGGAACGCAGCGAGCGCCTCATCATCTTTAATCGAGGTGTATTCCACTCGTCCAATATCATGCAACCATGCGTGCTGCGGGCCAATACCTGGGTAATCTAGACCTGCAGAAATTGAGTGCGCATCAACAATTTGACCGTCATCATCTTGCAACAAGTAGGTACGGTTACCGTGTAATACGCCTGGCGAACCACCTTGTAAACTGGCTGCATGCTTACCGGTTTCTATACCGTAACCAGCCGCTTCAACACCGATAATTTTAACGCTTTTATCATCGAGAAACGGATGAAACAAACCCAAAGCGTTCGAGCCGCCACCAATACAAGCGATCAAGCTGTCCGGTAGACGACCTTCTTTTTCATGTAACTGCTCGCGGGTTTCTTTACCAATCACGGCTTGGAAATCACGTACCATCGCAGGATAAGGGTGTGGACCTGCCACAGTACCAATCAGATAAAACGTATCGTTAACGTTAGTGACCCAGTCGCGCAGGGCTTCGTTCATCGCATCTTTAAGTGTGCCGGTACCCGATACAACAGGACGGACTTCAGCACCTAAGAGCTTCATGCGGAACACGTTAGCCTGCTGGCGCTCAATATCAGTGGTGCCCATGTAAATCACACACTGCAAACCAAAGCGCGCCGCTACCGTTGCCGTTGCCACACCGTGCATACCTGCACCGGTTTCAGCGATAATGCGTTTTTTACCCATACGACGCGCCAGAAGAATCTGACCAATGCAGTTGTTGATTTTATGCGCGCCGGTGTGGTTTAACTCTTCACGTTTGAAGTAGATTTTTGCACCGCCGCAATGCTCAGTGAGACGCTCAGCAAAATACAGTGGGCTAGGGCGGCCGACATAGTCGCGCTGGAAATAGGCAAGCTCTTCAATAAAAGCTGGATCGGTTTTAGCTTTTTCATATTCGCGACCCAACTCAAGAATCAGTGGCATCAGGGTTTCAGCAACATACTGGCCGCCAAAATCACCGAACAAACCATACTCATCAGGGCTATTGCATAAAGAACTCATAACCAACTCCCGAATTTAATTAGAAATATTTCTATAGAGTCTAAACTACCTGATAGCGTTCATTAGGAAAAGCGATATGATTGCAACAACACGTCAGGAAAACTCATATGTCTAATCATTTTGACTTACCCTCATTAAATGCCCTAAAAGCTTTTGAAGCCAGTGCGCGCTTACAAAGTATCACCCTTGCCGCTAAAGAACTGCACGTTACTCACGGTGCAGTCAGTCGCCAAGTCAAACAACTGGAGGCACAGCTTGGTATCGCGCTACTGAGCAAGCAAGGTCGCGGCATTAAACTCACCGATGCCGGCAACCACTTATACCAAGCCAGTCATGCTGCATTCAGCCAGCTGCATAATGCTTGCGTTGAGCTTCGCCAGCACACCCAACAGGCTCCTTTTGTTCTGGCTTGCCCCGGCAGTTTACTGGCGCGCTGGCTGATACCGCGTCTTGAACAATTGCAGCATGACTTACCTGACTTACGTTTACAGGTGATCACCAATACCGGCGATGACAATGATTTGCAGCAGTCCGATGCGGATGCCAGTTTGATGTTTTTAGATCAACCCTGTCCCGATCATATGCAGGCTTATATTTTAGATACTGAACGGATTGGCCCCGTGCTCAGTCCACGCTATCAACAGGCGCCAGCACTGCGCACAGCCTCTGCCGCACAACTGCTAGATCAGCCATTACTATTCACTCACTCACGACCACAAGCCTGGCCACAATGGGCACAAGCGCAACAACTCGCCATCACAGAATTGAGTTATGCACAGGGCTTTGAGCATCTGTATTATTTATTAGAGGCGGCGGTTGCAGGGCTAGGAGTTGCTATTGCACCAGAACATCTAGTGCGTAGCGATATAGCCAACGGCCGTCTGATTGCGCCGTGGGGCTTTGTGGAAACATCGGCAAAACTAGTGTTACTGACACGTAAAAATCAACACGAACAACGTGCACAACAGCTGGCGCACTGGTTGATTGCCAGCCTTTAAACACAGACGCTATACAGCGGACTCTTTTGCTCTATACTGAAAAAACGCTATATCGACTTGTAACTTACTGTCGATAGCAGGAGGCCGTATGCAAATTTCAGCAAATATATTTTCAGCGGGTCTATCCGCGATTAAAACAGGTCAAGAGCAATTGGCCAGTGCCGCACAAGCTATTGCCCAACAGCCCAGCAGTGCTGCACTCAGTGCGCCAGCAGCCACGGCAGCACCTATGATCGATATGGCTAATCTGACTGAGCAACTGTTGATGTTAGAACAAGCCAAACAGATGAATGAACTCGGTGCACGGGTTATTTCAACAGCGGAAGAATCGCTGGGCACCTTGATTGACATTCAAGCCTAAATCAAAAAACAAAATAAATTTATTTAGCAGTGCTTGACAAGAATACGATAGCGCCGTAACTTTCAAACAGTCGTTTGATTTAATTCAGCATGCGCACACCTTTTTACTGCGCTGCTAGAAAAGCCTAGCCACAGACTGGATAGGCACACTTAATAATAAAGTTTCACTGTAGAGGTTAATGGCCATGGCTGAATACAAAGCTCCCTTGCGTGATATCCGTTTTGTTCGTGATGAACTACTCGGCTATCCAGCACACTATGCAAACCTACCAGGCTGCGAAGACGCTACGCCCGATATGGTCAATGCGATCCTTGAAGAAGGCGCAAAATTTTGTGAAAACGTTATTGCTCCGCTGAACCGCGTTGGCGATACAGAAGGCTGTATTTGGTCTGCTGATGGCGTTAAAACACCTACAGGTTTTAAAGAAGCTTACCAACAGTATGTTGAAGGCGGCTGGCCAAGCTTGGCTCATGATGCTGAACACGGTGGTCAAGGTTTACCTGAGTCGTTGGGCATTTCCATCAGCGAAATGGTCGGACAGGCGAACTGGTCATGGGGTATGTACCCAGGTTTATCCCACGGTGCGATGAATACCTTGCATGCCCACGGCACTGAAGAGCAACAAGCTGTGTATATGTCCAAGCTGGTATCAGGCGAGTGGACCGGCACCATGTGCTTAACTGAAGCACACTGTGGTACTGACCTCGGCATGCTGCGCACTAAAGCTGAGCCGCAAGCAGATGGCAGCTACAGCATCAGCGGTACTAAAATATTTATTTCTGCCGGTGAGCACGACCTCGCAGATAACATCGTCCATATCGTAATCGCTCGTATTGCTGGCGCACCCGAAGGGACCAAAGGTATCTCACTGTTTATCGTACCTAAATTCTTGCCTAACGCTGAAGGCGGTGTCGGCGAGCGTAACGGTGTACAGTGCGGCTCAATCGAACACAAAATGGGTATTCACGGTAACGCCACCTGCGTGATCAACTTTGATGGCGCTAAAGGCTTCTTGATTGGCCCAGAAAATAAAGGCCTGAACTGCATGTTCACCTTTATGAATACCGCTCGTATTGGTACTGCTTTACAAGGTTTAGCTCACTCAGAAGTGGCTTTCCAAGGCGGTATTGAATATGCACGTGACCGCTTACAAATGCGTTCTCTGACCGGTGCAAAAGCTCCTGAAAAAGCTGCTGACCCCATTATTGTGCACCCTGATGTGCGTCGTATGCTGCTGACGATTAAAGCCTTTACCGAAGGTAATCGCGCCATGCTGTATTACGCAGCACAGCAAGTGGATGTGATGCAACGCAGTACCAATGAAGAAGAGCGCATCGCTGCAGACTCTATGTTGGCGTTCTTAACTCCCATTGCTAAAGCCTTTATGACTGAAGTGGGTTTTGAAGCCGCCAACCATGGCGTACAAATTTACGGTGGCCACGGTTATATCTCTGAGTGGGGTATGGAACAAAACGTTCGTGATAGCCGTATTTCTATGCTGTACGAAGGTACCACCGGTATTCAAGCGTTGGACTTGCTCGGCCGTAAAGTACTGATGACTCAAGGTGAAGCGCTGAAAGGCTTTACTAAAATTGTGCATAAGTTCTGTAAAACCAACGAAAGCAACGAAGCCATCCAAGAGTTTGTAACACCCTTGGCTGAGATTAATAAAGAGTGGGGCGAGATCACCATGAAAGTGGGGATGGCTGCCATGAAGAACCGCGAAGAAGTGGGTGCAGCATCAGTGGACTACCTGATGTACTGCGGTTATGCCTGCTTAGCTTACTTCTGGGCGGATATTGCCCGTGTCGCGGCTGAAAAACTCGCAGCGGGCACTGATGAAGAAGCCTTCTACCGCGCTAAATTACAAACAGCACGTTTCTACTTTGCGCGTTTATTGCCACGTACGCGTACACATGTTGCGGCCATGTTATCAGGCGCTGATAACCTGATGGATATGGCTGAAGAAGATTTTGATCTAAGCTACTAAGCGTCATCTGTAACTGACGCTGTACAACAACCCGCTGCTAAAGTGACCTATCTAGGCTCAATTTAGTAGCGGGTTTTTTTATGACTTTTAATAGAACCTTTGAGTCATAAAAAGAGCCTATTAGTTTTAAAAACTTATTAATGTAGACTCAAAAATCCAACCTATGCTTCCAGCTGAAAGCCTTGTTTTGTATCGCTGTACAGCTGAACTGGCGCTAATAATAAAGAGGAATGCCATATGGCCGACTACCAAGCACCTTTACGTGATATGAGCTTTGTACTCAATGAAGTGTTCGAAGCGGATAAGCTTTGGGCACAACTACCTGCATTAGCAGACACAGTGGACAACGACACTGCCACGGCTATTTTAGAAGAAGCCGGTAAAGTCGCAGCAGGCACTATCGCACCCACTAACCGTAATGGCGATGAAGAAGGCTGCACTTGGGCTGAGGGCGCAGTTACTACCCCTGAAGGATTTATTGAAGCCTATAAAACTTATGCTGAAGGTGGCTGGGTCGGTGTCGGTGGTGATCCACAGTTTGGTGGCATGGGTATGCCTAAAATGATCACCGCGCAAATCGAAGAAATGATCAATTCAGCCAACTTATCCTTTGGCTTATACCCGATGCTCACAGCTGGCGCCTGCTTATCCATTCACGCCCATGCCAGTGACGAGCTTAAAGAAAAATATCTACCCAATATGTATGACGGTACCTGGGCCGGTTCAATGTGCCTAACAGAACCTCACGCCGGAACCGACTTAGGCATTATTCGCACTAAAGCTGAGCCGCAGGCCGACGGCAGTTACAAAGTGACGGGGACCAAAATATTTATCACCGGTGGCGAGCATGATCTCACCGACAACATCATTCACCTGGTCTTAGCCAAACTCCCTGATGCGCCAGCTGGTGCTAAAGGTATCTCACTGTTTTTAGTGCCTAAAGTCATGGTCAATGATGACGGTTCACTGGGTGAGCGCAATAGCCTGTCTTGCGGATCCATTGAGCACAAAATGGGTATTAAAGGTTCGGCAACGTGCGTGATGAACTTTGATAACGCCATTGGCTATATTATTGATGCGCCGAACAAAGGCTTGGCAGCTATGTTCACGATGATGAACTACGAGCGTCTGGGCGTGGGTATTCAAGGTTTATCCTTAGGTGAGCGCTCATACCAGAGCGCCATTGAATACGCTAAAGACCGTATCCAAAGCCGTGCGCCAACCGGTGTCGTTGCACCTGATAAACAAGCAGACCCGATTATCGTGCACCCTGATGTACGCCGTATGCTATTAACGATGAAAGCGCTGAATGAAGGTGGCCGGGCGTTTTCCAGCTATGTGGCGATGCAATTGGATATTGCCAAGTACAGTGAAGATGCAGAAAAACGACAAGGCGCTGAAGAATTAGTAGCCTTGCTCACGCCCATTGCTAAAGCATTCTTAACCGATATGGGTCTAGAGTCGACCATTCATGGCCAACAGATTTTTGGTGGGCATGGCTATATTCGTGAGTGGGGCCAAGAGCAATTGATTCGTGACTGCCGTATCACGCAAATTTACGAAGGCACCAATGGTATTCAGTCGCTGGACTTAGCCGGACGTAAAATTGTTGGCAATGGCGGGGCGTTTTATCAACATTTTGCTGATGAAGTGAAAGCCTTTATCGTATCCACAGATAACAACTTGTCTGAATTCACTACACCGCTGCAAGCCGCCATTGAAAACCTCGATGAGTTAACCGCATGGTTGATTGAGCAGGCTAAAACCAATCCTAATGAAATTGGAGCGGCATCAGTTGAATACTTACAGGTGTTTGGTTACACGGCTTACGCTTATATGTGGGCGCTAATGGCTCGTGCTGCGCAAGGTAAAGAGCAAGAAGATGATTTCTATGCCAGTAAGATGGGTACAGCGCGCTTCTTCTTTGCCCGTTTACTGCCACGTACGCAATCACTGAGCAGCTCGGTTAAAGCCGGCAGTGAGTCCTTATACTTACTGAATGCTGAGCAGTTTTAAAACAATAGGGTATTGATTGAGTCATCTATTACGGCGTGTAAGCAAATGCTTACACGCCCTGTAGTCATTCACCCACTGTGCAACTCAAACCATATCCGTAGAATAGATCGCAAGGAGTTACAAAGGAATGTATTAATCATTACGGATCAATGATTAAAGCTAGGATGGCTAATAGCAAGGAAGTTAGGAGACAGTCTGCAAACCCCGCTTACGCGGGGTTTTTTAATTTCAGCCCTCGTAAAATCAATACATCACACCTGTACCGCGCAAACCACAATAACCACTGGGGTTTTGCACGAGATACTGCTGATGCATGGCTTCGGCATAGTAAAATACCGGTGCTATAGCTATTTCTGTAGTAATGACACCTCGACCCACTGCAGTTAAGCGCGCTTGATAGTGTGCACAACTGGCCTGTGCTTCTTCTAGCTGCTGCTGATCCATACAATAAATCGCTGAGCGATATTGACTGCCCATATCATTGCCTTGGCGCATACCTTGGGTTGGATCATGCGACTGCCAAAACAACTCTAATAAGTCAGCAAAACTCACATCAGCTGGATCAAAGACCACCAAGACTGCTTCAGTGTGTCCGGTTAAACCACTGCATACCTGTGGATAACTTGGGTTGTCTGTTGGCCCACCAGCATAGCCAACCGCCGTAACGTAAACTCCAGACTGCTGCCAAAAACGACGCTCCGCCCCCCAAAAGCACCCCATAGCAAATAACGCATACTGGTAGGTCTCAGGGAAGGGCGGATAAAGAGAATGCCCTGATAATCGATGCTGGGCTACTGTCGTTATAGCCTCTGATTCGGCGAATGCGACAAACTGTCGAGGGTCTATCAATGTTTTTTGCATGCTTACCACCCTTGTTTATATGCTTAAGAATGCTCCATGCGCTAAACTACCATCTTAAGTTATATCTCTGTGATAATTGATACCAATCCAGCATGTTATGCAGCTTAATCTGCTGTGCCGTGCCTTTTGTGTGCAAGTTTGCGACAATAGCCTATTAATTTCTAATGGACGCTAATATGACTCCTCTGAAAAATGATCGTTTTCTCCGCGCCCTGCTTAAACAGCCGGTTGATGTCACACCTGTATGGATGATGCGTCAAGCAGGCCGTTATCTACCTGAATATAGAGCCACTCGCGCACGTGCAGGTGGTTTTATGGATTTATGCATGAACGCTGAGCTGGCTTGCGAAGTCACCATGCAACCGCTGGAACGTTACCCCTTGGATGCGGCGATTCTTTTTTCAGATATCTTAACCATCCCTGATGCGATGGGTTTAGGTCTGTATTTTGAAACCGGCGAAGGCCCACGTTTCAAAAAAACCGTTGATACCCTTGAAGCCATTGAAGCACTACCGATTCCTGATCCTGAGCAAGATCTGGGTTATGTGATGAACGCTGTGCGTACCATTCGCAAAGAACTTAATGGCAGCGTGCCTTTGATCGGTTTTGCCGGTAGCCCATGGACTTTAGCCACTTATATGGTTGAGGGCGGCTCATCTAAAGATTTCCGTAAAAGTAAGGCTTTGATGTATGACAACCCAGTCGCCATGCATTTACTGCTGGATAAACTGGCACAATCAGTCACTACTTACTTAAATGCGCAAATTCTCGCTGGTGCACAAGCCGTACAAATTTTTGATAGCTGGGGCGGTAGCTTATCGTCAGCGGCGTACCAAGAGTTCTCACTGGCTTATATGCAAAAAATCGTTAACGGTTTGATCCGTGAAAACGAAGGCCGTCGCGTTCCGGTGATCTTATTCACTAAAGGTGGCGGACTGTGGCTTGAGTCCATGGCTGATACCGGTGTTGAAGCTCTGGGCATCGACTGGACCTGTGATCTAGGTGTTGCTCGTCAGCGTGTCGGTGACAAGGTTGCTCTGCAAGGTAATATGGATCCAACAACTTTGTATGCCAACCCAGCGGCAATTGAGAAAGAAGTTGGTCGTATCCTACAAAGCTACGGTAATGGCCCAGGTCATATCTTTAACCTTGGTCACGGTATCACTCCAGAAGTGAAGCCAGAGAATGCTGGCGCATTTATCAATGCGGTGCATGATTTATCTGCTAAGTATCACCAAGGTTAATTTTTATAACCTGTGCACAATTAAGGCCGCTTTTGCGGCCTTAATTGTTTAACAATACTACTTTAATAACTGCAGTCAGATACAGCTCTTAGCGTACCTTTGCATAGTCACCTTTTAGCGCAACACCCGCCATAATACCGCCGGCATGGCATTCGTAATTTTCACTATTCTTATACACATTGTGATTATAGTTGCTCACAAGATTCACCACCGCATTAGCGCCCGCTGCTTTAGCTGAGTTTTGCAATTGAATTAACGCTGACTGCAATGCCCAATTACATGCAACTTCATCTTTTTTACCAAATGCATTGGTTTTTTTACTGGTGGTCACACCTTTAGTGACAATACTCGCACCACGTGGAGTTGCACCTAAGTAAAATTTTACACTACCGTCTAAGCGACCAGCATTGATAGCTTCTTGCACAACGTCATTAAAATTTAAGAAGTGTGTCGTGTCACGTGCCTGTGCCAACGTTGGAATCAGGGCAGCACAAGCCAGTACAACAAGTAGATTCTTTTTCATAATTCACATCCTAGCGAAAAGTGTTATGGGTTAGATTTATTGATTAAAACTAAGTTCAGAACTGATATCACGCTCTAAATTTTTAATCCAACTATTGTAATTACGATGGATTGTACTTTTCTTAGCATTGTAATTCATCCCTTGACTAAACAAGTGATGAATCTTGAGATCCGTGGCGCTGTAATCAATTTGAATATCAACAATATGACGTTCTTGTTTATTATAACGCGCTTTAATTTGACTGCCATTGTCTGACTGTAGATGCCATCCGCGACGCTTTAATGCTGTATAAATTGCCGCTTGCATATTCGTTTGGCTAGCATGTGTAGCGCTATCCAACGAATAGGAACCCACCGTTATAGGTGCAGACGTACCGCAACCGACCAACAGTAAAGCACTGCACAGCCCCATGGCAACTCCAAGCTTTCTCATGGTTAGCTCCAACGTTTAAATATTAAAGAAGTGTTGATACCGCCAAAGGCAAAGTTATTATTCATCACATACTCATGACTCATCTGCCGTGGCTCTTGTAGGTAATCTAACGCACCACAACGTTCGTCAATATTTTTTAAATTCAAAGTATGAATGTAAAGATCACTATTTAACATTTCAATACTGAACCACGACTCTAAAGCACCACAAGCGCCTAAAGTATGCCCTAAAAAGCTTTTTTGCGAACTGATTGGCATCTGCTCGCCAAACAGTGCACTCGTCGCTTGTGTTTCAGCGATATCGCCATACTTAGTTGCTGTGCCATGACCATTGACATAGCCAATCGCTGTAGCGGGAATACCTGCATCATCTAACGCCAATTGCATAGCAATCTGCATCGTATCTTTTTCAGGCTTAGTCACATGCGCACCATCAGCATTGCTACCAAAACCAACCAATTCAGCATAAATATGCGCACCACGAGCCAAAGCATGCTCCAACTCTTCAAGCACCAACATACCTGCGCCCTCACCAATCACCAACCCATCACGACCAGCATCGTAAGGGCTCGGTGTCGTATGCGGTGCATCATTTTTAAGACTGGTGGCATATAAAGCGTCAAACACCATGGCTTGGGTTGGACACAGCTCTTCTGCACCACCAGCTAACATCAGCGGTAAGCGACCAAATTTAATCGTTTCATACGCATAACCAATGCCTTGACTGCCACTTGTACAAGCGCTTGAAGTGGGCACAATACGACCTTTAAGACCAAAAAATATACTCGCGTTTGCAGCGGTCGTATGCGGCATCATTCGTACATAAGAATTAGCAGTCAAACCCTGTGCAACTGAGTTAATTAGCATAGTTCCAAATGCTTTAACATCTTCGGTACTACCTGTAGAAGACCCACAAGCCACACCCATGCGCCCATCTTTAATGATCGGATCATCCAGTAAACCAGCATCAGTTAAAGCACGTTCTGCAGCATAAACCGTATAACGCGATACCGGCCCCATGCTACGTAACTGCTTACGTGTCCAATGACCTGGCACCTCAAAGTTATCCACAGGGCCACCTAGACGAGTATTCAACTCACTAAAGCGCTCCCATTCATGCATATAACGAATACCGCTGCGATTATTACAAAAATTATCACTAATCTGCTGCCACGAATCGCCTAAAGAAGTAAGGCCACCCATACCCGTTACAACAACACGTTTAAATCCACTCATCAGCACAGCCCACCATTTACAGCAATCACTTGCCGAGTAATATAAGCCGCTTCAGTCGACATTAAAAAGTTCACGATGCCAGCGACTTCCTCTGGCGTACCCATGCGTTGCGCAGGAATCATTTTCAACATTTCTTCAACCGGCACATGTTCATCTAACATCGCTGTATCAATCAAACCGGGTGCCACGCAATTCACCGTAATCCGACGCTTAGCCAATTCAACAGCTAACGCTTTTGCGGCACCAATCACTCCAGCTTTTGAAGCGCTGTAATTGACCTGTCCACGATTACCAATCATGCCTGACACGGATGTAATACAGACAATACGTCCCGGTTTACGACGGCGTACCAAGGGCATGCTGATCGGGTGTAAAACATTATAAAAACCATCGAGATTAGTGCGCAACACGCTATCCCAATCATCTTCAGTTAAAGCAGGGAAGGCGCCATCACGGGTGAGTCCGGCATTACAGACCACACCATACCAACAGCCATCACGTTCCATTGCTGCTTCAAGTTGCTCACGAGCGGCTTTTCGATCAGCCACATCAAACTGCAAAATATTTGCATGCTGGCCTAGCGCAGCAATTTCTTCTGCGACCACTTCTGCTTCAGCTCGACCACTACGGCAGTGCAAAGTTAAATCATAACCAGACTGTGCTAAGCGCAGCGCGATAGCCCGACCAATACCACGACTGGATCCGGTGACTAAGATTCGTTCACTCATGGATACTGCTCCTGAAAATAACTCACAACACTGGGTGGACAGTAAACGTTTAAACGGGCTTCTACATAAATATCCGCCCCACGTAAGCAACACTCAAACACACCCATACCATTATCATCTTCTAGCGATGGGCTCACTTCAATATGTAGCTGTGTATCAAGCGGAAAACGATCGACATTGGACTGATATTTTCGTGTGCCGAGCAAAAAACCCAACTCTACCGCTAAGCCTTTACGTTTTGCTCGCACACCAGCAAAGGCTGCGATACTTTGCGCCATTAACTCGATGCCAAGCCAAGCAGGATAACTACCATCGGCCTGATTAAATAGCCCACCATTACGCACCCGTAGCTGCGTCACAATATGTTCATCATCACACTGCTCAATGCTATCGAGTAAAATCATGTCACCCGCATGCGGTAACAACTCAGCAAGCGGCCAACTCAACACGGCGCATCTCCTAAAATCAAGCTGGTGTTATTGCCACCAAATGCAAAAGAATTACTCATTAACCAGCGTGGCACAGACGTTGCCAAACGTTGCTGACCATCAAACAACTGAATCGGTGCCAGCGTTTCATCCACACAACCATCCCAAATATGCACAGGTAACTGAGCGTTTGGATTGTACGCAGGATGCAAACTCAACCAACAAAAAGCAGCTTCGAGAGCGCCAGCAGCACCTAAAGTATGACCCGTCATAGGCTTGGTCGATGAACACGGCACGGTGTCGGTAAAAACACGATAAACCGCTTGCGACTCCATCGCATCATTATGCTGAGTCGCTGTGCCATGCAAATTAATATAGCTGATGGCATTGGCTGGCAACTGCGCATCCGTTAACGCCATCAGCATAGCTTGGCTAGCGCCGAGACCTTGTGGCTCTGGCGCAGAAATATGATACGCATCAGAGGTTGCACCAACTCCTGCTAGCACGGGGGAGTTATTCTTAGCCGATAAAGCTTCTCGCGTCATCAAAAACAGTGCAGCACCTTCGCCAATATTGATGCCGTGACGCTGAGCAGAAAATGGATTGCATAATTCTGCAGAAATGGCTCCTAAACTACTGAAACCATTCAAGGTTAATCGACATAAACTGTCGACACCGCCACACAATACCGCATCACACAAACCGGCTTGTAGCATTCTTTGCGCACTAATCAGAGCACGAGCACCAGAAGTACAAGCGGTAGAAATACTGTAACTTGGGCCGCTTAATTGCAGCCACTTGCTTAAAAAAACTGCCGGATCAGCCAACTCTTGCTGATGGTAATTATAAGCAGGAGGGAAAATATTCTTATTGCGAGTACGTTCGGCTATATGCAGTCCAGCCTCATGGATACCACTGGTGCTAGTGCCAATAATCACTGCAACCCGATGGCGACCATAACGTTCAACCACACAGTCGATATCATCAAGAACCTGTAAGGCCGCGGCCATCAATAATTGATTATTGCGCGTCGCGTGCACCTGTAAGTGTTCTTCAATCTCAGGCAGCACAGCTTGTACCTGACCGCATAATAGAGTTTTCTCCGGTACCCAATCGGAAACGGGCTGCATTCCAGAACAATCACCAGAAAAAAGTCCTTGCGCGACACTAACTTTGTCATACCCCAGCGCACAATTCAGGCCCAGTGCTTGTAGATACATGCTCATGGTTGCCACTCCATCTGCTCAATGTGCAACGTTTGCTGTGGATTAAAAATAATCTGCCATTGCCCAGGTTCACTGTGTAGAACCTGCCAGCCATTGGCTAAAGCTCGCTGCTGCTTTGATACGCTTGCGCTCGGATACTGCTGCTGTAGATACTGCGCATCAGTCAAAGCAAACAACACACCAGCAAACCATTGGCGTGCGTGCGGATGCGGCGGCAATAGCCCATCCGCATGCCAACTACTATCTCTGAGTATCTGCCGCGCCTGTGGCACACCCATTGCGTCAAACAGTGAAAAGCGCAACGTTGCTGCTTCACGCTGAATCACCATAAGCGCATCACGACTGATATCGGCCTCTTGATAGCGTAAGTGCAACTGCAAAGGTAGCTGCACATCCTGCAAAACAGGCTCCTGCATAGGCAAGGGCAGTTGTGTACTACACGCCGTCAAAACAATCATAGAGAACAGCATATACAGCGCTAAGCAACTGCGCAGTATCATTTTGGAGTGAGCTCTTGTGGTCCGCACAACTCGGCCAGCACTCGTAAACGGCGGCGTGAGTCAGCAACATAAGGGTTGGTATCATCCCACGCATAACCGGCCAAAATAGAGCAGACCATACGGCGAATATCTGGCTGGGCTTGCTCATAATAAATAACATCTTGAAAGGAGGTGTCATACCAGCCTTCGACATAAGTACGGAAGGTATCCACACCACGCTTCAGCGGAATGGCAAACTCGGTTTCCCAATCCACCGTTTCACCGCGTAACTGCCGGTCGAGCACCGCCGCAGCCATGCTCGATGAACGCATACCAATGGTCACTCCTGAAGAAAATACGGGGTCTAAAAACTCCGCCGCATTACCCAACAGTGCAAAGCCTTTGCCATGCAGAGTTTTTACGTTGGCTGAGTAGCCTTCCATAGTACGGAACGGCTGATCCCATACCGCATTTTTAAAGATGCGGCGCAAATTAGGCGCTTCATTGACGAAGGCCTGCAGACATTCTTGTAGATCTTCTGGCCGCCCTGCATAACGTTCGTCTTTGGCTACGACACCGAGTGAGCAATAACCATCACTGAACGGAATACTCCAGTACCACACATCACGCATATCTGGATGAGTGGTAATCAGGATTTTTTCACGGTTAAAAGTCGGGTCATCAATGCAGTCGCGCACATGAGTAAATACCGCTTTGCGCACCGGAAAGGTTGAGGGTACTTCTAGATCCAATAAGCGCGGCAAAACACGGCCATAACCACTGGCGTCCAAAACAAAAGCACAGGTGATTTGATACTGACTGCCATCTTTTAGACGGCGCACATATAAACGCGGTTGCTCGCCGGAGAAATCCACCTGAATAATTTCTTCTTCATAGCGAATCTGTACACCTTGCGCTTGCGCTTGATCAGCTAGCAATTTATCAAAATCAGCACGACGTACTTGATAGGTACTGCCTTGACCTGGGGTAAAAGTGTCACGAAAATCAAACTCAGTGTAGCGCTCACCCCAACCAAAAGCTGCACCATGCTTTACTTGAAAGCCCGCCGCTTGTACTGCTTCAAGCATGCCAGCTTCTTCAATAAAGTCGAGGCAATGCGACAACAAGCTTTCACCAATCGAGAAGCGTGGAAACAGCTGGCGCTCCAAGACTAAAACCTCATGGCCTTTACGACGCAAAATAGCTGCTGCTATTGAACCTGAAGGCCCTGCGCCAATCACCACGACCTGATGTTGCTCAACTATTTCATCCAAAAGTGTCATATAAACTTCCCATTAAGACAGAGCTAAGCGTTGCTGGCGCAAGCCTAATAGTGCCGGCAAGATTGTTGATACTACACTCATCAACAACAGGCCAAAATACAGCAGTGCATCAATTAATCCGTGCTGCAGCAATATATTTAAAAAAATAATTTCAGTCAGGCCACGTATATTCAACAAAACGCTATCTTGCCATAACGCAGCCAGTGACCGTTCGCCACGTACCCAATACACACCCAACCAACTGCCCGCTATTTTACTAAGAATCGGTACGATAACTAACACTAATAGCGTGCTTGCCGCGCCTTGCCACTGCACCTCAGCTAAACGAATCTGTAAAACACCATAAATCAAAATAACGGGCACACACAGATACCACTGTAAGAGGTACCAAAGCTTAGCTTGGATCGGTATAGAAAGACGTAAACCCAGTCGAGCAACCAATAAAGCATACACAACACCAAATAACAGAGCATTCATGGCCAGCCACTGCAGCAGTAATAACATCGCGAAAAAAATCGCACTGTAAAGCCAGCTTTGCCGCAGTTTACATTGGTACAAAAGCACCGGTAATAACCCTGCTAACAAGGGCAACAATAACTGCCACAACTCAGTACTCGACTGCGCTAAAGCAAAAATAGCCCAACACAACACATCAATCACAATCGCCGCTTGCACTAAACGCTGGCGATCAGCCGCTGGGTAACCAATACCTTGCAGATATAAAAACAACACCGGAATCGCGGTAATCGAAAATAATAAACCTAAAGCTAAAATAGCTAAGGGCTCAAGCTCGGAAAAAAACAACCAAGCACAGATCACGCCACAGACAAAGGGCACAACAAAGCTTGGCAAAGCAATTTTCACACTGTCCATACTCAGCTTGGTATCAGCAATATCGGTTAAAATACAGCCCAGCAACAGAGTAAAACAGCTGGCATAAATAAGCTTAAGCCACGCACCAGCCGTTAAATTATCGTAATACTGCGCTGCAGAGTCAGGCAAGTAGAAAACCAGCACCGGCAGCAACAATGCCGCACAGAGCTGAGTCACAATCGGTAAAACACCAAGCTTGCGTAGCGTCAGCGTGAGCCCAGCCAGCAGCAGCAATAGAGCCAGCCAAATCAAAGCACTCATGCCGCGCTAGGTGTTGATCGCGCAGCCCAGGGCGCAAATAAAAAGCTAAATACTAAACCTAAGCTCACCGCCAGACCGAAGCTGCTGACTGCCGGTGTACTCGATAGCGCCAGCAAGCCAAAAGACAGCCATGTTGTTACAGCAGCAAGCAAGGTTCCCAGTAAGCTGGTCGCAGCGCCGCCTACACCTTCATAAACAATGATTGCATAATCGACGCCAATCGCAGTCACTAACAACAAACCAAACACACTGAATAACGTCAATGTTTGTCCCATCCAGCCCAAACAAGCAGCAGCAGCCAAGGCAGCCAATAGCGAGACACTCAAAGTGCGCAACGCACCACGCCAGCCTAAAGCAATGGCTAAAAACACAAAAATAACGCCGCTAGCCAGCATTTTTAACCACAAGGCATGGGTTTGCGTTTGTTCAAATAACTGATTGAGTTCAGCTGGGCGATCAACCCATTTCACAAAAGCTAATTGCTCAGCCAACTCACTGAACACAGCCATCCGAGTTAAGCCTTGCAAACTAACCATCGCTGCATACTGTCCTTGCTGCAGCCCTAACCATAATGGCCGCCAGGCTTCACCCAGTGGGCCATTTAAACTGTCTTCCACCGAGCGTTCTGGCAAGTTTTGTAATACCGTTAACTCAGCCTGCAACGCTTCTAGCGAAACACCCGCAGCCAACAAAGGCGCTAATGCATGCTCAGGAACCTGCGCCACGGCTTGGGCTAAACTTGGTTGCCCAGACAGGCCTGCTAAATACTGTCGCGGCGATTGATAACTACCTAAATCGCCTGCCTGTTGCAACGTCTGCAGATGCGTTTCTAAGGTCTGTAAGTGACTCAGCAGCTGTTCAACATCATCACCTTTAACCAAGAAAAACTGGCTGGTAGGCTGATGTCCAGTGAGTTCAGCAATACGCTGTGCATCCTGCAATAAAGCGGGTGATGTGCTGACCCATTGCCGCACATCATCATAGCGATTGAGTTGCATAACGCCCGCGATGGAAAAGACCAACAGTGCCAACAATAATCTGCCGCTCGACACTCGCCGTAATAAAGCAGCGCGCCAGTTCAGAAAGACTTGCATCCACACCAAGGGTTGCTGCCAAGGTTGCAGTTGGCGATGACGCAACAGCCACGGCAAACAACAGACAGTACACACATAAGCAGCAACTAAACCTGCTACTGAAAAAACAGCAACCTGACTCAGGGCAGGGAAGGGCGTAAACGCCAACGCTAAATAGCCAATGGCATTGGTTAAAACACCCAAGCTTAATCCCGGCAGCGTCGCCCGTAGTACCGCCCAACTGCGCCACGGCTGCAAGGTCCAAGCTTTCGATAAGTAATGCATAGGGAAATCAATGGTGACACCAATTAAACTCGCGCCAAGCACTAATGTCAGCACATGAATTTGTCCAAATACGGCGATACATACAGTTACACCGACCCATAAACCAAATACCGCGGGCAACAACGCCACTAAGCTACTCGCGCTGCGCCACAACGCGACAATCAAGAGCAATGAACCCAATAGCGATAAACCACCCAGCCACTGCATTTCGCCTGCGGCTTGAGTTTTGCCTTGTGCTGCGAAGAGTAAACCGCTGCTGGCTAATAACTCACCACCTTCAGCCACTAGTGTCGTGCGCGCTTGCTGAACCTGTTCAGCCACCTGTAAAGCAACCGAGCCACTAAAAGCGCTGTCATGTGTACGCGCGCGTAATAACAACCAATGCTGATCAGCCTGCTCAACAAATAAATAGCCGCTGCTATCCACTTGCACTCGACTGTCAAATTGAGTGTTTTTTTGTATTTTTGCGGTTAAACCCAACCAATCTTGTTCTGGACTCACTGGGGCAAAGCCATTCAGCGGGTCAAACAGTTCGGCGAGACGCTGCTGGAAATACAGTTCAGGTTGCGCAGCCAGTTGCTGACGTACGGCCAGTGGCAGCAAATTACTGCGATCAGCCAATAACTGCTGACGCACGGCAGCGATATCGAGCGTCAGTTGACTATCCACCCGCTGATAAATACCGCTGGCGCGCCATTGCTGAGCCAATTGCTCTGCAAAAACTTGGCTGGCGTGAGCGCCATCAGGATGGCGCAGCAAAACAATTAATTCACGATCCAATGGTTCTTGCATACGCTGCTGGGCAAAGGCTTGCAGCGGATCAGCCGCGCCCTGCGGCAAGATATCCAATAAACTGGCGCTAATCGGTGCTACGCCACGCCATTGCCAAGTGCTAAGCGCAGTTAAGCCCAGCAGCAGCACTAAAAATAATTTAGGTAAACCACGCTCAAAGTTGAAATGCATGCTGTTCATCATCCAACAGCGCGCTATCTGCTTGGCTATTGAGCATACGCATCACGGTGCGATCGCCTTGAGTTTCATGCAGTTCAATCCGCTCGACCAGCGCACCACCGTGAATCTCAATCACTTTAAATATTTGCTGCAAAAACACTGCTTTCGGCAGCAATTGTAACTGCCACTGCTGTGCGTTACCTTGCAATTGCAAGGTAAAATCAGCTTCTAAAACACTCTGATCGCCTTGCAGTACGGCTAAAAACAAACGGCTTTGCCGCGCCGCAACATTTTGCCCCGGTTGAATCTGCCAGACGTTATCGGCCAACAATGATACGCCTTGTGCATCAATTCGGTAGGTTTGCGCAAAAGGTTGCCGCACTTTCCACAGCAACCCAAGTTGTTTAGATAAGACAAACTGGCCACGACTACTGAGCGGAATCGCTAAACTGCGCAAATATTTTTCTTGCACAAATTCACCACGTACCACATCAGCAGCGGACAATTGCTGCGCCAGTTGCTCATTATCAAAGGCCCACAAACGCGAGCTTAATAACAGCAAGCACAGCAACCAAGGCCAGCGTTTCACTGGGTCGCCTTGCGTACAGCTGCTTGGAAAATCTCTGGCGTAGCAAATTGCATTTCGCGCTCAGCCATCAATACCGCCACCTGTACCGATAATCCACGGGTTAAGCGCTCGCCGGTCTGTGTATCAAAAATCAGGTAATTGATTTTCAAGCGGCTTTCCCACTCCACCAAATCGGCTTGCACAGTAATCCGTTGGCCAAAACGTGCGCCTTGTAGATAGCGCACCTGGATATCCACCACCGGCCAAGCGTAGCCAGAATCACGCATTTGCGTGTAGTTATGGCCAATCTTATCCAACAATGCACAGCGCGCCACTTCAAAATATTTGATGTAATGTCCGTGCCAAACCACGTCCATCATGTCTACATCAAAAAACGGTACTTCCATCGTAACCGTTTCTTGTAAAATGCCTTTTTTACGCATAAAGATTCCAGTGCTGTGCGCGAATGCGCTGTAAACATAAGCGTAGTTCACCTTCCAACGCACGATCTTCGAGCAGCGGCGGGAAATCCTCAGCCAGTTTAGCGTGCATGCTCGCTAAAGCATCAGGCAGTGCTTGCTCTTCGTTTTGTCCGCGCAACCAAATACCTTGTTGCGCCGCCAACAAGGTTGCAGCAGCCACTTGTTCAACCAGTTCGACACTGCGACGCGCATCACGCGCAGCAATCGTACCCATGCTGACTTTGTCTTGATTGTGACATTCAGTAGAGCGAGAGAAAACACTGGCCGGCATGGTATTTTTCAATGCTTCTGCGGTCCACGCACTGGCGGCAATTTGCACTGCTTTAAAGCCATGATTAATCATAGCTGTCTCAGCGGGAGCCCCGGATAAATTACTCGGCAAACCATGGTTGTAGCGACAATCGACCAACAACGCCAATTGGCGATCGAGTAAATCTGCAATATTACCGATCAGGTTTTTCAAACTGTCCATGGCAAAAGCAATATGCCCGCCATAAAAATGCCCGCCATGCAGCACGCGTTCTTCTTCGGCATCAATAATCGGGTTGTCATTGGCGCTATTGAGTTCGGTTTCAATAAAGCGACGTAACCACGTCAAACTATCAGCCAAAACCCCCAAGACATGCGGCGCGCAACGTAAGGAATAACGGTCTTGTAAACGGTGTAAACCGCGCAGTTCAGCATCGGCGGCATGACCTTGATGGCTATGACGCGCGCTGTCTAAATCTTCACGCAACCACGCAGCAACTTGCATCTGCCCTGGGTGCGGTTTAGCTAAAAATAAGCGCTCATCAAAATGCTGGGTATTACCCTGCAAAGCCACCATATTCATGGCCGTAATACGCGTCGCTAGTTTTAATAAATACTCAGCACGGCCGTATACTTGACAAGCGATACCCGTCATCACCGCAGTACCATTCATCAACGCCAAGGCCTCTTTAGGACGCAACACTAACGGCTGCCAACCCAGCGTTTTATGCACGTCGGCAGAATCGCAGATATTGCCCTGATACAGCACTTGGCGCTCACCAGATAAAGTGGCCGCCACATAGGATAACGGCGTTAAATCACCGCTAGCACCGACCGAACCTTCTTCAGGAATCAGCGGTAAAATATCGTGCTCAAGAAAGGCTTGCAGGCGTTCCAATAACTCAATGCGCACACCGGACATACCAAAGCACAGTGACTGCAACCGCGCCGCCAATACTGCGCGCGTGCCCGCCGCATCTAAATGCTGGCCTAAACCACAACCATGAAAGGTGTACAGATTCTTCGGCAACGCCTCGACTTGGTGTAAAGGAACCGGTACCACACACGAGTCACCGTAACCTGTGGTCACCCCATAAATCACACCTTCACGGTCTAATAAGGAGTCTAAAAACGCAGCACCACGGGATATATGCTGACGAAAATCAACATCATCTTGTAAGTATGCACTCGCGCGCTGCTCTGTGAGTTCTAAAATATCTTCAATTTGTAACGGCTGATTGCCAAAAACAACGTATTTATTGACTGGAGTGTTCATCTGTTATCCAAAACGGGTAAAAATTAAACCACTGCGAAGGCACTTCTAAACAGCGCACGGCTAAACGATCAGCGTAGCGCTGGACTGTATCTGTCAGAACTTGCTCACGATTTTTACGCTGCCACTGCACAGATTCAGCAAAAGGCTCAAGACTGATGCGGTAACGTCCTTGATGCTTTAAACAAAATAGTAAACTTACTGGGCACTTTAAAATGCCCGCTAAAAGCCATGGTCCTTGTGGGAAATAAGCGGGTTTACCTAAAAAACTGGCTTGTGAGCGACGACCTTCTTGTAGAGGGACGCGATCACCGGCAATCGCCAACCATTCACCCTGCTCTAAGCGTTGACTGAGTTTCAGCATAGTCACAGGATCTAAATTGCTGACTTCAATTAAACGTAAATGACTGGCGCCAGACTCATTGAGCAAACGGTTAAAAGACTTGGCATGACGCGTGTGCACTAAGACATTCATCTGCACTTTTTTACCAATTTGCGCTAAAGCACGGCACACTTCTAGATTGCCTAAATGAGCGCCAACTAACATTTGTCCACGCCCTTGGTGTTGATGCGATAGCTGACGAATACCATAGGGATCATCAACATCTAAGTGCTCTAAGCCGATACGACCATGCCACACATCCAACTTATCCAATAAGCTGTCAGAAAATGACATAAACTGACGAAAAACCCGCATTGAAGAAGCCTGTAAGTCAGCCCGACCACTCCACTGCGCTAAATTATCTTGATATTCACGAATGCTATTGCGCGCCACACGACCTGTGACAAAAAAATATAAAACAACTCCATATAGCACAGGCGTGATCAGCGTCCGTCCTAACAAACGAGTGAGCACGGCAATTAATTTCATTAATAAAAAACTGCCTCGCTCACCTTGTTGCGCCCAATGCTGATCTTTATTACCTGCAGTCATAAGCGTAACCGCCGAGCAATTAAAGAAGGTGCTCGCCATAACATGCCAAAAAACAATCGTGTGTGCATTTTAGTAATCAGTGCATTGTCGGCAACAAGGCGGAAATTAGATAAACCATGTTCAGGATAGATCACCTTGACTGGGTACCATTGCATCGGCTGGCCACGCCAATAAAGATGCACGATGACCTGCGTATCAAAGTCCATACGCGTGCCCACTTTAACCTGATCAAATAATTGCACTGCTGGCAGCAGCGGATAGATGCGAAATCCACACATGGAATCACGAATCGACAGTGATAATGTATGAACCCAAACCAATATATGAGTTAAATAGCGCGCATATAAACGAACTTTAGGCACACTAGCATCGTACTCTGGATAGCCACAAATTAACTGTTCGGGCGCCTGCTGTGCGGCTTCAATAAAACGTGGTATCGCCTGTAAATCATGCTGACCATCCGCATCCACCTGCAAGGCATGACTAAAGCCCAAGCCTAATGCCTCACGCAATCCGGCCATGACCGCCGCGCCTTTACCTTGATTCACAGCTAAGCGCACACAACTGACGTTCGGCTGCTGCGCCAGCTCGTCAATAATCATTGCCGTCTCTGCTTGCGAGCCATCATCAACTAAGATGCAGGGTAATTGCAGTTCTTGTAAGCGAGCAACAACCGCAATTAACGGCTGCCCATGGTTATAAACCGGAATGACAGCGCACAGATTAAACATCGCCAGATCCCAGCAAGATTCGACCTGATGAGCAGCGTGCTTCTGTTGTGTTATAGGAAAAATGTAATTTTGACCGTGCTTGATCAAAACTTAAGGTAAGCCTTACCGAATCACCCGGGCGCAGTAATTGCAGAAACTTAACAACTTCCATACCGCAAAATCGAGGCGGTATATCCATCAATTCTTGCGCAATATTAAATGCCCAGTCCACCTGCACTACACCTGGCACGACCGGCGCAGTAGGGAAGTGGCCGCTGAAAATGGCTAAATCAAGCGGTATCTGTAAATCCAGCTGCCATTCATCAGCGATTTTCTGCTGCTTGACTATGAAGGGTAATTTCGCTCGCGCCAGCAGCAGCTGACGATCCACTTCTGCTTGCGGTAATTTACCTTGAGGATTGAGTGGCAATTGCTCAATTAAACGCCAACGGCGTGGCAATGCTAAAGGCTCACAAAAGTCTTTTAAATACTCCCGCAATCCTTGTGTGACTGCGCGCCGACCTTGATTACGCAAAGCGTGTACACCTGATGCGCTCAATACTAATAAAGCACCTAAGCTCGCGCGCCCTTCGGTCACTACACCTAAGCGCACATCACTGACCCACTCATGTAAGCACAGTTGCTGCTCTAAAAAAGGCAAAGAAATACGCTTTTCTTCCAGCTTAATAATCCGATCCAGACGTCCTTGCAAAGCAAAACGGCCATCGGCATACAGCTTGGCAGCGTCGGCAGTTTGTTCAGTTTGCCCAAGTGCGAGCCATGGCGAATTAATACGTAAAGCACCGTCAGTGTTTAAAGCAAGCCGCACACCGGGTAAAGGCTGCCATAAAGTCTCAATTTGTCGCCAAGCAATTCCGCCTGTTTCTGAACTGCCATAGATTTCTACAGGCCGTTGATGCAAACGCTGCTCAATAAGCTCCGCCGCATCTGTCGGTAGTGGACCACCGGATGAAAAAACTTTGCGTACTGCTCGTAAAGCTGGCCAATCTAAGTTGTCACCCATGCGTTTTAATAACGCTGGGCTAGCCACCCAAGTAAAATCTTCGTGTACAGATGGACCACTTAAACTGGCTTGTTGAATATCTTCTGGAAAAGGTAAGGGCAGACGCAGCAAATAACGTCCTGCACAAAGCGGCCATAACAAACGAAATAATAAGCCGTAAATATGTTGTGTAATAACGCTACCGAGCACCGTTGCAGAACCCAAAACGGCTCCCCACAGTTCTTCTAGTACACACAATTCATTATTAAGTTGTCGCAACGTTTTGCCAATCAACTTAGGCTCACCACTTGAGCCAGAAGTCGACAAAATCAATAATTGCGCATCAAGATCTAAAGCAGCAGGAGCAAGCGGCTCAGCATATAAAGCACTGAGCTCGGCACGATTGGTAATCCAAGCATCAACCTGTGTATTGAGGCGCTGGCGCGTATGCTCTTGTAAATCAGCTGGTAAAACCACAGTGACTCCAGCACGCCAAGCACCCAATAAAACAACAGCTAAATCCCCAGCATCAAGCAGATGAACTGCAATCTGTTGAATACTTCTATCTTGTAAGCCCGCAGCTAAACTTAATGCTTGCTGTGTCAAATCAGCATGCGCCAAAGGTTCAGGGCCCGCTAAAGTAGTCGAATGCTGCTGCAATAGTAGATGTTGTAAATCAATCCAGCTCATGTGCGTTTTTTACCCGCTGACGTACCAGCCATTCAATAGCAAATAACAATCCAATTAAAATGTACGCGATAAAACCATTATAAAGCATCCACCAAGATAATGGCGCCCATAAAGTCAAAGCGGCAGCTAGCAATGCATTAAGCAAGAAGAACCCTGCCCAAACTTGAGTCACTTGTCGCGTATATATAATGGCATGCGCAGGCAATTCTGGTTGACGTAAACGAGCTAATCGCTCAATGATTGGCGAACCTGAATATAAGCTCATGACAAACACCGTTAGCAGCAACACATTAACCAACACGGGATACCATTGCAGTAAGCGTGAGCTATCAAACACAAACAGCACTGCACAAAATATAAGTAGAGCTGCTGCTTGCCAACGATTGCTAAGCTGTTCTGATGAATAAACTGCGCGCAACCCCCATACGCCACCTAAAATCAAGGCGAAACCACGTGGGGAAAAATATTCAAGTCCGTAATACACCGCAAAAGGGTACAACAATCCAATCAGTACCAAAAGCGGTGCAATTAGACGTTTCATACCTCTGGACTGGTCACCATTTGATAAATGGCTTCGACTACATCAGCTACTGTGCGCACTGATTTAAACTCTTCAGCGGCAATTTTTTTGCCCGTTTTAATTTTCAAATGATCAATTAAATCGACAGCATCAATGCTGTCGATCTCCAAGTCGTCATATAAATTTGCACTTAAAGTAATCTGCTCAGCATCCAGCTCAAACAGCTCTATTAACGCCTCACTTAACAGCGCAAAAATCTCGTCACGTGTTTGCATAACCCCCTAACTCCTAGCTGACCGACCACTAATTTATAGTTTTATGACTTTCAATAAAGGCTGCAAGCTTTTCAATGGTAGCAAAATGTTGGCGCACATCTTTTGATTCTGCATCAATTTTGATGCTAAAACGTTTTTGAACAGCCAAACCCAATTCCAGAGCATCCACTGAATCTAAACCTAAACCATCACCAAACAAAGGTTCATCATTGGCAATATCCTCCGTACTGATATCTTCTAAACCAAGAGCCTCAATAATTAACTCTTTCAATTCTAATGGCAGATTACTCATGCGTGGCATCATCCTTTATATAATATGAATGCAGATATTGGTTAAGTTTACGCGAAGCAATTGGCGCAGAGCTAAATGCATTAAAGTCGCATGGATCAATCATCTCACCCACTTCAAGGCTAAAGTGAACGCGTCGGCTCGGTATACTGTACCAAGATTCAGCTTTAGTAAGGGTTGTTGGTGTTACAGATATACGTACTGGTGTGATCATTTTCGCACCACGCAGTGCAATCGCTGCAGCACCACGGTGAAAATCCGGCGGTTGCCCAGGCGTTGTTCGCGTCCCCTCTGGGAAAATAATCAAAGTTTGCCCATCTCGCAGTATTTGTGCGGCTGTTTCTAACATTTCAATGCTACCGTCATTACTCAGATAGCCTGCAGAACGAATAGGCCCACGCATAAAAGGATTGCGCCATAAACTTTCTTTTATAATGCAATTGGCATCACGCATACAGGAAATCAACAACACCACATCAATCAACGAAGGATGGTTAGCTATCACCATCTGACCCGGCTGTCCTAAGCGCTCAACACCTTTAATTGAATAGGTTAAAACACCTGTAAAACGCATAAAACCAACAAAATAGCGAAAAGCACTGCTAATCACTGCACGTGCTCGCTGGCGTTTGCGCAGAGGAGAAGCGGGTAGTAAATTCAGCACAGGAAACACAAAAAGCGTCAATACTAAACAACCTAAACCAAACAGAGCAAAACTCAATGCGGTAAAGACTAGGCGCCAAAGATAAGGAGGACTGTAGCTGTTATTCATTGACTAAACGCTGCCAAATCCATTGCCGCTGTTCTGTACGCAACACCAACTGATCTTCAGCGCCCATCAATAAAGGTAATAACTGTAAAGCATGCGGCCACGACGGAGTGGCATCTGGCTTATCATCAATTTCTGTGGATAACTCAAGCTGCCACTGACTACCCGGTACCACTTGTAGCGCCAATGCATAAGCAAAAGGCACATCATCAATCCAAGGCAGATAAGCATCAGGTTGTTGGTCTTCAGCAATAATCACTAATACGGATGGCGCACCAGCAGCTAATAACAATTGAGCTTCAAGTAACGCATGTTCTAGACCATCTTCAACACCTGCTATAGATGTCATCTCGCTGGTGTCGTTTCTGAAAATTGACCATAAACCAACCACAGCATTATGCACAGATAAACTAAAATGCGTGGGTGATAAGTCTTCTTGCAAAGCTAGGTTAGTGAGTAACTGTAAATTACGTGGCGTTTCACCGTGGCGTGAACAAAAAACCAAAGGTTGTGCAGGCATCATTTCAGCCAGAGGCCAACCAACATGGAACGCCGCACGTGCTAGCGGGCTTAAACGTCGGCGCTGTAACGCAGGTAAAAATCTGACGTCGGCCATACCCGTCGAGGATTCAAGTGAACGGGGCTGCGCGCACCATACCGACCAATCATCATGACTGGATACACCCGGCGCCCATGCTTGCCAACCTTTAATATCAAACTTCACCTAACAATCCTATCCCAATCGGCTTTATAAGCATTGAAATGCTGTTATTAATACCTATGCTCTATTTATATTAAAACAGCGGCGGGTATTATCTAATGCTGACCTAAACATCGCAATCATTAGTTACTACAAGGTACACCACGACAGGAATTTTTATGCAGCCTTCTCAGATTTTAACACTAGACCCAAACACTGGTTGGTTGCAGGGTGCACACCATTTGCTATCCGAAAACCATAACGCACGCCCTAGCGCTGAAATCTCATTATTAGTGATCCACAATATCAGTTTGCCACCTGGTCAATTTGAGACGGGTATGGTGGAAGCGCTATTTACTAACACTCTTCCGATTGATGCCCATCCTTATTTTACTGGCATCGCACATTTAAAAGTTTCAGCTCATTTTTTTATTAAACGCAGCGGAGCCATCACTCAATTTGTCAGCTGCCTCGATCGTGCTTGGCATGCGGGAGTGTCTGACTTCAAGGGTAGGCAAGCCTGTAATGACTTCTCACTGGGAATCGAGCTGGAAGGTGAAGATCATCTCGCTTATAGCGATGCGCAATACCACAGCCTCAACCAGCTCGTTGCTGAACTGACTCTACATTACCCAATGATTACAGCAGAACGTATCTGTGGGCACAGCGATATCGCCCCAGAGCGTAAAACTGACCCTGGTCCTGCATTTAATTGGCAACGCTTAAACGCTAAATATACTGGAGAAACCCTATGAGTTTTCTAATTTTAATGCTCACCATCCTGATTGAAAAACTCTCCAACTGGCGCAAGCGCTTGCAAAAAGATCAGTGGTGGTACGAACAACTTAAACGCAGTACAAAACTACTCCCTAAATACCATACTTTAGCGCTGCTACTGGCTTTTAGCCTACCCATCATCGGCTTAGCCTTACTCTTGGTACTGGCCAAATCAGTCATGTACGGCTTATGGCTGATCCCGGTCCACCTTATCGTTGTGCTCTACAGCTTGAGCCGTGGTGATGTACGTGCCTCCTTAGGATCCTTTAGAGATGCTTGGCGTAGACAAGACACCCATGCCGCAAGCTTGGCAGCACAACGTGACCTGCTGATCCAATCCGAAGAACCTGCCGGGCTGTTACAGGCTGTGCAAGGTCATTTGCTCTGGCAAGGCTATCAAGGCTTTTTCGCCATTCTCTTCTTCTATTTGATTGGTGGACCTTTAGCAGCACTGGCTTATCGCTTACTGGTACTGACTTCAGAACAAACACAGTGGCCGCAAGCAGCTGGCAAAACTACGCGCTTATTGCATATTTTAGACTGGTTACCGGTGCGTTTACTCAGCGCCAGCTTTGCCTTAATTGGTAATTTTATCACCGTCAGCAGATCACTGATGTCTGACTTACTGTGCATCAATGAGCCAGCCAATAGCCTATTAAGTAAAACTGGACGTGCAGCAGTAGAGGCTGAAAGTCATGCTTTAGGTGAAAAAGGTACCGCGACTTTAGACAATATTTGGCTTCTTCTCGTGCGTTCAGCCGTACTTTGGTATGCAAGTACGGCCATTTGGACATTATTTTTCTAGTCAAATAGACTTTTTTAGCCACTTTAAACCCTGTGGAGAACCCTACCTAGGCCCGGTGCAACAAGCTGTGGGTAACTCTGTTGAAAAGTAGGTTGTGGATAACTAGCCTACTTATGCACAGCTTATGTTCATCTGTTGCACACCTAGAGCACCTCTTCAGCACAGCTCTTAATTTCTTGTAAGCTATTGATTAATAAAGACTTTATAGGGTTACCAACAGAATTATCGCTCAGTAGTAATAACAACAGTAATAAGCTTTATATATTCTTTTCTAATTTAATCTATCTTGCATAAGCCAATATAAAGTCCAGCTTTCAAAACGGTTGATAAGAGAATTGATAAACAAATGCAGTAGATAATTGACCTAAGGCTCAGCTTTCAATAGAATTGTCGGCCTATTTAACGGGGACCACTTCGGGCCCCCTTTTGCCCAAAGAAGTCACCAGGTAGCGAATCATGAAACGTACATTCCAACCCAGCACCCTAAAACGCGCTCGTAACCACGGTTTCCGCGCACGTATGGCAACTGTCGGCGGCCGCTCTGTAATTCAGCGTCGTCGTGCAAAAGGCCGTAAGCGTTTAAGCGCATAATCCAATCGAGCAAAGTATGAATCTAGGCTTTGGCCGAGAAAAGCGTCTGCTGACACCTCAGCAGTTTAAAGCTGTCTTTGATTCTGCTAGCAATAAAGTACAAGGCAAAAGTGTCTTGTTACTTGCTCGTGATAACCAACTCAAGCATCCACGTCTTGGGTTGGTTATTGGTAAAAAAAGTGTAAAGCTTGCTGTTGAACGCAACAGAATAAAACGTCAAATACGAGAATCATTTCGCCACAGCCAAGATCGTTTGGATGGTGTAGATATCGTTATTGTTGCCCGTAGGGGTATTGCTGATTTGTCTAATATTGAGCTTCGACAACAGTTCGATAAAATGTGGAAGCGCTTGGCTCGCCAACGATTTACTGCATTGCAAACAGCAGATTCTGATTCTTCAGGGCAAACCAATGCGTAAATTGGTGATCTTGCCAATCAAGTTTTATCGCTATGCAATCAGTCCGATGATGGCAAGTCATTGCCGTTTTTATCCAAGTTGTTCATGTTATGCCATTGAAGCAGTTGAACAGCACGGTGCTATTCGGGGCAGCTGGTTAGCAATACGACGACTAGGACGTTGTCATCCTTGGAATGCGGGCGGTTTTGATCCGGTTCCACCTCCCTCTTGTTCATCTTCTACGGCCGAGTAACTATGGATATCCAACGTACGATCCTGCTCGTTGCCTTAGCTGTTGTGTCTTATATGATGGTTCTTCAGTGGAATCAAGACTACGGCCAGGCTCCAGAAACAGTAGCAATCACGCAATCAAGTTCAGTTAATCAACAGTCTTCTGCCAGCAACCAAGTAACACAAAACTCTGCTCAAGCAGCGACAAGTGATGACTTACCTATAGCAGTTAATGAGCTTGCTCAAGATCCTACGTTAGCTAGCACTCCCGTTAGCAATGATTTAATTTACGTCAACACCGATGTACTGCAATTGGCGATTGATCCCAATGGCGGTGATATTGTTGAGTTAAAACTCAGCCAATATCCACGTAATGCATCCAACCCAGATATTCCATTGCAGTTATTTGAAAACAGCAATGAGCGTGTTTATGTTGCGCAAAGTGGTTTGGTCGGTATTGATGGCCCTGATGCTCGCGCCAGCGGACGTCCTGTATACAGCGTGACTCAACAAAATTTTGCTTTGCAAGATGGCCAAACTCAACTGAATGTTGATTTGTCTTTCCAAGAAAACGGCATTAACTACACTAAGCGTTTTACCTTTCACCGTGGTTTAAGCTTAGAGTGCTCGGCACGTGAAATCAGCCAACGTCAAGTCAGCTGCATTAACGATAAAGCCTATCAAGTTGACTTAACTTACCTTGTGGATAACCAGAGTGATCGCGAGTGGAAGGGTAACTTATTTGCCCAACTCAAGCGTGATGGCCAAGGTGATCCTTCATCCACCACAGCAACAGGTACTGCGACTTATTTAGGTGCTGCACTGTGGACAAAAGATGAGCCGTACAAAAAGTTATCCATGAGTAATATGGATGACAAAAAGTTTAATGAAGCTGTTCAGGGTGGCTGGGTTGCTTGGTTGCAGCACTATTTTGTAACTGCTTGGGTTGCAGATCCACAGCAGACCAATCAAGTCACTACGCGTAAAGACAGTAAAGGTAACTACATTATTGGCTACACCAGCCCAGTGATGAGTGTTGCTGCAGGTCAGCATGCGCAAACCACGGCAACCTTGTACGCCGGTCCTAAAATTCAAAGCCACCTGAAAGCATTATCGCCAGGCCTTGAGTTAACTGTGGACTATGGTTTCCTTTGGTTTATCGCTCAACCTATTTTCTGGTTGCTGGGAGTTATCCACAGCATTCTAGGTAACTGGGGTTGGTCAATTATTGCCTTAACAGTGTTGATTAAGCTGGCATTCTTCCCCTTATCAGCTGCAAGTTATAAATCAATGGCGCGTATGCGTGCTGTTGCACCAAGAATGGCTGCGCTGAAAGAACAGCATGCCGGTGATAAGCAAAAACTTTCACAAGGCATGATGGAACTGTACAAAAAAGAGAAGATCAACCCGCTCGGTGGTTGCTTACCAATTTTAGTACAGATGCCGGTCTTCCTTTCTTTGTATTGGGTACTGCTGGAAAGTGTCGAGATCCGTCAAGCGCCCTTTATGTTCTGGCTGACTGACTTGTCGAGTAAAGACCCGTTCTTTATTCTGCCAATCATTATGGGTGCGAGTATGTTTGTTCAACAAAAACTCAACCCAACACCACCGGATCCAATGCAAGCTAAAGTCATGAAGCTGTTGCCGATTATCTTTACCTTCTTCTTCCTGTGGTTCCCAGCTGGATTGGTATTGTACTGGGTGGTTAACAACCTTCTGTCCATTGGTCAGCAGTGGTACATTACTCGCAAGATTGAAAAATCAATGGCGGCAGCTAACGCAAGTTAGTCGAACCAATCGAGTTCACAGCGCCCCTTTTTAGGGGCGTTGTGCTTTGTGAATACTGTTGAGGGAAAGCGTTATGCCCATGTCGCGCGATACTATTGCCGCCATTGCCACTGCACAAGGTCGCGGTGGAGTCGGGATTGTTCGAGTCTCAGGTCCAAAAGCCAAGCAGATTGCTCAGCAAATGACTGACCGTGAATTAAAACCACGTTATGCTCATTACGGTCCTTTTTATGCAGACGATCAGCAAGCGATTGATGAGGGTTTGGCGCTGTACTTTGTCGCACCCAACTCCTTTACCGGTGAAGATGTCTTGGAGTTACAAGGCCATGGTGGTCCAGTGGTGTTGGATATGCTCTTGCAACGTTGCGTTGAATTGGGCGCACGTTTAGCGCGGCCGGGTGAATTCAGTGAGCGTGCTTTTCTGAACGATAAACTCGATTTAGCCCAAGCTGAAGCCATTGCGGACTTGATTGAAGCCAGCTCTACACAAGCGGCCCGTAATGCTCTACGTTCTTTGCAGGGGGTGTTTTCTAAACGCGTTAATGCGCTGACCGAACAACTGATTGCTCTGCGTATCTATGTGGAAGCAGCGATTGATTTCCCCGAAGAAGAAATCGACTTCTTAGCTGACGGCCATATTTTAAAGTTACTCACAGATGTACAAGCTGAGCTGAAAGAAGTGGTACGTGAAGCAGGCCAAGGTGCATTACTGCGTGATGGTATGAGTGTGGTGATTGCCGGTCGACCGAATGCGGGAAAATCCAGTTTACTCAACAGTCTGGCTGGTTATGAAGCAGCGATTGTCACCGACATTGAAGGCACCACGCGGGATATTTTGCGTGAACATATCCACATCGATGGGATGCCACTGCATGTGACTGACACTGCAGGTTTACGTAATACGGCAGACCAAGTGGAGAAAATCGGTGTTGAGCGTGCTTTAAAAGCCATCAATGAAGCTGACCGTATTTTATTAGTCGTGGATGCTCATTCGGCTGAAGCGGATGATCCCTTTGCTTTATGGCCTGAGTTCTTAGACAGCACACCCAACCCGGAAAAAGTCACCTTAATACGTAACAAGGTGGATCTATCCGGTGAGCCCGTAAAGATGCACAGCAATAGTGATGGTCATGTCACCATTAACCTCTGTGCACGCAGTGGCGACGGTTTAGAGTTGCTGCGCGAGCATTTAAAAAGCTGCATGGGCTATAACCAAACTGCGGAAAGCAGCTTTAGTGCCCGTCGTCGTCATTTGGATGCCTTACAACAAGCTGAGCAATACCTGGAAACAGGTTATCAACAGCTTGTGCATGCCAGTGCCGGAGAATTACTGGCTGAAGACTTACGTATGGCACAGCAGGCTTTGGGTGAAATCACTGGCGAGTTTACAGCGGATGATTTACTTGGGCGCATTTTCTCCAGCTTCTGTATTGGTAAGTAAATGTGCATACCCTGTGGGTAACTCTGTGAGTTAAAAGATTGAGCTGCACGTATTGCAGGTTAAAAATGCACTGATTATTAGGCTATAGCTAGGTTTTTCAATGCTTATAGCCTTGTGGGTAACTTTATAAATACTGTTTAGCGCTCAATCTAAAACTGTGGATAAACTTATCCACAGTTGCATATCACTCAAGTTATATTCCCTGCAGTTCAAAAGTCACTTAAGTTATACACAGGCCATTTTAATACATGCCTGTCCTTATATTTTAAACATGGCACTTTTATCCTCAGAGTTACCCACAGGTAAAGTGTAAATCGATAAAATACCTCTAAAGCCAGTACTATCAATGCTTACAGTATGATTTGACTCGTCTAATTTTATTAAAGCACACAGACTTATCCACAGAGTTTGCAGCACCCACAGCTGGCCATCATCGTTTACTGACTGCTATATTCTTGTATCTCTCTTCATTATTTACAGAGGTGATAACAATGGACATAACAGCAGCTGTAACCCATGGTTTAGGAGATGATTTTAAACTTGAGTCAGTACAACTGGCTGAACCCGAGTTTGATGAGGTGCGTGTGCGTATTGTCGCCACAGGTGTCTGCCATACCGATGTGGTTGCCCGCGACCTCGGTATTGCACCCTTTCCTATTGTGCTGGGTCATGAAGGCGCAGGTGTGATTGAGGCGATTGGCAAGGGTGTATCCGATCTACAAGTCGGTGATCATGTGGTCTTATCTTTTGCCCACTGTGGCAACTGCAGCAATTGCCTCACCGGCCATCCAACAGTCTGTGCAACTTTTAATGAACTTAACTTTGCTGGAGCGATGGATGATGGCAGTCGTCGCTTAGCGCAAGGTGAGCAATCCTTAGCGACATTCTTTGGCCAATCCTCTTTTGCCACTCATGCCATTGTTAAATCACGCAACGCAGTCAAAGTAGATCCTGAAGTCGACCTAGCCTTACTGGGACCACTGGGCTGTGGTATTCAAACTGGGGCAGGTACGGTATTAAACCGTCTAAAACCTGAGTTTGCTTCAAGCTTGGTGGTTTATGGTGCAGGAGCTGTCGGACTGAGTGCCGTTATGGCGGCTAAAATTGCCGGTTGTCAGCATATTATTGCGGTGGATGTGCATAACAGCCGTTTAGCCTTAGCTAAAGAACTCGGCGCCAGCCATACCTTAAATGGTAAAGACGGCGATATCGTTGCACAGATTAAGCGCATCACCGATGGTGGCAGCCACTATGCGATTGAAACAACCGGCGTACCTGCAGTTGTAAAACAATCACTGAATGCTTTAAGACCGCTGGGCACTGTTGCCATTGTCGGTATCACGCCAGAGATGAACATTGACATCCACAATGATCTAATGGCTGAAGGCAAGAGCATGATTGGTGTGATTGAAGGCGATTCGGTACCCCGAGTCTTTATCCCACAATTGATTGAATACTATAAAGCTGGACGCTTTCCTTTCGATAAACTGGTCAAGTTTTATGACTTTGCACAGATCAATCAAGCCTTTGCAGACTCTGCCAGTGGCAGCACCATTAAACCTATTGTAAAAATAAGCTAAACCCCCTCGGGGCGAGCGTTCTGTTTCGCCCCATCTCAGCTGTCCATGTATAGCGAACCCTCTTAAAAGCATCTGTTTTATCCACAAAATGATCCTCATAAGTTGAAATCTTCTGCGTTAAATACAGTTATCCACAGTCCACCTTGAGCATTTAAAGCTCTCTCCATCGATATTTATCCCTATCACCGAGGTGATTTCATTCATTTACCGGTATTTTTAAATTTATTTTCACTGATGAGCCCTGTGGAGAACCGCTATTGAGCTCAGTTGATAAGCGGTGGCTAAAACTGTGGATAACTTCACCTGTGGATAACTAGCCTAGTTGTCCACAAGCTTAGAGGGCTTATCCAACCGACTTAATGGTGGTTCTCAACAGACTTAAAACATTTTCAAGCTATTGTTTTTAAAAGGATTTATAAGGATATCCACAAAAAATAGCTCCAGTAGTAATAGCATTAGTAATAAGCTTTATATCTTTATACTTAATTAATATCTAATTGCATTAACAACCGGACCAGAGCAAAAGCTCAGTGATGAAACGCTTATGCAAAGCTGCGCAAAAATCTATACTATTGCGGTCTTAGAACTCGCTATCGCCAAACCGAATAGCCCTGTATACAAATCCAGTGTGATGACACGGGATTGCTGTATTGATGAGTTCATCCGTTTTTAGCTAAAATCCTGAGGTGTACGGTGGATTATCCTTCCCGTTTTGACGTGATAGTAATTGGTGGTGGCCATGCGGGCACTGAGGCTGCATTGGCTTCTGCACGAATGGGTGTAAAAACCTTATTATTGACTCATAACATCGAAACCCTCGGGCAGATGAGCTGTAATCCAGCCATTGGTGGGATTGGTAAAAGCCATTTGGTCAGAGAAATTGATGCCTTGGGTGGCTCAATGGCAACCGCAGCAGATTTAAGCGGTATTCAATTTAGAATTCTCAACAGCCGTAAAGGACCCGCGGTGCGTGCTACTCGTGCACAAGCTGACCGCGTTCTTTACAAAGCTGCGATTCGTGAAATTTTAGAGCACCAGCCGAACCTGTGGATTTTCCAACAAGCGGTTGAAGACTTGATTGTGGAAAACGATTGCGTACGTGGTGCTGTGACACAAATGGGTTTACGTTTCTTTGCTGATAACGTGGTGTTGACCACAGGTACATTCCTCGGCGGTTTGATCCATATTGGTTTACAAAATTATTCAGGCGGTCGTGCCGGTGATCCACCCGCGAATGCCTTAGCACAACGTATGCGTGAATTACCTTTACGTATTGATCGCTTAAAAACCGGAACACCACCGCGTATTGATGCGCGGTCGGTTGATTTTTCAGTGATGACTGAGCAAGCCGGTGATACACCGCTGCCAGTCATGTCATTCTTGGGGAATCGTGAACAACACCCTGAGCAGGTCAGTTGCTGGATTACCCATACCAACAGCAAAACCCATGAGATTATCGCTAAAAATTTGGATCGCTCACCGATGTATGCGGGTGTAATTGAGGGTGTTGGCCCACGTTACTGCCCATCCATTGAGGATAAGATTCATCGCTTTGCCGATAAAGACAGCCATCAGATATTTTTAGAGCCTGAAGGTTTAAGAACGCATGAGTTGTATCCCAACGGTATTTCTACATCCTTGCCGTTTGATGTGCAGTTGGATTTAGTCCATTCGATTCGTGGAATGGAAAATGCGCATATTATTCGTCCAGGTTATGCCATTGAATACGATTACTTTGATCCACGAGATTTGAAATACAGCCTGGAAACTAAAGTGATTCATGGTTTGTTCTTTGCTGGACAAATCAACGGCACCACCGGTTATGAAGAAGCTGGTATCCAAGGTTTGTTAGCCGGTAGTAACGCAGCACTGCGTTCACAAGGTAAAGACAGCTGGCATCCGCGTCGTGATGAAGCGTATTTAGGTGTGTTGGTGGATGATTTGATCACCCAAGGTGCGCAAGAACCTTACCGTATGTTCACCTCACGGGCTGAATACCGCTTAATTCTGCGTGAAGACAACGCCGATATGCGTTTAACCGAAAAAGGTCGTGAAATCGGTTTAGTCGATGATCACCGTTGGTCAGTCTTTGAAGCCAAACGTGAAGCGATTGCACTTGAAGAGCAGCGCTTGAGAGATACTTGGGTACGACCGGGTACTCCGTTAGGTGAAGCGGTAATGGCGAAATTTAATACGCCCTTGACCCATGAATACAATTTAATGAATTTACTGGCACGTCCAGAGATTAACTATTTGGATTTAGTTGCAGTCACTGGGGGTGGTATCACCGACGAGCATATTGCTGAGCAGCTTGAGATCAAAACCAAATATGCCGGTTACTTGGATCGCCAATTGGACGATATTGCTAAAATGCGTGCCAGCGAAGCAGTGAAGTTACCTGTTGATATGGATTACACGGTGATTTCTGGATTATCCAAAGAAATTCAACAGAAATTATTAGCGGCGCGTCCTGAAACTTTAGGACAAGCATCGCGCATACCGGGTGTGACGCAAGCAGCGGTATCCCTGTTGATGGTGCATTTGAAAAAACGTAAAGCTACGCAGTTGTTGGAGCAGCCAGATTTATGAGTGTCACGACACAGCATGCGCAAGAATTAACTCAAGGTGCACAGCAACTTAATGTCACCTTAAGCGAACTGCAGCAAGAGCAATTGCTGCAGTATTTAGGTTTATTGATTAAGTGGAATAAGGCTTACAATTTAACCGCAGTACGTAATCCTGATGAAATGGTCTCGCGTCATCTGCTGGATAGCTTGAGTGTGGTCCAATATGTTGAGCCGTACGGTGACAATTGGCTGGATGTGGGCAGTGGTGGTGGTATGCCTGGCGTACCCTTAGCTATTTTGTTTCCAGAACGTCAGTTTACTTTGCTGGATTCGAACGGTAAAAAAACGCGCTTTTTAACCCAAGTTAAATTGGAGTTAAAATTAGATAACTTAAAAGTTATCCACAGCCGTGTTGAAGCCTATACACCTGAGCAGGCGTTCTCTGGGATTATCTCGCGTGCATTTAGCGCGCTGGAAGATTTTACCCAGTGGACACGCCATTTAGGTGATTTAACAACGCATTGGCTCGCGATGAAAGGTGTGCACCCTGATGATGAGTTGCAAGCATTGCCAGAAGATTTTCGTCTTGAAAGCTGCCAGATCCTCAAAGTGCCAGGTTGCCAAGGGCAACGGCATTTATTGATCTTGCAACGTCAGTAACAATTTAGGAGATAACATGGGCAAGGTCGTGGCAATTGCGAATCAAAAAGGCGGAGTCGGTAAAACGACAACCTGCATTAACTTGGCCGCCTCTTTAGTGGCGACGCGCCGCCATGTTTTGTTGATTGACCTTGATCCACAAGGTAACGCCACGATGGGCAGTGGTATCGATAAACACAGTTTGCAGCATTCAGTCTTGGATGTATTAACCGGCCAAGCCAATTTGATTGATGTGATGCAGTTTTCTGAGGAAGGCGGTTATCAGTTGTTGCCTTCTAACCGTGATTTAACAGCTGCAGAAGTGGTTTTGCTGGATTTACCCAACAAAGAACGGCGGTTACTGGATGCGCTAAAGCCGGTCCGTGGCAACTATGATTATATTTTGATCGATTGCCCACCCGCTTTAAGCATGCTGACCATTAACGCCTTGGTCGCCGCTGATGCAGTGCTGATTCCTATGCAGTGTGAGTATTTTGCTTTGGAAGGTCTAACTGACCTGATTGGTAGTATTCAGCGTATTTCTGCAGAGTTGAATCCTGAGCTGCAAATAGAAGGTATTTTGCGAACCATGTATGATCCGCGCTTAAGCTTAACCAATGATGTCTCGCAGCAGTTGCAAAATCACTTTGGTGACAAGCTGTATGAGACGGTTATTCCACGTAATGTGCGTCTAGCTGAGGCCCCAAGTCATGGGTTGCCTGTTTTGGCGTACGATAAAAAATCACGTGGTGCTTTGGCGTATTTAGAGCTTGCTGGTGAGTTATCCCGTCGCCAGCGTGCCAGTCAGCGTGCTTCAACACGCACATAAGGAATCATTATGGCGGTTAAAAAACGCGGTCTCGGACGAGGACTCGATGCATTACTGGGCGGTGCAACGGCCAATACCTTACAAAAGACTGCGACTCAGACAGAAGTCAGTGAACTGCAGCACTTAAGTGTAGAGTGCATCCAGCGGGGTAAGTATCAGCCACGCGGTGATATGGATCAGGGCAGCTTAGAAGAGCTGGCGCAGTCGATTAAAGCCCAAGGTGTGATGCAGCCGATTGTTGTGCGTCTGGTTGCGAAAGATATCTATGAAATTATTGCCGGTGAACGCCGTTGGCGCGCATCGAAATTAGCCGGCTTAAGTACGATCCCAGCACTTGTGCGTGATGTGACGGATGAAGCCGCTATTGCGATGGCGTTGATTGAGAATATTCAACGTGAAGATTTAAATCCTGTTGAAGAAGCGGTTGCTTTGCAGCGTTTGCAAAAAGAATTTGATCTGACACAACAGGAAGTCGCCAATGCTGTAGGTAAGTCACGAGCTAGTATTGCTAACTTATTGCGCCTAATTGGCTTGCCTGATGAAGTAAAAACCTTGCTGGTGCATGGTGATTTAGAGATGGGTCATGCTCGAGCTTTGCTCGGTCTTCCGGCCGATCAGCAGGTTGAGGCAGCGCGAGAAGTGGTTGCTAAAGCCTTTACTGTGAGGCAAACCGAAGCATTGGTGCGCAATCGATTGGCGGATAAGCCTGAGGTTGAGAAACCTGTTATTGATCCTGACGTTAAGCGTTTAGAGCAAAAACTGGCTGAGCGTTTAGGCACGCAAGTACAGATTAAGCATGGCGCAAAAGGTAAGGGGCAGTTGGTCATTCGCTATGGCACACTGGAAGAGTTGCAAGGGGTTTTAGCGCATATTCGCTAAATTTTTACAGCTGTTGGTGGTAAAAAATCATATGACAGTTGAATGAATAGCGTTAGCCACTTATACTCTGCGCGCAATTTTGTTGCTATTCATTACAGAATGACAATAGCGAAGGAATCAGGCAAATAGTGGCATATCGAAATAAAGTTGCTTTTTATCGTCAGCCAATGTTTCGCGTTATCGTGTTACAGGCCGTGATGAGTGTCCTGATCGGATTGTTGTTTTGGTTAACTCAAGGATGGGTCGCCGCATACTCAGCATGGCTGGGTGGATTGACTGCACTACTACCGAACATGTATTTCACATACAAAGCGTTTCAGTATTATGGTGCACGTTCGATAGGCGCCATTGTCCAGTCCTTTTGGGCGGGGCAAATGGGTAAAATGATTCTTACAGCAGTGCTTTTTGCATTGTTGTTCTTGGGGGTGAAGCCATTGAACGTGCTTACTGTGTTCATTGGTTATATTCTGGTGCAGATGACGTCTGCAACATCACTTCTTTTGACGAAAAGCTTTCTAAAGCGTTGAGCGGTTGAGGCATTTATGGCACAAGACTCTGTTGGATATATTCAGCATCACCTACAAAACCTGACCTACGGTAAGTTAGATGGCACTTGGCAGTTTGCAGAAACTGCAGAGCAAGCTAGCGAGATGGGCTTTATGGCAATCCACGTGGATACCATGGCTATGTCATTACTGATGGGCTTTATTTTCTTGTTTTTATTCCGACGTGTGGCCGTTAAAGCCAACGAAGGTGTACCAACAGGTCTACAAAATTTTGTAGAAGTGATTGTTGAGTTTGTACAAAATATGGTTCGCGACACCTTTTACGGTCGTAGCGCACTGATTGCTCCATTAGCACTCACAGTATTTATGTGGATTTTGCTAATGAACAGCTTAAAATGGATCCCAATTGATGTGATTCCAAGCTTAGCTGCTGCTGCAGGCATACCTTATTTTAAATATGTACCTACCGCTGATCCAAACGCTACGTTCGGTATTTCTATCGGTGTGTTTTTCTTAATCGTGTTCTATAGTATTAAGATTAAAGGCGCTGGTGGTTATGTTAAAGAACTGTCGTTTACCCCTTTTAAACACTGGTCGCTGATCCCGTTTAACTTGTTCCTTGAGTTGCTGGGTCTGTTTACTAAACCATTAAGCCTTGCGTTACGTCTGTTTGGTAACATGTATGCTGGTGAAGTGGTGTTTATCCTTATTGCGCTACTGCCGTTTTACGTACAGTGGGCGCTTTATGGGCCATGGGCAATCTTCCATATTCTGGTGATCCCGTTACAGGCCTTTATCTTTATGGTGCTGACCATCGTTTACCTGAGCTCAGCCCACGAAGAAAGCCATTGACGCGAAAGCGGGCGTTAACTTAAAACTTTAACTGTAATAAACTTGAAAACTTAAAACTCTAGGAGTAACTATGGAAATCGTAATTATCGCTGCCGCCATCATCCTCGGTATGGGCGCATTAGCAACTGGTATTGGCTTCGCACTGTTAGGTGGAAAACTGTTGGAATCAACAGCACGTCAGCCAGAGCTAGCACCACAATTACAAACTAAAACTTTCATTATGGCTGGTCTACTTGACGCCGTTCCAATGATTGGTGTTGGTATGGCAATGTACCTGATCTTCGTTGTAGCCCCAGGTATGGCAGGCTGATCTAGCGATTTCATCGCGCAGTAATTTGTTACTGCGCGAAGTTATCTTTCGGATAAACAACGAAATAGCATGAGGTAGATCAGTGAATATTAATTTGACGCTTATTGGTCAATTGATTTCCTTCGCTATTTTTGTATGGTTTTGCATGAAGTTCGTAT